>ERZ1027208.230-NODE-230-length-25743-cov-18.387107_pt1 | contig 25743 bp, 23 predicted proteins | sample MGYA00520867_ERZ1027208 | MGnify/ENA primary metagenome ERZ1027208 (study PRJEB33311, sample SAMEA4378413) | marine metagenome | biome: Marine biome; feature: Fjord; material: Water | collected 2014-07-20T08:00:00Z/2014-07-... | depth 75 m ...
TCTGAGATGCCGTAGATTCTCTGATGTCCTAGGTTGCTATTGTAGTCTGGTCTGTTGTCGATTCATGTTCTTGTGTTTGTTTATAGTGATAGCGCGTACACCAAGCGTATCACTATCCTCTTCGTCTGCAGCTTCAGATGTGTAGAAGAGAAAGGTCCACAACAACAGGAAAAACAAGATGGCTCGAGCTAAGAAAAAACCTGCTGCGAAGAAACGCGTAGCCAAAAAAGCAACTGCAGTCCTAACTTCTGCTCAAGTTAAAGCTGCAAAAGCAACTGATAAAGCCACAGCTGCTGTTAAAGGCGCAACGGCTAAAGTTAACGACGCAAACAAAAAGTTAGTAGCTGCTCGCAAAAAAGCGGCATCGGCTAAAACGGCTGCTGCTAAAAAAGCAGTTGTTTCTGCTCGTGCAGCAGTGGCTAAGCAAAAAGGCGCTCTTTCTACTGCTAAAGATTCAGTGAAAGCCGCTAAAGTACAAGCTACTTCGGCTAACGTTGAAGCGAAAGTAAAAGCTGCTGAAGCTGCTGCTGTTGAGGCATTAAAAGCATTAGAAGCTCAACAAGCAGAGAAAGCCGCTGCAGACCTTGTTAAAGCCGTTGCTGCATTCGAAGCGAAATGGACAGCTGCACGTAAGAAGAAAGATGCCGCTAAAGTTGCTGCTAAAGCGAAAAAAGCCGCTGCTAAAAACAAAGCCGCAGCTAAGAAAGCCGCAGCTAAGCTAAAATCTCTAGCAAAACCGGCTAAAAAGAAGCCTGCTAAGAAAAAAGCGGCTGCTAAGAAGAAGCCTGCGGCTAAAAAAGTAGTAGCGAAGAAAAAGCCAGCTGCTAAGAAGAAGCCTGCTGCTAAGAAGAAAAAAGTAGCTAAGAAAAAGTAATAAATCGCATTCCATTCGCAATTTAATACTAAAAAACCAGTAAGGGTAACTTTACTGGTTTTTTTATGCCTGTTTTTTGGCGCGAGAATACGAATAGAAGAAACTGTTACTTAATTTATGCGGTAAAAAGCCATTTTAGCCATGATATTGCCGGCACGCTCTTATAATCCAGTGTCTACGTTTAAATTGTAATTATTAAGGTGATAATTTATTCAAACAAGTGTCATATGCTTACTCGCTTTATCGTCTCATTAAATACTTGGCACCTAGATACCCTGTTATTTTTGTTTCGTGCTAAAATACGCCTTTCGTATTTCAATAGTACCTGTAAAGCATGACCACACTACTAACTATAGAAGCAGCCAGTGATAGTTGTTCTGTAGCATTGCAAATTGGCAATGACATCATACAAAAGCTAGAACCTGCGCCACGCATGCACAGCCGATTACTTTACCCAATGTTAAACAGCATGATGAGTGAAGCCGGTATTTCGCCAAGTCAGCTGGATGCCGTTGCATTTGTAAATGGTCCAGGATCATTTACAGGATTACGTATTGCCGCAGCAACGGCTCAAGGGATTGGTTTTGCCTGTGACATTCCTCTTATTGGCATATCGACCTTGCAAGCCATGGCACAGCAAGCTTATACAGAAAAAAATCAGGCTCTTGTCCTTCCAATCATGGACGCACGCATGAATGAACTGTATTTAGGCTGCTATCGGTTAAACCCTCAAACAGGGATAATGGTTAAACAACAAGAGGACAGGATTTGCGCTCAAGATATCAAATTTGAGGCACTGGCTATTGATACTGCGGAACATGGAATTTATGGTTGCGGCCATGGATTTAAGCTAACCGATAAACTGTCCCCTGACTTATTAGCGGCATGTGAAAATATAGATGCTGAACAGGTGTTAGAAGCTAAATATCTAATACCCATGGCCAATGCTTTATTTAATTCGAAGAACACACTTCTACCTGAAGAAGTTGAACTGGTGTACTTAAGAGAACAAAGTCACTGGAAAACCATTAAAGAACAAAAATTACTTAAAAAGGATCGTTAAACCATGGAATGGTGGCAAGCTGTAATATTGGCCATAGTGCAAGGTCTCACTGAATTTCTACCCATATCAAGTTCAGCCCATTTAATACTCCCCTCGCATATATTAGGCTGGCCCGACCAAGGATTAGCTTTTGATGTAGCTGTTCATGTTGGAACTTTAATCGCGGTTATTTGGTATTTTAAAACAGATATTCGGCAACTTTCTAAAGGATTCATACACACAACCTTTCTTGGTAAACCCAATGCGGATGGAAGATTGGCTTGGTATATTGGCTTAGCGACCATTCCAGCTGGACTACTGGGGTTACTACTAAATGGCAGTGTTGAGGAATATTTAAGAAATTCTGCTGTGATCGCAACTACGACCATAGTGTTCGGTTTATTGCTGCTATTTGCTGATAGCCGCAGTAATTTAAAGAAGACTCTAGCCGATATGCCTTTGTCTCAGGCTCTTTTTATTGGTATTGCACAAGCAATTGCTCTAATACCTGGCACCAGCCGCTCAGGTATTACAATGACCGCTGCCATGTTAATGGGTTATGAAAGAAGTGCTGCAGCTCGATTTAGCTTTCTATTATCCATTCCTCTGATTTTATTAGCCGGAGGCTATAAAGCACTTGAATTGGTCGTAAGTGATAAAGTAATTCCCTGGGACATGATTATTATGGGAGCAGCCGTTTCCTGCATCAGTGCCTATATTTGTATTTATTTCTTTTTGAAATTAATTGAGCAACTCTCAATGTTGCCATTCGTGATTTACCGTTTGTTATTGGGCGCATTTTTGTTTTTAGCGCTGGGATTTAACTGGATTATCTGAAATGCACCCTGTTTGCCTTATATGTAAAGAACCTGAACTAGCTGACAATGCTCATTCGATTGCATCTGAACTTAACATTCCAGTATTTAAACAAGTTCCTAGTGAAGCTGAATTAGTTCTAGAGTTATCTGTTGAAGGACTAAAGTTATTACGTCCAAATGACAAGTCTTTGGGTGCTCTTACTGTCGACTTTAGTGACGGTGCGTTAACTTGGCGACGACAGCATGGTGGTGGAACAGGACAAGCTGTGGCCAAAGCCATCGGTTTAAAACAAAAAAAAGACCTGCGCATACTAGACGCCACAGCAGGCTCAGGGACCGATTCGTTTGTTCTTGCGGCATTAGGGTGTGAAGTCACCATGATAGAGCGTCACCCCATTGTGGCGGCCTTGCTGGGCAATGCGCTTGACCGCGCTGAATTAAATCCTGATGTCTTTGACATTACCCAGCGAATGTCACTGCATAAGGGCAGTAGTGTGGATTACATGACATCACTAAAAGCGAATAGCTTTGATGTGATTTTTCTAGACCCAATGTTTCCCCATACAGGAAAGAATGCACAAGTGAAAAAATCCATGCAGTACTTTCGAGACATGGTGGGAAAAGATGAAGACGCTGATAATTTACTAGAACCTGCTTTAGCGGCCGCCACTTACCGAGTAGTAGTGAAGCGACCCAGAAAGAGTCCGTTTTTGAATGGTAAAACACCTACGTTAAGCCATGAAGGCAAAGCTAACAGGTTTGATATTTACGTTAATAAAAGTATGAAAGCATGATTCCTGAGTACAGCTAGGTTTTAAATTTCAAATTTATTGTTTTTCGTGGGTTTTAGCCAGCTGCCAGAGCGCTTCCATTTCATCTAATGACGCAGCCTCCAGATTTCGCCCCTCTTGTTTCAAGCTTTTTTCGATAAACGAGAAGCGTCGAATGAATTTCTCATTAGTACCGCGAAGGGCTATTTCACTTTTCACATTAATATGCCGAGCCAAATTGGTCATGGCGAACAGCACGTCACCCATTTCATCTTGAATATTTACTTGATTGCCCTCAGCCAGAGCTTCGCGCAACTCTGCAATTTCTTCTTCAATTTTATCTAAAACCTGTTCGGTTTCAGGCCAGTCAAAGCCCACTGTTGAGGCTCTTTTTTGCAGTTTCTCGGCTCTTTGTAATGCAGGAAGTACGTTCGGTATATCATCTAACAAACCCACGTCTGATTCTTGAGCAGGGTTTTTAGCGGCTTTTTCATCACGCTCTTGTTGTTTGATACGCTCCCAGCGGCCTTTAATTTCATCATCAGAAAGTACTTGGTCATTGGCTTCTGAGCGTAATTCACCTGACGGAAATACGTGAGGGTGACGGCGTACTAATTTACTCACAAGGGTATGAACAATATCATCGAACTCGAAAAACGATTCTTCTTTGCCTAGTTGGCTATAAAAAATCACCTGAAACAATAAGTCGCCCAGTTCTTCTTTTAAATGCTCGAAATCTTGTTTTTCAATGGCATCGGCAACCTCATAGGCTTCTTCTAAAGTATGAGGCACGATGGAGCTGAATGTTTGTTTTAGATCCCATGGGCAACCGGTTTTGGGGTCACGCAATCGTGACATCAAATATAATAAGTCGTCTGTGTTATAGGTATTAGCCATGTGTATTTATTCTTACTTAGGTCTTAATTATTGATTGTGACGTCGCACATCCATCACGTTTGGTAACTGCTGAAGTTGATTCAACATTTTACCCAAGTGATTCAAGCTATCAATTTCGATGGTAACCATAAAATCCGCCGTACCATCTTCTTGAGATAAGGTATTCATAGCAATTATATTCACACTTTCACTGGCAAGGGACAAGGTTATGTCTTTCAGTAAGCCTTTACGATCGTATGCCTTTATCGCTAACTCTACAGGGTACAGTTTCTCAGGGGACTCACCCCAGCTCACATCTGTAATTCGCTTAGCTTGGTTACGCTTTAAGTTAAGTAAGTTACCGCAATCCGCTTGGTGAATACTAATACCCCGACCTTGAGTGATATAACCGACTATCGCATCACCCGGCACAGGGTTGCAGCAAGTAGCAAGTGTTGTCATTAACCTGCCAACACCATGGATAAATACATCATCACCACTCACAGCGGTTAATGGATGGGTTGGCAGCAGAGTTAACTGATCATCTAACTGTTCTTCGGGTTCAAGCTGCTTATTAGCGTAATTTAATACTTGAGTAGTGCGAACGGTTCCTGCACCGACTGCTGCATATAAATCATCAACTGAGTTAAGGTTTAAATCTTTGGCAATCTGATGAATGTCTATATTGGTAAAGCCAATACGCCTTAGTTCTGGCTCTAAAATGCCCCTACCATCTGCAATATTCTGGTCTCGATCCTGGTTTTTAAACCAGTTGGCAATCTTAGCCTTAGAACGAGACGTTGTAATATAACCATTGTCGAAGTTAAGCCAGTCGCGACTTGGGCGAGCATCTCGACTGGTTAAAATTTCAATTTTTTCGCCTGTTTGTAAATGATGAGTCAAAGGAACAATGCGACCATTTACTTTAGCACCGCGACACCGGTGACCTATTTCGGTGTGTACTCGATAGGCAAAATCCACAGGCGTTGAATTAGGTTGAAGATCGACAACGTGACCATCTGGTGTAAATACATAAACACGATCAGGGGTGGCCTCTTCCCTTAACTGACCAACAAAATCACTGACATCTCCCAGTTCATCATGCCACTCAAGAACTTGCCTTAACCATGATATTTTTTCTTCATAGCTATTATCTTTACCGTTAACGTCTGTGCCTTTATAAAGCCAGTGAGCACAAACACCCAGCTCAGCATCATCATGCATTTCGTGTGTGCGTATTTGTACTTCAAGCGCTTTGCCTTCAGGGCCAATAACGGCAGTATGTAGCGAGCGATAGCCGTTTTCTTTAGGGTTAGCGATGTAATCGTCAAACTCTTGAGCGATATGCTTCCAAAATGTATGAGTGATGCCCAATGCGGCATAACAGTCTTTTAATTCGGGCACCAGAATACGAACTGCCCTGATGTCATAAACCTCAGAGAACTCAATGTTCTTGCGGCTCATTTTACGCCAGATACTATAGATGTGCTTGGCACGGCCCTCTATATCACACTCTATACCAGCGCCTTCTATCGCCGTTTTTAGGGTATCGACTACCTTGCCCACATAACCTTGACGATTTAATCGTTTCTCATCTAATAAGGTGGCAATTTTTTTGTAGGCATCAGGTTCTAGATAGCGAAAGCTTAAATCCTCTAACTCCCACTTTATCTGACCAATTCCTAGACGGTGAGCTAATGGCGCGTAAATATCGAATACTTCGCGAGCCACTTTTAGACGTTGCTCTGGTGTAGCATTTTTTACTGCGCGGATAATACTGGTTCTTTCAGCAAGCTTGATAACGGCGACTCGAACATCATCAATCATGGCCACCAGCATTTTACGCATGTGTTCTACTTGTGCTTCGCTTTGTCCAAGTACTTTTTGCCTAGAAGCCGTTTGCACTTGAGTGATGGCCGCCATTTTTAGCACACCATCAATCAGACGAGAAATTTCTTCTCCAAACTGACGCTCTACCTGTACCAAACTCAACCGCCCCTCTCGCACAGGTCGATAAATAATGGCCGCTACAATACTGGCTTGATCCATATGCAATTCGGCCAGAACTTGCGTCATTTCCATGGCTATTTGTAAACTGGAAATATTAGCATTCCATTGCTGATGATTAGCAATGGCTTCTGATTCAAATTTTTGAGCAAGGTCACAAGCGGCTCGAATTTGAGCTTCATCTTTTAGCTCAACTTGATCCGCTAAGCTTTGTACCCAAGCATCGATATCAACTCGCCCATCCTGGGCAAGGTGATCATCACGTACCTTAACCATAGTGGTTAACCCTTAATAAATAACGCCATTGTTTCTACGTGTTTTGTTTGTGGAAACATATCCATCACTGAGATTTTTTCTAATTTAAAGCCCGCATCTAACAACGGTTTTGCATCACGTACCAATGAACTTGGATCACATGCTATGTATAAAATTCGGCTTTTTTGTTTCACCAACCAAGGCATCAATACACTGGCACCGGTTCTAGGCGGATCTAATAATATCGCATCGACTTTCGGCAACCTGAATAAAAGCTCTTCATCAGCAAGGTTCATGGCACTGGCTTCTATATTGGATATATTATTCAGAGACGCATTTTGGTCTATCCTGGCAGCCATGGCTTTCTCACCCTCTACTGCATATACCTTTTCAACCTTGTTTGCCAGTGGCAGAGTAAAGTTTCCGATACCGGCAAATAAATCCAATACGGTTTCATTTTTTGAAGGCGATAACCAGTCTAAGGCTTGTTTTACCATTGCCTGGTTCATTTGAGCATTACCCTGAATAAAGTCTTTCACATCGAATGTTAAATCACAGCCTTCAACCTGATAACTTAATGGTTGCTGACTAGGTGAATATGCAAGCACGAGTTGCTCATCTCCCTGCAACCATAGCTGAACGGCCTGATCCGTCGCCCATTGAATTAATCGGTTTAAATCAGTTGTGTGTATCTTCTTAAGATGGCGAATCACCACGGCTGCTTCGGCATCACCTTTTAACAACTCTATTTGAGTCACTTGCCCTTTTGCTTCTAGACTGGAAATTAATGAGTGTAAAGGCTTAACAAGTCGGTTTAACTCGGGCTCTAGGACTGGGCAGTCTGATATAGCGGTTAAATGGCTGTTAGCCTCTTCTCTGAACCCTAAAATAATTTCATCAGTCTTATTACGATAGCGCACCCCAAGTCGGGCACGTCGGCGGTAACCAAATGCTTTACTTTCTAAACTGGCTTCCCAAGGAATAGTTTCGAGTTTGAGCTGGCGCTTCAACTGCTGATCTAATGTATTTAACTTATATCCAATTTGCTTACTGCTGTCTAAATGCTGCAATTGACAGGCACCACAACGCTTATAATGCCCACATGACGGCTCTACGCGCTCAGTGCTTGGCTTTAATATTTTAACGATTTGACCTTGATTGAAATGACGCTTTTGGCTATCAATTTTAACTTGAACGGTTTCAGAAGGCAGTGCTCCTGCAACAAACAGCACTTTATCTTGAGAGCGACTCACCCCTTGACCCTCATGACTTAAATCGTGAATTTCTACTTCACATTCAATCGGAGCGGGTTTATTGGCTTTTTTCTTGTGTCTAAAAATGGCCACAAGCGATATCCTTAAATTAACTGCCCCTAATATGGCCTTAATTTATCGAATTTCAAGTGTCTAATACTCATAAATATCGCTTTTATGACAACATTTATGAGTAAGTGAGCAGGCAATTTATCGGCTGAATACACCGGAAGAAAGGTAGCGGTCGCCACGGTCGCAAATAATGGCGACTATAATTGAGTTTTCTAGCTCCTCATTAAGCTGTAACGCCCCTGCTACAGCACCTCCAGAGCTAACACCGCAAAAGATGCCTTCTTCGCGGGCCAGAGATTTCATAGTCTCCTCTGCTAACTCCTGTGCAATGTCTAAAACCTGATCCACTCTCGTTTCGTCAAAAATACTGGGTAAATATTCTTTAGGCCATCGGCGAATACCCGGAATTGATGCACCCTCTCTAGGCTGCAGCCCCACTATTTGCACATCTGGATTCTGTTCTTTCAAATAACGGCTAGTTCCCATAATGGTGCCCGTTGTCCCCATTGAGCTTACAAAGTGGGTAACCTTACCTTTGGTGTCATTCCAAATCTCAGGGCCTGTGGTTTCGTAATGAGCAGTTGGGTTATCTCCATTTCCAAATTGATCCAGCACGATGCCCTCACCATTATTCTCCATACTTTTCGCAAGATCTCGAGCGCCTTCCATGCCTTCTTCTTTCGTCACAAGAATCAGCTTGGCTCCATACGCCTCCATCGCCCATCGACGCTCCATTGTGGCATTATCTGGCATGATCAAAGTCATTTGATAACCCTTAATCGCGGCGGCCATAGCTAAGGCGATACCTGTATTACCACTTGTGGCCTCGATTAGTGTATCCCCAGGCTTAATATCGCCACGATCTTCTGCCCGCTGAATCATACTTAAAGCTGGGCGATCTTTTACTGAGCCAGCAGGATTATTACCTTCTAGTTTTAATAAGATGGTATTGCTTGTATGAGTACCTAAGCGCTGCAGGCGAACCAATGGTGTGCCGCCAACAAAGTCTGCAATAGTTGGAAAATCCATATGTATTTCACTTCGATATAACTATTTTGCTAAATAATACGCTGAAACAGTTGGGTTTAGTAATATCAAAAGGCAATTTGCTTATAGCTTTATTGCCCAGAGCTTAGGCTTTTCACACCACTTGACGTTATTTACTGTTAAAATGCTTCTTTTATCGAAGATTATAATAAAGCCGATGAACTATTGGGGCATACAAAAGCGACTACTTCTTATCACTCTATTGCCATGCTTAGTAATAGCAGCAACATTAGGTGCATATTTCAGTGTTGATCGCTTCCAGCAACAACACGAGCAATTTAGACAGCAAGCCACTTTGCTTGCTCAGCAAACAGCGCTTCAGGCGTATCCGTTATTTGAATCAGCTGAACAGCAGCGCATTCTCAAGCTCAAGCACTACATGAGCTTGCCTAACCTGCGCAGCATTTCATTATTGAACCCATCCCAACAAAAAATACAGCATGTTGGGCCAAGCATGTTAAGGCAAACATCCGAGCTATTTATCAACAATGAAACTCAACGCTTTGAGACGAATGCCAGCGTGAGATTAAAAGCACCTGTGTTTTCGCCTGAGGATGAACTGCATGTAAAATTACTTGGCTGGGTCGAAATCGAACTTAATACAGATCAGCAAAAACTGAATCAATTTACATCGCTTTTTATTAACACGTTATTGATTATTGGGTTTTGTTTGGTCGCTATCTTCATCGCTTATCGCACAAGCGCACGTATTACACGCCCCTTACAAGAGGTTACCGCAACCTTAAACCAGTTAGAGTCAGGCAATCTAAATGCGCGCATTGGTTTGAGCGCACAAACTGAACTGAATGAACTTGCCACTGGCATTAATACCATGGCGGCCAGTTTACAAAGAGCTCAACAAGAACTTCAAGAAAACGTGGAACAAGCCACCGAAGATTTAAAAGAGACTCTTGATGAGCTTGAAATTCAGAACATTGAACTTAATATGGCAAGGCACAGCGCGCTAGAAGCCAGTAAAACTAAGTCAGATTTTTTAGCAAATATGAGCCATGAAATCCGCACGCCTCTGAACGGCATTATTGGCTTTAGTAAGCTATTAGAAAAAACACGTTTAAATAAACGCCAAGTTGATTATTTGAATACAATCGAAGCTTCTTCAAGCAGCTTATTAAGCATCATCAATGATATTTTGGATTTTTCTAAAATTGAAGCCGGTAAACTAGTCTTAGATTCAGTACCACTGCATTTACGCGACATCACAGATGAAGTGTTGACCATGTTGGCTCCTGAGGCGCATAAAAAGAATATTGAATTAGCAGCCCTCGTCTATCAAGACGTTCCCTACGAAATAATGGGCGACCCTATTCGACTAAAACAGGTGCTTACCAACCTGATTAATAACGCAATTAAATTCACAGAATCTGGTTCGGTTATTATAAGAGTCATGCTAGAAGAAGAGCTCGATCACAAGGTAGCATTAAAAGTTACTGTCAGTGATACCGGCATTGGTTTAACTGAGCTGCAGCAAAAAAGTTTATTTAACGCATTCAGCCAAGCCGATGCATCTACAACGCGTCGCTTTGGTGGAACAGGTTTAGGCTTGGTCATTAGTCAGCACTTGGTAAAACATATGCATGGTGAAATTGGTGTAGAAAGTGTTTCTGGTTCAGGTTCGCAATTTTGGTTCACGGGTACATTTAATACATGTGATTATTACCAAGAGCATTGGAATGATGCCCCATGGTTCAACAAAGTAGCTTTTATACTGTCTCAATGGGAATTTAGCGGGCAGGTCTTACGCAATCAATTAGGTGGCCTTGGTTATAAAGTGCAAGCTTTCACCACATTACAAGAACTGCTTATTGCTCAGAACAAGAAAGCCGCAGACGTTATACTGATGGACCTACAACATGATATTGATGATGTGCTTGTTCAAGACTTAAGAAGACGCAGTCATGTTGTTGCATTACTTACAAATAATGACAATTTAAGTTGGGATCAAGTTAGTACATTAGGCATCAAACACAACCTGGTATACCCAGTATCATTTAGAAACTTGAGTAATGTTTCACAAGATATGTTTGAAGACCGCCGCAATCAACAGCCTTCAAAATTTCAAAGCCAGCAAATAAACGTATTAGCAGTCGATGATAATGGTCCAAATCTAGAACTTATCAGTACATGGCTAACTGATTTACATATCAATGTAACTCGCGCTAACGGTGGCTTACAGGCTGTTCAATATGGTATCACCCAATCATTTGATTTGATTTTCATGGATATTCAAATGCCTGATTTAGATGGCGTACAAGCCACCCAACAAATTAGAGAACAAGGCATTAACCAAATGACACCCCTGGTCGCCCTAACCGCTCATGCCTTAGCCAATGAACGCAAACAACTATTAAGCAGTGGCTTTGACGATTACCTAACCAAACCATTAAGCGAAGAACAACTGATACATACACTAACAAAGTGGACAGGATTTCAATCACGCAGCGGACAACGTTCGAGTGATACTTATCCAAATAACAGAAAACAAGTTACAAAAATTAATAAGGAAATTAATTCGATACTAGACTGGGAGTCATGCCTAAGTCTGGCGGGTGGTAAGCCTAAACTTGCAAGAACAATGGCATTTGGATTACTTGAAGAAGCCGAGGCCATTTTGCCAATTCTTGAAAGTTGCAACGACACAGCAGCACTACTAGAGCCTGTACACAAGTTACATGGATTATGTAAGTATGTTGGGGCTCAACGCTTATTAGCAGCCCTAGATAGAGCAGAAACAATGCTAAAAACGGAAAGCGATGACTGCCAGTCGATTCCAAAAGAATTAGCCAATACGATTAACGAGTTATTAACCTTTAAAATGGAAAACCCTAACTGGGCCGAAACTGAAAACTCCCATTAACAGGGAGCTTTCGAATAAATCAGAATTATTTATTCGACTCAATTATATGATCGTACAAAATGCTACCGCATAGTGTTGCTCATCACTTAAGCTAATAAGAACTTTATTGCCTCCTAACACCTCTAATCTATCTTCAGCAGCGCCATTTAAATGCACCATCGGCGCACCTAGTTCATCATTAATAATTTCCATCTCTTGCCAACCTATACCTTTAGAAATCCCGGTGCCTAACGCTTTTGCAATGGCTTCTTTAGCACACCAGCGCTTGGCTAAAAATGATAGCTGTACCGCTTGATTATCGATACTTGAAAAGCGGGTCATTTCAGAAGCGGTTAGTATTCGCTTAGCTAATTTGACTCCTTGCCGCGAATACACTTTAGCAATACGATCAATCTCTATAATATCCGTCCCAATAGCTACCGTCATATATGCACCAATCTTGTTAGGCGGATGCGTTTTCAATTAAAACACGCATTTCTGAAACCGCTGTTTTCAATCCAACGAACATTGAGTGCGCCATAATCGCATGGCCAATATTTAATTCATTGATCCCTGCAATAGCGGCTATGGCTTCTGTATTATGGTAGTGCAAGCCATGACCGGCATTAACGATCAATCCAAGTCCTAATGCAAATTCGGTAGCATGCTCAATGCGACTAAGTTCTTTACTCTGCTCTTCTGGATTTGTGGCTTCTGCGTAATGGCCAGTATGAATCTCAATGACAGGTGCACCACAGCGTTTAGCCGCTTCTATTTGATGCTCGTTGGGGTCTATAAATAATGATACCTCACTGCCTACGGCAGCTAAGCGATCACAAGCCGCCTTAATATTGATTTCATTTCCAATAACGTCAAGCCCACCCTCAGTGGTTAATTCCTCTCGCTTTTCAGGTACAAGACACACAGCTGCAGGCTTAACATCCTCTGCAATAGCGATCATTTCTTCTGTAACCGCCATTTCTAAATTCATGCGAGTGTTTAACATGTCCTTTAATGCATAAACGTCTCGATCTTGAATATGACGACGGTCTTCGCGCAAGTGTAATGTAATCCCATCAGCACCGGCTTCTTCAGCTTGTAGTGCACCATACACAGGATCTGGATACCGAGTTCCACGAGCTTGGCGCAACGTGGCAATGTGATCAATGTTAACGCCTAGTAATACTCGATTGGTACTTTTCACAATTTGCTCTCTTTTTTCAATTCTCATTATTGGTTTTGAGAAAGGGCTTTATACTGTTTAATTAATTCACGTGCTTGAATGGGTTTATAACCAATAATTGGCCGCAGTGCTAATCTTAATAGGCGCTTAGCCATCTTTAACGTGCTGGAATTGGTAAAGTCATATTGGCTTAAGCTTTCAAGGTCAGCCCCTAAAAAACAGCTATTAGGGTTTTTTACGACATAATTAGAGGATACCTTTGCCATACCTTGCTCGACAAAAAAACCGTAATAACAATCGGCGTTGACCACCTCAGCTGTTTTGAAATCCATGTCCCATTGATAAGCTTGCCCTAAATGCTCTAATAAGGTCATTTCAAATACTCTTAAGGCTGCCTCGAGAGTATCGTTGTTTAGGCTGACCAACGCAGCTTCATAAGCTTCAAACAGTAAATCACTATCAATATCCGCTTCACTATTTAAAGCTCGAAGAATCACTTCATTAACATAAAACCCACTAAACATTGCATCGCCCTGAAGTGTTAAAGGCAAGCTAATACTTTCGAAGCTATTTAGTGTTTTTAGATCTGAATCACCAGTAAAGAATATACTGTAGTTGATAAAGGGCTGTAGGCTTTGCCCTTGTATTATATTTCTCTTAAGACCTCGGGCCATACACCGAATTAGCCCATAATCCGGTGTAAAGAGGTCTACAAGTGCACTGGTTTCTTTATAGGGACGAACATGCAGCACATAAGCTTTTTGCTTGATCATAAAGATGACAAGATTGGATCAGTCTATGTCGTTGTAGCCCAACGACTTAAGCGCGCGCTCATCATCAGCCCAACCACCTTTAACTTTAACCCAGGTATTTAACATCACTTTCATGCCAAACATCTCTTCCATATCTTTACGAGCATCTGTACCGATTAATTTAATACGTGCACCTTTATCACCAATCAAAATTTTCTTTTGACCATCACGTTCGACCAAGATCAAAGCGTGAATAGTGATCAAACGGTCTGTTTCTTCGTATTTCTCAATCTCAACCGTCATAGAGTAAGGCAGTTCGTCGCCCAGTTGACGCATAATCTTTTCACGAACCAGTTCTGCAGCCAAAAAACGAACAGTACGATCGGTAAACTGATCTTTATCATAAAAATGTTCATTTTCCGGAATGTAGTTTGCGATCTTATGTTCGAGTTCTTCTACATTTTTACCAAGCTTTGCGCTAATTGGAAACATCTCTAAGAAATCAGCTTTTTTAGCCACTTCTTGCATAAAGGGCAATAGCTCAGATTTATCAGCTAAATAATCCACTTTATTTACAGCTAGGATGCATGGGACTTTTGCAGCTTTGATTTTTTCCAAAACCACTTGATCTTCATCAGTCCATTTTGTGCGGTCAATAACAAATACAACCAGGTCCACATCTTTAATCGTGCTTGAAGCAACCTTGTTAATGTAGCGGTTTAACGCTTTCTCTGAATACCCTTCATGTAATCCTGGGGTATCAACGTAAATAGCCTGAACATCATCAGTGGTTTTCATACCCAATATTTGATGACGTGTTGTTTGAGGCTTTCGAGATGTAATACTTAATTTTTGGCCAAGTATGCGATTCAGTAATGTTGACTTACCAACGTTAGGTCGACCTACGATGGCGATGTATCCGCATTTTTCTGTCATTATTCAGCTCCTAATGCTTTAAGTGCTTTTTTTGCTGCACTTTGCTCAGCTAATCGACGACTACTGCCAATGCCAACAGTCACTTCTGGTAATTCTTCAATATGGCAGGCTACTTTGAATTTTTGATCATGAGCCTGTCCGAATACTTCAACCACATCGTATTTTGGTAAACGATTTTGGCTTTTCTGCATGTATTCTTGAAGACGGGTTTTAGAGTCTTTTAAAATATCATCCACTTTTAATTCAGAAATACGTGGGCCATACCAGTTTAAAACATGCTTTTTAACTTCATCAAAATTGGAGTCTAAAAAGATGGCACCTATTATGGCTTCTATAGCATCAGCTAAAATAGATTCACGGTTAAAACCACCGCTTTTTAGCTCACCTGAACCTAGTACAAGAAACTCGCCTAAATCAAAGTCACGACCTAATTCTGCCAATGTAGTGCCACGCACCAGACCCGCACGAAGGCGACTTAACTTACCCTCATCTTCATCAGGGAATTTATGAAATAGAGCTTCAGCCACAACAAAGTTAACAATTGAGTCGCCCAAAAACTCTATGCGCTCATTATTCACTCCGCCTTTACTGCGGTGAGTTAATGCAAGCTGAATCAGACTCTCGTCTTTGAAAGTATAACCAATACGTTGGCTTAATTTTATTAAAGGATTATTCACGGATTTCTACGTAGTGTTCAAAGGTGGCGACAAGTTCAATGTTAGAAAAAAATCCAGTGCGGCGCTCATATTCCATCTCAACAACTATGGCTGAACCCTGCCCCGACACATCAACGTATTCTGCTAAATCACTAATACCGTTAATGCTAAATCGTTTTTCAATCATTTCTTCAATTCGATTTCTAGTTATGCCTTCTTTAGCCCCTTCTTCTTCCATGTTTTCTAGGATCGTTTCTATTGACATGTCGTCAGTATAAAAAGGCACAACCTTCATAACTAAAACTAAGCCCATAACTGCCAATACCACCATCACAAGCAGATATGCCGCTCCGGCACCATATTGTTTTTGCATGTTATATCCTTGGTTTAGTTATATTCTTATGTATCAGTTTAGTCCTAACCTATACATTGTGCCAAATGGGTACGTGACTACCTACACCCATTCAGCACACATTCTTTTGTTAGCTTTCTACTGACAATACAGCATGGAATGCAGATTGTGGTACTTCTACGTTACCCACCTGCTTCATGCGCTTTTTACCATCTTTCTGTTTCTGCAATAACTTCTTCTTACGACTCACATCGCCGCCATAACATTTAGCGGTTACATTTTTACGCAGTGCTTTTACAGTTGATCGAGATACTATATTGCCGCCTATTGCCGACTGGATAGCCACATCAAACATCTGACGAGGAATTAATTCAGCCAGTTTTTCGCAAAGTGCACGACCATAACTGCGGGTTTTGTCACGGTGAATAATCACAGCTAATGCATCCACACGCTCGCCATTAATCAGTATATCCATTCTCACTAACGGGGCTTCTTGGAACCTTGTAAAGCCATAATCCAGTGATGCATAACCCTTACTTACAGATTTAAGGCGGTCAAAGAAATCACCAACTACTTCACTCATTGGGATATCGTATTTCAACGCTACCTGTGTACCGGTAAAGTTCATTTCACGCTGCATGCCACGCTTATCTACGCACAATGTTATAACGTTACCCACCATTTCTTTAGGGACCAGTATATTGGCTTCACAAATTGGTTCACGCAGTTCTACAATTTTACTTGGTTCAGGAAGCCTAGATGGATTTGCAACTTCAATTACTGACCCATCATTCATGGCTAACTCATATACAACCGTCGGGGCTGTGGTAATCAGATCTAAGTTGTATTCTCGTTCTAATCGCTCTTGAATGATTTCTAAATGGAGCATTCCTAAGAAACCGCAACGAAAACCTAGACCCAACGCATCGGAAGATTCAGGCTCAAAAAATAAGGATGCATCATTCAGAGATAGCTTATCTAGTGCATCACGGAAATCTTCATATTGGTCAGACGAAACAGGGAATAGACCAGCATAAACTTGAGGCTTAACCTTAGCAAAACCCGGTAACATCTCTGTTGTGTCCACTTTTCGACTTAAAGCTAATGTATCACCTACTGGTGCACCATGAATGTCTTTAATGCCCGCGCATATAAAGCCTACTTCACCAGCTTTCAATATATTGGTCACTACACGCTTAGGTGTAAATATACCTACACTGTCAGCCTGCCAGTCACGACCAGTACTCATAACGCGAATTTTATCGCCTTTTTTCAGAGTGCCGTTCATAACACGGACCAAGGAGACAACGCCAAGGTAACTATCAAACCATGAATCGATAATTAAGCACTGAAGATCAGCATCAACATCCCCTTGTGGAGCAGGGATTTTCTGGATCATATCTTCTAAAACGTCTTCAATGCCAAGGCCGCTCTTGGCACTACAGCGAACAGCATCCGTAGCATCGATGCCGATAATTTCTTCAATTTCTTGAGATACCTTATCTGGATCAGCCTGAGGCAGATCCATCTTGTTTAAAACGGGTACAACTTCTAGATCTTGCTCAATTGCGGTATAACAGTTAGCAACTGATTGAGCCTCTACACCCTGAGCAGCATCTACTACCAGCAGCGCACCTTCACATGCAGCAAGTGAACGTGACACTTCATAGCTAAAGTCCACATGTCCAGGTGTATCAATGAAGTTGAGCTGGTATGTATTGCCGTCCCTAGATTTATAATCAAGCGTTACGCTCTGGGCTTTGATGGTAATACCGCGCTCGCGCTCAATATCCATGCTGTCCAATACTTGGGCCTGCATTTCACGGTCAGATAGACCTTCACAATGAGATATAAAGCGATCAGCCAAGGTAGATTTACCATGGTCGATATGGGCGATAATTGAAAAATTACGTATGTGTTCCAGACTGCTCACAGACAAGTAGACCTAATAGGTGAAATTAGCCGGAATAGTACACGAAATCATGCATTGACGGTAGCTAGGATGCTATTTAAACAATAGAAGTAATTAAAGGAATATGAACTAAGGGGGAGTTTGGTGCCTAGACCTGATAATTATGCGCCTCAGTTAAAATAAGGCGCATTAAACAACGTTGATTTAGTCGTTTACTCTTAGTGAAATAAACATGGGTGCACCACGCCGAACTATGCGCATAGGAACCAATCGACCGCTGGGTAATTGGCTAATAACACGCTCAAAGTCCCCAATATTACGAATAATTTCACTGTACACCATCGTAATGACATCACCGCTGATCAAGCCTGCATTAGCCCCTGGGCCTTGACCGACACTTTTAACCAGTACACCATCAGTATCCAACTGCTTATTTTGATCAACCGACAATTCAGACACTTCGATCCCCAGTCGATTGGATTTAACTTGATTGGCAGGCTGATGCGCTGCCTCTGCCAGCCCTTCTTGCGGTAAAGCACCAATCTTCACAGTCAACATCTTCGTTTTACCGTGACGAACAACTTTTAATCTAGCATTAGAGCCAGGCCTGACTCGACCAACTAAATGCGGTAAATCACTGCTTAAAATTACCGGTTTACCGTTAAATTCAGTAATGATATCACCATATTTAACACCAGCATCTCCCGCAGGGCCATTCTGTACAACCTGACTAACTAGTGCACCAGCCGCTTTTTTCAATCCAAATGACTCGGCTAAATCTTTATCCACTTCTTGGATAGCGACGCCTAACCAGCCCCGCGTCACAAAACCGGTTTCTTTCAACTGGTCCATCACATCCATCGCAACATTCATTGGGATAGCGAAGCTTAACCCCATAAAACCACCACTACGTGTATAGATCTGAGAGTTAATACCGACAACCTCACCGTCTAAATTGAATAGCGGCCCACCAGAATTACCTGGATTGATAGCCACATCAGTCTGAATAAATGGAACGTAGTTTTCATTAGGCAAACTTCTGCCTTTTGCACTCACGATGCCAGCCGTAACCGAATAATCAAAACCGAACGGGCTTCCTATCGCTACAACCCACTCTCCTACCTTCAGCTTATCGCTATTGCCAATTTCAACTATAGGAAGGTATTTTGCTTCAATTTTTAAAAGAGCCAAATCAGAGCTGGCATCAGATCCAATTAACCGAGCCTCAAACTCTCTACGATCATTTAAGCGGACAAATATTTGATCCGCGCCATCGATCACGTGATTATTGGTCAATATATAACCATCTTTACTTACAATAAAACCCGACCCCAAAGAAGAGCGCTGTTGACTGTTACCGCGTGGAGCTGAATGAGGGTTTGATCTAGGGGTTTGAGGGGCACCAAAGAAATGCCTAAAAATATCAGGCACACCCTGAGGCAGCTCCATATTACCACCGTAACGGGAAGCTTGTTTTTGCGTTGTGCTGATATTAACAACCGCAGGTCCTGCATCTTCTACCAATTCAGTAAAGTCTGGTAGTTGCGCTAATGCCGCTGATGAAATAAACACTAGGCATGAACACAATAAATACTTCATATATCGCTCCGATTTATTTTGTTTACTTTATATCAATTACAGATAAAGCAACTAACAAGCCAAACCACTCGATTCCATCAGTCAACTTCGCACATAGGAATACCGACTTGCTCAGTGCTCACTTTTCTAATTAATTGGGGATTCCACTGATTAAACTCAAGTCCTTGTGAATAAAAATTTACCCACAAAAAACCTAATATTAAAGAGAGGAAAGACAATAAAATCGTCGCGCCTTCAGGAGCCCCAAGTAATGTTGAGATCATGGCTACAATAATCATGCTAATGAGTGGCGCGCCATACATAATTAAAGATGACTTAAGAATAGCCTGTTCTGCCACACCAATAATAACCTGGTCATTCTCTTTAACATCCATGCCATTCCTGATCACAGGAATATCAATTTGCTTTTGCCCGACTTTTGCTAGCAAGCTATGACCACAGCCTTTCTGGGCTTGGCATGAGCCACAGGCTGACTGCTGAATGGCTTGCACCCAAACAATATCACCTTCAACTCTTAAGACTGATGCCGCTTCTTCTACCATATTCTGTCATTTCAAAGTGCAATTCTATTGCACTTCTCTCGCCCATAAAATAATGGGGCATTATGCCCCATTTATGAATCAAACAACCAGATCAAATACTACTAGATCACCTCAGTTCAACGCTCTGAGCGATTCTCTGGGCTGTTTCAGTAGGGATTTCACCCACAACCGTGATTCGATGTGTTTGACCCTGCCATTGTTTATGCTGAACCGCCAGCGCAGTAGGCCCGGCCTGAGCAGTGCCTTCATCTTGAACCTTTTGCACCCCTTCAACGTAAACAGAAAACATAACGACGCCATCACTGTATATTCGACGAGCTGACAATTTAGGCGCGTGACCAGTTGCTGTTTGATCTTGAAAGCCTATTGGCATCCAGTTCAATCGCCACTCTAATATATCGGCTGCGGTCGCTTTTAATACTCGAGCAGACTCAGCCAGCTTCAGCTCAACCCCTTTATTACGGGGCTCAAATAAGCGTTTTTCAAATTTATTGTCAGGCTTAAAGTAACTGAATAAATAGCGCTCTAATACCTTACCGTTGCGAGCAATCAATTCAGTCCTTAGAGGCACTGTTGTTTGTTGGTCAAGCCATACCTGATAGAAGTGCCTTGCAGCATCTTTAGGGGTTAATTGAATCCCCACAACAGACCTACCCGCTACTCTTTGCCCACCTAAAAACTTAAAGTCATAAGCCATGCTAAGTTGCTTGATACTGCCCATAGCCTTATTACCAAATGGCGCATCACCTTGTTTTTGAAGTTGCTCAACCGATGCGTCAGGATGAATACAAAACAATTCCTCACCTCGGCGAATAACTTCCCTTACAGGACCATCTAGGTGCATCATTCGCTCCCAAATATTGCCTTCATTCACACCGTGAACAATTTCAATATTTTGAACTTGATTGCCAGCCTGATGCGAAAATATCCCCTGATACATCGCTTTAGGGGATAGCTCTAGCATTTGCTCATATAAGCCTTTAGCCGTTAAAGACTGCTGTTTTGTCGCCACCTGTGCTTCTAAACCATTGTCAGTTTCAGCGGCAAAGCTTATTCCAGCAAAGCTAACTAACCCAAGTATTACTAGCCAACGAACCATTAGTTACCCTTGCTCTTATTGCTCGTTTCAAAGTTAACCACTCTCGCAAATGGCATGGCTGTACGGCCTTGGCCTAAAGCACTATCTTGAGCATGTTGCTTTAAATAAGCATTTAAACGCTCTTGTGACTGCTGCAATTGAGCCTCATTTAACTCTGGAGCTCCTTGTTGCGAGGCGATCATCAAAGGGCCCTTTTGAGGTGTGGATTCAGGCGTTACAATTTGAATTTGTGTTTTAGAAGCAAATTGCTGATCGGTTGAACCATCAAGTAGCGGATTGAATCTCGCACCCAATACAACCGCAAACGTAACCGATGCTGCTATTGATAGGCCGCCCACGGCTTTCAACCAAGAACGCCCTTTAACCCCTGATTCACCTTCAAAATCTTCATTTTCAATGGCAGCACTTACCGCACCACTGATATCAATGTGACTGAAATCTGAAACATTACCTTTCATAGCATCACTGCCAATATGAAAGCGAGACCAGGCCTCTTTTAGTTCGCTGCTGTCATCTACATCTTTTAACGTACGATGTAGCGCCAATTCATCTAACTCGCCATCCATTAAGGCCGACAAAGATTCAATTTTGTTATCACTCATAGTCACCTCTACATTAGCCCTTTGCTGTCTTGCTGTCTGAATTACCCAATAAAGGCGTCATTGCTTTATCAATTGACTCCCTAGCTCGGAAGATACGTGATCGCACCGTTCCAATAGGGCAATCCATTACTTCCCCAATTTCTTCATAGCTCATGCCTTCTAACTCACGTAGGCGTATTGCCGTACGAAGCTCTTCAGGTAACTGCTCAATCGCTTCAAAGACAACTTCTTTAAGCTCGTCACGAGCAATAATTCTTTCAGGCGTTGCTACATCTCTAAGAGACCCAGAAGCACTAAAATGTTCCGCATCATTTACATCTATATCTTGAGCCGGTGGCCGACGCCCCTGACTAACAAGGTAATTTTTCGCTGTATTTACGGCAATTCTGTATAACCAAGTATAAAACTGGCTATCACCCCTGAAGTTTTTTAAAGCCTTATAAGCTTTAATAAAGGTCTCTTGAGCCACATCAGGCACTTCACCCATATCCACATACCGTGAAACTAAGGACATGATCTTATGCTGATGTTTAAGTACAAGCAGATCAAAAGCACGTTTATCGCCCTTTTGTACTCGTTGTACTAGCTGTTTATCTGTATCTTGTAGCGACATTGCTCCCCCGCGCTTTACACGCCGATTAGTGACCCGTTTATATAGTGTAAAATTGTTATTGGGCTTTCACTAATTATGTATTCCTGATGCAAGCATTAGAATAGCCCTTTTAAGAAAAGTTCCTTTTAAATCAAGTTTTTAAACTATTTCTTCTGATCAACCCATTCAGCCTCACTGAATACTTCTTAAATGAGGCCTGTAGCAGTATAGTGCCACCATAGAAATTAAGGTGATTGAAGGTTATTTATGGATCAGCGACAGGTTTTTGATGTTTTGGTCATTGGCAGCGGCGCCGCAGGGTTAGCGGTAGCTTTAAGTCTTGCCGACTCTGCAAAAGTTGCTGTTTTAAGTAAAGATACTCTCGATAGCGGCAGCACTCGCTGGGCTCAGGGTGGTATCGCCGCTGTTCTCGATAGCGAAGACTCTGTTAAAGCACACATTAAAGATACATTAAATGCAGGTGCTGGCCTGTGTAATTACAATGCTGTGAAGCACACAGTTGAAAATGGCACTGATGCTATTAACTGGCTAATTGAACAACAAGTGCAATTTAGCAAAGACGGTGATGATTACCACTTAACAAAGGAAGGTGGCCATAGCCATCGCCGCATCATACACGCAGCTGATGCGACCGGAGTGGCTGTTAGCCAAGCGCTGATCGGCCAAGCCATGGCGCATAGGAATATATCGCTGTTTGAGCGCCGTATGGCCATCGACTTAATTACCTGTAAAAAATTCAACATGCCAGGAAAAGGCGTAGCCGGGGCTTATGTATTAAATGATGATAATGGGCACGTGGAAACCTTCCGCGCTCGTACCGTTGTTATTGCCTCAGGTGGGGCAAGCAAGTCCTACCTTTATACAAGCAACCCTGACGGCACATCGGGCGATGGCATTGCCATGGCTTGGCGAGCCGGCTGCCGAGTGGCCAATATGGAATTCAATCAATTCCACCCTACTTGTTTGTACCACCCGCAAGCCAAAAGTTTTTTAATCACAGAAGCGGTTCGCGGTGAAGGCGGTTACTTAACATTGCCAAACGGCGAGCGCTTCATGCATAAATTCGATGATCGCCTAGAGCTAGCCCCACGAGACATTGTGGCACGGGCCATAGATCACGAAATGAAAAGACTGGGTGCCGATTGCCTTTACCTAGATATCAGCCATAAGCCTAAAGCTTTTATACTTGAACACTTCCCAAACATTTACGAACGCTGTCTAGAGTTCGGCATTGATATGACCAAACAGCCAATACCCGTTGTACCCGCTGCGCACTATACATGCGGCGGAATCGTGACTGACGAGAGCGGGCGCACCGATGTACCAAATTTATACGCTGTGGGTGAAAGTGCACACACAGGTTTGCATGGTGCAAATCGCTTAGCCAGCAATTCATTACTCGAATGTATTGTGTATGGACAAAGTGCCGCCAAACATATTTTAAATATTATAAAAGAAAAACAGGATGTTTTATTCGCACCTGACTGGGATGAAAGTCAGGTAACTGATTCAGATGAAGATGTTGTCATCAGCCATAACTGGGACGAACTTAGACGCTTCATGTGGGACTATGTAGGCATTGTAAGAACCGACAAACGACTATTGCGCGCAGAGCACCGAGTGCAACTACTAAGAAAAGAGATTTTAGAGTTTTATGGAAATCACAAGGTAACAAGTGATTTATTAGAGCTTCGTAATTTGGTTGAAGTATCCGAGCTTATTATTCGTTGCGCCATACTTAGAAAAGAAAGTCGTGGTTTACACTACTCGCTTAGTCACCCCGATTTACTGCCTGTAGCTTATGACACTGTCCTAACACCGTAACTTAAAGCCGTAAAATATTTTCTAAGCAATAAAAAGCCCGATAACTTATCGGGCTTTTTATTGCTTAGAAACAACAGAATCAATTACTGAACACTTTCTTCTTCTACTGGTTCTTTCTCTTTTCTTTGCAAACCATACTTACGCATTTTTTCAACCAGAGTGGTTCTTCTAATCTGTAGTTTTTCTGCTGCCCTTGCAACTACTCCACAAGCATCATCAAGAGCCTGCTGAATAAGAGATCGCTCTAAGTTGGTCAAATAATCTTTTAGATCAATTCCGTTTACTGGTAGTAATGCAGGCGAATCAAGACCAACTAATCCTGGTTCACTTGGCAAGCTAACGGGCATTTGCATATCACCTTCATTTTCATCCCCTTCATCCATGTGACGGAATTTTTTAGGTAACTCAGGTAACCCGATAACACCATATGGATGCAGTATCGCTAAACGCTCAACTAGGTTTGCTAGCTCGCGAACATTGCCATGCCAGTCGTGCCTACATAAAGACATAATAGCGGCGCTGTTAAAACGAATTGATCCACGTTTTTCGTTTTCCATTCTTGAAATTAATTCGTTCATTAATAATGGAATATCTTCTCTGCGCTCACGTAGTGGCGGCACTTCCACCGGAAAAACATTTAAACGATAATATAAATCTTCTCTGAAACTTTCTTTTTCAACCATCTGCTCTAAATCTTTATGCGTAGCAGCAATGATTCGAACATTGGTTTTAATTGTTTTGGTGCCACCGACACGCTCATAAGTGCGTTCTTGCAATACTCGTAAAAGTTTTACTTGCATATTCAAAGGCAGATCACCAATTTCATCTAAGAAAAGTGTCCCCCCTTCAGCCATTTCAAAGCGACCAGCGCGAGTGGTAATTGCACCTGTAAACGCGCCCTTTTCATGACCAAAAAGTTCACTTTCAATTAATTCGTTTGGAATGGCGCCACAGTTAACAGGCACAAACGGACCATCTCTGCGATCACTATGATAATGAAGATTACGAGCAACCACTTCTTTACCGGTACCACTTTCACCTGTAATTAATACAGTGACATCTTTATTAGCCACTTGGTGCATTAACTCGCGAACGTATTGAATTTCGCGACTGGTACCCACAAGAGAACGAAATAATTGAACCGGACGACGCTCACCACGAACACGGCTGTGAGCAAAGTGTTCACGAAATATCTGAGCCCTATGCAGGCTATCAAGTAATTTATTATAACTAGGAGGCATGGTGACATGAGCAATTATTGCCCTGCGAATATCCTCAGAAAGGTCTGAAGGTAATTCATCATCACCCACATAAATAATTGGCATCCCCTTATCCCAATCACTTATATCACTCAGCATTTCTGCTGTCGTTTTAGAATTCGAACTGCCTAATATACAGGCAACAATATCCATTGGATCATCTGTATTTTCGGCAATGCTTTTCCAGTTCTTCGAATCACTTTCAAATGCTTCTTCACCAAGAAAATCTAACAGCACATGCATATCATGTTTACGCTGCTCATTGTCGTCCACCAACAAGACTTTAATCTCTCGCCACATGGTGCATCCCTAATTCTAATTGATTGCCAATATTCAACACAAAACTTGCCAGTTAATTGACTTGTTCTATTAGTAATAGCCAGTGAGGTAGCTTTGGTCAAATATATGACTATATTTTTTTATAATTATTGTTATAGCGCCATGTTTTTGGAATTTGTGAGCCAAGTCACAGCGCTTATGTCTATTAGTGACAAAAAAAAACATACCTGTAAACCGTTTTTTGTCATTAATTTATAAATACTTTGT
>ERZ1027208.231-NODE-231-length-25634-cov-18.199500_pt1 | contig 25634 bp, 20 predicted proteins | sample MGYA00520867_ERZ1027208 | MGnify/ENA primary metagenome ERZ1027208 (study PRJEB33311, sample SAMEA4378413) | marine metagenome | biome: Marine biome; feature: Fjord; material: Water | collected 2014-07-20T08:00:00Z/2014-07-... | depth 75 m ...
TTCGGGTTATGAGCCCGACGAGCTACCAGACTGCTCCATCCCGCGTCTGAGTGGGGCGGACTATACGGATGGAGTGGGGGTCGGTCAATCAATTTATTTAAAAACTCTAATAAATTCAATGATTAACCGACATATGTCGCCTGATTAAGCCGCGCTACTTTGTTTGAGACCGTTAAAGAATCTCGTTTGAAGTTCTAGAAACTGCTCTGTTTGGGCTGCAAAGCCAAACCATTCTAGTTGTGCGTTTAATAGAATTTCTTGTCTAGATAGTGGTTGTTTACCCATGTTCTCTTGAAGGCGCTTAATCTGAATCGCCATTCTATTTTGTTGTTCATCACTAGGGCTTTCTATACCAAGGGCTATTTCAAAGCTAAGGCAGTGGTCTTGTAAAGCTTTGAAGTCGGCCTTGTTAGGGTTATCTATGCGGCTAACTAAAATCTCAGAAACACCTTTTGGCAGCTTGGTATTTAGAATTTTTTCTTTCAACTCTTCTGCTGACGCACCTGCATTTAATTCCCAGTTTGCTAGTTGTTCTGAAAGCAATCTGGCATCAACCCATTGCTGTTGTTCGGCAGCAATTGAAGAGTGATTAATGTTCGATTTTATGGTTTTCTCAATTTCTGAAATCACATGGATTTTAGCAGCTGAAATTTTATCCGGGATGTCTAGGGCACGGATATCCTGTTTGAATTGGTTCAATTGAGAAAGGCTGTCTTTGCTAGTGGATGACTCAAGCCGTTTTGCCGATTCTACAATGCTTTGAGCATCAATAATTAGTCCATCAGTATGTGATCGTTTAGCTTGATACTCTTGCTGGCGGCGGTCAAAAATAGCATCGCATTTTTCCCTAAATTGAATCCAAAGAGCCTGTTCAGATTTACCCGCTGAGTCAATGGTTTTCCAAAGCTCTTGAATGGCTTTGCAGCGCTCTATGGCCGCGACAAGGTCATCTGATGTGAGTAATTCAGCACATTCATTAATAAATGACTGCTTGGTTTCTAAGTTTGATTGATAATGGCCGTGTAATTTTTGTTTAATAGATTGTGTTGCATCGTTAAATCGTTTTTGGATGGCGGTATTCTGAGCGCGATCAACAGGGGCGAATTTTTTATACTCATGGAATGCTTTATCCACAATCTTCTGTAGCGCTTTCCAGTTTGCATCGTCCCAATCTTGTTGTTGAAATAAGTTTTCTAGCTGTTCGCAAATAATCTCTCGTTGCTCAAAGTTAAACTGTCGAGTATTTGAAAGGTTGTCGTAGTAAGCCTTGCAAGGAAGGTAGGCTTGATCACTTGCCTTTTTGAAACGTGACCATAGGGCATCTTGTTGTTTCTTATCTCCAAGGCTTCCAAGGGCTTTCCATTGGTTTTGAAGTTCTTGTATTTTTTCTGCAATCTCTTTCGCTGCCAGTGTGCTTTCAATCATGTTTTCCATGTTGACACACAGCTCAAGAAATTTTGGCTCAGCCGCAAATTCTTTCCAGTCTTTTAGGTTGTTAAGTTCACTTGAAAGCATTTGGAACTTAGATTGCAGGGATTTTGCTTGATTTCGCTCGATCAGGGCTAAAGATTTTTTGATGTCATTGTAGATCTTGTTAGCTTGCTTTAGGTTGCCACTTTCAATTTCTTGCTCAAGTAAATCTAGCTTTTTGTGTGTGGTTTCAATGTGTGAATGTTCACTGGCTTTTAAACTATCAATGTCATTACTTAATTGTTCGCTTAAAGCTAATAGTTGCGTGATCTCATTGGGTTTTTGAAAGTCTGCAGGCCAAGTCGATGATTTTAATAGAGATTGAATCGATTGTCTGAGAGTCTTTTTTGATTCAATAGTCGTAGCCCCTTTTTCTTGTAAGGCTTTAGCTTTATCTAAGTTCGACAGGCACGACGTTATATTGCCAAGAACAGTAAGGGCGGCTTTAAATTCAGCTTGGTCTGACTTTTGAGCGTTATTGATTTCTTCAGCCAGTTGCCATTTTTCTTGTAGCTCACTTATGCTGGCTTCAACACTTGATAATGTTGCTACGCCTTTTTCTTTGTAGGCAGTAAATAACGTTTTAATGCTGTCTAAAACAAGGTTGTGCTGTTTTGTTGCTTCAGCTTTGTTTGCGCTCTCTATGTTTAGTGCTTCTTGTTGTTCTTTATTTGTATGTAATGTTTCTTCACATTTTTTGATGGCGCTTTCAAATTCTTCATTAAAAGTGTCTGTGAATTCTGCCTTTTTCCATGTTTGTTTTAAGTAAGCAACTTGCGCTTCGTAAGTGGGGTTGAATACTTGTTCAGCGAGCTGCCTTGACTGCTCTAAAAGTGTGGCAGTTGCTTGCTTTGCGTTGTTGATTTTAGCTTGTGCATCCACTTGCTTTTGGATCGCTTCTTTAGCAAAGCGATGTAAGCTTTTATCCTTGCCTTTAAAGTGAGATTCCAGCTTTTTAAGCATCGGTGATATGGTTATTTTCTCAGCTGCTTTGAGTCGAGCCTTAGAGCTTTGTGAGCTCATAATAAAGTCAAACAACGATGCTTCATCATGAATCAGGTCAAGTGAAGCTTGGGCCAATGCCTGGCTTTTAGTTTCAACCGCAATGGTTAATAAAATCTCGGTGCTGTTTTCTTTGTTGATTGCGATGGCGCTTAGGTTTTGAATTTGCTGACTTTCTTCTTTTGCATCCGTTGCCACTTCTATGTATCGATTTATGGCGGCTGCTTTTATTGGTGCAGCTTTGTCTGAGATCAGTAGGCGGGTTTTTGATAAATCAGTTAAGTGATTAATCGCTTTGATTCGAACTTGTTGTTCAGGGTCATTATTTGCAAGGTTTAGCAGTGTCTCTTGATCTAATTCAGGGGTGATGGCCTCTAATCGTACAGCCGGGTCCTGATGTTCCCACTTAGATTTGAACAGTTTTTTAAGAAATGAAGCCATATTGGTGTGCCTGAAATTATTATATTAGCTAAAGCAAAATTACTAATTGAGTAACGCAGCAAGAAAAATTTAGGAGCACATTCTACTGCTTGAATTCAGATAGGCAAGTGCCGTACCTATGTACCAGTTAACATGCAGGGTCTAGCTATTTTTATGCGCATATAAGACAATCAACAAATCATATAAAAACAACAATAAAAATCATGCATCGCTTACTACTTAGAATATCCAGTTTACTCGTCTTAGCTATCTCGCTTATTGGCTGTACAGCCATGGGCACGGCGACTGTGCCGTACAATGAGCTGGCTAAAAAATATACAAACCTATCCAGTCAATACATGGATATCAACGGTTTGACTGTCCATTACCGTATTGAAGGTCAGGGGCCACCGCTGGTTTTACTCCATGGTGTTTCATCGTCTTTGCATACTTGGGATGCTTGGGTTGATCAATTAAAAGACAAATATCAGGTCATTCGTTTAGATATGCCTGGCTTTGGCTTAACTGGGCCAGATGATAACCCTAACTCTAAGTCTGAGAAGTCAGACTATATGGTTGATGTTCTTAATACCTTTACTGAGAAACTGGGGCTAGATCGCTTTTTCTTGGTGGGTAACTCTCTAGGTGGCTATTTTGCTTGGAATTATGCCGCTAAATACCCATCTAAGCTGTATAAGATGGTGTTAATGAGTGCTACGGGTTATCCACAGGACATGCCTTTCTGGCTGGGTTTTGCGTCATTCCCTGGGTTGCATTGGATTACGCCTTATATGATGCCTAAGTTCTTGGTTAATCGATCAATTTACAGTGCCTACGAGAACGATGATGTGGTCACCGATGAAGTAAAAGCCCGTTATTTTGATATGTTACAGCGCCGTGGAAACAGGGAGTCTTATGTTCGGCACTTTGTGAACATGCGTGACATGGTTGATGATGAGAGTCTGGGTGAGAAAGTAAAAGACGTGGTTGTACCCACTTTATTAATGTGGGGCGCAGAAGATAACTGGGTTCCAATTGATGTTATGCGTCATTTTCATCGTGATTTACCCTACAGTGAATACCTAGTATACGAAGGTGTTGGTCACTTACCCATGGAAGAGGTGCCTGTGCAGAGTGCACGGGATGCCAATAACTTCTTTATGTCAGAGCTGCGTAAACCGTCTGCTCATTTACAAGAGTCTGAGATCAAATTTTACGACGCCCAGCAATATGACTTTCATATGGGTTCAAACGAAGACGAATCACCTCTATAAAATACGAACATGTCTGGCCGTATAGGTCGGGCATGTTACACTTCTGCTCTACTTCATTACTTTACTATTCAACATGTCTGAATCTATTTTTTGGTACGATTTTGAAACCTTTGGCGCCAATCCAGTTTGGGATAGGCCTTCGCAATTTGCGGGAATACGTACAGATTTAGATCTAAACATCATTGGTGAGCCCGAGATGTTTTACTGTCGTCAAGCCGATGACTACCTGCCTCATCCAATCGCGTGTCTTATCACGGGTATTAGCCCGCAAGTTTGCCAACAAAAAGGCATGCCAGAAGCCAAATTTATCGACCGTATAAATAATTTGTTCAGTGAATCCGGCACCTGCGTAGCGGGTTACAACAGCATTCGATTTGATGACGAAGTCACTCGTAATACTTTATATCGCAACTTTCATGATCCCTATCAGCGTGAATGGCAAAACGGCAATAGTCGCTGGGACATATTAGATATGATGCGCTGCGCTTATGCATTACGCCCAGAAGGCATTAACTGGCCTAAAGGCGACGATGGAAAAGTCAGCTTTAGATTAGAAAAACTCAGTGCGGCCAATGGCATCGTGCATGAAAATGCCCATGATGCTTTGAGCGATGTGTATGCCACTATTGGATTGGCAAAACTGGTAAAAGACAAACAACCAAAGTTGTACGAACACATATTTAATCTACGCCGTAAAGACGCCGTTGCGCCTTTATTGGATGTGGTTAATAAGCGGCCGTTCTTGCATGTATCAGGTATGTTAGGTGTTGATAATGGATGTTCAGCCGTGATGATGCCGTTAGCAGCTGATGCTAAAAACAAAAATGCCATTATGTGTTTTAACTTAATGGCGGATCCCAGGCCGTTATTTGATTTAACCGTTGAAGAAATACAGCAGCGTTTATTTTCAAGTAAAGAGCAATTAAAAGCGTTAGGCGTAGAACGATTGCCCATTAAAAGTATTCACATAAATAAATGCCCAGTGGTGCTGCCTGCAAAAATGGTTCAGCCAGAAATTGCTAAAAAATGGGGATTTGATGGTGCAAAAATGCGTGAACATGCGGCATTAATAAAAAATGGCCCATTAACCTCTCAGCAGCTTTCTGAAAAACTTCAAGCCGTTATGTCTCGCGAGTTTGAACCTCAGAATGATCCTGACGGCATGTTATATACGGGGGGGTTCTTTAGTCAGTCTGATAAAAACTCTATGGCTTTGATTCGAGATGCGCATCCAGAAGCATTGGATGATCTTCAGCTTGGTTTTCAAGACCGCCGACTCGAAGAAATGCTATTTCGTTACCGCGCTCGTAATTATTTAGAGACGTTAAATGCGGATGAGCGCGAGAAATGGGAAGAATACCGTAAACAAAAGTTACTAGGGCCCAGTGATGGCCCTAATTTAAACTTTGATATGTTTGCTAAAGCGATAAATGAAGCGGCGCAAACAGCACCGGTAGAGCAGCATGAACTATTACAAGAATTAGCCACATACGCTGAAAGCATTTATCCATTCTAAGTGAATGAATACCTCTCATAAAATAATGGTAAAGAGATGGATACAGATTTATTAAAAACGTTTGTCGAAGTCTGTAAAACTCGGCATTTTGGTAAAGCCGCAGAAAACCTGTACGTAACGCAAGCTGCGGTTAGTTCCCGTATTCGGCAATTAGAAAGTCGTTTAGGCGTCGAGTTATTTAGCCGCCTGCGTAATAATTTAAAGCTGACTTTAGCTGGGGATAGGCTACTGCCACATGCCGAATCTGTTTTGCATGCTTGGCAACGTGCCTTTCAAGAGGTTGCGGTTACAGAAAATAAAACGACCATGCTAGCGCTTGGTGGTAGTCCAAATGTTTGGGATTTGATTCTCCAAAATAACCTTTATGAGCTAAAACTTAGTAAACCAGATTTAGCTATAAGAGCTGAGGTCTTGAGTCATACTCTGGTTGCTAGGCTGCTGCTTGAGCGAAGCATAGATCTAGCAGTTGTATTTGATGCTCCAAAGGTCGATGAAATACAAAATATAAAATTAACTCAGTTACCATTAGAACTCGTTAGCACTAAAAATGTTTCGTTAGATAATATTCACGATGTGGATTATATAATGATGGATTGGGGGACACATTTTAGTCTCGAGCATGCCAAACTTTGTAAGAGTTTACCAGCACCATGCCTCCATACTAACCTGGCCAGGGTGGCACTAGATTATATGTTACAAGCAGGTGGAACCGCTTATTTACCTTCGTTGTTGGTTGAACCATATCTTGAGCAAGGTGTTTTATTTCAAATAAATGATGCCCCAGAAATGCATCGTGACGTTTATGTTTGTTATCATAAAGAAAACGATAATAAGGTCTTGCTTGAAGAGGTGATTGCTGTTTTTAAGGGAGCCGGAGCGCAAGCCGCACCAAGTTTAGTGCCTGAGTAAATTATATGATTTAAATTAGACTTTCTATATTCCTTTCAATTCAAGACTCTTTTACCAACTCTATCCAGAAATTTATATCCGTATACAGCTCCATATTTATAGACTATAACCTGAACTAGGATTAGCGTAATAATCTTGAAGTTTTATCTTCAATGTAATCAGGGTGCAGAGAATATGAAAAAATATTTTGAGAGTCTTGCAAAAGTACTTTTGGATAGACCGTTTAATAAATTAGAAAAAACAGAGAAAAAAGTGATTGAGAGCATTGCTAATCAATCACCCATTTCAGAAAATATTAATGAAAGCTTCCAAGACAAGCTGACATTTGGGCAAAGATTGGCAGACAAGGTCGCTAAGTTTGGTGGCTCTTGGACGTTTATAATAATTTTTGGAATATTAATGACAGTTTGGATGGTCATTAATTCTTACCTGATTCTAGGTGATGGAGCGTTTGATCCTTACCCATACATACTTCTTAACCTAGGGTTGTCATCTTTAGCAGCTCTTCAGGCCCCAATAATTATGATGTCTCAAAATCGTCAAGCCGAAAAAGATCGCATGGAAGTGACAGCAAACTACGAAGTCAGCCTTAAAACAGACCTGGAAATAACCAGATTACATCAAAAGATGGATGTATTGTTAGAGCGTCTAGAGGCTGATTCAAAATAAAGTTAGTAGAAATAAGCACGTATATGCACACCAATTCTGGTGTGTGTTTTTAGTAATCGTCTCGATAAAAATTATTTTCTGTACAAGATTTAGCGGCGCACTACACTGCGCACAACCTCAACCCTGAGGCATTTATCTAACAGGTTAAAATCATGAAAATCGCAATCCTTTCACGTGGACCATCTTTGTATTCCACCAGCCGATTGAAAGAATCAGCTGAGGCCCGTGGCCATGAAGTGGATGTTATCGATACATTACATTGCTATATGGACATTACCAGTAGTAAGCCAACGGTTCGTTACCACGGTAAAGAGCTGCCAAAATACGATGCTATTATCCCAAGAATCGGTGCCTCTATTACATTTTATGGTACATCGGTTGTACGCCAGTTTGAGATGATGGGGACGTTTAGTATTAATGAATCCGTTGCCATTAGCCGCAGCCGCGATAAATTACGTTCACTGCAGTTACTGTCTCGTAAGGGCATTGGTTTGCCACGTACAGGTTTTGCAAGCAAGCCTGACAAAGTGGGTGACTTGATAAAAAATGTGGGAGGCGCACCGGTTGTAATTAAACTGCTAGAGGGCACACAGGGTATTGGTGTGGTATTGGCAGAAACGAACAAAGCCGCTGAAAGCATTGTTGAAGCGTTTATGGGATTAAAAGCCAATATATTGGTGCAAGAGTATATAAAAGAAGCGGGTGGTGCAGATATTCGCTGCTTGGTTGTGGGAGGGAAAGTGATCGCAGCCATGAAGCGACAAGCAGCGGCAGGCGAATTTCGTTCTAATTTGCATCGTGGTGGCAGTGCCGAAGTGGTCAAGTTGTCGCCTGCTGAGCGTAAAACTGCTGTAGATGCCGCAAAGGTTATGGGTTTGCATATGTGTGGTGTTGATATACTACGATCAAATAGTGGGCCTGTTGTGATGGAGGTGAATTCATCACCAGGGCTCGAGGGAATCGAAGTTGCAACGGGTAAAGATGTCGCAACCATGGTGGTCGAGTTTTTAGAAAAAACGGCTAAGCCAAACAAGAATAAAACGAAAGGTAAGGGTTAAGTGCGACCATTAGAAATAGCAGGTACAGTAATTGAGCCAGGCAATGTATATCGCCTGGAGCTGCCCATGGTGCGTCTGTATACAGACACTACCATGGGGGTGCCTGTTTATGTGCGTCGCGGTAAAAAAGATGGCCCTATTATATTTGTGAGTGCTGCCATTCATGGGGACGAATTAAATGGCATTGAGATTATTAACCGATTGATTAACAGCAAAGCGGTTCAAAAACTGAAAGGCACCTTAATCGCCGTACCTATGGTGAATGTATATGGCGTGTTAAATCAAAGCCGTTACTTACCTGATCGTAGAGATTTAAACCGGTCATTCCCTGGCAGTAAAAAGGGGTCGTTAGCCGGTCGGATGGCGTATGCATTTTTGAATGAAATAGCCGCGAAGGCGGATTATGGCATCGACTTTCATACAGGGGCGATTCATCGCAGTAATTTACCGCAAATAAGAGCCAATCTAGATGATCCTGAAACCTTAGAGCTTGCGCAAGCCTTTGGGATGCCTGTATTGCTGAATGCCAACTTACGCGATGGTTCGTTAAGGCAGTGTGCTTCTGAGCGCGATACAAAAATACTATTGTATGAAGCAGGGGAAGCATTAAGATTTGATGAATTTGCGATTAGAGCAGGGCTAGACGGTACGATTAATGTGCTGCGTCACTTGGGTATGCTTCCAAAGGGTCGTAAACGTAAAAAAGAAATTGAGCAGTTTATTGCTCGACAAAGTGGCTGGATTCGAGCCAGTGAAAGCGGCATGGTCATGCATCATAAGCAGCTGGGCGATTTTGTAGAAACTGGGGATGTATTAGCTTTAATACAAGATCCGTTTGGTGCTCTACTGGATACAATTATAGCTTCTAATGCGGGGATCATTATTGGTAAGCAGAACATCCCCTTGGTACAAGAAGGAGAGGCCATGTATCACATTGCCTATTTTAAAGCCCCTGATGAAGTGGTAGAAAATTTAGAAGCATTGCAAGACGATTTACTCCCTGAGGGAAATATGGATTATGACTAAGTTGTTAACCGCTGCTGCGTTAATTATTGTCACGCTTATGATCAATCATGCGCTTGGTAAAACAATTAAGCACTTAGGTAATAAGAAAAAAGTATCGACAGACCGCATTTTTTATATTCAAAAGACTTTGCAGTTCTTCATTTTTATTACAGCAATATTATTAATGACGGTTGTATTTGGATTGAATTATGCGCAATTTGGGCTGGTTATATCGTCAATATTTGCCGTTGTTGGCATTGCACTATTTGCGCAATGGTCAATTTTAAGCAATATAACGGCAAGTATCATTATCTTTTTCTTTTTTCCATATCGTGTAGGTGATCATGTTGCGATTCGTGAGGATACTGAAACATTAGAAGGTGAAATTCTAGAAATAACCTTGTTCCATTTATTAATATTAAGGGAGGAAGGTGATATTCTGAGTTACCCTAACAGTTTAGTATTTCAACGGGCGATCGTCATTAAGCCTAAAAATAGAAAGCAAAAAATTAGTACGCAGGCAGGTCATGAAGAATAAAATGTTGGTAGGGTCGCTAGAGAAATGTGATTTACCAGGGCTTATGATAGAAGGGTTGCATATACGAGTTGATACAGGTGCAACCACTTCTTCATTGCATGTGGATAATATTGAGCCATTTAGAAAAGATGGCGACGAGTGGATATCTTATGATATTCATCCAGACATCCATGATGTTGATAAAATAGTTACACGCCAATCTAAAGTGGTTGATATCAGAGTTGTAAAAAGTTCCAGTGGTGAACGTCAAAATCGATACGTTATTGAAACGCCTATGGTATTGGGTGGTGAGCAGTGGGATATACTAATTACGCTTACTGATCGATCCTCTATGAATTATTTGATGCTGCTAGGTCGACAAGCGATGAATGGTCATGTGATTGTTGATCCAGAGTTAGAATATCAATTGAATTCTTAATGGGGTTAGGCTACTAAATTAACAATTTGGTAGGTCAGCACTTCTTCCGCATACATCAACCTTGCCTGTAGTTGAATCATAGCGGATAACAATTTGTGATTGGTTTCTACCAGCGGTATCGCCATTTTTGCGATAAGCAAAGCTACAAAATGTGCCTGCGGTATGGCGATAGGCTCGGTAATCTGAGTTGTCATTGCCTCTTTCCACTGACGGGGCATCGGTCAGTAAATTTCTCCACAAGTCTTCACAACCCGAAGCATTCACTCTTTCAGTTCCATTGCCTTTACTGATGCCGATAGGGTAACCAATATTGTTTGTATCAATAATATCATTGGCTATGCCCACAAGATTTTGTGTGCGGGTAGAAAAGCCTTGGCTAAAAAATAGCACCTTAACATTCTGAATAGAGACGACTAAATTTGAAGCTGTGTATTTAATACTATTCAATTCGGCTTGATCTTGAAGATCAGCATATCTAGCAATGGCAAAGGCCGACAGAATTCCTAGTACCGTGATCACAATGATGAGCTCAATTAAAGTGAAGCCGCGGGTTCTGTTTATTTGGTTTGATTTTCCATTCATATTTACGAATCAATTAATGGCATGGATACAGTATAGGTTATCTACTGGCTATTGCTCAGTGACGCTAGAATGGTGGGCATCATATATTTAAGTATGTAAGGCTGGGCCTTTGCAGTGGGGTGCAGTCCATCAACTTGTATGAATTGGCTTTTATTGTCCGGTGTGACAATTTCCATTAAAGGCTCAAGCATAAAAGGGAGTAGAGGTATGCCGTTTTTGGTTGCCAATTGCTTAAAGCTGGCTTCAAACATGCTGCTGTAGCGTCGACCATAATTTGCAGGCACTTTAATGCCAATTAAAAGCACTTTGGCTTTAGCCATAAGGCTTTTATGGATAATGGTTTGTAGGTTACTTGTCATCTCGGTAATAGACAGGCCTCTTAGGCCATCATTCGCACCTAACTCGAGTATAACCAGCTCAGGCTTGGTGAGTGTTAGTAGTTGTTCAATTTGCCTAACACCTTCACTTGAGGTTTGCCCACTGATACTGGCGTTGTGAACTCGATAAGGTTGTTTTTTAAGATCAAGCTCCGATTGTAATAATGCAGGCCAGCTTTCGTTAATTTGTATGCCATATCCAGCACTTAAGCTGTCTCCCATGACTAATATATTGCTTTTTTCGTTTGCTGAAACAGGTGTGAAAAATACACACAAAAGTATAAATATACCGATTAAGCTTTTCATTATTTGCAACCAATTCTATAGATATCGACCATCTTAGTGCAGAGCCCTAGTCTAGGGCAACTAAGTCGTATAACTAATAATGTTAAACAGGTTAGTTAACTAAGTTAGAGGTAGGCTACACTCAGTGTAAGTAATCTAAGAGTAGATTTAAATGTTATCAGAACTAGAACCGTGGAGTTTTCAGTTAAAGCCGGGCTTTCGTCTGCGAGGTTGGAAAACGCAATTCACGGGTAAACCTCTCATCTGCTTTTTACACGGTAACGGGTTTTGTGGCTTAACATATTTACCCATGTTATCGAAGCTGACAGAAGACTTTGACTTATTAATTACGGATTTACCCGGTCACGGCGACAGCGATGTAGGCCGTCGATTCGCGCCCTGGAATGGCAGCGCCAAATGGGCGCTAGATGTGGTGAAATACTTCACAGATACACTGCCTGATACAACTAAGGTGTTTGGTTTAGGTCACAGTTATGGAGGAGTGATTACTGGACTGATGGCAGGAAAAGACACTCAGCTGTTTGATAAATGTATGTTATTAGACCCCGTTATCTTTTCTAAAAATATGCTGAAGGCCATGAAGATAGTCGATGCGATTGGTGTTTTAGAAAAAATGAAATTAGCGAAAACCGCTCGTAATAGAATCGAGCATTGGGAGTCACGAGAGCAAGCACTTAAAGAGCTGCAAGGTAGAGGTGGATTTAAAGGTTGGCGTGATGATGCGCTGAAGGCTTACATTAACTATGCACTAACAGACAGTAAAAATGGGGTAAGTCTTAAATGCCCAACTAGAATCGAGGCAAAAATTTACAGTTCATACCCTAATGATCTATGGGGGTATTTAAAGAACATGGATGTCCCCTGCAAAATTTTAACAGCAGAAAAATCATTCCCATTTATTCAGGAGTCAGCCAAAAAACTGAATGCCCATTCTAATTACAGTACCGAGGCGGTAAAAGGCGGGCATTGTTTTATGCAAGAAGACCCTGATGCAGCTGCAGCGCTTGTCAAAACTTGGTTTCTAGCCGCTTAAGGAATATCCATTCGTTTTGTGCATACAGGTCAATTAGATATATGCATTCGACTGACTCGAATTACCATTAGTTGTTCTTTCTTTGTTCAGTACTCTGTCACCACAATAAAAACAAAACAGAGGTCTGAATATGAAAAACAAATTGAAATGGGTGAAAGCAACTGCGCTTGCCCTAAGTACATTAAGTTTGATTGGCTGCGGTTCGGATGATGAAAGCATCGTTGCCGTTGATGATTGCTTTTGGGTTGGCCCATATATAAAAGAAAAACCTGAATCCAATATCGCATACCCTGATACCGGTGCCACATACTGGCATGCCGGATACACACTACCAGAAGGGGCCAGCTTAAAACTAACGGGGGAGTTTCCTTACGCACGTTATATGTCGCTAAACTCTTATCGTGCCGATGCCTCTCCTGCCTATGCCATGGTAGATAATGCAATTGTTCCTAATCAAGGAAGTGTTAATCCATTTGTGCAAGATGCGAGTCGCACAGGTGACCATCGCGAATATGAATTGTCTATAAAACAAGGCTCAGCACCAGAAACCATTGCAGATAATATACTTTACGATTCTGTTAGCGCGGGAGAAAAATCGGTATTGGTATATCGAGTGTACGTGCCGAATCAAGGTCAGGATATGAAAGGTGGAGCTGCCCTTCCAAAAGCCGAGTTAACGCTGGCAAATGGTGATGTACTAACAGGAACACAAGCCTGTGAAACATTGTCTTCGGATACTGATTTATTGCCGATACCTAAAGTTCCTGCGGCCACTTATGCTTACCTTCGTTCAACTGGAAATCCTGCGCAAAACAGTTTGATTGAAGAAAACGACAAACAAACCGTTAAATGGAAAGCGGCTTATAATGCTGTTTATACAAATCAATGTTCATTTTTAGGTCAGTGCGCAGAAAACCCTGAGCGCCAAGTGAACTGGTATGCCAATCTAGATAATCAATATGTGTCTGCATTTTTAGATAATACAATTAAACCTGTTGTGGTGATTCGAGGAACATTGCCTGAGATTCCTGCCACGCTAAATGATGTTGATACTTATGATGAACGTTCGGCTGAGTTGCGTTACTGGTCTATTTGTCAAAATGAATATTATTCGCAAAAAGTAGAAGCGTGTTTGTATGACGAGCAAATTACAATTCAACCAGATGGTAAATACCTAATTGTGACTTCAAAAGCAGCAGACAAACCAAGTAATGTGGGTTCAGAGTGCGGCATTGATTATTTACCTTGGTCAGAAGCGGGTGATGGCTTCTCAATTGTTGATGGTCAGCAGAATCACACACAAGATGCATTAATTTTGGTCAGAAACATGTTGCCTGTAAATGGGTTTGATCAAGCGGTACAAAATACGGCAACTCCAGGTGATGAAAGTAGTGTGATGGGGGATTACCTACCCACGGCCCAGTACTTCACACAAGCCGAATTCGAAGCCTTGGGTTGTGATGCGTATAGCAGTTTGTAATTAACCGAATTATGAGTGTTGTCTCTTTGGGTGGACGCCAGCGTTCACCCTTTTTTGTGTAAGAAAAAAATTGAAAAATTATTTATTGGCAGACTTATATTCGCTTGGTGTCATATTGAACCAAGTTTTAAATGCTTTAAAAAACTGGCTGCTTGATTGGTAGCCCAATAAAAAAGCTAGTTCGGAGGGGCTGCGCTTATGGTTAACCAATAAATCGTGGGCAGTGTCTTTTCTAACGCTTAACAGTAATTCCTTAAAGTTTGTATTTTGAGATTTTAACTTGCGCTGTAAGGTACTGACGCTGATGTTCATAATATCAGACACATTCTCTCGGGTAGGCTCACCAAAGCTTAAAATACTTTGAATAATATGTTGGCAGCGAGATCGATCATTGGTTTCTGGGAATTGCTGATCAAACAATCGTTGAATACTGCTTGCCGTATATAATGTTTGCTGATTCATGTTGTCCAAGGCGTCTATGCATGAAAATATCATAACATTTTTATGTGATGCAAACTCAGGGCTCACTTTAAAAATAGTTTTGTATTCAAATTCATTAAAGTGCCCATGTGCAAACTGAATTTTGTTTAAGCTTGATGCACTTAAAGAACAAATGATTCGATAGATACCCACGGCAACCCCTTCAATTTGATGATGAGAAACCTCATCAGGCAGGGTAGGGTTTAGCACCAGCTCAATGGATTTATCATAAAAATTCACTTCAAGATTCACCACTTCTGTTATGACTGAAAAATAACGGGCAATCAGTGTGATCAAAACATTAACGGGAATGTTTTCACCTCTCTGTTCTGTAATCAGCTGGCATTGAGACAGTGTGATAAATAGTGGGATATGGTTAAGATCAATGGCATTTACCACTTTGCAGCCAAAGTTTTCATCATCAATAAGGTCGGCAATGATTTGAATGTTTTTTGATACTTGGCTAAGGGGGACGCGATCTTCATCATCGGGTTTGTATTCAGAAATCTGCTTTTGAATTTCAGGTAATAAATGAAGTTTACCATCGCTTTTCAATAGTTTAAGTAGGCCTTCAAGATTGGCTGAAACGGTTGAATATTGAATGGTGCGTTGTGGCTCGCTCATAGCTCTATTTGGCACATGCTTTTATTGTAATAGAGCAAGTTTAGCCTGAAACCGAGTTAAATCTAATGGTAATTCGGTTCAGACTTAAAGCGATATATGATACTCCCGTTAGGATGCTAGAATGGCGTAATACCCTTCAAATTCAACCGCTACCTTTCCATTGCATTCAATGGTCGATTTCAACGAGATTTTGCCTTTTCCGTGCTGTTTAAAACCATTGATAAAGTGATTCAGGGTTTCTTCATCAGGTGCATGGCAAACCGTTACAAAGTCACCATCAACAGGGGCTTTGTATTTAATGCTGCCACCTGCCACTACCTGGCTGCCTTCAAGGCCGGCTTCAAGTGATTTTAAATACGCCATGCCCCAGCATGCCATAACACACGCATTGTATAAGCTGCCACCAAAGGCGGTTTGTTTATCATTAATATTGGGCGCAAGAGGGGCTTTTAGAGAAAGTTGCTTACCGTCATACTCATGAACCGCTAGGCCCATAAAGTCAGTAATTGGAAGGTGATTCTCGAAGAATTCTTGGAGCTTGTGACTAATATTCGTATCAGGGTTATTCATAGGTAAAATATTTTGTAGTCACACCTAGAGTGCGACATCACTTATCAATGTTGGTGTTATTATTAGATGGTGATAATTCAAATTTGAATGCTCACCATCGCTTCTTTGTTTGTTTAATAAGGTCTTTGTGATCGCGCACAAAGTGCGACTCGTACGAATTAGATTACAGTAGGTCGATTATTTTCTTTGCAGCATTATACGGTGTTACTTCGTGGTCTAATACGGCCTGTTGCAATTTAGGCAATGAATTTTTTACATCTGGATGTTGATTCAATTTCATCTCAAGCATTTCGTGAATGAGTTTTTTCATCCAGTCTTTATTTTGTCTCGCACGTTTGCCATCAAATGCGCCTTTTTCAATGGCAAGAGTTTGATACTCACAAATCATATCCCAAACATCATTAATGGCCCTGTTTTCCATGGCTGAGCATGTTTTAACTTTAGGTTGCCAAAAGCTATCGCTGCTTAATAATTTAAAGGCATTTTTGTAATGGGCTTGTGTTTGCTGGGCTAGGTTAATACTTTCGCCATCGGCCTTGTTAATCACGAGAGCATCTGCCAATTCCATAATGCCGCGCTTAATGCCTTGTAGCTCGTCACCGGCATTGGGCAGCATTAATACAAGAAAGAAATCCACCATGGCGGCCACTTCGTATTCGCTTTGGCCAACACCTACGGTCTCGACCAGAATCACATCGTAGCCTGCGGCTTCGCATAGCAGCATAGTTTCACGGGTTTTTTGTGCAACGCCACCTAGTGCGCCTTCAGAGGGGCTAGGGCGTATGAATGCATTGTCTTCACGGCTCAGCATTTCCATGCGGGTTTTATCCCCAAGAATACTGCCGCCACGTAATGGTGAACTAGGGTCAACGGCCAGTACCGCAACTTTTTTTCCAAGGCTGATTAAAAGCAAGCCAAACGCTTCAATAAAGGTAGACTTGCCCACACCAGGAATACCCGTAATACCAATACGGATGCTGTTGCCGGTTTCAGGCAGCAGGGTATTTAAAATGTCTTGGGCTTGCTCGCGATGGTGATCCAGTTTGCTTTCAACAAGGGTGATGGCCTTTGCTAAAGCACGTCGGTTACCGCTTTTTAATTGATCGATGTTTATCATGTATATGTAGGAGTCGTGCTTGCACGCGATACCAGTACCCTAATTATAGCAATGAGGTTAGGAGGGTGAGTATTCTAATTCAGTGACTCACCCTATTTGAACAACGCTCTTAATTGGTTTGTTGGTGTCGCGTGCAAGCACGACTCCTACAATTTTAAAAAGCGGCGAATTACCCTTGCGCTTTATTAATCGCATCCAATACGGATCTAGCCGATACCGGAATCTTAGTCCCAGGACCAAAAATACCTTTCACACCCGCATCCCAAAGATAGTCGTAATCTTGTTTTGGAATCACACCACCGGCCACAACAATAATATCATCGGCACCTTGTTTCTTTAATTCTGCGATTAATGATGGAATTAAGGTTTTATGACCAGCGGCTTGTGATGAAACACCCACAACGTGCACATCATTTTCAACCGCTTGTTTGGCCACTTCTTCGGGTGTTGAAAACATAGGGCTTAAATCAATATCAAAGCCTACATCAGCAAATGCAGTGGCGATGACTTTAGCGCCGCGGTCGTGCCCGTCTTGGCCCATTTTACATACCAGCATTCTAGGGCGGCGGCCGTATTGACTTTCAAAGGTTTCAATATCGGCCTTGATGCCTTGCCAATCAGGGTCATCTTCATACGGAGCACCGTATACACCACTTATGGTACGGGACTCTGCTTTGTATCGACCAAATTCTTCTTCCATAGCGTCTGAAATCTCACCAACCGTAGCACGCAAGCGAGCGGCTTTTACTGCTAAGTCTAGCAGATTGCCTTCTCCGCTTTTAGCCGACGCGGTAATGTTAGCCAGTGCTTGATTAACCGCTTTAGTATCACGGGTAGATTTAATCTCTTTTAGGCGATTGATTTGCGATTCACGAACCGCAACGTTGTCCACTTCAAGAATATCTAAGTCGTCTTCTTTTTCTAATTGGTATTTGTTTACACCAACAATTACGTCTTCGCCACGGTCAATACGCGCTTGTTTTCGTGCGGCACTTTCTTCAATGCGAAGTTTTGGTAAACCTTGTTCAATGGCTTTTGCCATGCCGCCTTTTTCTTCAATCTCTTCGATTAAAGACCAAGCTTTGTCAGCCATTTGCTGGGTCAATGATTCCATCATGTAAGAGCCGCCCCAAGGATCAGCCACTTGCGGAATACCGGTTTCTTCTTGAAGAATGATTTGTGTATTACGGGCGATGCGTGCACTAAACTCGGTAGGTAATGCAACGGCTTCATCCATTGCATTGGTGTGTAAAGATTGGGTGCCGCCAAACACCGCGGCCATAGCCTCTACCGTGGTACGCACAACGTTGTTGTATGGATCTTGTTCGGTCAAAGACCAGCCCGAGGTTTGCGAGTGAGTGCGCAGCATGGAAGATTTAGGGTTTTGAGGATTAAATTCCTTCATGATGCGGTGCCACAATAACCGACCCGCTCTTAGCTTGGCAATCTCCATGTAAAAGTTCATGGAAATCCCCCAGAAGAAAGACAAGCGTGGTGCAAATGCATCCACATCTAAACCAGCGTTAATCGCCGTTCGTACATATTCACGACCATCACTTAATGTGTAGGCTAATTCTAATGCCGCATCAGCACCCGCTTCTTGAATGTGATAACCCGAAATCGAAATGCTGTTGTACTTAGGCATGTTGCCTGACGTGTAAGCAATGATATCGCCAATGATTTTCATGGACGGGGCAGGTGGGTAAACGTAAGTATTACGCACCATGAATTCTTTTAATATATCGTTTTGAATGGTGCCGGATAACTTTTCTTGTGGGACACCCTGTTCTTCAGCGGCCACGATGTAGTTTGCCAATATAGGCAATACAGCACCGTTCATGGTCATGGATACCGAAACTTTATCCAATGGAATTTCATTGAATAAAATTTTCATGTCTTCAACAGAATCAATGGCTACACCGGCTTTACCCACATCACCGGTGACACGTTCGTGATCAGAATCGTAACCGCGGTGTGTGGCTAGATCAAATGCAACGGATACACCTTGTGCACCGGCTTTTAAATTCTTGCGATAAAAAGCATTTGATTCTTCTGCTGTAGAAAACCCCGCATACTGTCGAATGGTCCATGGGCGACCTGCATACATGGTAGCCATTGGGCCTCGAACATAAGGGGCCATGCCTGGGAATGTTTCAGTGTGCTCCAAATCTTTAACATCGTCTTTGGTATAAAGCACTTTGATGGGCACGCCTTCAGGGGTGTGCCATTCCATTTCTTCAGGGGTTAAGCCCTTCATCTGCTTGGTTGCTAAAGCAGCCCATTCGTCGTAGGTGTATTTTTTATCTGTCATATTATATCGCCCTTTAAGGACATGTAGGAGTCGCACTTTGTGCGCGAACCCCTAAGTCTAATTTTAAGTCTTCAGAAGCGAGGGTGATTATTCTAATTTCCTGTAATTAGAATAATCACGTTCGATTCGTTTGGTCAATAATTTGAATGTGGGAATCGCGCACAAAGTGCGACTCCTACAGGTAAGTCTTTAGTGATCCATTGGCTGATTTAATTCGATCAATACACCATCACAACTTTTAGGGTGAATGAAAATCACTTTAGAATTGTGTGCACCCATTGATGGGGCGTCAGATAAAAACTGATAACCTTTAGCGGTTAAGCGCTCAATATCTTCTTCAATGTTATCGCTGCGAAAACAAAGATGATGCATGCCACCGCCTTTCTTTTCCAAATATTTTTGAATAGGGCCTTCACCGTTTAATGGATGAACCAATTCAATTTGTGTTTTATCTAACGGAAAAAATGCGGTGCTGGTTTTAGCATTCGTTACATCTTCTTTACCTTTAAAAGTTAGGCCAAAATCCTCCATAAAACGAGAAATGGCTTTTTCTAAGTCAGGTACGGCAATGGCTATGTGGTCTAGTCCAATAATCATTATTTTATTCTCTTTCTTTCGTAGGAGTCGCACCCTGTGCGCGATACCAAGAATCTTGTTTATATGATTACGTTTTGATGGCGATTGAAATCAGATTGTTCACCATCAAAGCATCTAAAATGTAATTGGTTCGAAGAGATCGCGCACAGGGTGCGACTCCTACGATCTAATCATAATTAACCAGTTTAAAAAGCCTTTAAAAATGCATCTGTTCGACTTTCTCTGCGCGCCTTAATGTCGGCAGGTAATTCTTCAATCACTATTTCATCTGGTGTGATTTTAAATAGCGGCTGACCTTTTTTAATGATCATGCCGTCTTCACTTACCAACACTTTTTCGATGGTACCTGAAAAAGGTGCATTTACTTTATTGAACATCTTCATTACTTCAACAATATACAGGGGTTCGCCTGCATTGAAATGTGAGCCTTCTTCAACAAACTTAGGCATACCTGGCGCTTCGCAGCTGTAAAACATACCGCCTGATGCAGCCAGGATTTCATCGCTTTTAGCAACGGGTGGTGGCACCAATACTTTTGCCATTTTAACTTGAAGCGGTTCATCCAGTAGCTTCTCTGGAATAAATACGCTTAAGTCTTCGTTCACATTTAATTGGAAAAATTCCGTTACAAAAGCCGTAAAAGGAAGCAGTGATAAAATCTCACAACCGGCTTGGTAGCCAAGGTGAGCATTTTGAGCCGCTTCCCACATATCGTCTTCAAAGCCTTCAGGCGCTGGGCCATCTAAGATCTCAGAAATTTCAATATAATCTAAATCCGCTTGCCCATTTTCAGCTAAGCGCTTTTCAAGTTCAGTATAGAAGGCAAGAGACGCTTGTAGAACTTCGTGATCGTGATCCCAAATCATGGTGGCAGCAGGGTCATCTTTATTGAAGTTCATGTTCAAGTAATGATATGTATTGGCCAATATTTGCATTGGGTTTTCTAACCACAATACGCCGCCATTTTCATCAATACTGAAATTATGTTGATTGGTGCTTAACCAGCCTGACAAAACATGGGGTTCACTGAATAAACGTTCGATAGGGCGGCAAAGTAACAGCTGCTTGCGCGCCAGTACTTGCTGCAAGGCTTGTTTGTCTTCTGCGTCTTCGGCGCTTGATAATAAGCCGCTACAAATTTGCTTGTAGGCATAGGCAATGTCTAAATTATTAGCGGTTTCTTTTAATAAGCCCACAGCCGTTAAGTAAGGAACAATAAACTTGGTGGTTGGGCGGGCATTTATATTATTGCCAATAAACCAGTTTACTAAGCCGTAATGAAATTCTAAGTTGGTGGCTAGATCTTTGCCTTGCAGCACAGTGCTGCGCAATACTTCAGCCATGGCATCGTAAGTACCTAAGCGGTTATTACCAACTGTTAGTAGTAATGCGATGTTACTGTCATAAGCACCAGCAAGGTGATACTTCATAAATACATCGGTATCAGGGTTGTGCAGGCTAATGCCTTGGTCGTCTCGAATCTCACCTTTTTGCGCATCAGACCAGTATTCGATCACGCCACCCGCGTGCGGCGCCAATGCTTGGTTAGTTGCGTTTAAGCGTGCTTCAACCGAAGCGTTGTTACGTAATATACGAGTAGGCTTTGGTAGTTTCTTGCCGTGAGCCGCCAATAACACCATGGCTTCTACTAGGCTTTCTACTACAAAATATTCATTTTCATTTTCAGGGTTTGCAAACTTAAGGCTGTAGCAAAGTTCTGTTACGCGGTGCTCTACCTGAATACGTGTATTCATTTCCATAAAGAAGTGCTTGTCGCGATCAACAATGCATTCGAACGTTGATACGCTATCAAGCCCTACAGCTGCAGCAAAGCGTTCAGCTTCTTCTTCCATGGCTTGCAGGGTTTTAATGTCTTGGCTTAATACCTTTGATTCAACGTCACGACCTTCTTTAACAGCAGAGGTTAGGGCGCTTTCTAAATCTTCAGCTGTCACAGATACTTCTAATAGTTTTTGTTCGTGCATTTGCAATGAGCAGTCACGACCACCCAATGAAATAGACCAATCACCGTTGCCTAGAACTTGAATTTCTTGGTGACGAGTGGTTTCAATATTCAATTCAATCAGTATGTTTTTATTTTCACCCGCGCCCGTGGCTTTTACTTCGTTCAGTATTTCTAATACTAGAGACGGCGCAAGTTCAGATACTTGTTTTAACTGGCTTGCTAAATCCCCGTCAAAAGACGCAGGGTTGGGCAGTATACGCTGGCCTTTACCACCGCCGCCGCCAATGCATTTTAGGCGAACACGATTTTCAGGAAACTGTTTACCAATTTCAATGACTTGCTCTGAAATAGTGTCTTGCAGCTCAGCAATGGTATAAATATCAATGCCTTTTTTATAGGCCGCTGCTAAAACGATATCGGCTTTGTCTTCAAGGGTATTAGCCGCTTCAAACTTTTTAGTGCCTAGTTTTAGTTTGTGCTTTTTAACCAGCGCTAATAATGCTTTTTCATCTTTGTGCTTTTTAAGAATGGTCAACGCAGTGGCATTGTCTAAACCAGGGGTAACGCTTACGCCTACTTTTAAAGCAGTGCGCTTGGCTTCGTCTTTAAGGCCTGCATCATGTACGGTGCGTGAACATGGGCCTATAAAGTTAAGGCCAGCTTCTTCCATGGCGCTTACCATGTTTTCATCTTCGGCCATGAAACCATAGCCAGTAAAAATAGAGTTGTAACCGTTCTCTTTTGCAATGCTAATGATTTGCTGAATGCGAACGTTACGCTCTTCTTTATCGGCACCGGTGTAATCGGGTACACGGTGTACTCGGCTTGGATCGGTTAACTGGCGCAGTTCAGGGGCCAATGCGTTCTGATAAACAATGCTGTCTTTCTCTGACAGTAGAATACCGTAATGCTCGATGCCCATTTCTTCAAATACGTCCATGGCTTCTATACGAATAGGGCCACGGCATATAATTAATGGGCGCATGCTGGTGCAATTAAAAGACTGTACCCATTCGCTAAAGGCATTGCCCAGTTTACGATCTTTGTGGATCAGTGGGTTTTGTAAATAGTATTCGTTGCTCATTATTCATGTCTCTTTTGTACGAGCTTGCTCGCAAGCGATTGGGGTTATCGCCTGCAAGCAGGCTCCTACATGTTAAATTTGTTTGTTTTTGAGAGAACAAACCACGTCTCTCATATTTATATTGTTCTGTTTCTGTGGGAGGGCGCTTGCGCGCGATGCAATAGTCGGCACCTTAGGTGTAATCGCGCGCAAGCGCCCTCCCACATTGTTCGGCTTAGAAAAATTCTCGTTGAACAGACGTAAATGGTTCTGGTGTATAGTGCTTTAAATGAAACGCCATGTTCTCGCCTAATACTTTACGTAAATCACTTGGCATCACAATTTGTGAAATACTGCCTAGGCTCAGTGCTTCGTTAGGATTCATTAGTTCGTCTTCGTAACGTTTAACCAAAATCGCTTCTTGCTCTTTGCCCCAGTCTGCACTTTCTTGTTTGGCCTTAACCGCACCACGAATAGCACGCAGTTCATTCTTATAAACAAACTCGATACCAGCCGGCCCCATCACCGCTGCACGGGTAGAGGGCAATGCAATGACAAAATCGGCACCGGTTGGGTAGTTGTTGTAAGAAGCGTACGCGCCGCCAAATGCATTACGTATAATTAATAGAAAGCGGGGTGTGCGTAAATCGATAATGGCATCTAGCATGGCGCGGCCAGCTTGAACAATGCCTTGGGCTTCTTGCTCTTTGCCCGGTAAGAAACCAGTTGTGTCTTCCATAAAGATCACCGGAATATTGTATAGATTACAAAAGCGAATAAAGCGTGCATTTTTATAAGCTGCGGCAATGTCTATCTGACCCGATGCAACCGAAGAGTTGTTGGCAACAAAACCAATTACTTCACCGCCCATACGTCCTAGGGCCGTAATAGTATTACGAGCACGATCAGGTTGGATCTCTAAAAAGTCACCGTGATCACATAACTGCTGAATCATGATGGTCACATCTAGCGGTGTGTTGAATCCGCTTGGGCTGTTAAATGCTTTTTTAAGCAGAATATCAATGTCCCAAGTTTTACGATCAATGGGATCGGATGTTTGCTGAACCGGAGCCAGCTCACTGTTGTTGTTTGGAATGTAGTTTAAAAGTTGTTTTACTTTTTTAAGGGCTGCCACTTCATCTTTAACCACAAAGTCGGTGACGCCGCTCTGGCTATGCACACCTGGGCCACCTAGTTCATCAGGTGTCACATCTTCACCTAATACGCTTTTCACAACACCTGGGCCGGTTAAACCAAAGAAGGTATCGTTTGGTTGAATCATAAAGCTGCCTTGGCGCGGTAAGTACGAACCGCCGCCCGCATTAAAACCAAACATGCACATGATGGATGGCACCACGCCTGAAATTTTACGCAATGCCGTAAAGGCTTCAGCGTAACCATCAAGGCCACCCACACCAGCAGGCACATAAGCGCCGGCACTGTCGTTTAATCCCACTAAAGGAATGCGACGTTTACCGGCCAGTTCAAATAAGCGGGCTAACTTTTTGCCGTTGGTAGCGTCCATTGAACCGGCACGAACTGTAAAGTCGTGCCCGTATAACGCTACATCGCGACCGTTAATTTTAACAACGGCGGTGACTAAGCCTGCGCCGTCTAGGTTTTTGCCCCAGTTTTGAAATAAAACCGTAGGGTCTTCATCGGTTAATACTGAGATACGCTCCCAGATGGTCATGCGGTTTTTGCTGTGTTGACGGGTAATGGCGTTTACACCCGGTGCTGTTTTTGGGCGCTTAATTAGGTCGTAGCCTTTTTTCAGGCTTTCTTCATATAGGCCGGGGTTGTAACTGGCTTGGCCCGGAATGCTAAATTCCACTTCTTTGGCCTGAGCAAACGGGTTGTCTAAAGTGACGGTGCTGGCTGACTGTTTTTCAGACGGGGCAGGCGTGTTGGATTTTGTCATGTTAGGTATTTACCTGATTGTATAACGTGCTAGCCCTAGAGCCGATAACTGCCGCGAATTACGGATGGCGGCTTTTTGCTCTGGGTAGCACCGTTTTTATGTATAGATTAAAAAATGGATGCGCAGATCATATAAGGGAATGTCTAGTATTGGAATAGCCATAATTCCTCTCCAATACTGTATAGATTCGCCATATATACCGCAGATATTGAGCTGTGGAGAAGGTTTAGCGGATTGTAGGACACAAAAAAGTTAAATATCGATAGACATAAACGCTCATATCGATGGTGGGGAAGCTCACTAGAATAGACATGAACCTCCACTATTTACGTTGATGGTAAAATACAGGTGAGCAAAAGTGAACTAACGGGCTATTAGTTTCAGGGGGTGATTGGCATTGTTCTTTGTAAATGCAGAGTAAAGGAGGTGATCGTATTTTGTTTATTACAGGGCATGAGTTAATAAATAAGGAGTTAACAAAGAGGAGAGGGATCGTAGTTGTGTATTTAAAAAGCTATCAAGTCATCTCTGCATTAAATTAATGCCAATCAAAGCCATCTGGTAGCACTAATAAAATTATATGCTAAGTATGCGTATAAACATATTTTGGGTATTCAATTGTCAGGATAATTTTTTATGGCTTAGGCTAGCCGCCGCAAATGTCGTCCATTATATTGATTGCTACTAACAAAGGTTAAAAAATTAATTTCTAATCATAAACTCATTCCTTTTTGTTATAAATCAACCCTTCTTAGTTAAAAAAATTGATTAATATTACTTATGATGTTTTTTGCATTTTATAAGCGAAGTAAGCACTGCATCACAAACCAAATAATTAGTCTTTATTCGTGTCACAAAAACCAATATATCCCCGTCATATTCGAAATTATGAATTAGTATCTACTACAATTCCTATTTAGGTTAATAC
>ERZ1027208.232-NODE-232-length-25617-cov-15.722635_pt1 | contig 25617 bp, 23 predicted proteins | sample MGYA00520867_ERZ1027208 | MGnify/ENA primary metagenome ERZ1027208 (study PRJEB33311, sample SAMEA4378413) | marine metagenome | biome: Marine biome; feature: Fjord; material: Water | collected 2014-07-20T08:00:00Z/2014-07-... | depth 75 m ...
TTTTGCTGTTAGTGATTCGCGCTCTACCGTGGTCTACACTATCCTCTTCGTCGGCAGCGTCAGATGTTTATAAGATACAGAAACTCTACTCGCCGTGATCGATCACCATCTTCAATGCCATTATCATCAACAATGGCTTTTGCTGAAGACAGCCCATTAGCCGTTAAATACTTTCTTAGCCAAACCTTCTGATCTTTTAATTCTGAAAGAGACAACAAATAAGCCAGTGTTGATCGTGTACGCGCCTGAGATAACGCCATATTATAAATATAAGCATCATCTTCCGATGTTGCGCCTAACCAACCCGTGGAGGTATGCCCTTCTATTCTCACCTCTAAAATATCATCACGGTATTTAGGCGCGGTAATAATCCCCACATAACGAGGAAAGAAGTCTGAAAGTATGGTTTGAAAATCGGGGTTTAAATTAGACTCTCCCTTGCCAAATAACAGCTCCGTTTTATTAAAACGAAACGTAAGATCTGGCTGCACTTCGGCACCCCAGTCGTCTAAATTGGGGGAAAACTCTGTTACAAGATCTTCGTACAATTGTGTTCTTAAATGATCATACAGGATGGCAACATCTGTAATCTTTTTGCGTTGCAGTTCAACGTTTATCATAAAGACAATCGAGATAAGTAAAAATACCATCATTAAACCGGCCATAAGGTCGGTTACCGCGACCCAATGCCCTTCTTGCTCTTTAATGCCCCCAAGCATTTCCTCATCAGATTGCATGCTAGTTTACCTTCTGATTCGCTAGGTTTACTAGATCATGTAATCGCTCTGTTAAAGGGCTGTAGTCTTGTACAAACTTCTCACTTAATGCGGCCAATTGCTCGCCCATGGTTTTAAGTGATTTATTTAATTCTTGCTCTAGAGCAGCGTCCAGCTTAGCTATTTGTTTATCGGTTTGAGTCAGCGTTTGAAGAATTTTGTTATCAAGCTGTGAAAAGGCTTCACCGTATGAAGACTGTAAAGTCTGAGTCAGATTGTGTGTGGTTTTATCCATGCTGGTTGTGGTTTTTTCTAGCATGGCTTCCATTCGATCATTGTATTGCCCAAGCGAATCTGCCAGGCCTGTGGTTAAGAACGTCATGCGCTCTTCTAGTTGTGGCAAACCTGCTCCTGCTTCACTGACTAAACGCGCTAAACCCGATAAGTGTTTATCCAGCACATCCCGCTGAGTATTCAATCCTTGTAGCATTGTGCCTAAGCTTTCGCTGATGCCATTAAAGGATTCCGCATGACTGACCATGTTTTCAAAAGCAGCCGATGCATCTTTCATAGAAACGCCAATGGTTTTTTGATTCTCAGCTAGATCAATTAATTGTTGCTTGTATTCTTTTTGCCACTCAAGCATTTTTCCAACGCTTTCATTTAAGCGCTTAAAGTTGTCACCATATTGTTCATCTATTTTAGTATTAAAGTCACGCATAACCGCACCCAGCGCATCAATCAGGGCTTTCGTATTGGCTTCTACCATTTCTGTTTGGTAACGACCCATGGTGTTAATTAAATCATCACTGTGGCGTTTATTTTCAACCCGCATCATGGACAGCTCTTGCATCAATGTTTGATCTTTTTCGGTAAGGGATTGATGTATCAAAAGCATGGCGCTGTGTAAGTCATCAATACTGGCTGTGCGTTGGTGATTCACATCGCCAGATGTGACATCCATTACCGCACGACCCTTAATGCTTAACGCCCCTAACAGTCCCGCAATAGATGACCAGAATGCCGTTTTTAAACCCGCCAATAACAGCGGAACACTTTCTTGTAAATTATTGGTATCAAAGTCGGTTAAGCCCAATGCCACACCCAGGAAAGTACCAAATATACCAATACTGGTTAAAATCGTAGGAGCCGCTTCTGCTGTTCGAGAGCTGTATTTGAAGAACTGGAAATACACCGTTAATACGACAATGATTCCAATGAGAATCAGTGTCCATGGTGAGAATTGCGCAATGAAATTGGACATTTATAGGTGATCCAAAACTGAATGCACTGGCTTAGTTTCACCATTACAATCATTATTATTTTTTCGCCATTTAAGGCTCACCTATACATATTAGACCAGCGCAATCCATCATGCCTGCTGACTAAGATAAACGGGCGCGAAGAGACCAGTAATACGTCTATACCTCTTATACCTCTAAAGCAGGTACCGCCTTTCTAACCAAGGTGGGCAATAACAGCCACTGCATGGCCATCACTGATGTCGCAAACGTTTTAACCTCGATACCCGCCCCTTTTAACACCCGAGTAATTCGGTCAACGTGCTGTGTTTTATTAGACCTGTGTATAAACGCCATTTTACGTAGTGGCGACTGAGCCACATGACGCGCAATGTATTCTTCTGCCGAATCTGGATCAATATCAAATAACGCATCTAGCTTGCTGATCTCAGCAAACCAGCTGGATAAGTTATGGTCTTTAATGTTCACAAGGCTGTAATCCAATACTTTCATCATGTCTTTTGAAGACTGAGCCTGACCCGTCCATATATCCATTAACAAACCCTGCCTTGGCTCACTAACCACACTGGCGTATATACGATTCTGCTCGTTTTGAAACTGTTTGATGGATTGCATGATAAACCTCCTTAATGTGAACTGGGTCACACCCTTAGTTTTAATTTAAACAGGTTTTCAGACATACACAGTCAAGGAAGGTAGGTGTTGTAGAGGGATTTTGTTTTGCTGTGTAACAGAGTGTGTCGCTGCGTATATTAAGCAGCCATAAAAAAGCCCTGAACATTCAGGGCTTTTTAGGTCGGTAAGGTTAAGTTATCGTGACCTTATTTAGATGCCGCTAAACGAGGCTCTTTTTTAGATACGACATACAACCAAATAAACCCGGTAATGCCTGCAATTAATGAGGAAAACAAAATACCTGTTTTAGCCATTAATAAATCTGCTGGATAATCTACAAAACCAAGCTCCGCAATAAATATGGACATGGTAAAACCAATCCCCCCCATAAACGAAACCCCGATAATATGCTGCATGCTCAAACCTGCAGGTAACTTACATATACCTAGCTTAATGGCCAGCCAACTAAACCCAGCAATACCAATCACCTTACCCACTAATAAACCTAAACCGATGCCCATAGCAACAGGGTGTGTAAGAACATCCGCTAAATTAGAGAAATCGATGGGCACACCTGCATTCGCTAATGCAAATATAGGAATGACTAAGTAGGCCGATGGCATATGCAGCTTATGCTCTAATACTTGAGCTGGCGCTTGTGCCAGTTGTACCCCCTCACCTAAAGCATGGACTTGAGAACGTAAACCATCATTGGTAATAATATTACTGTCTTTGGTGTAAGCCGCTTTTATTCTATCTACACCATGATGTATTAAAGATAAAAATCGCTTTGGATCGTATTTCGGCTTCATGGGAATAATAAACGCCAATAACACACCCGCTAAGGTGGCATGAATACCGCTTTTTAACATCGCTACCCACAAAAATGCGCCTAAAAATAAATACGGCGATAGCCTACGCACACCAGCCAAGTTTAATGCCACTAAAGCTAGGGTGAACACACCCACTAAGGCCAGTGCTATTAAGTTAATACTGTCAGTGTAAAACAATGCAATAACAACCACTGCACCCAAGTCATCCACTATGGCTAGAGCCACTAAAAACATCAGCAAACTAGCTGGTACACGACTGCCTAAAAGCGCTAGCACACCCAATGCAAAAGCAATGTCAGTGGCCATAGGTATACCCCAGCCATTAAATGTATGTCCTGTTGGATTAACCATCACATAAATAAGTGCTGGCATAAGCATGCCACCTACAGCAGCCATAATTGGTAGCATGGCTTGCTTCACGCTGGCCAGTTCACCAACCAGTAATTCACGTTTTAATTCTAGCCCGACCACTAAAAAGAAAATGGCCATTAAGCCATCGTTAATCCAATGGTGTAATGATTTGCTTAACTGAAACCCTTCCAATCCAATTGTAAAAGGCTGCTTAAAAAAAGCACTGAAGCCAGCAGCGTATTGGCTATTTGCCACACATAACGCGGCTATTGCACACAGCATTAACAAGATGCCACTGGTTGTTTGCCTATGAATAAATTCTTCTAAAGGCGTAATAACTCTGTCAAAGGCTCGCTCCCAAGGGGCGACATACTCTTTACCTTTTAAATTTCTAAATTGCTTAGGTTTCATACCAATTCCCCTGATTTTCTCATGCTGCTTTATGCTCTTTCAATGGGCCGGATTATACTACGAGTATGAGTGAGTAACTATCTTACTTTTAACTACAAGGATAAGTACTTTGTACAACTTTAAAAAGCTGCTGAGCTTTATCGGTTTGTTTATTCATACTGCTTTCATCAAACTTATCCATCATACTTTTCAGCTCATGATCGCTAATACCTTTATCAGGTAAACAATAGGTATCTTCGGTACTAGACGACAGTCTTTGCGGTTCACGACCCAATCGAGCTTTAAACGAACGCTGAAAAAAATCGGATTGCGCTTGTCGATTGCTTTTCTCATTGTTCGACCTAGGTGCTTTTTCAGTGTGTTGTAAGCCGGCTAAAAAACCAAAGATATAAGCCTTATTCGCACTTTCTTGTGCGGTTAATACTTGAGTATATAGCTTTGCCGTTAATAATAAGCAGCCACTTAATACTGCAAAAATTAAAGTATTTTCACCGCACTTCTCCAAACAGTTAAGGCTTACTGCCTTGCACTTATTAAGACAAATATTTAACAATTCCAGATGTGTATAAAGGAATACCCACCAGAACGTTAAAAGGAAATGTGACCGTTAAAGATGCGGTTATCGATAAGCCTTGGTTAGCATTAGGCAAAGCCACCGCCATAGCCGCTGGTACCGCAATATAAGATGCACTAGCACCAAGAGTCGTCATCAAAATTGTGCCGCCCATTGAAATACCTAATACTTGTGCACAAGCAAAGCCCAGTACTGCGCCAATCAATGGCATAACTACTGCAAAACTTGCGATAAAAGAGCCGTATTCTTTAAGTAGGTTTAAACGAGAGGTGGATACTCGACCCATCTCTAATAAAAATAACGCCAATACGCCGTAGAATAAATCACCAAAAAACGGCATAAGTTTCTGACTTTGCTCACCTGCCCACCAACCCACTAGTAAAGAGCCAGCTAACAACAAAACACCTTGATTTAAAAATATTTCATGCAGTGTTTTTTTCAACTGGAATGTTTGAGACTTACTACGCGCTAACAATAAGCCAATAGCAATAGCAGGGATTTCTAAAACGGCTACAAATAATGGAAAGTAAGGCTCGTAATATATGTCACGGGCCTCCAGCACTGCTAAAGCAACAGCAAATGTCGCGATACTCACCGAACCATAATGAGCGGCAATCGAAGCGGAATCCACTTGAGAAAGCCCACCAATTTTGCGCAATATCGGAAAAGCAATTAAAGGCAGCAACGCGCCAAAAATAATCACGATTAATGACTGCCACAACAAATCAATATTGCCGTATTGACCCAAAGCAATGCCGCCTTTTAGACCAATGGCAATCAATAAAAATATGGTCAAACTTTGGTATAAACCAGCAGGCATTTTAATGGGCGCTTTTAACAACTGAGCAATAGCCCCCATTAAAAAGAACGCTGCCACAATATCTAAATCCATGTATTACACTCTCTGAGCATTTAAAGGCATTCGCTCTAAAGCGCTTTGGCTAGCCGATGTAATCCGTAAACCTACGGTCATACAGGTCAATATAAGCGCTGTGCTAATCAACCCCCAGCCAGGTAAGCCCACTAGCAGCACACTACTGCCTAATACCGCTAGTAGTGAAATGGTTGCCAATTCAAACGGTAATAATAAGTCCGTCATAATATGCCTATCTATTATTTATCATATTTAATGTATTCTGACTTACTATTAAGATAGATAAAAATCGATTATTCTTATCGAAAGAATAGACTTTTATCTATGCGAGAATCAATGAGCTCCCTACAAACCCGAATTGGCACCCTAAGACAGCTAGAGATTCTATTGGCTGTGGATAAAACAGGCTCTATTACAACTGCCTCCAAAGCCCTATTCCTCACCCAACCCACCGTTTCTATGCAGCTAAAAAAGCTGTCAGACGCAATTGGAACACCGCTTTACGAGCAGCATGGGAGAAAACTCATCTTTACCATTGCTGGTGCCGAAGTGGTCAAAAGTGCACGAGAAATATTAAGCTGCTTAGATAGGCTGGATATGAAACTCGCAGACTTACAAGGGTTAAAAACAGGCCGACTAAGTTTGGCCGTGGTGAATACAGCCAAATACTTTATTCCTCATTTACTGGCTGAATTCTTAAAGCTTTACCCTAATATTGATATCAACTTTAAGGTAGGTAACCGCCAACAGATCATTGATCGCATGAATACCGGAGAAGATGATTTTTACGTATTCAGCCATCCACCAAAAAAATGGGACTTAGATTTACATGAGTTTTTGCCAAACCCTTTGGTGGCCATCGTTCCAGAAAATCACCCCATGTCAAAACAAGAATCCATCACACTGGAAGAGTTTGCAGCCCAACCTTTTTTGATTCGCGAGCAAGGTTCCGGCACTCGCTATGCGCTAGAAAAGCACTTTCAAAAGCTAAATATCACGCCAAATGTGCGCATGACCATAGAAAGTAACGAAGCCATCAAACACGCTGTTATGGCTGGCTTAGGGGTGACTGTACTCTCCAGTCACACACTAGCCTTCGGCGGTAACTCTGGCGTTATGGTATTACCTGTAGAAGACCTACCCATCCAAACCACCTGGTATTTAGCCTGTTTAAAACAAAAACAGCTCTCCGTTGTAGCGCAAACGTTTTTAGAATATGTGCAAAGCAAAGGACAAAGCAGTATGCAGGATAAGATGGCACTGTGATTTTTGGCTTGCTCTAAGCGTTAAACATCTAAGCCGGGGGCCTGAAACATATCAACTCACGCCTATATGTTAATTAAGAGCTAATCATCATGCACAAAAAAAGCACCCGAAGGTGCTTTTCTTTTAGTGCTGTTTTCTTAGTTGGGATTAACCAAGATAAGAAAGCATTACACCCGCCGCAACGGCTGAACCTACAACACCTGCTACGTTTGGACCCATTGCATGCATTAACAAGAAGTTCTGTTGGTTATATTCCAAACCAACCTTGTTAGATACACGTGCTGCCATTGGTACCGCTGATACACCGGCTGAACCAATTAACGGGTTTAGCTTCGTTTTCAAGAACAAGTTCATGAACTTAGCCATCAATACGCCACATGCCGTACCAACACAGAACGCTGATAGGCCAAGAATCAAAATACCCAATGTTTTAATATTTAAAAATTCGGCAGCTGAAAGCTTAGAGCCCACACCTAAACCAAGCATTATGGTTACGATGTTGATTAAAGAATTTTGAACGGTATCGCTTAAACGATCTACCACACCAGATTCTTTCATTAAGTTACCTAAGCAGAACATTCCTAAAAGAGGAGCCGCTGAAGGCAGAGCTAAACCAACCAGTACTAACACAATGATTGGGAATAAGATTTTCTCTTTCTGGCTAACAACGCGAAGCTGTTCCATTTTAATCTTACGTTCATCATCATTAGTCAGTGCACGCATAATTGGTGGCTGAATCACTGGCACAAGGGCCATGTATGAGTAAGCCGCTACTGCGATAGCACCTAATAGATGAGGAGCTAGGTTAGTTGCCACAAAGATAGACGTTGGTCCGTCAGCACCACCAATGATACCGATGGCCGCCGCTTCTTCTAAGGTGAAGGGCATGATGCCGTAATGGTTCATCAATACCGCACCTAATACCGTACCAAAGATACCAAACTGAGCCGCGGCACCTAACAATAATGTTTTAGGGTTAGCCAGTAACGGTCCAAAATCGGTCATTGCACCAACACCCATGAAAATCATCAGCGGAAACATGCCCGTTGCGATACCCATGTTATAGATGTAGTAAAGCAAGCCCGCTGGTGATTCTAGGTGACCCACTGCATCGTAAACAGGTGCAGCATAAAAGCCGGCACCTGGAATGTTTACGAAAATAGCACCAATACCAATTGGTAATAGCAATAATGGCTCAAAGCCTTTTTTAATGGCTAAAAATAACAGCAGTAAACCCACTGCTATCATCAGCGCCTGGCCCCACTCCATTTGAGCAAGTCCAGAGTCCATTATTAGTTTATTTAACTTTTCCACAAAGTACTCCTTACGCGATTGTTAGCAGTACATCGCCAACGACAACTGTATCGCCAGCTTTGGTCGTTAAACTACCGATGGTGCCAGCTTTATGGGCGCGGATTTCAGTTTCCATTTTCATGGCTTCAAGAATAACGATCACATCGCCTTCAGCCACTTGCTGGCCAACCTGAACTTCTACTTTCCAGATATTACCCGCTAACGGAGCCGTTACTGGCTCGCCACCACCAACTGCTGCAGGAGCCGCACCTGCCGCTGGAGCCGCAGCACCACCGAAAGATAATGGCGCACCATTTACAGGAGCAAGTTGTGAAACGTCACCGCCGTCATCAACTTTCACTACGTATTCGTTGCCGTCTACGTTTACAGTGAATGTGTCTTCAGCGTTGCCTTTAGGTGCAGGCTCAAACGCATCAGGGTTACCACGGTTCTCTAGGAACTTCGGAGCAACCTGAGGGAACAAGGCAAATGTCAGTGCATCATCAATTTTTTCGTCGGCAAGTTTAAAGCCTTTCTCGGCGGCTAGCGCATCAACGTCAGCAATGATTTGATCCATTTCGTCGTCAATCAAATCAGCAGGACGACAAGTGATCACTTCAGCACCATCTAATACACGAGCTTGAAGCTCAGCGTTCATAGGAGCAGGCGCTGCACCGTATTCGCCTTTAAGAATGCCTTGTGTCTCTTTAGAGATAGACTTGTAACGCTCACCTGTTAATACGTTAAGTACCGCTTGAGTACCTACGATTTGAGAAGTGGGTGTTACTAGTGGAATGTGACCAAGATCTTCACGTACACGTGGAATTTCTTGTAACACTTCATCAAACTTATCAGAAGCGCCTTGCTCGCGTAGTTGGTTTTCCATGTTTGTTAACATGCCACCAGGTACTTGAGCCACTAGGATACGAGAATCGGTACCGCGTAGGGCGCCTTCGTATTTAGAGTATTTTTTACGAACATCGCGGAAGTAAGCCGCGATTTCTTCAAGCAACAATAGGTCTAGGCCTGTGTCACGTTCAGATCCTTTCATAGCCGCTACAACTGTTTCAGTTGCTGAGTGGCCGTAAGTACCAGACATTGAAGAGATTGCAGTATCAACACGGTCAACGCCCGCTTCGATTGCTTTAAGAATCGCCATGTCGCTCATGCCCGCAGTTGCGTGGCAGTGAAGCTGAACTTCAAGATCAGTCTCTTTCTTAAGACGGCTTACTAATTCAAATACTTCGTATGGGTTGATGATGCCGGCCATATCTTTAATGGCAATAGAATCAACACCTAGATCTTCAACTTGCTTAGCAAGACCCAACCAAGCATCCATGTTATGAACAGGAGAAGTTGTATAAGACAGAGTACCCTGTGCGTGTTTACCTTGCTTTTTAACGGCTTTAATAGCTGTTTCAAGGTTACGCGGATCATTCATCGCATCGAAAATACGGAAAACGTCAACGCCGTTTGTCGCTGCACGTTCAACAAATTTTTCAACAACGTCATCTGCGTAATGACGGTAACCTAAAAGGTTTTGACCACGTAGCAACATTTGATGCGGCGTGTTTGGCATTAATTTTTTAAATTCGCGGATACGATCCCAAGGATCTTCGCCTAAGAAACGGATACATGAATCAAATGTTGCTCCGCCCCATGACTCTAAAGACCAGTAACCAACTTGGTCTAGTTTTTCAGCGATAGGTAGCATGTCGTCAATGCGCATGCGAGTCGCGAATAAAGATTGGTGAGCGTCGCGTAATACGACGTCCGTGATGCCTAATTTTTTAGTAACGGTCATTTGTAATGGCCTTTATAAGTATTATCGTTGTACGTTATATGAGTAGCGCGCTTACTTTTGGCTAGCGCGGTGCTCTTTTACGGCTGCAGCTAAAACTTTTAATAACTGCGGGTCGACGCCTTGTCCTGGCTGAGCAATTGGTTTCGCTGGTGCAACAGGTGCATCAGGAAGAAACTTTGTTACAAAGCTAGACATAAGAGACATGGCAATAATCAATATGACCAAGAATACGAAAACCGTACCCATACCAAATCCCATTAATCCAAGGCCGTCAGCTAAAACTTCAGCTTTTTCAGCAGCACTAAGAACTAACTCAGTTGCAGCTGGTGCATCAGCTAGATTCATGGACATAAACATCCACTCCTTATCGTTAACAAACGGATCTGACATCAAAGAGGTTTATAGTCACTATAAACACCCAAAATGGCAGTTAATGATTAATAAATAACCAATTCTATTATTTTGCCTAAAACTTAAACAGCATAGACAATTTATCGCGCTAATGTACTGTAAATAGGGCATTTTGGCAAATTTAACCGCGACATATTCACGCTTTATAGCCCTTAAAAATCCCCCCTTTTTTCTTAGGATTAAGGTAATATGCGCCCTCTTTAAACATCACTTAACGCCTAATCACTGGAGGCCATAATGCTTGCACTTGCCCCCATGGAAGGCCTAGTTGATGAAAACATGCGTACACTGCTCACCCGTGACGGCGCATTTGATCACTGTGTAACCGAGTTTTTACGCATCAGCGACCAGCTTTTGCCTGCTAAAGTCTTTCATCGCATCTGCCCCGAATCTCATAACGACTGGAAAACCCCAAGTGGCACACCGGTTCACTTACAGTTATTAGGCAGCGACCCAGAGTTAATGGCCGACAACGCATTCCGCGGCACCTTACTTGGTGCCCCCACCATAGATGTGAACTTTGGCTGCCCCTCAAAAACCGTTAATCGTAACCGCGGTGGCAGCATATTATTAAAAGACCCTGAAGATATTTACCAAATTCTACTGGCCATGCGCACAGCCATGCCAGACAACGTGCCGCTTACCGCAAAAATGCGCCTAGGCTACGAAGACAAGTCGCTCGCAGTCGAGAATGCACAAGCCGTCGAAGCCGCTGGAGCCAGCCAACTATGTATCCATGCACGCACAAAGATTGAAGGCTACAAGCCCCCTGCTCATTGGCATTACATTGCCAAGATTAAAGAACAGGTCTCGCTGCCCATTATCGCAAATGGCGAGATATGGAATTTAGAAGACTACAAGCTAGCCAAACAAGAAAGTCATTGTGATGACATCATGCTGGGACGTGGTGCGGTGGCCATGCCTGATTTAGCCAGGCAAATTAACCGCCATGAAAATGGCCAAGATCATGAAGAAGAAAGCTGGGATAAACGTTTGACCGACATTCTTTGGATGATAGAACAAGTTAAACTATCCCATAACGAAAAAGCAACTCAGGGTAAGATCAAACAATGGCTAAGTTTTTTAAAGCTTCGCTACGAAGAAGCACCTGAATTTTTCAAAAAAATCAGATCCCTAAAAACGATTCCAGAGTTGATTGATGCCACACAAGAGCAGCGCTCTAGATAGGGTCCAGCGCCATAGGCAGTTGTATTTTAAACTCAGTGCCTTCGCCTTCTTTTGACACAACATTAATACTGCCTCCATGGCTCTCAACTATACCGTAAGAAATAGACAAGCCTAACCCCGTCCCCTCACTAACACCCTTTGTCGTAAAGAATGGATCAAATATTTTTGCCTGTACAGCTTCTGACATCCCCTTCCCTGAATCCTTAATCACAACCTCTATATTGCTATCGTTTAGACTGGTGGAAATAAATATCTCTCCCTTTTCATCAATAGCATGAGTAGCATTTACTAGGATATTCATAATCACCTGGCCTACCTGACCTTCATGGCCCTGTACCATAGGTAAGTTACCCCCAAAAGTTTTGTGTAATGTCACCTTATATTTCATCTCATTCCAAACCACTTTAATTGTATTTAGAATGCATTCATTAATCTCAAATTGCGACGTTTCTTCCTCATCACTTCGAGCAAAGGACTTCAGGTTTGCCACTATATCTTTTACTCTTATTAAACCATCAGAACAGTCACTCACAATGTCATTAATGTCACTGACGATAAATTTCATATCTTCATCATCATCAAACTTTTTTAATGCATCACTTTCTGGCCCTTCGTTTTTTTCAACTAATTCATTGGCTAGCCTAATGAAATTAGATATTACAGCAGAATACTCTTTTAAGGTTCCTACATTACTCATAACAAACCCAATTGGATTATTTATTTCATGAGCCACACCTGCAGCCAGCTGCCCTAATGAAGCCATTTTTTCAGACTGCACAAGCTGTGATTGCGCCTGCTTTAATTTTTCATGACTGCTTTTAATTTCAACATAACTGCTTTCCAGTTTTTTCTTGTTAATATCACCTTCTAATATACTGCTAATTTGATAAGCCGATACTTCACACTGATCTAGAAGCGCAGAATCAAAATCAACCTCTTCGGGCAGGTAAAGCTCGCAAACCGTTGCCACCTTCCCAAAAGATTTAATCGGTACAAAGCCAATACGATTAATCCCTAAACCTTTCAATACACTTTGGATATTTTCATCTTCTAATTCAGAGATGTGCATGATTTTTCTAGCCTGCAAGGCATATATTTTTTTATACACAGCGATATTAAAGCGAGGGATTTCTTGATCTGTTCCCACAGCAGGAAAACTGGTTAACGATGTTCCTTTCACGTAACTATATCGGCCGATATTCCCACTTATAAATTCAATTGAGGCTTGCAAATATCCACCTACAATTGATGTTAACCCCTTATCATCCTGAGTTAATCGTGCAACGGCTAATAGATAATCCGCTTCTTTTTTTTGCTTCATCAAATCATTAAATTGATGCTGCATCATATCGACGCTAGACTGAACTTCTCGTGTTTTTTCATCCAGTAATTTTTCAGCCGCTAACCGCGAAAGCTTTTCACGATCATAGGCTTTTTGATAAGCATCACTCATAGCAGCAACCTCTTACTCTTAACGAGTAACTATTATGAAAATACCACATTCCACTTGCACTCATCATGATCGTCATGCATACATTGAGAATGAGACAAGGTAACACCCTGAGAGAAATGCTTGGCTAATCCTTGTATTAAACCCTCTGCCACAGCGCATAATTTGCGCTTACTGCGATAGATCAAAACACCTTCTCTTTCACTACTTGGAATATATTCAAAAAATGGTGTATATGCATCTGGATGTATTCGCTTAACATCCCTATGAATTACATCCTCTAAATCAACCAGCAGCGATTGTGATGTTTCATAAGACTTAACCTCAATTGGCCCTCTATTCAATAAAAAATCGAACAAGAATACTCCAAATAAATTTAACCCGTCATTCAAAGGGACGCCTAATTTTTCACAAAGCGTTGATGCCAACGCTACTATTTCTGCATCGTCATATGTTACCCCTGATGTATAAGCCCCATTAGCGACACCACTGTCATCGATGACACTATTCCATACCTCCATATCAGCGTTTTCTAAAACAAACTCTTCAAGTGCATTAAAAATTATACCTTGCATAAACCACCTCTTTTACATTTGATTAAATTGTTTTAATTATTCGGATAATTAACTAAACCATTTCTCAACGATTCCAAGTAACTCATCATTTTCAAAAGGCTTAGCTAATACTTGATTCGCACCTCCTTCTAAGGCCTTATTTAAGTCACTTTGTCCCTGAGCACTGATCACCAAGATCTTTAAGCCCTCTAATTCAGGTTTAGCGCGTGTTAACGCTAAAACTGTTAAGCCATCCATTGATGGCATTCGCAAATCCAAGGTTAATAAACTGGGCTGAAAGCTAACCAATAACATACCGGCTTCAAAGCCATCATTGGCCACTTCTACCTGCCAACCAGCTCTTTTGAGTACCCTTGCAATTGCATTGGCCATGGGAGCATCATCATCAACAACAAGTGCTTTTCGCTCAACTACTGGATCTACCATATATTGAGAGTCTGTCGGCTCAATATGCATTGGCTGAGTTAACTCCGGAGGAATAGGCATCCCATTGGTTTTCATAAAACGCAACAAGCTACTTCTCATTATCCGGTGATCTCCACGCCCTGGTAACTTGTACCCACTTAATTCACCTCGCTCTATCCATCTGATTACGGTTCTAAAATTCACCCCTGTGAACTTAGCGACATCTCCGGTTGTATAAATTGGCTCACTCACTACCCTCACTCCAACCTGATCACTTATTAATCAATCTAGAAGAGTTTTTGTATAATTAATAGTCAATCTTTATACTTTTTTAATCTTAGACAGGTTAGACAGGTTGAAATATAGTCAATAAGGCTAGGGAGATTAACTATGACTGATGCAGCAAAAATCTTATTTGTCGATGATGAAAAGCAAATGCTAACGGCACTGAACAGAGTATTCAGAGGCAAGGCATACTCTATTTTCATGGCAAATAGCGGGCAAGAAGCCCTGGATATACTAGAAAATGAAACAATGGATATCATTGTGTCTGATATGCGCATGCCTGAAATGGATGGGGCCACGTTTTTAGCTAAAACAGTCGACCTACACCCTACCAGCCGCCGCATTCTGTTAACCGGCTATAGTGACCAAGAAAGTACCGTACGGGCAATTAATGAAGGCCAGGTTCATCAATACATCATGAAGCCTTGGGATAACGACGCCCTTAAAGCCACTATAGATTCAGAGATCCAAGAAAAAATTCGCATTGCAGAAGAAACACCCGATACCAGTGAACACGAGCAATTACAAGAACAAGTGATTAATGTAAGTGCCGAACTGACTAATGCCCACATGTTTGCAGACATGGCAAAAGAAGAGCTATTAAAGCAATACAGTACCACCATCAAGGTCATCAGTAATTTAATCAATTTAAAGACCCCCACTCCACCAAGCATGAACGCAAATGTCGTTACACACAGCGTAGCAATGTGTAAGTTAATCAAACTTAATCGTAAAGTTATTACTGAAATTAGAAATGCTGCTCTGTTATTCCAACTAGGAAAGCTCGCTGTGAGTGATGAATTGATAGAGATGAAAATTAACGAAATGGATGAAGCTCAAATCCATACCTACAATAAGCACAGCGTACAAGGTGCAAATTTATTATTACCCCTAAATTCATTAGATTATGCTGCAAACATCATTAGACATCAAAATGAGAATATCGATGGATCAGGCTACCCTGACGGTTTAAAAAGCAAAGCTATTCCACTAGGCTCTCGTGTATTAAGAGTCGTTATCGACTATCAACAGATTATTCACGGCTTATACTTTAATGATGCTTATAGTCCGAATGATGCACTCGATTTTATGGAGCGATCTTCCGGTATTAAATACGATAAAGCTCTATTAATGCTTTATAGAAAATTCATCGCTGAGCTTTCAAAAACAGAAGGCTTACAACAAGACCGTTTACTAAACATAACCGATCTAAAACCTGGAATGGCTGTCTCTAGAGACTTAGTTACCAATGAAGGCCTTCTACTAATTACTAAAGGGACATTATTAAACGCACTGACCATTCAGAAGCTAATTGAACTAGAAGAGCGTGATACACAAGAACTGAATATTTTCATTAAGGACAAGCTTCCCGAAGAGGAGGAAGAATCACAAGCAGGCCCAGAACAAAATTCCAACGCTTCGTAAGCCGCAATACAAGTAAATAGAATTCCATTATGATGGCTTTGTTTTTACATCAGGTTTTAATATTGTGGCATTTAAATCTCCAACAACGCTAATGGTGCAAGGCACCACTTCTGATGCGGGCAAAAGCATTTTAGTGGCGGCCATCTGCCGAATATTCAAAAACCATAGTTATAAGGTTGCACCCTTTAAACCTCAAAATATGGCCCTCAATAGCGCCGTCACAAAAGATGGCGGTGAAATTGGTCGCGCACAAGCCGTTCAAGCCATGGCCGCTGGCATAGAACCCACCACCGACATGAATCCTGTTCTGCTAAAACCCAATACCGACATTGGTGCGCAAGTCATCGTCAATGGTAAGGCCGTGGCCAACATGGACGCCACCTATTACCACAACCACAAGCCTAAATTGCTTCAAGCCGTTTTAGATTCACACAAACGCTTGGAGACCCAATACGAATACGTCATTGTTGAAGGGGCTGGCAGCCCTGCCGAAATCAATCTGCGTGATCGCGACATTGCCAATATGGGATTTGCCGAACCGGCTGATTGTCCGGTAATTATTGTTGCCGACATAGACCGCGGTGGTGTGTTCGCACACCTAACCGGCACACTAGATTGTTTGAGCGCTACCGAACAAGCACGCGTAAAAGGGTTTGTAATTAATCGATTCCGCGGTGACATTTCGTTATTAAAACCGGGATTAGATTGGCTAGAAGAAAAAACGGGCAAGCCTGTATTAGGGGTTATTCCCTATATCCAAAACCTACATATAGAAGCCGAAGACGCCATTCACATCAAACAACAACACAATACAGAAAATGTATTAAAGGTTGTTATCCCTGTTCTGCCTCGCATCAGTAACCACACCGATTTTGATGCGCTATCCCTTCATCCAAACGTAAATTTAGAATTTATTAAAGATGCAAAACTGTTCACTGGGGCCGACCTGATCATACTACCCGGCACAAAAAATGTTCGACAAGACTACGACTGGCTTGTCTCAAGTGGTTGGGCCGATCATGTTCAAAAGCACCTAAGGTATGGCGGCAAGGTGATCGGCATATGTGGAGGGTTTCAAATGCTAGGCAATGCCATACACGACCATAAAGGAATCGAGGGCATAGCCGGCAGTACTATTACCATGCAGCACTTAAATTTTGAAACTGAACTCACTGACAGCAAACATCTAAAGAATGTAAGCGGTAAAGTGATTGGTACCGACATTTCTGTAAAGGGTTACGAAATACATGCAGGGGAAAGCCAAGGTCCCGCTTTTGATGATTGTTTAATCCAACTGGAATCTCACAAAGACGGTATAAAGAATGCTGACAACACCATATTGGGCAGTTACATACACGGTATCTTTGATGAAACCGCCATGTTGGAATACTTACTTAACTGGGCAGGCTTAAAACAACTTGAATCGTTTGACTATCGACAGCATCAAGAAGATGAACTTAATCGATTAGCCTGTGAAGTTGAAAAAGCCATTCCATTTAAAACACTTCAAGACATTCTCAAGTAGTTTTGCAGACGTTTAATATTATTTAGACATTTCACGTGCCATTGCTTCTTGTGCTTCCATCAATGCTTGTTCTAAGCGCTGTTGAAGGTCATAAGCATTGGCCAGCGACATAACAACCCGATTACTAATGGTTGCATTACCTGGTGCTGACTTATGGTGATTACCAAATTCAAACGTCACTTCACCCGTGCCCACAAAAATATTAGCAATGTCTCGGTAGCAGTATTCTAGATCTTGCGGCAGGTGTACGTTTATTGTTTCTTGTTTTTGATCTTGGCTCATAAATACATCCTTAACTCATTATTAATATTTTTACCTGCGAAGGCGCAAGTGTCATGCCCCCCGGAGCGTTTGTCATATTCTGCATAGTTGGCGACAACATCTTTGTGGCAGGCAAGCCACCAGTAAATACTTTCACACTGCCCATAATATTTCTAGCTGGCCCCATCATCATACCTGATGCAACCCCTCCGATAGCACCCGCATTATCACCCATACTCATGGGAATCGTGGTTGCCATATTATGCGCTGGCATCATCATAATAAATTGCTTTAATGAGCAGCTTGGCGGTAATGCCATGGGCAGCATCGCTGTATTCGGATAAGGAATAGGCGTCGGAATGGGTCCCGCTGGTGATGGAATGGGCGTTAAACACACATCCGGCATCGCAAAATTCATTCCGTTTAACGAGCAATTTGCAAACATATTCGATTACCCCATGTGAATGTGCTCACCATCAATCTTTGTGTCTTTCTGACTCAACATGACAGTGTGCTTTGAATTCATTGAATACAAGCCATCAACTTTACGGCCCATTTGTCCAGCCTGTACTTGATCAGCCTGATCCGTTTTTCTCACATAACTAAAAAACTTCTGCATCATGCTTTTAGATGTCTGACTAATAAAATCACTCACTTGATTAATATGTGAGATATAAGAAGCTAATTTTTCACCTTTCACCACGGCTTTAGAGAAATCCACGGTTAACTGCTCTGATTTCTGAACATATTTATGAGACATTTGAATAATCTCATCTGACATTAATATCAATTTATTAGCACTCATTAAGGTTAAATCATCAGGGCAGGTTAATTTACAGTTTTCCGGTAAGCTTAACGATGAACCTTGATTGTTAGATCTGGCTAATATAGCCGTAATCCAAAGCTCTCCATTTTGATCTTGAAACAGTGCAACCTTGTCTCCAGCAATAGGTAAAATCAAACACGAAAATGCCTTGTAAGCTGATTCAATCGCATCATTAATATTCAGTAAAAAAACATCACTATCGATTGACACTACAACAGCACTCGCGGGGGGGAGAGTCTTTAAAGGCATTGAATCCAATGAATTCATCGCTGAAACTTTGTCTACCACAGTAGATACATTCATTTCCATTCCTCTGACTTTTTCCGCTGCTGATGGGTTCCCTGAGTTTGATTTAAATTTGATCCACTCCAATTGCAATCCTCATGTGTGACACCATGAAAATTGGCCATGAATAAAGTAGCATCTTTAATAGTATTAGACTCCCAGATACTATTTGAGCAATCAGCGTATTCAAAATTCGCCCGACTGAGATCAGATTGTTTTATTTCACTTTCAGCTAATTGTGTCATTTTTAAGCTGGTAGCGACTAAATTTGACTGGTTAATTTTGGTTTTTTGCAAACTGGCTTTATCAAGGTTTGCTTCTGTAAGCACACATGAAGATAAATCCGCTTCGTATAAGTCAGCTAAAGTAAGATTAGCCAGACTGAAATCACAATTTAAAACCGTACTGCCTCTAAATCCTGTTTGCATCAAATTACAGTTACTAAAGTTACACCCATTCATATTAGATTCTAGAAACTGAGATTGAGTCAATGCCATACCAGAAAAGTTTATATTCGATAAATTAGCCCCTTTAAAAAAGGCCATTTCAAACCGACTATTTGGAAATGAATTAGAATCAAACGTGCACTCGTTAAATGCCGTTTTAAAAAATGTCACTTCAGTAAAGTCAATATTTGTCATATCTGACTGATTGAATGTTAATTGACTAAACACGCACTGACTAAAAGATGACATTAACAATACTGTTTTTTGAAAAATACCATTTGAGAAATTGCAGTTTAAAAACGCAGTCTCAGGCATATCACTATCAATGAAATTAAAGGAACTCAAATTAGACTCACTAAATTCACAGCATTGAAAATCAGATTGAATGAAGCTTGCATCACCGCAATCTATTGCTTTAAATACACATTTATTGAAACTGCAATTATTAAACAACGTCTGGGATAAATCCGTTGCTTCAAATATACACCCTTCAAACAGGCACCCCGTAAAAATTCCACCACTAATATTCTGGCCGGTTAAATTAAAGCCACTGAATTCTGCGTCTGTAAAGAAGTCCCCTTGCTTGGTTTTACTGGCCAACTCCGATCCCGTTTTAGGGAGCGTTACTTTAAAAAAATCTTTCATGATGGGCGCCACTTCTCAAGAATTGTGGCATCCAAATTAGTACCCGTAAATTTGGTGCCTTCAACAACTGCACGCATAAAGTCAACACAATAGAGGTTTGCACCGCTTAAATCCGTATTAATTAACTTTGATTTCGAAAGTATACCTTCGACTAAACTGGACTTTACCATAGATGCCCCCTCCATATTTGCTTTACGAAGATTCACCTGATAACCATTACATTGATTAAAATTAACACCGCGTAAATCTGAAGCAGAAAAATTAGCACTTTCTATAATAGAACCACCAAAATCACACCCTTGTAAATTTAGAGCCTGAAGGTTTGAGCGAGTTAGATCAGCACCTTTAAAATTAAGGTAGCTGAAACCGCCCTCATTCTCTTCGGATAACACAAAGCAATTACCATTCATCACTGCATTTTCGAAACTACAGTCTGAAACATCACAATTTGCCCAAGCGATTGAAGGCATCACTGCAGAATCAAATTTACAACCACGTATCTTAGACTCTACAAAATGACAGGTATCAAATTGACACCCAGAAAAGTCACTATTATTTATTTCTATTTGTAAGAAGTTCCACCCCTTTATCTTAGCCGATTGAAATATAGCGCCGTTAATGTTCACTTCTAACGTTTCTGGGGAAGAAATATTGGCACCTGTAAAGTTAGTATCCTCTAACTGACATTTTGATAGTTTGGTTTCTCGTAAATGAGCTCCGGAAAGATCGCTACCTTTGAGACTACTGCCACCGACTGTCGCTTCATCCAATATTGAATTTGACATATTCGCGCCATCAAAATTACACCTGGCTAAAATAGCGCCTGTAAAATCAACCCCGACTAAACTACAGCCAGAAAAATTAACCTGCTCCATCAAACAGTTGGTAAAATTCATTCCATCTAATTTAAGACCAGACAAATCCAAGCACGCCCAGTCTTGATTAGCTACATTCAATTTACTGGCAGCAGCTTGCTTAAAGACCATAAGCCGATCAGTTTCATTCTCATGTGGTGATAAGCCATCGTCCATAAAATGTGCCCCCATACGATACGAACTGATAAACCCTTCATACGCGTTATCCAGATCCTTACTGACATTAATTTCAGCCGCTTTCTCTAAACCCTTTATTGCCTCGGTTAAATTGTGAATGTCTTCTTTCGATGTCATCATCGGGTTGCTAAGGCGTAAATGTAAGTCTTTTTTCGCCTTAGCCAACTCGGGTGAATTAATATTTGCATGCTGCTTAAGCGATTCAATGTCCAATCTTGGTAAAGCAACTTTCTCTGTTAACTCGCCACTTAAAATTCCATCTAGGTTAGCAAGTTGATTTTCAACCATTTCTGTTTTTTCAAGCTCTAACCCACTTTCGGCCAGTGTTTGTTTGCTGTCATCTATAACACTTGATGACTGCTCTTTTACCTGCGCTATGATTTCTTCACGCTTGCCACTGGTAAACTTAGCAATTAATTCAAATATTTTATCAATTTTATCAAAACTGAATTCAGATAAATCTAACTTACTTGGATCTCCAGATTCAATCCCAGGAATAAGAGTACCGATTTTGGCCATTAAGTCATCAACGTCAGCATCACTGCCCTGCGCTTGACCGAGTGAATTTATCTTATCCAGTATTTTTTTTCGCTCTGCATCAGGTATGCCGCTTTGCTCTGCTTTTTCTTTAATCTCAGCAATGGATTTTTCTAATTCGTCATTCACAGCATCTTTAATGGCACTCGACTTGGCTTCCATATTATTAGAAAGCTCAGATGGCTGGCTGTTACCCAATGCTGAGTCCATCAATTTCTTTAAGGCGGTAGGCGCACCCAGAGGAATTAGATCCGCTGTATTCAATGAATCATCCATCGGATTTTTAGCTTCTATCCGGCGATCCATTGATCTGCGGTACTGCTCGACTGTTCTTTTAGGGTCTGATTGATGCTCATATCCAAGCACCATATGTGTAATTTCGTCAGCGTCATCGTCTAAAACTTTTTTTCCACCTCGCCAAATTAGCTGTACAATTTCCTTGTCAGGAAAGAACCAAGCCGTATCTAGATTCATACTTATTTCTTCAAATTTCGCATCAACCTTAGGGTCAGCATTGAACCTTATAAAACACCTAGGTTTAAACCCTGGAAGGTTACCGCTAATTTCACTTTTAACTGGGTGCAGATTTGTAAATTCATATGGCTCATCACCTTGTAAAAAACCATCAAACCACTGATCACTGGGCGCATTCATAAAGAAACGCCAATCTAAATCAGCGGGGTAACCCGGAAAGTATTTTTCCATATACTTATCATCGTAGGTACCTGAATAACGTTTACGCTGAGGCAGGTTTTCATCTAAAGGTGCAAACCCGGCTGGTGTATAGTCTTTCTTTTTATCTGTGATCGAAAAAGCACTGCTTTCAATATTGGGCAAGTCGTCCTGCATATAACCAAGCCCATCGGGATTACCTTCAAATTCTGCACTGCCAAATGCATGCTGGTAATCAATTGGCATCTCAGTGATTTGAGAAGGAGAAGAGGGTATTCCTGCAACCCAGCTTCGATCACCAAAAATATCCAACGATTTATGATTTTCAGCCACTTTCGCCACCGCTTGAGCGGCAGTAACAGGCTGCCCCATAGGAGAGAAATAACAGCCGTTAATTAACCATTCGGCCTGGGGCTTAGGCATACCTTGATCAAGTTTTGGAGCGTCACCCATAGACTCCATCATTGGGCTAATGCAATCATGCATTAACTCAACTTTTCCGGTCGCTAAATTCACAAACATAGAGACTGATACAACCCAGGTGAACTCTCTGTTTTGCTCCAGAACCCTCTGATTTCCAACTAGCTCTAATGGCGCATAGGTTTTCATTTAACTGATCCTTTATTAGCCATTGATTACGTCTTTAATTCCATTCCAGAGGAGATTTCCATCATTTTTGAAATTATTTTCACATCCTCTGAACAGATATCGACTAACAGTTTTTCTAACTGCACTTGTGACGTTTTCATTTTAACTTTTTCAGCCTTAGCTTTCACTGCAGCCTCCATTCCTGCTGAAAGCCCAATCGTACTAAATTCAACTTTATCTTTATCCATTTGGAATTTGGCACCAAAGCGTAAATCAAGATCCACTCCCGTTTCTGCCCCAGTTTTAATTTCAATATCTGCTGAAAAACCAACGTTTAATTTTGCCGAACTTGAAAAGCTAATCGCGATTGACGCCTCTCTTTGCGCTGAAAGTGAAAATGACGTTGCAACGCCAAAGTTGAAATTTGATTTAGCCGTTGCATCGAATGAAAAATCCATTTCAGCCAAGCCCATGCCATCTGTTTTTTTAATATTATGAGCCGCTAACGCGCCAGTATTAAAATTATAAGACTTGGCATCCGTTACAACACTGTCGACTTTTTCGGTGGTCGTTTCATCTGAAACTTTATGGTTACCCTCGATATCCCATTTCTTTTCTTTCGTAACCCTTTTTTTAGCATCTTTATCATAATGCGAAGACATGTCGTAGGTAATATCGCCTGCGGCTGTCCATTTTTTTTCTACTGATGCAGAGTTTCCCGACTTAGCTAATTGGCGTATTTTTCCTTCCTTGAATGTAAGCTCTACATTTTTTACACCGTCTTTATGAACAATATCAAGTGTATTAACTCGATCTGTTACATTTATTTCGTTACATAAAGAGGATAATGAATAAGAGTTTGCCGAAAAGGTTTTTGACGTATTCATTCGTTCATAATCGAATGGCTGCGTTCTATCTGTTATATCAGGGGCTCCTCCAGGAAATGGATAATCCCCCGTAGTAGTGTAATCATCATCTTCAGTGGCCAAATCTACTTTATCAGCAATGTTAATCCATTCTACAGCTGAAAAATTAGGCCCACCTACATCCAATAGATCGGTATGAGTGACATCGGCAGCTACAGCTGCACCATCTAAATCAACAGCATCAGAAGGTGGGCTTGGTGCCCCTGTCTTTTGATTAAGTTGAGCCGCTTGATTTAAATAATTCTCTTCGTAGCTGTTTCCTAAATTGTAGTTCCAGTACCCACCAAAATCGTATAGATTTCCGTTATGCCAATGCAGGCGGTCCCCTTTAGATATTTGTACTTGATCACCATAAGATTGATTAATAATGTAATCACCAGAAGCGCGATCATCCGGTGTAAATACATCATTCGTACCTGACGGGTCAATAAAGTTATTATTTTGATCAAAGTCTCCGCGATTAGTAAAATAATTTTTTACTGAATCGCCAATTGCATCATCACCTACACGCTCTTCTTGGCGAGTGGTTGTTAAGTTATACCGTCCTTGCAATGCACTGGTCACTAACATGCCATCAGTACTAAACACCGCGTGATGGGCGTTCTGATTAGTCACAGGAATGGGGTGCATTGAATTATCCATGGCATGCTGGATATAAGGGCAATCTAAATTGTTATCCACAAATGCCAATAAGACTTCGGTATTGGGAGTTAAAGGCACATCAACACTGTTACTGCCTCCAGTGGTTTGTGCTTTTCGAATCCAAGGCTCTGAACTGGTCGCGGCTCCACTTTCAAACCCCATAAATTTAACCTTGTATTCCCCTGATTCATTACGCTGTGCAAGAGTTGAATCAGTGGCATCGGTAATGGTGTGCCCTAAAACCGTGGTTGCTTGTGGAATGGGGTAATATAAGTCAGGCCTAAAATTAGAGTTTTCAGGGATCATCTCAATATCACATTCGTACGATGGTCCAGTTGCAACAGAGTGGCTATCAAGGTTTCTAGCGCGGTGAACCGTATGAATGACCAAGGCAGAAGTAAAATCACTGTCATCCGTCGCAACGATAAAACCAGGATGCAAATAAGGAACCGAGCTCGTTGCCGTCGCCAATTGATTTTTACAGTTTTCCGCTTCAAATCTAATTTGTGCTAAATAGTCAGCTTCAACTTGCGTCTGCACGCCTGATATATTTAAACGTGATTCTGATAAACCTGAATTATCACCCGTCGGATAAGATGAAATAATATCAGTACCTGCATTTTGATGATCATGCCCAATAACCGTAATAAAGCGCTCTGGTATTTTTACTGCCTCACTCCAGTTTTTAAGCTTAAATTTATTATTATCTGCAGTTGCTACTGTGGTTTTAAACGCTTCAGAAAATCCACCCGTTTCAAAATGATCAAAACTGTTCATATCAGAAAGCACAATGTTGCTTGCATCATGATCAAAGTAATACTGTATGCCCCAGTGATCGCATAATCGTGCGACAAAGTTAAAATTGGATTCGTTGTACTGACAAAACAACTTACGGCCCGGCAAATTTGGACCTATGCTATTCACAAAACTTCTGTCTTCGATAACAATGTCATTATCTATTTCATCTTGAATAACCTGCGATGCTGTTAAGGTCCCATCATTTTTATAATGAATTTCTGAGCGGCAATTCGTTGATGTCTTTTTAATCTTAGGGTGGAACTTTAGTACCCACTTACCAGCCTTATTAGATGCCTTAGAGATGTAACCAGGAATATCCAGATCGCCCGTGTAAAAATCAGTATCGAATTGCTTAATTGTAAAAATGGCGTCACCATCAATCACTTCGGTCAACTTAGACGTGGGGGTTGGCTTACTGCAAGTGAAATCAAATTCGAACAAACGGTTCATGGCTTCAACACCATCAAACTCGATCAAGGGCAGAGAAACACCATCAACTGTTAACTCAAAAGTTGGAGTAATCATTGTATTTCTCTCTAGAATTTTATTATTTTAATACCAGAAGAGGATAATAAGTATACTGAATGTAGTGGGTCAAGATAATAAACGTGAGTATGAAAATAAGTATGACTAAAAGCTAAATTTAAATCATATAAGCCCTATAACTAGCCTGTAT
>ERZ1027208.233-NODE-233-length-25607-cov-27.240607_pt1 | contig 25607 bp, 45 predicted proteins | sample MGYA00520867_ERZ1027208 | MGnify/ENA primary metagenome ERZ1027208 (study PRJEB33311, sample SAMEA4378413) | marine metagenome | biome: Marine biome; feature: Fjord; material: Water | collected 2014-07-20T08:00:00Z/2014-07-... | depth 75 m ...
TACTTATATATATCAGAAAAAAGAGCTAAACACCACAAGAAATCTAAACTAATTTATAAGTTGTTGATAACTTGTAGTATTTATTTTAGCGTATTACATAACATTTGCCTTTAATGTAGCACGTTTCTCTTTAGTCAGTAGGTTAGTACGTCCCCTACTCTCTGCTCCGCAATTACTACACTTAAACCTATCAAACTTACTTAGGTTTGTATAAGCGTAACCGTTATGTTCCCACTCAGTACTTCCACATAAACATCTATGCTCCTCTTCTTCATGGTACACGTTAATATTAGGTAGTATGTTAGTCCAAGGGGCTAAGATAAACAGTAGTTCCTCTAGCGACAATACGTCATAGATGTTATACTCTTCCATCTCATTCCATGCGTCTTGATTACCCTTCATACACTCATTCCACAACTCCATGCCGGGGAACCTGCCATGCTTAAGCTTCTTGTACTTCTTACAAAGCTTATCAGTCATGTATTCTAACTTGTTAGAGGTAAACCCGAAGTGCCTCTTAGCTATCTGCAAAGTGTCTATATGCTTATAACTAGAAGGAGGGCTCATACCGTTTAGAATAAACCTAGCATTAAGTTTCTTAGCGTCAAACTTCTTACCATTCTGTGTAACTATAATGTCAGCCTCATCTAACAACTCCCAGATGTGCTTTAATATCTTGGCATCATCTTCATTGTCCCATGAGTCACGCTTGTCTTCATACATTACATGGTCTTCATGTAACCACTTAGCTGACCAACTAAGAACATACCAATCATTAACTATCTGATTAAGTCCTACGTTGTTCTGCCATAGGCTCCACACCTTACCAATGATTGGAGCAGTCTCTATATCTAAGGTAAGTATCTTAGGAGCTCCTGAGAGACTCCCTACGGCCTTATCTATAGCTCCACCTACCAATCCCCTAGCTTTAAGGATATAATGCACTGTAGAGGCTCTAGTACGCACTCCCCACACAGCCTCGGATATATCCCTATGCTTCATTCCTTGCAGTTTAAGTTTACAGACCAGCTCTATGTCTTTCTTCTTACCCATACTACCCCCTCAGTTCTTTGCTGTTAATACCACTATCACCACGTTCAGTCGACGAGTAGGTACGTTCGTTAGTTACGTCAACAGGCTCACTCATGTCAATACACTTAACTACGAGTTGTGCAATGGCATCCCCCTTCTCTATACTGTATGATGAACTTCTAGTGTTGTGTACTATCACCATAATCTCACCTCGGTAGTCTGCATCGACCACACCCCCTAGGATATCAATGCCATAACTATTAGCCAACTTAGAGCGTGGCTCTATCTTTATGTACGTACCTCTGGGGAGCTGGTTTAAGAACACCCCAGTACTAATTGTAGATTGCCTGTGCCCATGTATTGTACGGTCTACAAGGGAGTGGATGTCTAACCCAGCCGCCTCTTTAGAACCCCTAAGGGGGAGCTTGGCTCCCACCTCAAGTCTAAACTCTATACTCATACTGCCTCCTATCTTATTGGACATGCACCACCAGCACATGCTTCATCTTGTAACTCTTCGTGTGAGTTAGCCGAGTCGATGTCTACATCCTTAAGTGTACTAACGTAAGCATCATACACCTCCTTACTGACCACCTCTTGTGGCAGGTATACATAACCTAAGTCCTTGGCTGTCTTAGTTGGGTCATTACGGTAGATGAATGATACACCTACATAGATATCCCAGTTATCCATTAACCAATTAACAATATCTTCTGACTCTGTTGGGTCATAGGAGATGGTTACAGATGTATTCTGGTCTGTCCAATTCTCCTGATAGAGTTTATAACGTTCCAATTGGTCAATGGCTGACTCTAAGTTTACCTCAGTGCCATTAACATTTTCAAAGGGTACGTTGTCATACTCAGCAGGCAGACACACCAGCACTGTCTCTCCATCGGCAGGCTTAGGGAACACCTTATACCCAGCCTCTTTAAGCTTAGGCACTAGTGGGTCGTGTATTGAGAACCCCACATTGTTAAAGATATACTTACCGAGAGGTCTATGTAATCCCTCCGTACAATCCATAACCTTAGACAGTGTGCCACTGGGTTTAATAGTTGTTACGTTCTTAGGTCGTGGTGTACCTAAGTCATCAGCCATAGTGTTGGCAGCATACTGAGCAAAGCCCCTGAGTTCTTTAAGCTCAGGCGCACCAATATCAGGACGCTGACCAACACCAGTAAGACCTACACCACACAACCTCAGGAAGTCATTGTTGGTATGCCAACTCTCCTGTAGTACACCATCGTCAAGATTAACACAGGTCTGTCGGTAGTTAGCACGAGACAAGTACCACAAGGCACGTTTGATTTCCTCTATGTCACCAAGAGCTGCTAGGTTAGTCTCAACTAAGTTACAGAAACCTTTGTTTGGCAGCAGTATCTCAGCACAAGGGTTGAGAGTATTGAACCAAGGGGCACGCCTACGAGCTTCTACAGCGTTAATAAACCCGGGCTCACTACCACCACTGTCCTCCATCATATGGAAGATTTCAGTTAGTTGTTTATGCGTTGGCTTGTGCTCAAACAGTAGGGAGTTATTAGACTGTGTACGGTGGTCGTTACCATGCAGCCAATAATCTTTCTTAGCTGCAACAAACTCCCTCCACTCACTGGTGTCATACTCATGTAGTGCTATCTCAGCAGAGCGTCGTGAGCTTAGGATAGTACCAAGCCAATTCTCTAGGTCAAGGATATCTATCTTAGTTAGTAAGGCATCCTCACGCTTGTTGAGCAAGGCTACAATGGCTGTGATAGCAAGACTAATAGAGTTGTCACCTGAGCTAATCCAACCATAACCTTTAAGTCGTGTACCAGCAGGGCGTATCTCAGAAAAGTCAACCACAAGCTTGTCTACTTTATGTTTGCCTACAATGATTTTACCCATAGCCTTAGCCCAAGCCTCAGCACTATCTCCAACTCGTATAGTCCATACACCATCACGTATAAACTCTGCGTTATCTGGATTACCTTTAGTAGTTCTTGTAGAGCGTATAATTTCTAGCTCATGTTGCTGTCGGAAGCCTGTTAGTGTACCAACCATTCCCTTGAAACCAACCCCACAACCTTGCATCAGTAGCCACAGAGTGTCCACTACATCATACACAGTCTCTACTAGTGTACCAGAGCAGTTAAACATAGATGCTTCACGAGTCTTGGCTGTCTCAGTACCACCAAGCCACAGTGTACGTCCTGATAGCATACCTTTTCGGGTTAACATAAGGGACTCAAGAACCTCCAGCTCATCCTCTTCTACAGTGGTTAAGTCTCTCCCTAATTGGCGCTCCCATAGCCATCGTTGATGACCCTTAACACGGTCAACAGTCTGTTCCCATGTTTCAAACACTGTGCCCTCTTCATCCAGTGGTCGGTTGTATGTACGTCTTGTAACAACCTTACTCCTAAATGATTGAGGCACTTCACCCCCTTTAAATAGTTTTTTTAGTTTTGTCAAGCTTTATACTCTCCCAGTTTTCAAATCCTATGATTTGCTCTTTACAAACATCACCACGTAATACATCATCACGAGTGAATTTTATGGTGTGTACATTCATGTCGAAGTACTCAACCATCTCTAGGTATTCAGCCAACCCCGATTTCTTAAACATGGGACTGACTTGGTTAACATCACCACACAATACAACTTTACTATATTTACCTATACGTGTCATCAAACCCTTAATGTGTTCAAAGGTCATGTTCTGACACTCACCTACAATTATAAAGGTGTCATCACTTGCATTATAATAACAGGGAACCAACCAAGCCTTGTACATAAAACTAATAAGCCTGCTGTAAATAGCCCTGTAACGAAACATTCAAGTAGTGCGTTAACTGCATTTATCATTTAACTCTCCAATTCAATAGCCCTTATGATAGATTTCTCAGCCTCCCTTAAGTCAGTGAGTTTATCTTTACTCCCCCTTTTACCGGGTTGTAATAGTTTCTTTATTGCATGTTGTATGGCTGGGTTAGTAACCTGCCACGCATTCAATACATCGTATACATCAATTAGCTTGCTTGGGACTTGTCTGTGGTACTTGCTTGTAATACTTACGCTGTTCTTCTGCGTCTCGCTCTCGTTGCTCTTCGTAGTGTGACATTTATTCTCCAACTTTGCTACCTCTTTTATAGCCTTACTTAACTCTAGAGGTATATAAAACATTAGTGTACAACCTTATCACCACAGCCAGCTCCGTGGTCTAGTTGTGAATGTTTACCTTGGTTAATCTCAAGGCGTACAGCATCAGTCCCTTTAACAGCTATATACTGGTACATAGTCATCATCTGTATACGCTCTACATCACCCATACATCCAGCATACCCCTTAACAAAATCCTCCCCGTGGTCTTTATTAATATTTAACATTACAACACAACGGTTCCATGTACGTAATGCTGGCTCTTCTACATCATTAAACAGGCTATAGCCTTTATACGTATTAATCTTCTGCATTCAATTTCTCCTGTGCTCTCCGGCACTTAGCTACTTCTCTTTCTTCATCTGTCACAATCTTATGACAACTTGTACAAAGCAATTGTAAATTATCTAATTCACAAAACATATTTTCTATACAATCATCCCATGTAGTCCAACCAACGGCTGGGTCTATGATAGGTTTGATATGGTCTACGTGAACATTATTAGTTCTCCTACGACTGCCCTCCTCTTTAGTTGAGGCTGGTACTTCCTGCTTACACATAGCACATTCATAGAATCCCCTACGAGTTCTAGCGTGCTTCTTACATTCTTGTATAGGAGCCCATTTCCTAGTGGCACTACGTAAGTTGCCTTTAATAAAGGACTTCCATCTGGCTTCCGTCCAAGCACCTGAGCATCTAGTTTTAGGGCCCCCAGTACGGCCTTTACGTTTAACTTCTGCGATAAACTACTCCCATCCAAAATAAATACATAATAGAATTAACCAAAGTAATAAACAAAGTAGTAAGCTAGTCACACTCAACCTCTTTTATATGTTGTAAATCTTGACACTTATCTTTTAAGTACACCTCAGCCTCTTTGCGAGTGTCAAATACTTTACGTGCCCTACAAACATACTCTGTCTCTGAGTAATCTCTGTATGCCTCTGCTAAGTACCTAATCATATCTTACAACCCCCACCTTCACAGCCCTCGTCTTCATCACTCTCAGTACGCTCCACTTCGTAGTCATCAGCCCCCTCAGGTATGTCTTCTAAGAAAGTGAAGCTGTCTTGTGGTTTAGGTGCTGTGGTGTTAGGGCCAGTACAGTGGTCGTGGTAACAACCAGCCCCCACCTCCCCTCCTTCACAGCATTTATCTTTCATCGTACATGACATAATGTTTTAAACTCCCGTCTTCGTTACGTTCACAAACCATCCATGCTAGGTTAGCCTGCTCCTTCATTTCATCGTGAGGTTGTTCATCCCCATAGAAGCTCTTGTAAGCCTCTATAACAGCATTAAACATCTCTTCCTCCCCGTTGCATTCATTTAGTATTGCATAAGCTTTAACAGGCCCACAGCGAGGCAGCCCCGGATAGTCATCAGTCTTATCTCCAGTAAGTATCTGTGAATAGAAGAACTTAAGTCCTGTACCTGATAACTTCTTACCGTTAGCACTAATACTTATCTCCCCCTCCTCAGTAACCTGAGCTGGACCAAACTGTTGTTGAAACCCACACTGCCAGCCGAAGTGCATTCCCGGTACAATCTTTAAATCTTTATCCCTTGAACATATAATCGTAGTAAGTGGCTCAGCAGCACATTGATGTATAGCTAATAAATCATCAGCTTCACACCCTTGAGCGGTAATCACTTCACGAGTGGCTAATACGTATGCAACTAAATTCTCATAGTGCTTAGGTCTATCACTCTTTCTACTGCCCTTATACACTTTCTTCTTAGCCACCTTATCCCTAAAGTTTGGCTTATACTCACTTGGTTGATAAAGGTCTACTAAGTCCTTAGCAACATCATCGAGTGGGTCCTTCTCAAGACGATTCTCCTGTCTCTTAAGGGCCTTAGCTTTCTTAATTTCACGCTTCTTATAAAGCTGTTTGTTGTCTGTCATAAAGAAGAGGCTGGGCACTGTAGCCCAACACTCTGCTTCTATCTCAGCCACCCTCTCATCGAAGGCTTCGGAGACTGTATCAAAAGATTTCATATGAATCTCACCAACCTCCTCATCAACATACTGCCCTAGTGAAGCTATCTCATAATATAAAATATCAACATCTATTAGGCACTGGATATTAGCTCTCCTCTTCTCTTGAGAAATCTTTCTCTAATTGAGCGTACAACTTCTTCTGTTGACTCTCACTAACATTACGTAGGTTAGCACCATCAATAGTAATTGGCTTAACATCTGCTTTGACATGACCCCCTTCCATAAATGCTGCTAAGAATAACTTACGGTATAGGTATGGGTCTTTCTCGTCTACAGCCGACATCATCTCACCAGCTATATAAACTAAGTCACCCTTCTTAATTCCATACTCTACGTATCTGCTACACTTTACGTAGTAAAACTTGCTTACTTCAACCATTACCACTCTCCCTCACCTTCTTCTGACTCTTGTTTAGTATCTGCTCCCTTGCCCTCATCAGTTGAAACGTCCTGTTTTGGCTTAGGCTCTTCTTGCTTGCCACCCTCAAGGAGTGTTTGTAAAATACTACCATTGAATTCTAAATTATCCTTGATTTTATTCTGTTGAAACTCAGGGAGTGAACGGAAGATGTCAATATCTGGGTCACTACAAGAGAAGAACTTAGCATCGTTAACTAGTGGTGCCGCCTTCTTGACATCCTTAGCCCTCATCTGAGATATGGTTGTTACGTTATTGAACTGACGACCAACGTTCTTACCTCTACCGTCTGTAACATTTAATGTAACCAAGCAAGGTAAGCCTAATAGTTGGGTGAAGTCACCATCTAATTCCATGTCAGGGTCGAGGGCATTATAACGCTTAGTTGATTTAGCTAAGTCCACTTCCAAGTTGTTGAATGGAATATCCTCAGACACCCAACGAGGTTTGTCTTCAATTTCATTACCCTCCTCATCAAGAATGAACTCATCTAGTAGTTCATACGTAATCTTAATCTCTTGCTTAGGTGGCTTCTCTTGCCCTTGATAAGGACGTTGAGGTTGTAGCCCTAAGTCAATAATACTAACCACTCGTGCTGGATATGTACCAGCTTCTAACACTTCCTGTTCAGCGAACTTCTTGTCACCACCAGTCATTACCACTTTCTTTGCATTCAAAGACATTCTGTCTCTCCTATTATATTATTTAATTTAGCAAACTCGTTATGGTATATAACAGCCGCCTCGTTGTAGGCTATCGCAGCCAATTCTTTACTCTCAAACGTACCAAGAAAGATACGCTCTTTGTCTACTTGTATTGAGGCCAAGTAGTTTATCAACTTTCCTTTATAATACTGTGGATAAACACCCTTATAACCACTCTTGTTATTACTGTGAGTCTTCCTGTTCCTACTGTTCTTAGCCCTACTACACAATCTTAGGTTGCTTAACCTATTATTATGTGGGTTGCCGTCAATGTGGTCTATAAGACCTTTAGGCCAACTCCCAGTATGAGCAAAGATAAGAAACCTGTGGACAGTTACCGTGCCAAATGGCGTGCCAAACCTCCCGTACTTTTGTGTGTAGCTGCCAACCCCCCTACCCCACTTGTTAAACACCTTACCGTCTGTTTGGTAGGTGTAGTTCTCTGACAGGTACTCAAGCAGTCCCTCCTTTGGCTCACTCATTTAATTCTCCTAATTAGATAAAAATATTGCTGTAATAATTTCAATAAGTATTAGTACACACAGCAATGCACTAACCTTTTCTTCATGCTTCTCTAAGAACTTCCAAAACTTATTCAACACTATCAATCTCCATCAACTTTGCATTTAAGTCAGCTATAGCTTCTTCATGGCGCTCTATCTGCCATTCCAAATCCTTAGCTCTGTCTATCATATCTTGCTTATCAGCCAACACACCACAGCATGTCTGTGCTATCTGTTCACTTAGCTTCATCTCACTATCCATAACACTAAATTATAAAACATGTACGCTGCTAATAAATAGCACATACCCTCAAACCAATACTTCTTTAACAATTTATCTAAATTTATTTTCATTTAATATACCTCCTAATACATGTGTGGGATACGTTATATATTTCAGCAACCCAAGCTATTGTCCAGTGCTCAAGGAATGTAGGTATTAAATCTATTTGCCTTTGAGTAAGTTTGGCATTGGCATTTTTAATCCCACTTACATCCCTGTTTCCTGATGTGTACGACTTACGGTTATTCTCTGACTTAGTTAATAGTTGTAAATTATCTAATGAGAAGTTAGCTCTGTCATTATCTATGTGGTCAACCTCACACCCCTTAGGTACAGCACCTACAAATAATTCGTACAACCACTTATGTAGGTGCTTGGTTGTCCACTTACCACCAACCTTAACACTAATTTGTATATATCCCTTGTGGTTTATATTGTGTCTACGAAAAGAGCCATCCTCGTTTTGAACCCTTCCATCCCTATAAACCTTATAACCAAACGACCTAATGAATATCGGCGTAACTTGCTCCGAATTGTGTGTCAACATCCAACTCCCTGTTTAAGTTAAGTTCTTCATTCACCTTCCCAACCGCCCACTTACAAACTTTAGTGGCCCTCTCACGTAGTCCCAGTTTAATGACAGCAATAATTTCGTCGTGCATTTGCCCTATCAATGGAAGCCCCTTACTACGTACATATTTCACCCAAGTATCAAAGCAGTATACACCTGTCCCTTGATTTAGGGTACTAAACCTGTCCTTCTCATAACGTAAGCTATACCAGAACTCACTTACTGGATTGAATAACCACTTACGTCCATTACAAGTCTTAACTACACAGTCAGCAGCTATAGCTTTAACAGACCAATTACGTTCCCAGTAAGACTCCACTAACTTATCTCCAGCAGGCTTACCCTTACCAATAGCCCTACCAACAGTAGCGCCACCAGCTCCATACACACAAGAGTAGTTCACTTGCTTGTAGTCCTTTCGTATAGCAGACAAAGCTTTATATATCTTAGTGTGCTTGAAAGGTTCATCAGCGTTCTTAAAGTTATGAGCGTCTTCTTTACTCATAGCCCTAGCAAACTCAGCTAAATCAATGTGAGGGTCAAAGTCATCCGTCATCATCTCCTTAACATAATCTGGGTCATAAGGAAACATATAGTGCTGCTTTGTGCGGTCCTCTAATGAAGACATATCAGACCCCAATAACTCATATCCATCAGGAGCAATAAGACACCCACGTATATCCTCTCCATATGGTTTATCAACTCCGGGTAGGTTAACAGCAACCTTATGTTTAAAGCGTAGTGTGTTAGTAAGTCCTTGAATCTGAGCTTGTATATACCCACCTTCATCTACGTTCTCCAAGAATCCTTTTAGTATACTAATCCTGTGAGTAAGTATAGAGAGCCCCTCTAATACTTGTAGCTTAGGCTCCACATCAAATAGTTTAATAATACTGGGACATATGAGGCCACCAGAATTCTTAATATTTATTTGAGGTATCTTACGAACATCTCCTGTTTCCTTATTACGTTTATACTCAAACGTCTCAGGTATCCAACCGAAGCTGTCCAACCAAGCTTTTATTTGTGGTGTACTGCCGGGGTTAGGTTCTTTCCAGCCCGTTACCGCCTCAACAACTCCGTCAAAATCAACATCTAAATTATTTTCTAGCAGTAAATTGAACCATTTGGCTCCTACTGCTGAGTGAGTGCCGTCTTGCTTAAATGGCTTCTTAGGTCTAGTCTTCTTAGATTTAATAGCCACCTTAGGCATCACCTTACTAAGCTCCTCCACCTTATTCTCTCGGATAGATAGCAACTCAACTAGTACACGGTTACATCTAGGTACGTCAAGCTTCCACTTACGTTCCTCTTGTTCCCTTGCACAATCCATCTTAAAGGATAGATAGTCAATGAACTTCCAAGCTTTCTCTTCACTGCCGTACAACCTTAACAACTGTTTCCATTGTCGGTTCCATAACATAGTGTTTATCTTTACATCCTCCTCACAGCGCTCAAGGTACACACTGATGTGTTCATTCTCCCAGTCATACACTGGGGGCTTAGGTATGCCAAAGTCTTCACCGTAGCTCTCTAAGCCATGCTTAGGTCTATCAGGCTCTAAGTACCAAGATAGTGCTAATGTATCTACAATCTTAGCTTTACATTTAATACCTAACAGACGTTCAGTGTTAGGTATATCCCAACGAGTAATATTATGCCCTATTAGTATGCCAGCCTTAGTAAAGAACTTACGCATATTATTATAAGACGTTGTAGATTTATCACCCCCTCCAACTTTCTGCACAGATAAGCAATGCAGCTTAGATGGATGAAGCCCGTCCGCTTCCACATCGAATATGTACATCTATCCCCCTAGTCACTACTCGTTGCCATTAGTACAGCAATATTGCAAGCCTCCGCGTTCCCTTTTATGAGGTGGATGGAGTATGAGTGAACGTCATTAACATAATACATATTATCATCGAAGATGCCCCAGTATGCCCCCTCAGAGTCTTCGTAGTAGTATCCTTCATTAAGCTCATCATACTTAAGCTGTGACTTAGTTACTACACCTTGAGTTTGTCTATTTAAACTCATACCCAATCCTCATCAGTATATTGATTAGCCAATTGTACCCAATCAGACTTAACCCAACCACAGCAATCATGTATGTTGTACGTCCCTACCCCTATTGTGTCAATAGTGAATACACCCCCTGTAGTTATCTCTTTACCACAACTATAGTTACGAAGCTCCTTATCACTAGCGGTGACAACAACCTTATCTCCAACCTTAAACCTAGCCATCTTTATTCTCCTCAATAAGCTCCAGCTTAAACCTATGTATCTTCATTTGAACACTCTTATACGAAGAGGAAGTGATGTCACGTATCTCACACATCCTAAAACCCCCAACAAAGTATAAGTGCAGGATGTTCTTAGTGCGTGGCTCTTTCTCATAGAGCTTACTGAGCACCTCCTCAACCTGACTCTTAGCCTCAGCATCACATTCGTATGACTCCTCGTGTTCATGTTCATCGTAAGGTATTGTAGCACCACCAAGCATAGCTTCACGTTGATGTACTACTAATACGTTATTCATTATGGTATTAAACCAAGCACCAATCTCTTGAAACTCAGGCTTAAAGCTTTTATGATACTTAAGAGCACGTACAAATGACTCTTGTAGTACGTCCTCAGCATTCTCAACACCACCAGCCCTACGATTAAGACGCTTGACTAGTGTGTTGTAGTTTTCTTTATAGAATTCTTCTATTTGTTTATACATACAACTCCCCATGCATAACTTGGCCCAGGTGATACCACTCGTTCTCAGTGGACTGCCCCCCTCCACCCCTTGTAAGCTTATCTAACGTGGCATCCTTTTCGTCAGGCAGTAAAGCTTTCAGGTCTTGGAATGACGGTCTGCTTTCGTACACAGACACAAAGTATTCACCGTCTTGGTCATACTCGTTAATCTCTCTAGTAATAACCCACATACTACACCCTCCCAAGTTCTATAAATCGCCACTCCGCAATCCTGCTCCCATTACCCATCCACTTAAGCTTGGCCCTTTGAGCTTCCCTTTGTGTGTGGTACAAGCGCTCACCTACAACTATGTAAGTGCGGTCATATAACTCTTTACACGTTAATAGAAACATACTTATATCCTCATTTCATTAAATAGATTAGTGTTCTTATCCCAATACAAAGGCACATCAACCACTTCACCAAACTCACGGTCAGCTAACATAATTAAATGGCGTACGTTACGTTCTTCTTCTGTTAGCTCGGGGTCTTTATTCCCCTGTAACCCAAACGCATAGTTACAACTACGAGCCATTGCACTACTACCTGCAAAGTAATCCGTTGTTATTACACCACCCCTGTCCCAAGGGGTTGCACCTTTGGGTGGCTTGTTAAGGTGACAGAAGAACATGATATGTATATCTAAGTCCATTGCCATAGCAGCAGCCTCTTGAGCTACACCCTTAAGATGTGAGTCAATGTCGCTATTACTCATGCCATTAGTCAGGTTAGTTATTGGGTCAATGATAACAAGCTTAACACCCATAGATGCAGCCGCTATAATATCTCCTTTTAATGTATCCCAACCTACGTGTTGGTATAAGTTAAGCATACAGAGGTTGTCTTTAGCTAGCTTACCACCACGCTCATAAGCATCCTCGTCAAACTCTCTGGATGGGTCATGAAACACTTTACCAGTAAGCTTGCTCAACACCATCTTATAGGTTTTGTTATTAGCCTCCTCTGGCTTAGCCACCATAACTTTTAGGTCATGTTCCTCAATGAAGTGAGAGGCCATAGCATTAACAACCTCACTTTTCGTTTATATTCGACTGAGTTCGTAAGTCTCAACCCGTTCTCTTATGAACTGCTGCATGTTCCCATACAGACTAGACTATATCATCTCCTTTCGGAGGACACCGCTTCCAGCCACTTGGCTGTACTCCCTTTCGGGATAGTCGTTGCACCTTTAAAAATCATAATCTTTTGATATGTGTGTCCAAGTTTTCTTGGTTTTAATTAGACATACAGCATTGTAAGAGACATTAAACCTGTCAGCTATCCATTGATGGTTGTTCCCGCCCATCTGTAGTAGCCCACAAATCCTCATAGCTATCTCACTAGTCATAGGGCTGGTAACATCACCACCCATTAAACCAGCTTTAACAGCGTGTTTCTTGTTCTCAGAGCTAGTACACCACTCTAAGTTCTCCGCGTCATTATCTGTCTTCACACCATTTTTGTGGTTAACTTCTTTTACGCACCTAGGGTTAGGTATATAAACTAAGGCCACTAATCTGTGGATGAAAAATCTTTTAGTAACTCCATTTCTAGACAGTGTTACTCTTAAGTACCCAGTCCTGTTGGGGTCGGGCTTAAGTATTCTTCCTGTTTTTACGTTGGTAACTTCCCCATAACTGGAAACGTCATACATTGGATAGTCAGGTATTATCATGGTTCCTCCTAAAAATAACTTACCCTTACTATACTATATCACAACTATCACCAAAACACCACATCAAAATAAAAATAATCTAAACTTGGCTCAGGATTACCTGTTCTAGGCTTCCCCTGAATTCAATGTCTTTTACATGGGCTCAAGTAACCTCAACCCATTTTCTCACCAGAGGCATAGTAGCTGGTCTCACCAAAGCGTAAACCCCTAGTGGCTTTAGTTAACATATTCCAAGGGAAGCTTAGCCCTAATTCAGCAGGTTTCTTAGCCTCATCATGTACCTCACTGCCCCATACAAGCCTAGTATTCTTAGGTTTCTGTGCGTTAAATGTGACAGCCTTAAATGCAGCTTTACCACAAGTCTTAATACACTCGTTAGCATCTTTAGCTGGCAATGTAATCACTGTAGCCTCAGGGAACACCTTACACCCAGCCTCAACAGCTAGAGCACCAGCCTCATCATTATCAAAGGCAAAGCTTATCTCCTTGAAGTGCCTACGTATCTTAGGGGCTAACCTAGCTAAGTCTTTACCTGCACTAGCAGCTCCATGTGGCAATGAGCACACAGCAGGGGTGAAGTCAGCAAACTTATCATCTTGGTAGAGTTGTAATATCTTCCACAGGGAAGGGGCATCCAACTCACCCTCAACAATGATTAATTTTCTAGCACCAGTAGCTATAGCCTGTTCCCAACCAAATAAGTCTACATTGGATTGGTCCCCAACTGACCACATACGTTTACCTTCAACTAATCTAGTCTTGTAAGACTTAAACACACCATCAAGTGTATAAGGGTAGTGATGGAATGCAACAGTCTTACCGTCCTCCTCACTGAGACCTATCTTAATACCAAATTGGTCAAGAGCATCTTTACGTAAGCGTCTATCCCTAAGGTCCATAGCCCCTAGTTTATCTATCTCAGATATACGTGCAGCCACTTCCTCCTTAGTTAAACCTAACTTCTTCTTAGGTAGGTCAGATACATCCCTCTCTTTACCGTAGGGATGACGTACATAGGAATCACATGCAAAGCAATATCCATCTACTGACCCATCCTCCCTCTCAAATACCTGTAACCCACCACTGGAGCCACAACTATGAGCAATTTTATCTAAGCATACACTCATTTATCCCCCTACATATTGCACCCAATCACCACTAACTACAAACTCAGTGTCAGGTTGTTCTTTCATATAGTATACCCAAGCAGGTACACTTTCATCGCCTATAATAATAGGGCACAGCTTACGTGTATAATAGTTAGGATAGCCCTCTAGGTGGTCTAAATCTATCATAGCATCATCTGATACGTGATATAACTCCACTACTACATCAGTGTGTCTACCAACACGAGTGAGGGCTGGGTATAAACCTAAGGAATACATACCAAAACCACGTACAATACCCTCTCCAACTAACTCTCGCTCACTACCTAACATTTTGTGATTGTGCAAGCCCTTGCGTAAAGAGCCATACACTGCTACATATTCAGACATATTAACTCTCCTTTAGTTTAGCAATATCTTTAGCTAATTGCTGTGCTTGTGCTTCAAGTACTTCAATCTTTAAATCTTTCTGTGACTTAGTAGGTTTAATACGGTAGGATTCACCAGACCAGTCGGGTTCTACATCACACCAAGGCTTACCAGATAGGTATCCAAGTTGTATCTCAGCCCCATCAGCCCATGCCTTAATCAATTCAGCGTGTCTATGTGGTGGGTTTGGGTAAGAGATGGTCGGTTCCACTAACTCAAAGGTGTGCGCACCTATAACACGGCCTCGTGTACCGTTACCAATTTTCTCCTCAATACAATAGCCGAAGACTCCACTCATATAGTTTTTACCACGGCAACTTATAGTGACAATCCTACCCAAGTCATTACTTCCAACACCAGCACCCCAATGAACTACCCTCACCCTATCACCCGATTTAAATACTTGCTGTCTCTTATTACTCATTTCATTTTTCCTTCTAAATAGAAGCCCAAATATTTTTTGAGCTATAATTATAACATTTCAGTACTCTATAAGAGCCTATCTAAATAATACTCGACGACCTATACCATTGCCACCTACAGGAACGGGTGGAGCTACAGCTTCCACCATATCATCAAACACTGGCTCAGGTTGCTCTACCTCCACCACTTCATCCCAATTCTTAAATCGGTTAACATACCCTTCTAAAGTAGAGCCTGCCAAGCCCGGTGCTGTATTAATCTCTAGCACGTAAGCCTTGTCCTGCTTCTCATTAAACACAATATCAACAGCACCAAAATCTAAACCACAAGCTTTACATGCGTTAATAGCTTGAACTGACACTGAGTGTGGTACAACTAAATCATTACGCTGAAATATGAATCCATTATCGTGGTTACGGATACGCCAGTTAATATCTTCATCTGCTACATCACGACGACGAGCCTTACGTTGTAAATCAACCACCATACCATTAGCTACATGCACACGGTACTCCTGTCTCTTAGGTATGTACAGTACGTACAGTGGGGCATCTTCAAGCTCATTACCCGGCTCAACCAGACGTATGCCATCTCCACTGTTACCAGTTAGTTTGTGTCTCTCCACAACCAAAGAGTCGTTGTTTGACCAACTGCGGGCATTACGCCTTGATGTAGTGAAAGGTGGGATATTTACAAGCAGTGACTCATCTCCATCATCGTCATATATGTCATCATTATGCCTGTCTATAGCCATGAAAAACTTCAACTTATTAGAGGCTACTGCTACAGCTTTAGGGTGGTTAATTATATTACATTTACCAACTTCATCACTGACCTCACTAGCACCCCAGTTAATGACTGTTTTCTTAGGGCTTCCCTTAAAGGCACTGCCCTCTAACTTAATACGCTTAGCACCTAGCTCAGCACTCAACACCTTAGCACTGGCACTGCCAGCTTTGTATGGATTTATAAACATTATAACTCACCTAACCTATTGATTTATTTATTGTATACACCAGAGGTGTTATCATTAAAGCTAACATCCAAATAGTGTATACTGTTATTTTTAAATACTCTCTCTTCTTCACTTAGAAATCTTCCATTGGTGCATCGGGGAATTCAACTCCAGTAGGGAATTGTAAGCCACCTATATTAATCATATTAAAACTATCCCAATCGGTAGCCATAGCTAGCTGATAGGCTCTAATAAGACCGTCATTTATTAAATCTCCATAAGCCACGTCATTACATAGCTTATCTTTATAAACCCCTAAGAATGTCTCTAAGAAGCCCTCAGTGCCCTCCTGATGTAGTAGCTCTATAATTTGTACAGGTGACTCAAACTTAACACACTGCTTACGTAAGTTTAATAGTATATCTGCCCAATCACCTATTGTATTGAGGTCACGAGTACCCCTCATGGCCCTAAACTCTAAGCTACCATAGCTCCACAAGGAACACACATTCATTGAGGAATACCTAAGTATGTCAGAAGAAAACCTAACATATTCCTTATTATTAGCTACTTGCTCTAGCTCCCACAATAAGAACTCTGCATCCTTAGTACGTAAGCAGAATAGATTTCCCTCCCTGTACTCACCACAATACTTAATGAGTAAGTCCTCTAGTATAATATAGACAACCATAAAGGAGAATAGTTCAACTATCGATAGCTCTTGTACATTAATGTGTACATGCACTCCAGCTCGTACAGACTCACTGACCACAGTACCCCTGTTTATATAAAGGCTGTCTAAGTAAGACAGAGACTTCCTTACATCTGGCATAGATAAAGGTTTCTCTAATACAAACTCAACACTCTCACCCCTCAGGCTGCCATCATGTTCAGACCTCCAGTACTGTTCTGGCCCCGGTAGCCTGCTTCCCTCAACCTCTATCTCAACACCAACATCACCCTTAGTTAGCTTACGACGTGGTATAGAGAATACTTCTTTAACTTTAATCATACTGCCTCCTTGAACCTGCTTTCCAGATATTCCCAGCTAGTGTTAAAGTTTGGACCTTTTGCTGTGAGTCTACCAACCCCACCATACCACTTAAAATTAATAATAGTGGCTGTGCCAACCCTAGTTAGACTAAACTCCCTTGAGATAGCTACTTCGGGAATCCCAACACGCAACTTAGTTAGTGCGGTTGAGACCTTTGGAAATTTCCCCAATATACATTGAGCTATTAGCGTACTATTAATACTCCCCACGTAGCGTGTCTGTTTTAATACTGTGTTGGTCCTCACTCCCTGTCTCCAATCTCTACGCATTGGCCTACGACTTAAGTATACACACCCACCCCTCCCGTTGACAAAACCAAGTGGGGGTGATTTAAGTTCAAGCTCGTCTAGGTGAACTAGGTAACTGTTGTCATTTAATAGGTCATACACTAAGCACTGTAAGTCATCAACAACATCATTGACTTGCACTGCCCTGCCTTTATGCCTAACCATTGTACCTATTAACCTAGACCCAGCATACTCATTATCTATGTACATCACGCCACCCCAACAGGAAGTTGTATGTTATTGTTAAGGCAGATAGCTCTGGCCTTACGTATATCACTTGTGTTAATAACCTCAACTACTTCATCACCAGCTTCTAATCCCTTATCTATTAGGTTTGACAGAGCTTTAATTGTATTATCATACACCCACTCCATAAGGTTTGTATTCTCTAGCCAAGCATTAGACAACACTCTATACTCAACACCATATGGTTTAACACGCATAGCACCTGCCTTGCCATATAACTCCCTACGTCGGTTATCGGCATCAAAGATGACGGATGGTACGCCTAAGTATAGGTCTAATTGTTTACACACTTGAGAGCATACGGCTATATGCTCTGGGTCATTTATGTCCATATCGCTGGCCCAACCTATGTGTATATGTCCAGCTCCAGTGCGGAAGGTTACATTACCATTTGGCTGCGGGTTCGCACATCCATCTTTCCAAGCATTAAAATCTGGCTCACACCCTAACTCCAAGGCCATTGGGTGTGCCTTTCCCATCACCTCAACACTAAAGTCTGCGGTGGGGCACGCCACTGTACTGTGACTGGGTAACATGGCATCAAGCTGTGCCATTACCGTATGTAAGTTGTTTAGAAATTGGTCCTTGTTAGCGGCTGGGTCTATGTTAAACTCAACAGCCATGCCGTCAACCTGTACTGCACCATTTAACACAGAGAAGGGGGCCTCTTTAGTACCCTTTATCATGTTGTGGGCACACACAAACTCCTTACCATCGTGTACAAACTTCTCAGGGTCAGCCCCTATTAATATATTTAAATCACCTACTATCATAATTGACTCCCATAACTATAATTAACGCATTCAGTAATCTCTGGATGTGCTTTGCACGACTCACAGATAAACTCATCACAATCTATAAAAGTAACCTCGGTATTTACATCAACTGGATTACCACACCAAACACAACCCTGACAGGTTGCTTTATTAAACTCTTGCTCAGTCAGCACCTCATCCCTAAAGCCACGGTACACAGGTGGCTTAACATCCTCTACTGGCTCTATAAAAGCTACAGTACGCATGTCTAAGATTAAGTAGTCCTCCTTATTAAATGACGTATATCTACGTACAGTGCCAGTGAAATTACCATCATCCCTTTTATCTATTAACTCTTTGGCTAAGTTACTAAACTCAGGTGTATATATCCTAATATTCTTAGCCGTGTCATTAAAGATAAACCCCTCTATATAGTAAGCTTGGTAGATGTCCCTTACAGCATCATTAACACAAAACTCTACAGTCTGGTTAGTGTAGCTTTCGTATGTATGTAGGTCAGCTTGTTGCTTTTTTGCAGCAGGAAGATATCCAATGTTTGATTTTTTCGGTGGCAACTTTTTTACTGTTTTACACACATGAGGAGCCGCCAGTTTAAAATTAGCTGTAGCATACTGCTTAGGTACTTCAAATGTATATAACACATCTGGTGTTACATCCATAATATCATTGTGTTTAATATCATTACGGCTTAATATAGAGCGTAACATCCAAGCCTCACTAGCCCAATACAGGGTTGTACCGTCAGCGTTGTAGCAATAGCACAAAGGTCTCTCATCATTACGTAGAAAGTGTAGTTTGTTAGTCTCTTTATTAAACCAAGTTAAGGCGTACGCTCCAGTTATCTTATCAACGGCATCCTGAATACTGTTGTCATTAATGTGTGAATACAGGCACTCACTATCTACATCAAAATCAACACTGTCATCCAGCTTAGTGTATGATTTAAGTGTTCCATTGTGCATCCCAACGATTGTGTCAAACTCAAATGGGTGAGCATTAACATTGTTTATAGAACCTTTAGTGGCATATCTATTATGACCTAACATACAGTTATATTTACACTTAAGCAAAGACGAATAAGTTTTAAAGTCCATAAAGTCTATGGCATTTACAGCCTTCTTAAATACATCAACATCACCACCAGCACTAACTAAAGCTACACCAGTTGAGTGCTTACCACGTAATGTATCTACTAATAGTAGTTGGTTAAACACTAGGTCCTCTTTATACGTAATATTACCCATTACACCAACTAGTCCACACATATTTCAGACTCCTTCTTCGGTGGTGTACTAAGGGCATATATCCAAGTGATTAAGTTACTCCCCTCCCCATACTTACCGTTATATACTGGTTCTGATGGGATGAACCCCACTTCTTTAAGGGCTCCATTAGCTGCTGTCTGTTGTAAATTAGTTACAGCAATTAGTAGTTGTGGTTTATAACAAATAGAATGCCAATGATAACCATTCCACCCATCGCCAGTATTGCTTACCACATCATAATCTCGTTGTAGGAATTCAATCCAAGAGTATAGGCTTTTAATGTCAGCATCCTTAACACCTGAGAAACACTCTATAAATCTACCAGTACATACACCAAACAGTCTGTGAACAGACATACCAACACCCTCTTGGTTGCAATAAATAGCTCTTTGTCCGTATGTATCTTCACACACAATTTTAATACTACTATTCTTTATCTTAACTGTACCAGCCATTGTTATTCCCCTTTAGTAATATGTAATGTCCAAGTACAAAGTTGTGTATCTGCATACTTAGTGTTTTCCATCCAAGCGCCTTGAATAAAGCCAAGCTCAGTTAACGCTTCGTTAGCATCTTCCTGCTCACTGGTTGTGCACGCACTAATGAATTGTTTACTAGTGTTCTCTTTGTAGTATTTTATCCATTTAGAGATGCAATCAAACACTTCGCTTGTCTCTAATTTAAAATCTACTGGGTGTTCATCACACTCATACTGACTCTCACTGCCACCAAGTCCTGCCAACACGACACCTGTACAACAAAATGGGTAATGGTATGCCCTTACAATGTTACCACTCATTCTCATGTGTGGAATCTTGCTTGCACCCACTTCACAACCTACAATACCTTCACCATCAAACCATTTAATATCTAATTCATCACTCATAATTTCACCCGTTTACTTGCTTTTCATTTAAAGGAAACCACCACAGTTTAATCATAGTTTCTGGGTGGTTAGATTTAGACATCCAATCTGAGGATAGGAAACCACACTCTTCTAGTGCTTGGTTAGCTGCTAGCTGTTCATTATTGGTAATGCAGGACACTGTTGCCATCCCACGAGAACGTTTTAGGTTCAACACCTTACCTAATGACTTCTTAATATCCTCAACAGTGTAGGCATTGTCGGGTCGTATCTCCCAATCAGATGTATCAGTTTCACCAAAGCCCACCAGCACCTTAGTAGTACAACAATTTGGGTATGCTTTAATTTGCATAATAACGCTCCATTAAATTTTTGAAGTATAAATACGTTGATTCAGCACCTTCTATTGACCAATTAAACTCAGGGTGAGGTTGAAAGCACAGGCATTTAGTATCCTCGTGCCATATCACCTCGCTATCGTGCCCATGTGGTAAGTCATCACTACTACAGTGTTCAACTCGGTTAGCTTCAATAGCCATACACACAGGCTCCCCAACCCCATCCACCATCATTTGATGATGCGTAGAGGTAACAAAGTGGCTGTCCCCTGTAAGTACGTCATACACACCGTGAGGCCGTCCTGTAGCGTGTCCATCTACATGTTGATACAACTGCCCACCATTCATTACATGTAAGAATTGACCACCACGACATATACCTACCATAGGAAGTCCTTTTTCTAAGGCTTCTTTATAGAATAACGTTTCATAATCATCACGCATTGAGTCATTATGAGTTTTACTGTGTCGTCTTTGGTTATAAATACTTGGTGTTACATCTGCCCCACCTGTAAAGCACACCATATCGGCTTGCTCCAACTCATAAACAACACTAAACCCTAGTGATATGAACAGCTTATCATAGGCTACACTACTATTTACTATTAGTATCTTCATTGTGCTTCTCCAGTAGTGATTTTAATGTAGTTGCCACTTTAGTAAAGACGTTATCTGTTGTCTTAATAGAACCACCGAAAGAGTGCTTAACCTCCTTATTACCAGATATAATTAGCCCCTCCACTTCATCATATAGGCAACCCATTTCCCAAGTGTGTTTTACCCCATCATAAGTGCCAGTTTCACTATACAAAGATTCAGTTAATTTATAAACCTTTTTGTTAAAATCTAAGAGTGCGTTTAAGTTAACATCGGTGGGAAATATAAAATGATTGGTGTTGAGTGAGTTACCTCCCCAACTTGCGCTAACACCTCCAGTATTTCTAATAAGCTGACAAAAGTATAAGGCATGGGATTTATCCATACCCTCCCCTACCAACTTACCCCAACTATCTACCATTGTGGGGAACTCCCACGAGTACCTTAATGCCTGACAAGCCACCAACATTAAGTTAGCTGGCACATCACAACGTACAATACACACACCAGTTTCTAGTAGTTCTTCCACACTACCAGTAACGTACAATTCTGAGAGGGGACTGTCAGTTAGTAACCATGTAAGGTATGGTATAGTGTATTCTTTGTTGAGTGCATCAGTCCCTTTAAAATCAAAGTTATTTTTAATTACCAGCACCTTAGGTGCTGCAGTTTGATTAATATCACACTTCAAGGATGACATACACTCCTCCCCTGACAAACCGTCATACCCAACACCATTTTGCCCTACTACAATATACTGGCTCAAGTGGTGGCAGTTAATACCTTGTGCCACTATAACCTGTTCTTTAACGTCAGGCTCATATTTATCTATAAACATTCTTAGCTCCTGTAAGCTTCTATTATACCTTCTCTATAACACCTAATACACTTGCTTAGGTAGTATGGAGAAAGCACCTCAGATTGTCTCTGAGGTGCTCCTGTGTGGGTTAAAGGTCGTTATTAGGCCAACACTCCTCAGCTAGTATAACTAGTAACAGGACAGATAGTACAAATTTAGATATCCCAAAAGAGAAGGATAAAACTTGGAATGAATCCTCATACCAAGAATTTGTATGCACTGCATAATCAAACATAAATAGGCACGCTACAAACGCTATTAAATTAAATACCCACATAGTTGATATTACTCTTAAGTATATGCTCATTTTCTTTCCTTAAATTAAAATAAATTAAATATATTGTGGTGTTTACGCTAAAAAAGTGATATATACTAGTATAAGTATTAGTATAATGCGAACGTAGTGAGATTATAACGCTAAAGTAGAAAGATATAGTTTATAGATAGTAATAAACAATATATAATGCGAGCAAAGCGAGATTATCTAATGGGGGTTAGGGGGTAGCTAAGTTAAAGAATAAGATATTTAAACTTAACACACCACACCAGAAAAGATTAATACCAAAATTAATACGTTCTTGTCTACTACGTACACCTGATAGTTTATTAACTGGGAGTAGGTATATGATAGATGAAAAGAATAATATAATAGTTAACACTTGCATAATATTTTCTCCTATAAATGGACACACTCAAGCACCCACTAATGGTTAATACTTAACGGATGAATACCTTTCTATAAGGTTTATTAATATCGTGTTTTGGGCGGACCTAGCAGCGGACCAAGCAGCGGACTCAGCAGCGTACCTAGCAGCGGACCTAGCAGCGGACCTAGCAGCGGACCAAGCAGCGGACTCAGCAGCGTACCTAGCAGCGGACCTAGCAGCGGACCAAGCAGCGGACCTAGCAGCGTACCAAGCAGCGGACTCATCATCGGACTCAGCAGCGGACTCAGCAGCGTACTCAGCAGCGTACCTCAAACTTTCATCACCAGTACGTAACCATTCAAAAATAATTGGGTCAGCATTTGGTAGTTCTTTAGTCATAACTTCCAAAGCAACTAGGCGAGAAAATTCACGCAACATCTCTTCACTGTTTTCTACTTTGTGTAAGTACTTACGTGATGTACCACAAATTTTATCGCTGTTAGTATCTACACTACCACTAATTTCAACAATATATAATTGGTGATGTGGTGCATACTTAAGTGCATCAATAGGTCTTAGTGACGCATGTAGCCCTTGTTCACAACACTTAGGTGTACAAGATACGGTGTGTGTCTCACCAACAACTATTTCACGGTTATCTCCGTAACGTAGTTTATTATTCTTAGGTGCAAAGTAATATGCAATCATTTGTCTTTCCTCAAATTGGCACACTATACAGGACTCGAACCTATATCTAACCCTTAGGAGGGGCTTGTTCTATCCATTGAACTAATAGTGCATTAAATAATATTCACAATAACCATTCATAGAATAGCTACTAGTATACTACTACTATTCGATTAAAATACCTATTAGTAGGCTTACAAACTGCACTGCCAGCATAACTAAAGCAGCCGTACCATCTAGTATTAATACTGGAACAACACCCAATATGGCATATAATAAAAATAAATTCATTCTACGCCGCCTCTTGTAAAGGATTAGCTACATTTTCCATGGCTAACATCAAATCGGTAATGTTGACAGAATCACTAGCAATAACAGCCTGCATTAATTCAGCTACAGTTAAGTGACCTTTTTCTGGGTCGAGTGCTGCGGTAACAACGTTAGTCACACGTTTTTGACCATAGTCAAATGCTGCCTTTGCTGAATCTTTAGCTTTCTCGTATTCATACCAAGCTTGAGCAGGCTCAACATCATATTTAAGCTTAATCTCTTTGCTTTTCTTTTTGCAAAGTTGCTTAGTTTCACTGTTATAGCTAACAGTCTCTTTACACAACACATTAACAACATATCGAGTGATGCGCTTGGCATTAACACCTTTAGTTGTATCAGCAAGTGCAATGATGTTAGATAGCCAAGATAGGTTATTAGTTATTTGCCCACCTGCTTCTTTAGCTGCTTCAGCTACACTTAACACTAACAATTGTTGTATTTGTTCATTTCTCTCTACTACACCACCCAACACCGCTTTAATAGCCTTGTTAAGTTGTTTTAAAGAGGTTATATTCTTATTTGTATATGCAATCATAAGATTACTCCAGTTTAATTTTAATTAATAAATACCAGAAAGAGCACTCCATATTAACAGAATGCTCTTTAGTTATTCACTATTCTAGTGTGCCTACTAACTTGTCTTGCTTTCACTTGCCTAGGCTATTGTCTATAATCAATCTATATAAGCATTGACTCAAGATATAACCATTCACACTAGTCATATAATTTCTATTCCGCCTCCCTAGTTTATTGTATTCAAACTAGTAAAGTTGTCTCATTAACCCCATGCCTTACATGGTTAGACTAGTGGGCGTATATGTACACGTTTCCCCCTCTTCGATAACTATTCTTAGCCCGTTTGATGTAACATTCAATACGCTGTACGTAAAGTACATATGCTTGATTAAAGCCAGTAAAGAACACTACACGAAAGCAAGTAGGTTGTTATCTATGTATACATTAGGCGGTATACAAGCGTCGGTTGTAAGTGTTGTCTACTTAGATAAGCTGTTAGGCTAGTAGAGTTTCTTACTTAGTATGCCTGATTTGCTGTAACATCTTAACACTTTTCTAAAACGTTTGTCAACTTGTTATTTACTTGTTGTTGTTAAACTATCTACTTTGCTTGATGGATACTAAGCCACTTACACTAGCACTATTTCGATAACTAATCAACAACGACATGATAATATAAAACTAATAACATGTCAATAACTATTTAACTATTTTCTAACTCATCTTTTATAAAGCCCGAGTAGTTATGGGGCTATTGATACAAAAGGTATTAACCTTGTCAACGGTTCAAATAATAGCAAATGTTATTACACACGTCAATAACTAAATTCAATTATATATAAATTAATTATTAAGCTTATTGTATATAGCAACGCGTACGTGAATAGCATAGATGGCAGTAGATAGCAATAGATAATATATAACTATTAACACTATGATATACAATACATACAACAATACACGTATATGTATGTGATATGCACTCAGTGTCGAAGACGTTTAACTACACACCGATAACGAAAGTTATCAATATAATCAAGCACTTATGTAAACATCATTCTGGTCGTAGTGCCGTAGGCGTATTACAACATTTGCATAATGATGCACATATGTTGGATATTTATTCAGATTCTAGGGGTGGGGC
>ERZ1027208.235-NODE-235-length-25535-cov-19.926256_pt1 | contig 25535 bp, 16 predicted proteins | sample MGYA00520867_ERZ1027208 | MGnify/ENA primary metagenome ERZ1027208 (study PRJEB33311, sample SAMEA4378413) | marine metagenome | biome: Marine biome; feature: Fjord; material: Water | collected 2014-07-20T08:00:00Z/2014-07-... | depth 75 m ...
GATTATTCAAGATAACCAAGGTTTACTTTGGTTTGGCACTGCCGAAAATGGCGTTATGCGTTATGATAGCCGAAAAGTAACGCTCTTTGAATTTGATAGCCTGAGTCCAAACGGTTTATCGCATAATGACGCTGGTAATCTGATGTTAGACCGTAACGGAGAAATATGGGTTGGCACTTGGGGAGGAGGGGCTAATCTTTATCAGCCAAAAACAGGAAAGTTTCAGCATTTCATTAATGATCCGCTACGGGTCGATTCAATCTCATCTAACCGCATACAATCTTTATTTCATGATCAAGAGGGAACTATTTGGCTAGGATCCTACGATCATGGCTTAAATCGATACCTAGGCAATCATAACTTTGAACACATTGAAAAAAATGATGATGTTGCATTCGGGTTATCTCACAATAGAATATGGGATATTGAAGATAATGATAAGCAAAGCTTATGGATTGCGACTAGTTTTGGTTTGAATTTATATGACAAAAAGAATAAAACTTTCTCTCGTTTTTTTCCTGACCCGAATAACCCGACTCCCACGGGTGCAAATGAAATTAGAAGTATTTTAAAAACGTCAAAAAATACGCTGTACGTTGGTACACAAAAAGGCCCCTATAATTTCGATAAGCACAGCGGACTTTTTACCCCATTAAAAACTCTTGATGACGAATACCTAGGCCAAGTCAATTCCATGATTGAAGATCACAAAGGTGACCTTTGGTTTGTTTCTAGTAAGGGTTTATTTCGACAATCAAGTTCAAGTCTTCAAATCGAGCAGTTTGAACTTGAGCATAATAACGGCTTGAGAATTATTTTCGAAGATAGCTCAAGAACTATCTGGGTTACTAGTGAAACTCACGGTATATATAAAATTGTGCCCCATCGTAAATTTAAATCTATTAATAGTGCTGCGTTGACAGCCCCAAATGGCATAACGGTTGATACCAATGGCGACTTATTAATTGTCTCTTCATCATCAGAATTATATAAATGGCAAATATCATCACAAAAATTAGCAAGATTATCCTCAGCTATCTTTAGCAAAAAAAATGGCTATGGGGAAAACAGATTATTGGAAAAACCCATAATATTTTTAGCTAACAATAATATTTTATGGATTGCTCAAGATGATGGTTTAGCAAAATTTGACTTAAAAACTAACCAGATTGATTTAATAAAATATCCTAAATCTGATCCAAGTTATAACGAATTTAGAGAATTACGAGCGCTTAATACTGATAAAGATGGAAACCTCTGGATTGGTACTTATAAAAATGGTGTCTATCGCTATAACCCTTTGACAAAATCTTTTAATCATTTAGATCGTTCTTTCGGATTATCTCATCCAGAAGTATTGGAGATATTTAAAGATAATGAACAAAAAATTTGGGTTGGTACGGGCAATGGCATCAACCTTTGGGATAATTTTAATCAGCAGTTTATTTCATTTAAAAACGAGCATAATAAAGAAGATAGTTTACTGGGGAAAATAGTTCAGGATATACACCAATCTAAAGATGGAAAAATTTGGATTGCCACACAAAAAGGTCTCAATTTATATCTGCCTAAAACCAATAGTTTTAAACATTTCAGCAAAAAAAATGGCTTACCTACGTCTTTAATTCGTGCAATTGAAGATGATAATAATGGTCATCTATGGCTAACAACAAATAAAGGTATTTCAAAGCTAAATCCATTATCGGCAACTGTGACTAACTTTGATAGTTACAATGGTTTATTAGGGTTAAATTACTATCCTAATAGCCTAGTAAAAGGTGGAAATGAAACACTGTTCACTAGTAGTCAAAGAGGTATTGAATTTTTTAACACCTCAGCTATTGAAGCTAATAATAGTGAGTTCAATCTTATTTTAACGGGCTTTAATAAGATGGGTCACGCTGTAAAGCTTGAAACACCTTATTCTTATGTAACTGATATTGAACTTTCTTACCTTGATTATTTTATTTCTTTTGAATTCTCAGTATTAGATTTTATTTCACCGAGTAAGAACCTCTATGCTTATAAACTAGAAGGCTATGATGATAATTGGATTGATATTGGTAATAGAAATGTCGCCTCTTTTACTAATTTAGATGGTGGCTCATATAAACTTTTAGTCAAAGCAACGAACAGCAGTGGTAAGTGGGGTGAGAAAATACTGTCCATTAACTTATATGTTTCCCCCCCGCCCTGGAAGACTTGGTGGGCATATAGTTTATATACAGTATTAACACTTTTTGTTGTCTTCATTTCTATTTATTTTAGAACACGGTTACAACAGACAGAAATAGCGAGACAGAAGCAATTTGTTTTAACGCTTGAACAACAAGTTAAAGAAAAAACAGCCTCCCTAAATACTAAAGCGAGTGATTTGATTGCTGCCAATAAACAGTTGGAAGTACTTACTTATCAGGATGGCTTAACTGGGCTGTATAATCGCCGATACTTTGATAAGCAACTGACAACAGAGATAAATAGGCATTTTCGTCAGAAACAACCATTGTCTCTCATTCTTTGTGATATTGATCACTTTAAGTTATTTAACGATTTTTACGGTCATCAGCAAGGCGATAATTGCCTGAAACAAGTAGCACAATGCATTTGTACCAACGTAGCAAGAATGTCAGATGCAAATTGTCGTTATGGTGGTGAAGAATTCGCTATTATTTTACCCAATACATCAGTAGAACAGTCTACTCTAGTTGCTGAACGTTTATGTTTTGCGATAGAGAATATGAAAATTCCTCATGAAAAATCTAAAACGAGTAGTTTTGTTACCTTAACGATAGGGGTTGTTACTATCCCGCCCGAGCAGACGACATCCGTTGACTCAATTGTTGGTAGTGCCGATAAAGCACTATACCTTGGTAAAAGAAATGGAAGAAATAAGGTTGTCCGAGCGGATGGCTAAGATGACCCGAGTCCAATCCGTATAATTTAGTGTTTGCCCATTAACATTAAAAATCATGCTCTAAAATTTTTAAATTTTTTATCCTCATTCCCACATAACATACATGCTATTGATTTTATTTTTAAAGTCGACGATTTATGCCGATATCTAAGATTTCATCATTCCCTTTCATTCCATGGTTTAGGACACCTGTCTTTTTATAAAAAAGCGTACGCTAGTATTTATTACAAAAGTGTTATGCTAAATTATCCTGTGACATCTGCTTATTGCACGAATAGGATTACATTTTTTGTATGAAGAAGCCCAAGTAAACAGTTCAGATAATGAGAGCCAGCAACATGCGCATGTTGTGTCTTTATTTGCCTTGGTGGGTATGTCAATTACCGCCATTATGGGACTCGTTGGGCTATTCAATAATAACGTCTTTTTAGCTGCGAGCTTACTTTTCGCTTCTTTTGTTTATTTTCTTGGTTATGTTGCTTATAAAAAATACAATAATATTGCATTAAGTTCTGCCATTATTCTCTATTCTCTCTATTTATTGATGTTCTATCTTATTTACTCGGGAGGTGTCGAAAATACTGGGCCTTTATGGATATTTATTGTTGCCCCTGTTTCGGTATTTATTCACGGTTTAAAGCGCGGATTAATCGATATTGCATTATTTGTAGCAATCATCAGCACCTTAATGTTCATGCCCACAGATATTATTGCTCATGCCAACTATAGTTATGAGTTTAAATTACGTTTACTCTTTTCCTTTTTAACTGTGACTTTTTTATCGGCTTTGTATGAATATGCAAGGGATAAGTCTTATCAGCACACGCTAGAATTAAGTAAAAAGTACCAACAGCTTGCCCATTTTGATCCTTTAACTCACCTATCCAACCGCCGTGATGCACTCTGTATTTTAAAGCGAGAAAAAGCGAGGTTTATACGGAGTAAGGAGCCGGTATCTATTATTGTTTGCGACGTTGATCATTTTAAAAAGATTAATGATCAATATGGCCACACTGCTGGCGATGTAGTTTTGATAGAACTTGCAAAAATATTTACCGACAATATCAGAGAACAAGATTGTGTTGCTCGTTGGGGTGGGGAAGAATTTTTATTTATTTTGCCACAAACACTCGCTAAAAATGCTCATATTTTTGCAACAAAGATTCACAGAAAGTTGCAAGATCATCGAGTCACTTATCAAGATAAAAAAATCACCGTAACCGTTAGTATGGGCATTGAGCAACTCAATGATAATCAAAGTATTGATGAGATAATCAACAGTGCAGACAAGTATTTATATCAAGCAAAAAATTCTGGCAGAAATCAAATATTTCCAAAATTTTAACCTGCCATTTTACCTTAGTCAGATTTAAGCATTATTGCACCTGAAAGATCAAACAAATAGCTCCTCTGAATCTCCGCTAAAAAATCGTTAATCAAGCAGCTGACATACATTTTCTTAACCAAGTATTCGCGCTAAGGTTATCAACAAAAAATCGATGTTTCACGCCAGCAGCAGTGTAAGCTTTTTGACAAATAGCTTCTGTAATTGAGGGACTATCGGCATATTGCAGATTTATAGCGACAGCTCGTACTTGCACCGTTTTTAAATAGTTAGTGAAGTAGACCATTGCTTCAGGTGTTGCCAGTGCTTCATCATGAAGTATCACTAAATAAGTATAGTTCTCCATATTTAGCTGTGGTCTTAGTGATATTAACTTTTCCGCCATCTGTTCAATAAATTCAATATTACAGGGACCTTTAATATCCAAGGTAACAAGATCATTATCTAAGGTCACATTGATACTGCCGTGTGGTAAAAAAGAACGTTTTGCCATGACGAACTCTGAATAATCTTTACGAGAAGATAGTTAATAGTATCGATTATGAATTAGCAATGTGCCAGTATCGACTATCAATTGATTAAATGATGAAGTCTGATTATTCAATTGAAAGAGATAACCCTTATTAGGTTATCTCTTTCATAACAGTTAAAGCTCTTTACTTGTCGTCGCTTTATCTACCAGATAAAGTATAGATTGATAATCTATTCCTGCATGATGCGATAAACCTATTTCACAAGTTCTACTGTTGCTATAACCTACAGAGCAGCCTGATGGCACTTGTTCTTTTAAGGTTGCTAAAGCATTTTCATTAAGTTCTGGGGTGGTAAAACCTTTATCTCCAGCAAAACCGCAACACTGGATATGCTCAGGGATGACAACATTATTACTACATAATTTGGCAAGTTGCTCCATTTTATCAGTTAAGCCCATACGTCTGCTACTACACGTTACATGCAACATAATGGTATCGTTTAATTGCTTAAACGCTAAGTGTTCCGCCAGTACATCGGCAACAAATCCTACCGGTTCATAAATGGATAAATTTGCTGTCGCTGCTGTATCTTCAAGCAGCATCGATTTACATGGACTGGTATCAATTAAAATGGGGTATTGGCCATTTTCACTCAGCTGGGTTAACTTGGTTAATAATGAGCTTCTTTTCTGCCCTGCCTCATCAAACATGCCTTTACTATTAAATGGCATACCGCAGCACTCACCGGTAAAGTCTGGGCTAATAATGTCAAAACCTGCCTTTGCTAACACCGCATAAGTCACTTCAGTTAATGAACGTTGCTCAGTGGCATCAACCGCTTGCCCCATACTTCGACTAGCACAACTTGGTATATAAACCACTTTGGGTTTAACGCTGCTGAAGTTTGAAATCACTTTAGGTTGATAGCGAGCTTTATTTGGTAAGCATTTGCTCCATAAGGGAATATTATTAGCTGATAGTTTACGTACCGTTCCCGTTAAACCGCCCATCACAGTATTACCCAGTAAACGTTGACTAAAACCAGCAATGGCTAAGGATACCCGTGTCATTTTTTCTATACTGGCAAAGTTTTTAGCGAGCTTTTTCGAAACCCCTTGGTATTTAGTATTTCTAACATTACGAAGATCTCGAACTAGGTCGCCGGTGTTAATGCCCACAGGACAGCGATCGGCACACAAGCCTGTTGCCGCGCAGGTATCTATACCTAAATAGTTGAAGTCTTTTTCAAGCTCTTTTAACAATTGAGGATTATCACCTGAGGTTGTTAATCGACTAATTTCACGATACGTAGTAATACGTTGTCTTGGTGTCAGACTCAGCCCCTTTGAAGGACATACTGGTTCACAAAATCCACATTCAATGCATTTATCTACAATATCATGGGCTGCAGGCAAGTTTTTTAAGTTTTTAATATGGGCTAACGGATCATCATTAATGATAACACCAGGATTTAATAAAAAACTGGGATCAAATAAAGCCTTTAGTTGCTGCATTAAACTAAAACCTTCTTTACCCCATTCTAATTCAATAAAGGGTGCCATATTTCGCCCAGTACCGTGTTCAGCCTTCAATGACCCTTGATAATCTACCGCCACTAGCTGACAAACATCATCCATGAATGACTGATATCGGTCTACTTCTGGCTGCGTTGAGAAATCCTGTGTGAAAACAAAATGTAAATTGCCATCAAGGGCATGACCAAAGATGATGGCTTCATCATAGTGATATTTTTCGAAAAGCCCTTGTAATTTTGCAACCGCATCAGCAAGTTGTTCAACAGGAAAAGCAACATCTTCGATAATGACCGTAGTCCCTGTTTCTCGCACGGCGCCAACCGCAGGAAATGTGCCTTTTCGAATAGCCCACAGTTGTGAGTACTCACTTGCAACATCAGTAAATTTGATAACATTTGTTTGCTGAAAGTCACTTAATAGATTTTCTAAGTCAGCAATTTGCTCAGTTAATAACTGCTGATTTGCGGCCCGTGTTTCAATCAGTAGTGCACCAACATCTTTGCCAAGTGTTTTTATAAATTCGGGTAAGCCTTGCATGTCACTAACAGAAGCGAGCGATCGTCTGTCCATCAATTCAACTGCAGAAACATTGGCATCAGCTAATGCGCTTACTGCAGAACAGGTAGTGCGCATATCAGGAAAAAACACTATCGATGAAGCTCGGTATTTATGTTCAATAACTGTGTTATAGGTGATTGAAGAAATAAAACCTAAGGTGCCTTCTGAACCAATCATTAAATGCGCAAGAATATCGATAGGATCTTCAAAATCAATCAGAGAGTTAATGGCATAACCCGTGGTGTTTTTTAAGCGATATTTATGCTTGATTAAGCCACTTAATTTCTCATCACTACGAGTTTTAATGGCGAGACTATCTAAGCGCTCTAAAAGTTGTACATGGCTTTTTTTAAAGGCTGAAATACTCGCTTCATCAGCGGTATCTAGAATGCTACCGTCATGTAAAACAAGACGAATATTATCAAGGGTTTGATAACTATTTTGTGCAACACCACAACACATACCGCTGGCATTATTAGCGGCAATACCTGCAACTTTACAGGTATTGATTGAGGCTGGATCAGGGCCTATTTTTCGCCCGTAAGGTAATAAGTATTTATTAGCATCTGCGCCGATAACACCAGGCCCCAGTTTGATTTTTAAACCAAGATCTAGTATTTCATGGTCACGCCAGCTATTGGTGAGCATGATTAAAATAGAGTCAGATTGGGCCTGACCCGAAAGGCTAGTTCCAGCCGCTCTAAATGTTACTGGCAACTTTGCTTGTGCTGCAGCTTTAATGACTCTTACTACTTCAGTTTCATCATCTAAAATAAGAACTAATTGGGGGACTAAACGATAGAAACTTGCATCAACGCCATACGCTAAACGTCGAGTATAATCGGTAATAATACGTGATGCTGGAATAAATTCAGCAACTTGCTTGGCAAGTAATTGATAATGTTCAGGTAACATAAATCTTCCCAAGGTTAAATATTTATTAATAAAACAATAAGCGCTTTCGGGCCGTGAGCACCATAAGCTAACGTTTGTTGAATATCAGCAGTTTTCGATGGTCCTGATACTAAGACAACGTTGGTTGGTAATTTATCTTGCCACTGCTGCGATGTCATCAAGCTGGCAAAGTCGGCATGTAATTCATTGGCATCGACAATAACAAAGTGCACTGGCGGTACCAATGTTAAACTTCTTGGCTCATTTTCGTCAGGCCATAAAACAATAGATCCTGTTGCTGCAATTGAACAACGCGAGCTAGATAAAGCTGCAGGGCATTCATTAAAGAGCATTCCTTTATTGTTATCAATAGAAAAATCATAGGCTTGTAAGTCTACTTTGCTATCAAGCGCAGTAATCACCTCACGATGTGAGTCATTTTCACCATACAAAAGCTTAGTAATATTTAGCGCCTTAAGTTGCTCACTGATAACCTCTGCCATATTTGCTTTTGTGGTTTTTATCACTTGCGCATGATTTTTTTCAAGTTCAGAAATAAACTGAGCTAAATTTTCTTCACGACTAAACGTTGGATAATTAAAAGGGACTTCTTCGGGCAGTTTTTCGTAATCCGCACCACTAACTTCGGCTTTCAATTTAGCAAGAATATTGCCACGTGCTGTATTACTGATAGCTTTAATATCTGCTTTAGTATTTGTCATAAGGTTAACCTCGCTCTTGCTGTGATTGCTTCGCTTTTTTTTGTTTAGCGTTAATTCGCTCATGTAAAGTCGTTGCTGCCGGTTTAGGTGCCGTTCTAACACTTGTCCAGCCACCCAATTTCTTCGGCATTAAAAAACGAAAGCGTGTTAATCCCCACATTGATAAGGCATAAATTTTTGGTGATTTATGCACTAGTGCCCACACTTTCCAAATGAGTGCTTCGACACTACTGCGACCTGCGCCTTGCCCTTTCATCACTTGAGGTTGCTGCGACTTAGGTTTGACACTCTCTTGGCGTAAACGTAATAAAATCTTAGGTATTGGAATCTTGACCGGGCAAACCTCACCACAAGCCCCACACAAGGTTGATGCTGTCGGTAAATTGGTCGTTGCTTCTAATCCCAGCATGTGCGGTGAAACCATTTTACCAATAGGGCCAGGATAAACAGTTCCATAGGCATGACCGCCTATACGGGTATACACTGGACAATGGTTCATACAAGCACCACAACGAATACACTGTAATGTTTGTTTTAACTCTTCATCAGCAAAAGCTTGGCTACGACCATTATCAAGTAACACTAAGTGCACTTCCTGAGGGCCATCTTTTTCACCTGGCTTTCGAGCTGAACTGATCATATTAAAGTAGGTAGAAATAGCTTGTCCAGTCGCGCTTCGTGTTAGCAAACTTAATAGCGGTGGTACGTCAGATAGGTGTTCCACGACTTTTTCTATACCTGTGATAGCAATATGCAAATCAGGTATCGTCGTACACATACGGCCATTGCCTTCATTCTCTACTAAACACAGTGTGCCTGTTTCCGCTACAGCAAAGTTAACACCTGATATGCCAACATCAGCCTGACAAAATTTGTTTCTAAGTACTTCTCTACCCTGTTGAATTAAAATATCAACATCGGTGCTGTACTCAAAACCCTCAATGTTATCAGCAAATAATTTAGCCACTTGTTTTTTATTTTGATGGATTGCGGGCATGATGATATGAGACGGGTGCTCTTTAGCTAATTGTACAATGTATTCGCCCATATCTGATTCAAGACATTCTACATTTCGCTCTTCAAGGTAGTCATTTAGTGCCGTTTCTTCTGACACCATAGACTTGCCTTTAACGACTGATTTACCCTTTTTTTCCGCAATAAGCTGGGCAATAATTTCATTGGCTTGGGTAATTGTTTCGGCCCAATGCACCTTGATACCATTTTTTTCAAGGTTACCCTCTAATTGCTCAAGTAAGTGCGGTAATTTCGCCAAACAACGCTGCTTAATTAATTTGCACTGTTCACGCAATACTTCAAGTTCATCTTCTGATGAAAAAGCGCCTTTACGCTTATCCATCAAATAATCCATCGCGCCTCTAAAGTTCGATCTCAGTTCTTCATTGCCAAGATCTCGTGCAACGTTGGCACGAAAGGCTTTGGCCGATGCAGCATATTTGCTTTCTTCTTCAATGATATGTTTCATAGTGACCCCTTAGACGCATTACCTTTGATACGATTAAGTAAGTAACTCGCAATATGTTCACCACGTAATGACTGTTTTTGGTAATCGAGCGCACCATTTATATTCATCATGCAACCATGATCAGCACTAACGTACCTAACAACATCAGTTGCTACTAGATGCTTGCTTTTATCAGCGACCATAGCTGCTGATATATCGGCATGCTTCACTGCAAACGTACCACCAAAACCACAACATTCACTTTCATAGTCATGTATGACTAACTCAACGTTTGCGAGTTGAGAAATCAACTTATTACCTGTGATATGCACGCCCATTTCTCTTCTGGCAGCACAAGAAGTGTGTAAGGCAACCCGCTCTTTTGGACCTTTATCGATAGGTTTTAAACGAAGTACATGCACCAAAAACTCTGTCAATTCAAAAACACGTTGACAAAAATTATTGATTTCTGGGTCATCACCAAGCAAGTCAAGGTAGTGATGGCGCATCATGCCACCGCAAGATCCCGAAACAACAACGACAGGAATATCCAGAGGAAATTGTTTCACTTGTGCCATTGCCACCGCTTTGGCTTCATCTTTATAACCAGAGTTATAGGCTGGCTGTCCACAGCAACTTTGCCCTTGTGGATAAATTACCTCAATGCCTTCGCGTTCGAGTAATTCAATAGCATCCATGCCCGTATCAGGAAAAAAACTATCAACGATACAAGTACCAAATAAATAAACCTGCTTTGGCTTTTTAGGATAGTCACGGAGATGTTGAGTGTTAAGTTGTTGCATAGATTGCTCTCTATTATTGTGAATCACAATTTCAAAACTGTCGAAGTGGCTACTTCATATAAATAGCTACACGAGTATGTAAACTTGCAACGCTAGGCGAAAACTAGGACAAACCTAGCTGCAAGTTATTGATGACTATTCAATTAGCCCAGTACTTAGCCGAGTAAAGGATCACTAAGGTTGAAGACATTGATAGCAATGAATCCAAGCACGCCGACAGCTATAACATAATAAATAGTTGGTAATATGGTTTTGCGCAATGTTCTACCTTCTTGCCCTAATAAACCAACGGTTGCGGAAGCTGCGACCACATTATGAATTGCTATCATGTTACCTGCAGCTGCACCTATCGCTTGTAAAGCGACCAGTAAAGCACCTGAAACAGACAATGCATTAGCCACTTCAAACTGGAACTGACTTAACATCATATTACTCACGGTATTTGAACCCGCAATAAAAGCACCAAGAGCACCAATGCTTGGCGCAAACAGTGGGTATAAATCGCCAAACGTTTGCGCAACAAAGCTTGCCATCGCTACCGGCATGGCTGCTAAGTCGGCGCCATTAACACCAGAGTTAATTAATATGCGTACCATTGGTATGGTAAAGATAAGCACAAAACCCGCGCCTACTAGCGTAGTGGTTGACTGCTTAGCTGCATCTACTACTTGTTTGAATTTCATCTGATGCAAAAATAACGTCAGGATACAGACAAAAAACAAAATACCACCGGGTAGATATAACGGCTGAACACTTGCGCTAATACCTACTTCACCCAGAATATTACTAAAGCCAAATGAAAGGCTCTTTAACAAAGCTTTAAATTCAGTTGATACACGGCTTAGCACAAGGATTATTGCAACCAGTAAATACGGTAACCAAGCTCTCGTTAACGACATAGATTTTTTAGCTTGGTTGTTATCTTGTTTAAAAGATATTTTGCCTAACCAGTGAGCAGGCCATTGTTCTTTCGGTGCGAAGTCCCAGGCTTTTTTTGGCATCAGAAAACCACGTTTTGCAAGCGGTACCACAATAGCCATACCAACCAAGGCGCCAATAAGTGAAGGAAATTCTGGGCCAAGAAAAATACCCGTGAGTGCGTAAGGTAGGGTAAATGCTAAGCCTGCAAAGATGGCGAAAGGTGCAATTTCAAAACCTTCTTTCCAACTTTTATTCTGACCAAAGAATCGCGTCAACATTACCACCATAAACAGGGGCATTAACGTACCGACAATAGCGTGCCCAACGGCAACCTCGGAAGTAATTAAGCGTAAGAATTGCTCCCAACTACTACCATTAGCAATTAACTGCTCAGTAAGATTACTCTTATCTAAACCGCTGCTAACACCAATGATAATGGGTGTACCTACCGCGCCAAATGATACTGGTGTTGATTGAATCATCATACCAATCATCACCGCTGATATAGCAGGGAAGCCTATAGCTACCAGTAAAGGTGCTGCAATGGCGGCAGGTGTACCGAAACCAGATGCCCCTTCAATAAAACATCCAAAGAGCCAAGCAATAATAATTGCCTGCACCCGACGATCAGGACTGATATTAGTAAAACCAGCCCTAATACGTAAAATGGCACCAGAGTGCTGTAAGGTATTGAGCAACATTATTGCGCCAAAGATGATCCACAGCACAGCAATGGTGATCATTAATCCTTGAATTGAACTAGCAACGATTCGATTAAAGCTCATCTCCCAGGCAAAAAAGGCTATAGCTGCTGTTACAGTGTAAACAACAGGCATAGCCTTTTTTGCTGGCCAATGAAGACCTATAAGTAATATTGCCGACAGTGCAATCGGCATAAACGCGAGTAAAGCTTGTAGTGTAATTGACATATTTTATCCTCGCCCTACTTTCATGTTTAGTAGGTGCTTTGTTATAATTTTATATACCCAAGCTATTTGAAGATATGTGTTTCAGGACGCCTGAGCGACTCATGCTCAAGGCGCCTCATTGTATTAAGGGTTATTCCCTTAAAAAAGGAGGCAACGAAGTGCATGTTTTGCTCAGTCATCCCCGTAGGGCTGGTTTAGAAACGCTTTATGCTGTGTTATTGATTTCGACAAGGACGCTACACGGATGTAGCTTCTTAGAGAATGCAGGAGCATATTCTCCTGAACAACCATTATCTTCTATCAAAGCCTTACCTAAAGGCATTTCTAATTCCAGCTGAAATATTCATCTTCATGTAGCTTGGGTATTCAATCTATACCTAACGACATTATTTATGAATAGGGCTATAATAAATTCATTATTAACTAAAGGAGCATAATAAATGCCTAATGCTAGCGAATTGGCTTTGTTTTCATTAATTGTTGAGGCTAAATCCTTCAACAAAGCAGCCCAGTTGGCAGAGATATCACCTGCAGCACTGAGTAAAAAAATATCAAAACTTGAGAAAAGTTTAGGCATACAACTGCTATATAGAACAACAAGACGTTTAAGTTTAACCGAAGCTGGTGAAGTACTTTACAACCACTCAAAGGAAATTAATAAGCAAGTAAATGATGCAGTTAGTGCTGTGAGTAGTTTTAGTGAAGGCTTGTCAGGCACCATAAAAATGACAGTGCCAACCATTTCAGGAGAATTAATTCTCGCGCAAGCTGTTGCTGAATTTTGTCAGCTGCATCCCAAATTGAGCGTAGAGATGCGCTTAGAAAATGAGTTCGTTGATTTGATTAAAGAGGGACAAGATTTAGCCATTAGAACTGGGGTATTAAGTGACTCAAGTTTAATTGCAAAACCACTATTACAATCAAATTGGATCGTATGTTGTGCGCCAACTTATATTGAAAAACATGGTATCCCAAAAACGCCACAAGAATTATCAAGGCATAACTGTATGGCGTATACCTATCAAGATAAAGGTGCGCATGATTGGTACTTTAGTCAATCAGACGAAGCCTATTATGTAAAAATATCAGGAAACTTTGCCACAAATAATTCACAAGCCCTGCGTAAAGCAGCACTTGCAGGATACGGCATAGTGTATGTGCCACGCTGTAGTGTTTATGATGACATGCAACGTGGTGATTTAGTGCAATTATTACCTGAGTTTCATGGTCGTCAATTGGGGATTTATGCGGTATATCCATATACCAAACATCAGTCTCAAAAAGTACGCCTTCTGATCGAACATATAAAAGACTGCTACCAACGACAGGCAGAATATTTTTAACATGTCCTCAGAGACTGCACCTAAAATACTCAATCAAGTACGGAAGCGTTCTACCGATTTATTAAAGCTGATTGCTAACTCAGTCATCTTCAGTGAGGTATCTCGACTTTCCATACTACCTTGACAAACCGCATCACCGACTGTTTTAAAGTCTTCTACCCAGGAGCGCATATCAACAACTTGATGATGTGATTGCTCAGCCTGGCTAGCTACTTCGGTACTGACATTACTTAAGCTTAAGATACTGGATTGAATTAATGACAAAGATTCAACCGTTTTTTGCGACAAAGCAACCGCTTGGTCAGCCTGCGTTTGGTTGCTTTCCATTGAAGTAACTATTTGAGAAATGGCACCGACAATGCTCGCCAACATGGTATTAATTTCAATAGTTGACTGATGCGTACGTGTCGCAAGGGTACGAACTTCATCGGCAACAACAGCAAAACCTCGACCTGACTCACCCGCTCTTGCTGCCTCGATTGCCGCATTTAATGCTAGCAAGTTCGTTTGATCTGCAATAGCGGCAATAGTACTAACCACAGTAGAGACTTGATCACCCGACTTACGTAATTCAATTAACATTTCAGAGGAAGCTTCAATATCGGAAGCTAATGAAGAAATGCTTGTTGAGGTTTTAGCCACTTGTTGTGCGCCATTTTCAACCGCTTGTGCACCCTCTTTAGCTTGTTCAGCTGCGCTATTTGATTGCTCAAAACCATTGGAGATTTGGCTCTCTAAAGTCATCATGCTCGATAACAGCAATTCTATTTTTTCATTTAATAAATTGACTTGTACATCTGCATTTTCTGACGTTGAACCCAGTACATCGACCAAGTCATTTATATTATTTGCAATATGTCTTACATCAGTAATACCACTGTTGAAAGCCTGAAGAAGTCGGTTTACACTTTCTCCGGCTAGGCCTGTTTCATCATTAGAAAGTGTAGGTACGACTCTAGTTAAATCATAATTTTGTGCAACATGATCTAATTCTTCAGCAAGCTCTCGAATAGGTAAGGCTATTTTTTTGTGGGACAGAGTATAAGCAACTACGGCAACAGCCACTATGCTAGCAAGCAGTGCTAATACCAGTAGCTGAATGTCGGCAATTTCAGTGTAAATTGCTGCTGAACTATTACTAGCGTTCAGATTAACATCTTCACTAATTTTAGTTAATTTTTCAGAGATATTTTTTGAATGTGAATCAACATCTGCCAAGATATCACGCGCAGCATCCCAATCTACTTCACCAGCAGTCATAACACGCTGAAGCTTTGTCATAACAGTAAATAATACACTGATTTCATCAACTATAGCGAGATATCCTTGGTGCGATGATAATGCACCGCTAGCTATCAACAATTGATCAAGACGTTGTTTTTTATCATTGATGACATTGGAGAATTCACTTGCCTCAACCATAGTACCGTACAAGCCATATGCGGCTATCTGTATTGCATCTAATGACTGTTTCACCTGCTGCAGATCACTTAATTCAGGTAAGGTCGCACCAATGAACTGACTAGTCCGTTGCTTTACTTCACTCGCAGCACCAAACAAGGTTACTGAGGCCGAAATTGCGACAATTAATACTAACAAGTAACCTAGTAAGACTTTTTTACTAATTGAAACCATTTAATTTCTCTCGAGTGTAATAAGCTGAGCAGCATACATTTATACACTAAAAAGAAAGCAAGTATAGGGATTCCTCATAATAATAGCGTTTCCTCAGCGGTTTATATCAGCGCCTTTCGGCTACTATATGAGGGATGAATGAAATAAGATTGTCAACTGAAGGGGGCAACAATGCGAATAAACACTTAGGGACCTAATCATTAATTTATCAGCACTGTTAAGTAAAACTCGACTCTTCAATAGATAAAGCATAAAACTTGTACTCCATGTCCGCCTTTAAGATATGCTTAGCTAGCCAATTATAAAGAAACATGGCTATTTTATGGTGTACATCAAGATCATAATCATCGAGTTTACCTCGAAGTAATTGAAATTTTTCTCTTAATTCATCATGCTTATTAATGTGCTCTTCTGTATCAGGGTAGTTAATTTGTCTTAATAAGTTTTCTTCCGCTTCAAAGTGCAGATCGATATAAGATGACAAGCTTTGAAAAAGCATAATTGCGGCCTCCTTATTATCTTGATGGAAGAAGTCATTGATCATAGTAAAGAGCACTTTATGCTGCTCATCAATTTCTTTATTACCAACAGAATATTCAGCAATCCATTGAATATAATCTTTACTAGATATTTTATCCTGAGAGAGGATCTCAATCGGATTTTTAGCTGCTTTAGCCACACTATTTAAAATGGCACTTTTCTTTAATGGTTTAATGAGGTAGCCGCTTATCCCCAATGGTATCCAACGTTTAATCTCCAATTTATCTTTATCATGAGCATAAGCAATCACTGGGACTTTATTGCCTGCTTCACGAAGAGTACGTGTGATTTCCACACCATTAAAGCTAGGTAAATCATACGCTAAAAGCACAACATCAGGTTTGAAAGATTGAATTTTGTCGAGTGCTGCTTGTCCGTCATTCACCAAAGCCCATATAAATACCGTATCAGCAAAAATATCCTCAATAACTCTGGTAAACATATCAGAAGGTTCGGCAATGAGTACTTTATAACGAGACGTTTTGGGACATTCATTTTCTGCTGCTTCCCTTGTTAATAGCTCAGTATTAACACCAACGACTGTCTTCTTTTTCGGTACCTGGAGCTTTTCAATGCCTTGTTTTATTGTTTGATTATTGGCTTTCAATTTTAATAACTGGTCTAGAATTGTTTGAATGCTACTCGAAAGGTTTTCACTCATTTCTCCTACCGAAAGACCAATTAAGTTCTGTAAGACTTTTTTAGCTTGCTCATTGCCTAGTGTCTCATTAGCCGCCGATAAAATAGCGCTTTCACATTGATTCACACCTTCAGTAAATGATTTTTTCAAAGCAACACCATGTTCTATACACGATGCCAATTCATCTTCACCATCGGAAATAAGTTGCTCTAAGCTGCTATTTTTATGGTTTTCTATTATCTGTAATTCCTGCAATAAAACCAGCTTTAACCGATAAGGCTCATTTAACGGATTGATAATGACATAATTATCGAACAGACCATTTTCACAGGCTAAATAAGCACGGTAGGTTTCACGATTACTAATCAGTAAAATAGCACTATGCGGTGCAATTTTTTGTTCATACTCTTCTAAATAATTAATATAAAATTGGATAGTATTTTTAACGTTATTAGACGCTAGCAATAATACTTTAGGTTTCATTAAGGTTATATCATGCAAATTTTTTGGATTATATTTGTAAGATTTAAATGAAAGCTCTAATTCCATTATTTGTTGAATAGCTGGTTCTACGCTATCACGATCTTGGTAAACCATAATAACATCTGGGTGATTTGGTAAAGTTATTTGACTCATGAGTTATTTACCACTTGAAGTATTTTTCTCTCTTCATGTTTAAAAGCAAAGTCGGCAAGCCATGCTTCAAAATCATGTGCTCTAAGGGGGCGACTATAAAGGTAACCTTGTTGATTAAAGCAACCTAAGTCACTTAATTTATCAGCTTGCTCTTGTGTTTCTATTCCTTCAGCAATCAAATCTACTTTAAAAGTTTTGGACAATAAAATGGTTGCCATGACAATAGCAACATCTTCAGGACAGTGTTCTATATTATCGACAAAACACTTATCAATTTTAACATTATCAATGGGTAGGTTTTTCAAACGCTGTAAAGAAGAATAGCCCGTACCAAAATCATCAATAGCGACTTTAACCCCTAGCTCTCTTAACGCAGATAAAATCGGCGTATGGTAGTTATTGTCTTCTGAAAAAAGTGATTCTGTCACTTCAAGTTCAATAGCGTTAGCTGGCAGCATTTCGTCGATTAATGTCTTTTTAACTTGGCCAAAAAGGTCATTTCGTTCAAATTGACGTAATGAAACATTAATCGCCATAACTCCTGTGAAGACGTTATTAATACGCCACTGACTTAGCTGATGACATGCTGTTTTTAAGACAAAATACCCCAGCTCCTTAATCGAACCATTAGCTTCGGCAATGGGAATAAATAAATCGGGTGGGATAAGTCCTTGCTCTGGATGATTCCACCGTATTAAACATTCAACGCCGTAGACTTCATAAGTTTCTGTATTTATTTGTGGCTGATACCATACTTCAAATTGATCTTTTTCAATGGCTTGAAAAATTTCACTTTCAAGCTCTAATCGTTGTTGTATAAACGATTTTTCTTTAACATCAAAAAATGAATAGTGATTACCCCCTGATTTTTTTATCTTATACATGGCAATATCTGCAAACGATATAAGCTCTCTTACATCTTTAGAATCTACTGGAAATTGACTAACACCAATGCTAATCGATGTTTTAAATTCGCCATATTGAGTGTGAAAAGATTGTTCAAAAAGAGAGAGTATTTGCAAACAAATTTTATCAAGATTTTTTAATGCTTTTTCGCCTTCAATGACAACAATAAACTCATCACCGCCTGTGCGCGCTATAATGTCGTTATCTCGTAACTTAGTTTCAAGCCGGTTTGCTACACTCTTTAACAGTTCATCCCCAACATCGTGCCCTAAGGAATCATTAATCATTTTGAAGCGGTCTAAATCACAAAATAATACGGCAAAATAAGTCGGTTGCTCTTGATTAAGCAGACATAAGTTTTTCAGTTTCTCAAAAAGTAAATGCCTATTAGGTAGACTGGTTAAAGAGTCATGATAGGCATGAAAGTGCAGTTCTTCTTCTGATTTTTTTCGATTAGTAATGTCGGTAAATTGACATATGTAATTAGAAATTTGACCATTTTTGTCTCTAATACTACTGATATTTAACCATTCTGGAAAAATCTCGCCACTTTTACGTTTATTCCAAATTTCGCCTTGCCAAGCCCCTTGGCTAATTATTTCTTTCCAAAAGTTTTTATAAAAATATTTATCTTGTTTGCCCGAGTTTAAAATTGCCGGTGTTTTACCAACTACTTCTTTTTCTGAGTAACCAGTTACCTCTGAAAAGCTTCGATTAACCGTTTGGATAAACCCTTTATTATCAGTCACGATAATCGCTTCATTGGTATGATCGAAAATTTGCTCAATAATGGAGGTTTTAGCGAGTTCGACGTAATTACATTCTTGAATGAAGAGTAATATTTGAGCTGATGCTTGAGTCTGCTGACGAAAGTAGCACACTTTTATTGGCAAATTACTGCCGTCTTTTCGGGTGAGAATGGAATGATAGTGTCCAAAAAAGTCACTTTTATTTGACAAAACTTTTTCGGCCGAACAGTTATCAATATCATCAATTCTTTTGCCGAGCAGTTCTTCTTTTTGAAAGCCCGTCATCACAAGATATTGTGCACTAACCTCCACTAATTCACCGGCAAGGTTTAGTATCAATATTCCAATATCAACATCTGCTTGTGTTAGTCCTTTATCTAAAAACGTCATCCTATGTAATTCCTTTTTCAAGATGAACTTCACTACTGAAATATCTTCTTCATATACTTATATATTAGTTATAATTCAATATAATGCAATTTTTTCGTCTACCCGATATTATTCCTTGTTTATCCCTGTTTATTGAGTGGCATAAGCGCTAGTAATCTGTAGGCTGGGTATCGGCAATAAACACTATTTTTACATAATAAAAAAGCGTAATAGATAACTATTACGCTTAGAAAATGACCTTATGGATAAGGTGAAATAAATGCGTTATATCTCTTTTATACGCACGCTACCACCGCTGGTTTTTAATACTAAGTCAGGACCGCCACCATTGATATCGCCTTCAATTGAACGTTTAGTTGTTTTTCCATCGACAACAAACTCACTAGATACACGACCACCACTCGTTTTCGCCGAAAGTGTTACCGCAACATCTTCTGCTAAATAGGCAGTAATCGAACCTCCAGAAGTTTTGACCTTACTGTCTTTAGTCGGATTTATTGGCAATTTAAGTTTAATGCTACCACCCGAAGTATGGGCATCAATTTTTCCAATGATATTATCCAGATCTAAACTGCCCCCAGAGGTTTTAATATCAACGTTCCCTTGAATATCTTCTAATGAAATTGAACCACCTGAGGTATAAGCGTCTACTTCACCGTTGAGGTCTTCAATTTCGATAGAGCCACCGCTAGTATTAAGATCTACATTATAACTTTGCGGTAAAGTCACTTTATAAGTGATTCTTATATGGTTATTACCAAAGCTACTTCGATCGAAATCACCTTTAATACTGACATCGTCTCCGCTCTTTTTAAAACTGACGTCCATATCATCTTCATTTTTTCCGGTAATTTCCACTTCAACTAATACCGTTTCTTTTGCGTGGGTCTCAATATCAATAGCGCCGACATCAGTCGTAATTTTCAATAAACCACCATTGGCAACCGTAAACTCTTTATTTATCGTTTTCGCCTGCAAACCACCAGCCATTAATAAAAGTGCTATCGGGGCATAGGTAAAAGCATTTTTCACGTTTAACATTAGGTATCTCCATATATCGTTATTAAAATATTCATAGCTAACAGGTTAATTTACTAACCACGTTGCCAAAATATTATTCATTGCTAAGTGAGATGCAACATAGAAGTAAAAGGTTTAAATTTAATAGTTAATTAAATCCCTCTGACTCATTAGACTAACCACGAACTTAAGAAAAAACCACCTAATATGAGAATAATAAAGAGCAAGAATGCTAGTATAAGTGGCTTAGGACCTGCTTCTTTAATTGTTGCCCACTGAGTTTGTGCACCTAAAGCCGCCATTGCCATCGCTAAAGAAAATTGACTAGAAAAACTCAATATGTCTTTAAGAGATTCGGGTAAAATAATGATGCTATTAACCATAGCAGAAGCCATAAAGCCAAAAACAAACCAAGGAATAGTAATAACATTTTTTTCGCATTTTACGTCACTATCTCGATTAAGACGATTCAGTCCCGCACTTAACATGAGAATAAAGGGCGCTAACATCATCACTCGAATGAGCTTAACAACAACGGCTGTTTGCATCGTTTCGCCATTGATACTTTGTCCAGCCGCAACCGCTTGTGCTACTTCATGAGCAGTACTGCCGATATAAATACCAAATGACTGATTTGTCATATCAACCCACTGATAAATAAACGGGTAGATAAACATAGCTAAGGTACCAAAAAGCACGACAGTCGCGATGGCAATAGTAATATGTTGCTGTTTTGGTTTAAGTACAGATTCAGTCGCGAGTATGGCTGCTGCACCACAAATGGCACTGCCAGCTGCCGTTAATATGGCAACATCACGGTGTAGTTTCAAAACTTTAATGCCGACAAAAGTACCCACAGTAAAAATAGTACTTATCATCACTAAATCAATGACAACCGCTTGCCAACCTACCGCGATTATTTGTTGAAAACTCAAGCCAAAACCAAATAAAACGATACCGAGTCTGAGTAGCTTTTGTTTGCAGAAATTTGAAAAACGTTGATCATTTTCATCTGCCACTCTCAACGAAAAGTGCCCATAAAACATGCCAAAAACAATCGCTAATGGCAAAGCACTTAAGCCAAAAGCTGAAACTTGCTCTACTTTTGCTAAGGCTATTGCCAATAGCGCAATGATAGGAAGAACTATATAAGTGGGCATAACGCATCTCTTGTCTAATAAATGGTTGTGTATTTACAGGTGACCACCAAAGAGTAATCACTTTATGGAATATAATATAACGTAAGGTTTTAGATAAGAATAATGGTATGATTCGATGTATAACATTCAAAAAACCGAACAATTAGTGCTGAGTTAAGGCTGGGTTAATTAACAAGTACTCAGGTCAATAACCCCAAGGTAGCTGAAACTATGAGTATATCGATAAAAAAACTTCAATTGTTTGAAGCGACGGCACGCTTAGGAAAACTAACTAAAGCAGCCAGTGAGCTCTCTTTAAGCCAATCTGCCGCCAGCCAAGCCTTAAAAGAACTAGAACAGAGTTTAGGTTACCCTTTATTTGAGCGAACTGGCCGAGATTTATTGATCACCGAAAATGGTCTTAAGTCGTTGCCTAAAGTTCGCCAAATAAGCGATTTACTCGATAGCCTAAAACTGGCCAATTTAAACACTATGAGTGGTGTATTGAGGGTTGTTGCTAGCGCTACTATCGCCACTTATTTACTACCTCAATTGATTGCCAAGTTTGTAAAAATTTATCCTGACGTTACACCTGAGATACATATTGGCAATACCCAAATGGTGATAGATTATTTAGATAAAGGTAAAGCTTCTATTGGTTTAATAGAAGGCCCTGCGGTGCATAGACATTTACAAATAACACCATGGCAAGTAGATAAATTGCAAATATTTTGCTCACCTAAGCATTCATTAGCAAAAAAGGCGACTATCAATCTCGAGCAGCTTCAGCAACATTCATGGGTATTGCGTGAACATGGCTCAGGAACGCGGGCAATATTTGATGCTGCTATTGAACAATTGGGAGCGCAAATTAGTTTAGGCATTGAACTAACGAGACAAAGTGCTATTAAAGAATCAGTCAAAGCCGGTTTAGGCTTAGGTTGTCTGTCACAACTTAGTATCGCTGAAGAGCTAAATAATGGTGGATTAATCGCGTTGAATTCACCGTTAAATTTATCTCGTCGTTTTGCTCTAGTAACCAATAAAAATAGCTATCACAACTCGCTAGCTCAAACATTTATTGATTTTTTGATGGCTGAACCTTGTTCAAAAAGCGATTTGAGATAAAACAAAGCACAAAAAACGGCAATGAATAATATTCACTGCCGTTGTTATTTTAGGATTTGTTATTAATAACCAACAACACGCCCTGATTTCATTCTTAGTAACAAACTCTTATTCATACCTAAGCGCTTTGATTGGATTTTTTCTTGCTACTTTAGCGGCATTTCCACCCACAGTACTCCAAGCTATTATCATAGATAACAAACCCACAGCTAAACAGATTGGCACTAACCAAATTGCATCTATGCGATACGGAAAGTCTTCTAACCAAGTTAGCATCAAATAAGCGGCAATAGGCCACGCAATTAGGTTGGCAAGAACTACCGGCTTAGAAAACTGCCAAATCAGTAAACCGACAATATCTTTAACACTGGCCCCCATCACTTTTCTGATGCCAATTTCTTTAGTTCTTCTTTCTACTGTAAAGGCTGATAAACCATATAAACCCAAACATGCTATCACTATGGCGATTAATGAAAATACTAAGAACAACTGCGCTGTGGTTAATTCATCATGGTATTGCGCTGCCATCATTTCACTTAAAAACTGCAAGTTAATTGGCTGCATTGGGACATTATTCTTCCACACACCTTCAATCTTATTGATCAAGGTAGGTATATTGTTAGTGGTAAAAGAAATATTTGCTACACGAAAACGCTCTGGATTTAAGGTATAAACAGAAGCTCTGACACCAAACTTTATTGAACGGAAATAAATATCAGGGATGACACCAATAATGGTTAAATGCTGCTTACCGCGGATGTTACTTTCCAATGTTTTACCAATAGCTTCTTGCGCACTGCTAAAACCAAACTTTTTCAAGGCTGAGCTGTTGAGTACCACGCTTGCCTGACCAACCTCACCCTCAGTTACTTTTTTAATGGTATCTGAGCCATAATTTTCATCAAATAAGCGACCCGCTAACGGCTTCACTTGATAGGCTTCAAAAAAGCCATAGCCCATATTATGGTAATTTATCAGCTTAGTTTCATTTGCCTCGCCATTGGCATGTGCCTCTAATAATGTAAAATTATCATTGTTTTCATTATCCTGAGATGGCGCTTCAGAAGAAAAAGTTACACTCGTAACCTCAGATAAATTTAATAACTCTTGCGTTAAACTTGGCAAGTTATCTTCCGCCATTCGAATACTAAGCACCAACTTGTTGTCACTTTCATAACCCACAGCCATATTATTGGAGAAAATCGTTTGGCCATAAACAACTAAGGTGGATATCACTAAAATAATAGATGTCGCGAATTGAAAAACTACCAACACACTTCTAAATTTTGCTGAACTTTTCGACTCAACACTTTTACTCGACTTTAAAATTTGTCCCGGTAAAAAGCGTGATAGATACAAGGCTGGATATATGCCGGCACCGACACCTACACAAATAGCAAGGCCAATTAAGGTTAACAATAAGCTTGGATCATCAAATAAACGTAAGGCTAACTCTTTACCTAATAATTCATTATAAAGCGGTAATGCTAACTCAACCGCGACTAAAGCAAATAATAAAGACAGTAACACTAAAGCAATGGCTTCGCCTAAAAACTGAATAGCCACTTGGGTTCTACTTGCGCCTAATACTTTGCGCATTGCCACTTCACGTGCTCTTTTACTGGCTTTTGCAGTAGATAGATTCATAAAGTTAATACAGGCAATAAGTAGCACTAAACTGGCAACAATAATAAAAGTTGTGATCATTTTACTATCGCCCATTGGCGTTAAATCACCACCATTACCCGCTTGGCTTTTGGCATGTAAATGTAAATCTGCCACTGGCATTACTCGCTGCTTAACAAAGTCGGTAACTTGTTTACCTGTGGTTTGGTCACCTAAAATATTTACTAATAGCTCAACTAAAGGACTTTCATTATTCATCCAAAAAGTGATGCGTTCCTGTAATTGTTGCGGAGTAATACCCGAATTTAATTTAAAATAGGTGTAAACATTCAAGCTAGTCCAAGTATTTAGCATACCATCATTGTCGCTAAATAAAGCGGGTTGTAAATAAATCACCATATCGGTATTTAAATGCGTCGCATCTGGTAAATTTTCCATCACCCCAGTGATAGTCAGAGGTGCGGTATTTCCCGCTACACAGCACACAGTTAGTGTTTCACCTATCACATCACTTTTACCAAAATATTTGTAAGCTAATTCTTCAGTGATAACCAGATCCATTGGTTTGTTAAAAGAAGACTCTTTAGAACCATGAATAAATGGCAAATCGAATACAGTAAAGAAACTGCCATCAACCATAGTAAATTGCTCTGGAAAAGCATCTTCATTTTGTCTTACTGTCATATCAAACTGAATAAAGCGTACGCCCGTTTCAATTTCATTTTTAGCATAATCACGTATTGCTTCCATCATGCTACCCGCCGATCGCACGGAATCAAAAGGTTCTTGATTGGGAATAGAGTAGGCGGTGTGCATGCGTACTAGTTGATCATGGTTTTTAAGCCAGGTGTCAAAACCTGACTCTTGGCGTACAAATAACATGATTAAAATACAGCTCATCAAACCAATGGCGAGACCAAAAATGTTAATAACCGAAAAAATACCGTTTTTAATGATATTTCGCCAAGCGGTAACTAGGTAATTGCGAAACATAAAATTCTCCTAATGCCTATTTCATTAAGTAAGGTTACAGAATTCAATGAGAATAAATTTTCAAGAACAAGGCGCTTGATTGAGCAATAGCTGGCTATTGGGATTGAAAGCAACGATGTTATTGGATATTTAGGCCATTTGAAAATGATCACTTAGTTAGTGGAATTGGTATGATTATTGATTAAGCCGTTTGCTCTGCAGCACGAACACTTTGTGCAACTACATGACCATCAA
>ERZ1027208.237-NODE-237-length-25473-cov-17.012904_pt1 | contig 25473 bp, 23 predicted proteins | sample MGYA00520867_ERZ1027208 | MGnify/ENA primary metagenome ERZ1027208 (study PRJEB33311, sample SAMEA4378413) | marine metagenome | biome: Marine biome; feature: Fjord; material: Water | collected 2014-07-20T08:00:00Z/2014-07-... | depth 75 m ...
CAGAAGTGAGGTGAGTCTGTCCTGAGCTTGCCGAAGGGAGCTATCTGGTATCCATCCTCAACCCGTCGCGTTCAATCAAAACAAAACCAACTAACCTAAAACGACAAATACAAACCCGCAAACAAACCGCTTACCGTTGTCGGCCCAGCCGACCAACGCTTATGCCCAATGCTCACACCCGTATATTTATAATGATAATTAAAACTAAACTGATGCTCAGACAGCGATCCACCATTATAGCTAGACCAAACAGGGTAATACTCAAAATGCCAAGCAGGGTTAATGCGATACCGAATAGGCATGGCAAACACATCCCCATCGTGTGACTGGTTGCCATTCATCTTGCCGCGCCCGTAAGCCAAATCCCAACTTAGGTCATTGCCAAAACTCATGCGGTAATGCACTAACGTATTCTCAAGCGTCAGCGTATCCCCTTGTTCATCTAACGTATTGCGCGAATAACTTAAACCAATCAAACCATAACCAGCTTCAAACCGATTAAGCTGCGCACTCACATTATCCGAACCCTGCAACCACTGAGACGTTAACCGCACACTGGGTAAAATAGGATCACCCTCTTTACGAAACAAGGGCGCAGAAATCTGTAAATCACGATCAGTTAAGTTATTAACATCAGGCAAGGGCAAATCTTCAGAAGCTAAAAACCCCGAGTTAGAATGCTCATACCGGCTGGCACTGTTTTCACCCCCTTTTGCCATAGCCGTAATGCCAAAGCCCACCACCTCGACCGTTACCTTAAATACTAATTCAGCAATACCCGCGGCCAAATCCGCACCAATGCCACCATCCCCATCAGAACGACTAGAATATGAACCAGAAGAACTGGACGAACTTGATGAAGAACCAGAGGATTTAGACTTGGGTTTAGTGGCATCCCTTTCTAAGTCATCAAGGGTGCCAGCGTGTGTGTTCAAACCAAAACACAAAAGCAAGCAAGGTAAAACAATAGAAGGGCGGGGTAAATTCATAGGGGTTATCCATAACATCAAACACAGTATTTAAAACAGGCAAGCTAGCCATTATACAAAAAACGCAGTTACTAACCTGCATTAGAAAAGCAAGCAACCGCCTACCAGTATCAACATATTCATTAACCCAAGCTGAACGACACACACACCAGCCGTCATACCAGAAGTGAACAGAGCCTGCCCTGAACTTGCCGCAGGAAACTATCTGGTATCCACTTTCAACTTATCGCGAGCAAGCTCCCTCCCACAGATAAACAAAAGCGCTAAACCCTTACGAGCGCAGCCCCTGCGCGATCAACCCTAATCCGTCCTATACCACCGTTCGCCCTGAGCGCGAAGCAGTCGAAGGGAGCAGTCGAAGGGAGCAGTCGAAGGGATCAGTCGAAGGGAGCAGTCGAAGGAACAAATTCAAAGACAAACAACAAACCGATTCACATTCCCCTGCTTACCAGCAATCAAAGCATTACGCTTACATTCCCAAGCAGTAGGCGGGTACTGTTTATTCCAAGCCCCATACATCCTTTTATCACGCTTAGATAGCGTCAAATCGTATTCATCACTCATATACAAGTACGCACGGGCAATTTGCCCCCTAACTAAACCCACCGGTGGCTGAACCTGCTTACGTTTAAAATCCACCACCATGGCACACTGGCCATATTGATTAGGCACACCATTCCAATCAGAAAAACGATAATTCGATCGATCCCCATTAACCTCGCCAATGGCGGGCACAAGATTGTGCATGTCACCCTCCATCTTCTTAAACTCAGTATCACGGCGACAATTCTTACGGCCACCGTTCACCCAGCACTGACGCTGGTGTCCAAAGTTCCAAGCGGGCACCACATGCTCCCACTCTATACGGCTAGCGCGCTTAAGCTGCTTACGAACCTGATAACCACAGCTGGCCAAATCTGGCACCAGCTTTTTACCCTTATAATTAAAATCACAACCACAATAAAACGAAGTCTGATGTTGCCCAGCGTACATCTTAGCCAAAGACCGTTTCGCCTTAGAAAAACTAAACGGCTCGGCCACACTAGAAACGCTGAACAGAACCAGCAACATAAAAGAGGGAATCAAAGACAGGGTAAAAGACAAAGTAAAAGACAAACGCTTCATAAACAGCACCACAAAAAAGATGCCGCATACTAGCGTACAAACTCAAACGAAAGAACTGGATAAAATTAGAAAAACTTATTAATTCTGAACAAAAAACAAACGAAAAAAATGTAGGAGGCCAGCCCCCTGGCCGATATTCCCGGAAACTAAACCCCAAATCCGTGCGGGGCATGAAACCCAACCCGTAAGCGCCCAGCCCTATGGCCGATAACCCCAATAGCTAAAGCCCCGCCAGGGCTAATAGCCAAATCACGAACACATATCAATGCATCCTAAAGCTGTCAGTTATAACCATTGTCTCAAAACTACTAAAAAGGTATAAATAGCTTAAATACAAAAGTACCAAGCCCCCATAAGGATATGCACGGCATCATGGATAAAAAGTCACTCAGCGAAGCCGACATCATCAGCAAATACATCTTGCCCGCCGTTAAGCAATCTGGCTGGGATGATACGCTGCAAATCCGCCAAGAAGTGGCCCTGCGTGATGGCAAGGTAATCGTTCGCGGTAACCTTGGTGTACGAAAAACCGTCAAAGCCGCTGATATTGTTTTATACCATAAACCCAACATGCCGCTGGCCGTTATCGAAGCAAAGTCCAATAAACACAGCATCGCCAAAGGCATGCAGCAAAGCTTAGATTACGCCCGCTTGTTAGACGTACCGTTTGCGTTTGCCAGCAACGGTGATGGTTTTATCTTTCACGATAAAACCGCCCCAGCCAATGGCGGCCAGCTAGAAACCCAAATCAGCCTAAAAGACTTCCCAACACCGCAACAACTATGGGATAAGTTTCGCGCCTTTAAAGGCTACACCGATCATCAACTGCCCTACATCACCCAGCCTTATTACGATGACGGTTCAGGTAAGTCCCCGCGTTACTATCAATTGCAAGCCATAAACAAAACTGTAGAGGCCGTATCTCGCGGGCAAGATCGCAATCTATTGGTCATGGCCACAGGCACAGGTAAAACCTACACCGCATTTCAAATCATCTGGCGCTTATGGAAAGCAGGACTGAAAAAACGCATTCTATTTTTAGCAGATCGCAACGTGCTGGTGGATCAAACCCGCATCAATGACTTTCAACCATTCGACCAAGCCATGACAAAAATCACAGGGCGCACCGTCGATCCAGCATACGAAATTCACCTAGCGCTTTATCAAGCGTTAACCGGGCCAGAAGAACATCAAAAAGCGTTCAAACAAGTGGACCCAGACTTCTTTGATTTAATCGTCATAGACGAGTGCCATCGAGGCAGCGCCGCAGACGACAGTGCGTGGCGTGAAATACTCGATTACTTTGGCAGTGCCACCCAAGTAGGTTTAACCGCCACCCCCAAAGAAACCGATGAAGTCTCCAATATCGACTACTTTGGCGAACCGGTTTACACCTACTCACTAAAAGAAGGCATCGAAGACGGATTCTTAGCCCCCTATAAAGTCATCCGTGTTGATCTAGACATTGATGCACAAGGCTGGCGACCCACCAAAGGCCAAGTGGATAAAAACGGCGAACTGATCGACGACCGCATCTACAACCAAAAAGACTTTGACCGCACACTTGTCATAGACGAGCGCACGCAAGTAGTAGCCGAAACCATCACCGCCTATTTAAAGCGCACCGACCCCATGGCCAAAACCATTGTGTTCTGCAACGACATTAACCACGCCGAGCGCATGCGCCAAGCACTGGTGAATTTAAACCCAGAACAAGTAGCCAAAAACGAAAAATACGTCATGAAAATCACTGGGGATGACGACCTAGGTAAAGCCCAGCTAGACAGCTTTATCAATCCTAAAAAACCCTACCCAGTGATTGCCACCACATCAGAACTTATGACCACAGGGGTAGACGCTAAAACCTGCAAGTTAGTGGTGCTCGATCAAAACATCCAATCCATGACCAAGTTCAAACAAATCATTGGCCGTGGCACCCGCATAGACGACAGATACAACAAGCTCTGGTTTACCATACTCGACTTTAAAAAAGCCACCGAGCTATTTGCCGATGAACGCTTTGATGGTGTGCCAGAAAAAATTATGGTCACTAAGTCAGAAACCGTCACCGATTTAGAAAACCCCGAATTCGATGAAGAGCTTGCCGCAACCGAAAGCGATGAAAACACCATCGAAAACACAGGGCCAGAATACGACCCAACGGCAAATGATAACGGCCAAGACAGCGAAAAAGAATGGAAAGACGGCCTCATAGGCCCAGATGAAGACGAAAAAAAGCCCTTCATTAAATTTCACATCAGCGGCGTCGAAGTGAAAAAAATGGCCGAGCGTGTTCAATATTACGACAGCGACGGCAAACTAGTAACAGAGTCCTTCAAAGACTACACCCGCAAAACCGTCATGCAGCAATACGCTACGGTAGAAGAGTTCCGTAAACACTGGAATCAAGCGGACCGCAAGCAAATCATCATAGACGAACTGGCCAGCCAGGGCGTTATTTGGAAAGCCCTAGAAGACGACGTAAGCCGTGACCTAGACCCATTTGACCTCATCTGTCACGTAGCCTTTGATCAGCCGCCATTGACCCGAAAAGAACGCGCCAATAACGTGAAAAAGCGCAATTACTTTGGTAAGTACAGCGAAGATGCCAAACAAGTTTTAGATAACCTGCTCGAAAAATACGCAGATGAAGGCGTAACCGAAATAGAATCTAAAAACGTACTTAAAGTGGCACCGTTTGATAGAATGGGCCGCCCAAGAGAAATCGTACAAAAAGCCTTTGGTAGCCCAGCACAGTACGATGCTGCTATTATAGATTTAGAAGGCGCGTTATATGATCCAGCGAATGAACTAGAGCCGCAAAGCGCTTAGATTGAAACGATAAACAATAAATAACTAAAAGCATAAGTAGTAAGGAATAACATGTCGGATACCTACACAGCAGAGCAAGCGCCAGCAGGTAGCAATATATTAAGTAAAATCTACGAAGGGATATTCCTAGTTGTTTTATTATTTGTATTTATCTGGAATTGGGATGGCTTTTGGCAGACTGAAATAAACTGGTTAGGCAATGTGCAGCAGTCAGTATTTCCATCAAAATACTCGGAAGAGCAGTTAAAGGTATCGCGTGTGGCCGATAACACACAGATTTTTGAGAAAATTGAAGAGCGCTTAGTTTCAATTGAACAAGAGAATCAGCGTTTATACGACCAAAAGCAAGCAGCAGACAGAAGTTTAGATCAATATCGAACTCTGGAAAATGAAAAATGCCGTTACTACGATACTTCGCTGCGTATGCTGGATCATCTTTCTAAAAAATATTCAGATCAAGAATTACAGAGAGTATTAAGCTGCACCAGTGCAGAGTGCGAACATATATTAATGAACCGTACGTTAGCCACAAGTGTGTGCAGCTAGCGTAATAACACGCGCATCAAATAGTCACAATATAAAGGTGGGCTTGCCCACCTTTACTATTTAAAGAAACAGTAACACCGAAAACAATAGAGAACACCATGTCCGTATCTTCCGTCATCAAATCCATTCAAGACATCATGCGTAAAGACGCGGGGGTCGACGGCGATGCGCAGCGTCTAGGCCAAATGTCATGGTTATTATTCCTAAAAATCTTCGACGCCCAGGAAGAAGACTTAAAATTCGAAGATGAAAACTACCGCTCACCCATCCCAGAGGAGTACCTATGGAGTAATTGGGCTGTCGACCAAAAGGGGAAAACAGGTACAGAGCTTCTTGACTTTATCAACCTTGAGCTTATACCTAATTTAAAGGATTTACTTGCTCCAATCGATAAAAACCCACGCGGTTACGTAGCCAAAGAAGCCTTCAGCGACGCCTTCAACTACATGAAAAACGGCACGCTATTGCGCCAAGTCATCAACAAACTAAACGAAATTGATTTTCACAGTTCAGTAGAGCGCCACCTGTTTGGTGATATCTACGAGCAAATCTTAAAAGACCTACAAAGCGCAGGTAATGCAGGGGAGTTTTACACCCCGCGTGCCGTTACCCGTTTCATCGTACAAATGATCAACCCCAAGCTGGGCGAAAGTGTATTCGACCCCGCCTGTGGCACAGGGGGCTTTTTAGCCTGCACCGTAGACACACTAAAAGATCAAGTTAAAAACAACGACGACTACGCACAATTGCAAAACTCCGTGCGCGGCGTAGAGAAAAAACAACTGCCGCACCTACTGTGTACCACCAACATGTTATTGCACGGCATCGAAGTGCCAAAAAACATACGCCACGGCAATACCCTAAACAAACACCTGTCCAGCTTAGATGATGACGACATGGTAGACGTAGTGGTATCTAACCCACCGTTTGGCGGTACAGAAGAAGACGGTATCGAAAAAAACTTTCCAGCCGAATACCAAACCCGCGAAACCGCCGACCTGTTTTTACAATACATAATCGAAGTACTAAACGAAAAAGGCCGCGCCGCCGTCGTATTACCCGATGGCACCTTATTTGGCGAAGGCGTAAAAACCAAAATCAAAAAATTATTATTAGACGAATGCAACCTACACACAGTGGTACGCTTACCTAATTCAGTATTCGCCCCCTACACCAGCATCAAAACCAATATTTTATTCTTTGATAAAAACTCACAAGGTAAGAACAAAGGCACCAAAGAAGTTTGGTACTACGAAGTGCCATTGCCAAACGGCGTAAAAGCGTTTAACAAAACCAAACCCATGAAGCTAGCAAACTTTGATGCCTGTGCCGATTGGTGGGGCGAAGGCAAAAGTATCAATGCCAAAACCAAACGCAAAAACCGTCAAGAGAACGAATTCGCGTGGAAAGTCGACATACAAGACATCATCGACCGCAACTACAACCTAGACATTAAAAATCCCCACGTAGGCGAAGTGGTTAGTCACGACCCAGAACAACTGCTGGCGGATTACAGTAAACAGCAAGCAGAAATGAACACACTGCGCGACCAGCTAAAAAATATCCTAGCCGCTGCACTCACCAACAAAGCAGGGGAATAGTTATGAACTTTATTTCTCTTGTGGGAGGGCGCTCGCGCGCGATGAAGTCGGCCAGAATATTTGTAGGAGCTTGCTTGCAAGCGAATCACACTGTAAATAACCCTGTAGGAGGCTGCTCGCAGGCGACCCACTTAAATCCGTTCGCCCTGAGCTTGTCGAAGGGTAAGCATTGGGAGGTCACTTCCCATGCCTAACCCACAACAACTCATCACCGAAAACCTAAACATCTGGACCGCTGCCATTAAAAAACGCGGCAGCCAAGGCCGTGGCTCCAGTAAAAAAATTGAACTGCACGGCATTAAAAAACTGCGCGAACTGATATTAGAATTAGCCGTGCGCGGATTATTAGTGCCGCAAAACCCAAATGATGAACCAGCCAGTGTACTGCTAGAAAAAATCGCAGCTGAAAAAGAGCAGCTGCTTAAAGACGGCAAGATTAAAAAGCAGAAAGCGTTGCCGGAGATTGGTGAAGACGAAAAACCGTTTGAACTGCCGAAGGGGTGGGAGTGGTGTAATCTAAAAGAGTTATGTGAACTTGAGAATGGTGATAGAAGTAAGAATTATCCAAATAAGTCATTGCTTGTAGATGAGGGTGTTCCTTTTGTAAATGCAGGGCATTTACAGGCGGGAAGAGTTGATGATGGTCAGATGACATTCATTACCGAAGAGCGATTTGAAATGCTAAGAGCAGGTAAGTTTTCTGTTGGTGATATATTATTTTGTTTGCGGGGGTCTCTTGGTAAGTCAGCAATAGTCGATACGATAATTAAAGGAGCGATAGCTTCTTCACTTGTCATAGTAAGGCTGAGAACACTTATTGATAGGATGTACATTCATAACTATTTTGACAGCCCGTTATCGTATAGGCAGATTACTCTTTATGATAATGGGACTGCACAGCCAAATCTGTCTGCAGCGGATCTATCAAAATTTTTAGTGCCACTTCCACCCGAAGCCGAACAACCCCGCATCGTCGCCAAAGTAGACGAACTCATGGCCCTATGCGATCAACTTGAACAACAAACCGAATCCAGCCTGACGGCACACCAAACCCTAGTAGAAACCCTACTGAAAAGCCTGTTAGACGCCGCACAAACAACCCCTGGCCACACCAGCAGTGCAAAGCCAATTCAGCAGAATCAAAATGAAAACCAAAAAGACAAAACCAAAGGCGACCCATTCCAACAAGCATGGCAAATGATTTGGGAAAACTTCGATGCACTGTTCACCACAGAACACAGTATCGACCAACTCAAACAAACCATCCTGCAGCTGGCCGTCATGGGCAAGCTGGTACCGCAAGATCCAAATGATGAACCCGCTTCCGTATTGCTGGAAAAAATCGCCGCTGAAAAAGAACAGCTGATCAAAGACAAAAAAATCAAAAAGCAAAAACCATTGCCAGAGATCAGCGAAGACGAAAAACCGTTTGCGTTGCCGAAGGGATGGGAGTGGGTGCGTTTACCTGATGTTGCATTTTTTCAAGAAGGGCCGGGTATACTTGCCAAGGATTTTAGAGAGCAAGGTGTACCATTAATTCGAATTTCAGGTATGAAAGAGCACTATGTCTCCCAAAATGGTTGTAATTATCTAGACCTTGATATGGTAAAAAAGAAGTGGTCACATTTTAGTTTAGAGGAAGGCGATATAGTGCTTTCTTCTAGCGCCTCCTTAGGGATGGTTTCCAAAGTTGCTGAGGATACTGTTGGCTGCATTATCTATACAGGGTTAATACGGTTTAGACCTTACTCCATTTTAAAAGAAAACTATTTGCTAAAGTTTTTGGGCTCAAGTGAATTTGAAAGACAAATAAATGATAGTAAAACAGGGGCCGCGATAAAGCATTTTGGGCCTACGCATTTAAAGGGGATGGTGATCCCTGTGCCACCTCTTTCCGAACAGCCTCACATCGTTTCTACAGTTGATGAACTCATGACCCTATGCGATACACTAAAAGAACGCATTCGTGAATCTAAAATTACTCAGCTGCAGCTAGCAGATGCTATGGCAGAACAAGCGCTTACGTAAAAGGAATTGATGTGCGTTTAAAAAAAATTCGTGTAAGCGAATATAAAAACCTGGTCGACTTTACAATGGACTTCGAAACTGAAGATATTGTTGAGGTGTTTGTCGGGAGGAATGGCTCAGGTAAATCAAATTTTATTGAAGCTCTTATCGTAATATTTGATCACTTGTACGAATTCAAAAAGACTAAAGATGAGCCAATGTTTGACTATTACATTAACTACGAGGTTAATAATAGTGAGGTATCAATAACGTATAGCTCTGGTATCTTAGAGGTAGATGGAGCTGAAGTTGGCACTTTAAAAGGAGTACCTCTGCCAGATCACGTTTTAGTTTATTACTCTGGTCATAATGAACGTGTAGAAGAAATGATGCTTGAATATGAAACTAAATTTTCAAGTAAACTGAAACGGGCAGATGTTGATTCATCACGGCGATTTATTGGTGTGGGTAATAATTATAAGGATTTGTTGTTAAGTGTTCTTTTGCTGCAATCATCCGGTAACAAATCACGTGAATTTTTATTAGATAAACTGTTAATTGGCAATGTTGAGGATGAATTTATTTTGCGCCTTAAGCGGCCAAGCTATGCCATAAGTAAGTATGGAAAAAGAAATCCAAAGTTTGATATTGATACTAATGATTCTAAAGGACGGTATTGGCGCCCAGAAGGGGTAACTAAAGACTTTCTTGATTCTCTTAGTTTATGTATCAATACGGCTGAGGGAGAAGTTTTAAGAACAGAAGGGTACTTGTGGGAAGAGGACGTGTATCAGCTCTATATTAGTATTCCGAAACTCCAAGGGGTATTCCAAGGATTAAGCGCAGAGCAACTGTTCAAACAATTTGATAATCTAAAGACTCTGGGGATGTTAGATGCGATTAAAGTGCCTATTGTATTAAATAGTGGCCGTACATCCAACGTATCTGAATTGAGTGATGGACAGCTACAGTCGGTATATATTTATGCTATTAGTGAGCTGTTCAAAGATTCAAATTGCTTGACTTTAATGGATGAACCAGATTCTTTTCTTCACCCTGAATGGCAATTTCAGTGTCTCGATTTAGTTAAAGAGGTTTCCAAAGAAGCTGCCAATACAAATCACATCTTAATTTCCAGTCATAGTGCTATAACCTTAATCCAACATGATAGCGAAAGAGTGCGTTATTTTGATGTTAAAGAAGGCAGGGCGGTTTCTTATCTATTACCAAAAAGAATTGCAGTTCAAAAACTAAGTTCAGACATTATTAAGTATAGTGAGCAGGAGCAATTATTAAGCATTATCAATGCGATTCAAATTAAGTCTATGCCAGTTCTGTTTACTGAAGGGAGTACTGATCCTGTAATCCTTAAAGAGGCTTGGTATAAGCTTTACGAAGAGGAAATGCCCTTCATTCCTTTTTATGCATTTAGCTGTACATATATGGATCAGTTAATAAAAGACGATCGTATCCATAATGAAATGGATGGGTTGCCTGTTTTTGCATTGTTTGATTTTGATAAGGCTTTTAACTCATGGAATGGTCTAAGAGGGGACGTGATTGAGTCAGATCCATATAAAGGCCTAGTTAAGAAATGGGAGGTTGCTGAGTCATACGCAATCATGATTCCTATACCTGATAATCAAGACATTCGTCGCCAATCTATTAAGTGTGAAAATCCAATCCAAACTTTTAAAGATGACTCTCATTGTGAGATTGAACATCTATTATATGGGTACCCTGCAACTGATGAATTTTTTCATAAAACAGCTGTGGCTGGCGGAGAGATTATCTCTTTTAAATCAGATGGCAGTAAAACTTCTTTTGCGACACAGGTCGTACCTACCCTAAATAAAGAATGCTTTGAGTCTTTCAGGCCATTGTTTGAGTTTATCAAAATGAAGTGCGAAGCCCATTTAGCCACATAATTTAACCGGGATTAATATGGATATTAGCCAGCGAAGTAAAAAACTAGAAGACAAGGTTGCACTGCTTTTAAAGCAACTGTCTGAAGAAAGTTCAACCACAAAGCAACTAACAAATAATCTTGAACTATATCAAGACAGTGTTTCTTACCTAATGAATGAAGAGCATCGTATCGCATTTATTGGTGATATTGGTGTGGGTAAAACTACTGCGATTTGTAATATTCTAAACCTCTTGGTTGATAAAAAGCCAATATTAAGTACTGGTAGCGGGCGCACAACGCTATGTGAAGTTGAGATCGTCAGTGGCGAAGCATTAAAAATTGAAGTAGAGCCATACGCAAAGGAAGAAGTTGAAACTTTCATCAATGATTTTGCATTGTACCTGTGGTCGTTAATTAACAAGGATGACAATGTAAGTAATGGTTCTAGTCTAGATGTATTTAAATTGAGTGCGGAAGTTGAGCGTGCTTTACGTAACATGCTTAGTTTATTAAAGACCAGCGAGAAGAATGAAGCGGGCAAGCGAATCAAAAAGGATGCCGCACGAAGTTTTGCTGCGGCGTTTTCAAGCGTTGAGGAATTAAATATGGGTTTACAGTCCCGTATTGATTTTGAACGTCGTACAAAGATTAACTTTGTAAACGATAATAGCTTAGAGCCAAGCACTTGGCTTCACGAAACGTTTAAGTCTATTAATAATGCTACTAGCCCAGATGTGGGGTTAGCAAAGCGTATTGTTATGACTGTGCCAGAGCCATTATTCGATGGCTTAGATTTTACATTGAATGTAGTCGATACCAAGGGGGTTGATAATACAGTAAATCGCCGTGATTTAGATAAATACTTAACTGATGATCGTACTGTATGTGTAATCTGCTCCTCTTTTAATGATGCCCCTAATAAATCTATGGTTGACTTGCTTAAAGGCGCTAAGGAATCTGGACTTACTGACCGCATTAAATCGGAAGTTATCCTACTTGTATTGGATCGTGCAGGCGAAGCTGAAAATACAATGGGAGCATCTGATACGGTTGATGATAAAGAGGAGGGGCGCGAAGTACGTGAAGACCACATTGAAAGTGATCTTCTTCAAAAATTTAACTTATCCTCTCTTGATATTAGATTCTTGGATTCTTTTACAGATGATGTGAATGACTTTAAATTTCATTTATCTAATAAGGTGGAGTTGCTTCGATTAAGTCATCTTGAACGTATAAATGAGATTGAATTAGCTATTGATGAAATCGAAGCTGAAATTAAATCTAAAACGACGCAAGAAGCTAAGAAGCAAGTGAAGAGCACGCTTGACCCTTGGATTAAGAATGCGATGCAGTATACGCCAGCATTGCACGAATTCTTCCTTCCATTAATAAATGATATTTCGTACCCGGGGACTTACGCTGCCAGTGTTAGGGCCAGTGTTAATAGACGTGGTGAGTGGCAAAATTTAGACTACTACCAAAAGCTAGCATACGGCGCTAGGCAACAAATCGTTGAACAAATCAATGGCTTACGTAATGAGCTGATCGTACTTATTGATAACATGCTTTCACAGAATGATCTGCAACCTGCCTATGCACTTCTAAAGCAGCTAAAGTTTACAACTGAAAAATATTTAGATGAGATTTATCAACATGTATACGCAAAAGGCCGTGCTGTATATGAAAGTGAGTTAAAGAGCGACTCTCATTTATGGGCTGATTTATATAACCAATGGGGAAAAGGATCTGGTTATAAAGGGCGTATTGCAACGGATTCAAAGAGCTGGTTTCAAGAGAATCAATACGCAAGCTTTGAAAGTGAAGTAACCAGAAAAGCTGTTGAAGGGTGGAATAAGTACATCACAGTGATTCGCCAGCTCTTGGGAAGTTTTTAGTATGCAACCAGCCACAATAAAGCTATTCCTAACCGACGGCGAACCAACCGGCATCCGCACCGCTGAAATATCCAACTGGACGGGTAAAGCAATCGCTGGTCCGCGTTCTAAGTTAGATGAGATAAGAAACCGTGAAGAACTGACCTCACCTGGTGTGTATTTTTTAACAGGCATTGATCCTGAAACCGATCAGCCAACGTTATACGTAGGTGAAGCCGAATCAGTGAGTAATCGATTGCGACAGCATCATCAAGGCAGCAAAGAATGGAGCCAGTTAGTGGCCTTCATCTGTAAAGATGAAAACCTAACCAAAGCCCACATTCGCTACCTTGAAAACGAATTAATCCAGCGAGCTAAGTACGCAAAACAATCTTTATTGTTAAACAACGCCAATAGCGGTTCAAGCTTGCCTGAATCCGATCAGGCTGAGATGAATGTGTATTTAGATAAGATGCTTCAACTATTACCGATCTTGGGTGTAGATGCGTTTAAAACCGTCAATGCACGCAGTATTAAAGCAGCAGAAACAGATACAACCTTGCACTGTGATATTAAAGGTTTAACGGCCAAGGGTCAGCTCAGTGATAACGGCCTTATTGTATTTAAAGGTTCTTAAGTAGTGAAAGAGCACCGGCCATCGGCTAATAGATGGCGCGATAAACGCGAGCAACTTTTAGATAAAGGGGTTTTAGTTGAACAAGATAATTGCCTAGCATTCACGCAAAACGTTGAATTTAGCAGCCCTAGCGCAGCAGCGGCTATTATTCATGGTGGGGCGGCTAACGGCTTAATTGCATGGAAAAATAGCCAGGGTGTTGCATTGAAGGATGTCGAATGAAAATAGAAATAGGCGAGTCCCTAGTTCGCTCATGGCTACGCCACGTAGAGCACTGTGAGTTTGCAGAGCTAAACTGGAAGCCATCACCCACCTGGCAACCCCCAGAGAATATTCAAGCGAAAACAGTATTTGAGAATGCTCGGGCGGAATGGCCAGAAGCATTTGGTAAAAACGCTTTTAGCCAGTTTTTAAAACAAGCCGAAATTGATGTTTTAGGCTTGAATATCACCAACAATAAATTGCACCTAGTGGACATAGCGTTTCACTCTGGTGGATTAAATTATGGTGGTCAGGGCAAAACAGGGCAGCGTATATTTAAAAAGCTCATTCGTTCAGCGTTAATTGCACAAACTTATTTTCCTAGCCGTGAGGCCATTGTTTATTTTGTTACCCCTGTGTGTACACCGGGTATTAAAAAAGAAGTAGACGCCGCTTACATACGCGCTTGTGAAGTTATATCGGATATCTCTGACATTTCATTTCAATTAATTATAGGCCATGATTTTAAAACTCAGATTGTTGATGAAGTATTGACACTGGGCAGTGATGTAGCTGATACATCTGAATTATTTTTACGCAGCTGGCAATTGATTCAGCCATTTTTAGATATGGGTGACGTGGAAGACGGTGTTGTTAATGATATCGAAGACGTTAATACCCAAATAGCCGTTCGTGGTGTTGATCGCCGCCCTATGCATATTGCCGCTTTGTATATGTCACGCTTTGGCCATCATCAACTTAACCAAGGTAATCAAACGCAAACGTTTGCTTACTTGGGTAGAAAATATGGTGTTGCGTCTAACACAGTTAAAAATATCCGGGATCGTTTTGACCGCTATGTGGATAACCACCGTGTGGGTTGGAATGCTGAGTTACCTGAAAACTTGCAAGCTGTGCTTGATGAATACATTGATATGCCAGAGCCAGATTTGAGGATTAGGCTATGATGTTTAACCGCGTCATAGAATATGTATTTGATAAGGAGTTTAATGTTAAGCAGAGGGCATATTCTAATTACCTTGGCTTTAGTCCAAAAACCACTCGCAACTACCTTAAAAATGGAATTAAAAAAGGTCGGATGTTGAATCAGTTTATATTGCGTTTAAAGAATGTCAGGGGTTCATCTAAATCTAACATAGCTAAGTTTTTTTCTGGTGAGCTTATAAACGCTTTTGAATTTATTTCTGGGGATAAAGGCGCAGCGGATCAAATTTTGATGAGCGGGGCTGTAGATGGGTATTGCTTTGGCGTAGCCGATGCCTGCCAAGAAATGTCCGTAGAACCTACTCAGTATCTAAATGCCTTACCTCCTGCTTTTTACTTTATGCATTTTATTGATTCGGTAAACCTTCCATTTAGGACTAGTGTGTTTGACATAACCAGTGAGAACTTTGATTCCCTTAGTTTTCCCTATAATAGATTATCCAAAACAGATGCAACACAGTATTTTCGTATACAAGGCTTAACGAAAAGGCCGCATGCCAAAGATGCTGGTCCAGAAGTTTTCCAGTTACTAAAGGAATCATTTTCGGGGGTTGTAGCATCAATAGCTTTGGATACTGAGCGGCTTGCTTGTTCAGAGTTTGAAGCTGACTCTAATTTTTTGAAGAGTGCCTGGGATGAGGGGAATATTGTAGCTCAATATTTCAGTTGGCTTAGGGAAAGTACTGATTGTAAGACTCATGATGAATTTTATAAGAGACTGGCTGAAAGTTTTCCAAATATTAATTCAGATTCTGTGGAAACCAATTTTAAGCGTTGGTGTAAAACGGGTAGTCTAAAAAACGGGCAGTTACTTAAGCTTGGTGAGGCTATGTCAAATGAACACAATGGCGAGACTTTATTTTTTATGCAGTATTTAATGGCTGTCATTCTTCAATTTATGAAAGAAGTCTTAGATGAGTGTGCTATTGAGTACCCATACGAGTCTTTTAAACTTGATGTGAGAAAGTGGAAGGAGTGGATTAAGGTTGAGTATCCATTAGAGAACTGGCAGCCTACAAAGGCTACCAGTTCTGTTATTAACCTTTAGGTGGGTTGTTACCCCGTCCTTTTCCAGAAGGGTTGCCTGTTGTACTCGGGCCATTTGGTGGGCGAGGAGCTGAGCTTTTAGCCATGTTAGTCATCTCCTAAGTAATCATCATTATTTGGGTTATGTGCGTCGGACCAGTCATCCATGTCTGCATCGTTATTTGGGTTGTTCACATCGGACCATAGATCCATTTCTTCGTCAGCCATTTTGGCCTCCATATATTGATAAAGTTTCCCTTGCGGGCAAACGAATAATTACATGTAGACTTTCTTTTGTTAGGTACACGAGAGGGAAAGTTAATTGAATTGTTCAAGTTTTGGAGAGAAAGCTATATTCTGCATAATCCAATTGATTGGATAATGCTACTATTAGCGAGAAAAAATGTTCACTAAAAACCAGTATTCAGAGTATTTATACAAAACCAACATATCAGGCAGTGGCAAAGCCACCTCTTATATTCGTGCGTTAGAATTATTAAGCGACATGTTGATGATTCACCCCTTCGGTTTCGATGATTGTATTGATATTTGGAATGTGACATCACTTCAGCGTACATCACAGCTGAAAGCCTTGGTGGCAACTGAGCAGAAAAAGAAAACAAGCAGTGTTTGGTTAAGTGGAGGTATTGCACCTAGCTATTTAGTGAATGGTTATTGCAAAGCGGCCTTATCGAGTTATGCCAAATTCTTAGCTGAGACGAACCAAGAGAATGATTTATTTGATGAGTTTAAACAGCATCAAGGGAATGGTTCTGACCTTTCAGTGTTACTAGATACTAGCCCTAAAAACATTGATGTATTACTGGATGGCTTAAAGCAAGTGGAAGGTGAGGATGTTATTCGCCGCGTTAAAACTCGCCTAAATCAAAATCTATTTCGCCGTATGTTAATGGAGATCTACAGTCACTCTTGTTGCATTACGGGTTTGAATATTCCACAAGTCAATCGTGCAAGCCATATTGTTCCTTGGGCTGATGATGCAAATAAGCGTTTGGACCCAAGTAATGGTCTATATTTGTCGGCCACTTATGATGCCGCCTTCGATAAAAATTTGATTAGCTTGGATGATGATTATCGAATCATCTTGGCAAAGGGCATTAAAGATCATTACACCCGTGAGAGTGTGAATGAATATTTTATAAAAAAAGAAGGAATGACGATAAGTCTTCCAAAGAAGTATTTACCTAATAAAGAATATTTAGTGCAACACAGAAAATCAGGTGGTTTTTAATTCTCGCAGTTGTAATCGTATAATTATGTGATTTATGAAAAGATATTTATGAGCTAGACAATGAGCGATAAGACAATAATTCAATATTCGCTTATCAATGCACTTACATAATTGTGTACTTACCTGTATTGGTTGCTTACTTTGGTAGCGTTTTACGTACCCCGTGGTTTAAAAGGCTGTTTGGTGAGTAGGTTGTAAACTTGATTACCATGTTAAACTTTAAACAGCCTGACTACTGCCTTTTTAAAGATGAGCTTATACCAATAGATAAAGGCACTACTCAAATCGATCATGTTCTGGTTTCAAGGTTTGGCATATTCGTCATTGAAACCAAAAACATGAAGGGGTGGGTTTTTGGTAAATAGAATGAGGCCGGGTGGTCGCAGCAGTGATACAACGTAAATTTATTTAGGGGAATTTATGAATGGAAAATTTTAATGTTCAAGAATACTTTAACTGGGACAACCGATTAGATGCCTACTACCCACATCCACGTGTAAATACTAGAAGTAGTGCCGATTTTTTTACCGAATATAATAACTTGCTAAAAAGGGGTTGTTGCGTGGTTCTACCTGATGAACATGCGAATTTTGATAGCAAAGAATATTTGGCATATAAGATATCCAATACGCTTTTATGTTTCATCTTAAAACTTCCTAAACCTCAATACTTGATCAAGGTGTCAGAGAACTTGATTTAAATTTGTTGCCTTTAAGTGCACTGTAAAGCTTGGGTTTAACTGGTTAATGGATACCAGATAGCTTCCTTCGGCAAGCTCAGGATAGACTCACCTCACTTCTGGTATGACGGTGTGGGGTTAAAGGAAGCTTTAAAGGTTGAGAGTGCTTGTTTGATTTTTCAGACTTTCAATTTACTTTCCTTGCAGACACAAAAAAGCCCAGTCCTTTGTATGCTATTTAAGCTTAGATTGGCTGGGCTTTTTAGTTTTTAACATTCACATATCACTGCAGGCACGCCCCCAGTAAATATCTAGCTTAGGTTTCTGTTTCAATATAACGGTACAGGGTTTTAACCAACTCTTGTTCTAGATTGTAAACATTGTATTCATACAGGCTATTGCCTTGATGTTCTCTTACGCTGCAGTGCAGGCTGCCTTCATGCTTGATTAAATGAACCGATCCTAGGTTATCAAAGCTTTTGAATACGGTGATGGCATCGTTTTCATCTATGGCCAGTATGTGGTGCTGACTATTTTGTGTGGTGGCCAATACGTATAGTGTGTTGTCTATGCTTACTTGATAAGAAGACAAGCCACTTAATAAGCTGCCATCTATTTCTGATAAAGCCGGCGTGGCGTTGTTACCATCAATTTGATTAATCGATCCGTAGTTTACATTTTAAAAATGGGTTTTGGCTTCTGTTAATTCGGACGCGGGCTTTCATAGGGATGTAAATGTTAGGGTCATGCAGGCGGCGATTACCACGGGAATGTATATCCTATGTTGTTGGCAACGTAGGATATAAACAGATTTATTATTTATTCAGCTAGCTTTGAACCAAAAGCACTTTCTAAAATACTGTCAGTTAGTGATGCTGGCGGATGTGGGTTTATTGGGCGGCTCATAAAAAGTTTCTATTGTGTGAGTGCACCCTGTGCGCGATTTAGTTTGCTATTACCCAATACCCTCGTACGAGCTCAGCCCTCTGAGCTATTGCACATCACTTAGTGCTTTTAAAATCAGTCTTAATTTGCCCCCTGCTTTGTCTTAAATTGTGCTTGTTTATTTTTATTTTTCACAACTTTTACAATCTATTTATACCGTCATAAAACCTTAAAAAAAGTGTCATATTTCATAACCATACTGCGCGCCACAGTGGTGTTCACTGATAAAAATCATGTGTAGGAATGTATAAATAATGAAACTGTTAACAACAAAAAATATGTTGGCTGTGTTGGCCACGTGTTCGGTTTTAGTGGGCTGTGGTTCGGATGACAATACGGTTGCCACTCCTGACGACAGGTCTTTTGAAGCTGGCAAAGTTAAAAATGTCATTTTAATGATTGGTGATGGCATGGGCGCACAGCAAGTGGGTCTGTTAGAAGAGTATGCGCGCCGCGCGCCTAATTCTGTTTTGTCATCTACCACCACGTCATTGCAAAAACTGGCTGACGCAGGCCGCATGGGTTTATCTATGAATGCGCCTATGGGTGCCAACCCAAGTTTGGTTGTGGATTCTGCGTGTTCGGCAACACAATTGGCAACCGGTAAAGGTTCCATCTCTGAAGCCATTGGTTTGGATGATAATGGCAACAAGGTGCAAACCATTTTAGAAAAAGCCAAAGCCATGGGTAAGGCCACGGGTTTGATTACTGATACCCGCATTACCCACGCCACGCCGGCTGCGTTTGCGGCCCATCAGCCACATCGTTCATTTGAAAACGAAATTGCAGAAGATATGCTGACCTTAGGTGTGGATGTGATGTTAGGGGGTGGTTCTCGTCATTGGGTGCCTAATACCGACTTTGCAATATTGGCCACTCAGCTAAATGCCCCTAGCCATGTGATTAAAAAATCAAAGCGTTCTGACGAGCGTAACTTGATCATTGAAGCGCAAGATGCCGGTTATGGATTGGCGTTTACTAAAGCCCAGTTAAACGCTGCGTCAGGTAGCAAGCTATTAGGTTTGTTTGATGACTCTGCCATGAACGATGGTATTGAATATACAAATTGCAAAAACGGCCATGTAAGCGATAAGTGCAGTGATGAGCCATCGCTACAAGACATGACCAAAAAAGCGTTGGATATATTATCGCAAGATGAAGACGGTTTTTTCTTAATGGTTGAAGGTGGTCAAATTGACTGGGCAGGGCATGTAAATGATACCGGTTGGTTGTTGCATGAAATGCTGAAGTTTGATGAAGCAGTAGCGGCCGTTTACGAATGGGTGAAAGACCGTGAAGATACCTTAGTGGTGGTGACTGCTGACCATGAAACCGGCGGCTTTGGTTTTGCTTATCACAAGCATGAAATCCCAGAAGGTAAACAGTTAACTGGCGACGGCATGAACGGCGAAGAATATAAACCTAACTATAACTTTGGATCGCTGGACACGTTAGATAAAATTTATGCACAGTCTAAATCCTATTACGACATATTAAGTGCTGTGAACGGCGATTGGGATTTTTCAGCATCAACCCCAGCGCAATGGAAGGCTGCGGTGAATGATAGCCTGCATGCTGATTTTCATGTGACGGATGATGAATCTATTGCCATTGCGGCCCGTACGCTTAACGAGAATGTAATTGACGGTCATAAGTATTTGTCGGTACCTGATTTGCCTTTGATTAACGACTTTAGTGATTTTTACGTTTACCCAGGTGATGGCGACCCAAGTGCGTTGATCAGCCGTGCCATTGCCCCAGAGCAAAGTGTTGCATGGAGTAACGGTACCCACACGGCATCGCCAGTGCCTGTGTATGCCTTTGGACCAGAAACCGTAGTTAACCAATTCTCAACCATGCAGCACCACATTAACATTGGTCAAAAACTGATGAGTGCTTTGATTTCAGAATAATTTGAATTCACTGCATTAATGGTATGAATGTTTAATGCCCCGATCATGAAGGTGATTGGGGTATTTTTTTGTGTGAGTGCACCCCGTGCGCGATTTAGTTTGTTATCGCCTGCAGTCTTAATCGGGCATGTTATAGGTTGTCGCTTTGTTTATGCTGTATTTTTAGATGAGGTAATCTGATCAAGGGGTCAGAGAGCTTGATTTAATATTGTTGCCTTTAAGTGCACTGTAAAGCTTGGGTTTAACTGGTTAATGGATACCAGATAGCTTCCTTCGACAAGCTCAGGACAGACTCACCTCACTTCTGGTATGACGGTGTGGGGAAATTTGATCAAGGGGTCAGAGAACTTGATTTTAATGGGCAGGGTATCCCTGAGTTTATGGGCCAATGGATTAGAGTTGCCTTCGGCGATCCAGATAGTTCCCTTCGGCAAGCTCAGGGCAGGCTCTTCTCTCTTCTGGTATGACGGGTGGGTGAATTAGTTTTATTCTTACAGACACAAAAAAGCCCAGTCCTTTGCAAACAAGGCTGGGCTTTTTTGATGGGGCTTAAAATTAATTAAGCCCCGGATTTGGATGGTTAGCTCTTCAGCTATTCCCTCAAACAACGTTTCTTTCGAAACAGAATTTGGTGGAGATGGCGGGGTTCGAACCCGCGTCCATCGTCACTCCCCTCTCGGCTCTACATGTTTATTCTCTTTACTAGATTAACCCATCACCGCCCAAGAGACAGGGTGTTTAGGGTGAGCCAAATACTTATTTAACGGTTCCACCTTTGGCAAGCTTCCCGCGCGAGCTTATGCTGCGAGCCCTTGTCATCTGTCCATAAGCATCCAGAATCGAAGGTTAGCGGGCAATTAAGCCGCTAGTGCGTAGTTTTCGTCGTTTGCGACTAAAATATGTATAACGGGGATTTAGGTGATCATTATACCCTCACCACATGCACCTAAAGCTTCATCAACGATGTCGAATCCAAAATCATCCCCAAAGCTCTTTGGTTAATTTAATTGTATGGGCGGTGGCAGCCTTTTACAAGGCATGGTTTGGTTTAGTGCGGGTTATATGATTGTTTTGTGGGGTTTATTGGTTGTGGGGGTTGTTTGTTGCAGAGGAGGATCGGTCGCGGGGCAACCTCGTACAGAAAACAATCGGTCGTGGGGTGGGCTTTTCACAGGGCAAGATCGGTCACGGGGTGACCTTACAGAAAACAATTGGTAGTGGGGGCGGCTTTTAATAGGGCAAGATCGGTCGCGGGGCAACCTCGTACAGAAAACAATCGGTCGTGGGGGCGGCTTTTAACAGAACAAGCTCGGTCTCGGGGTGATTTCGTACGGATTGGGCTAGGGCGTGATGCATCGTAGGAGGGCAGTTTCTGCGCGATTTTTGATTGTCGAGTATGCATAAACAGCAGGCAATAAAAAAGGCTCTTAAAGAGCCTTTTGGTCGAATCATTTAGCGTGTGCTGTGCTTCATGATGCGTTCTTTTTGTTTGTTCCAATCTTTTTCTTTGCTGGCTTCACGTTTGTCGTGAGCTTGTTTACCTTTACCTAGGGCCATGTTGATTTTTACACGGGGGCCTTTCCAGTACATTTCTAGGGCTACCATGGTGTAGCCTTTTTGATCAGCGTTTGCTGCAAACTTGTTAATTTCTTTGCGGTTAAGCAGTAATTTACGGTCACGACGCGGTGTGCAAAGTACGTGGGTACTTGCCTCATTTAGCGGAGTGATATTACAGCCTGTTAACCATGCTTCGCCTTTGTGAATAATCACGAACGAATCGGTTAAGTGACATTTACCTGCGCGAATGCTTTTAACTTCCCAGCCTTCTAATACCAAACCGGCTTCGGTGAAGTTATCTAGGATAAAATCGTGTCGAGCGCGTTTATTTTGGCAAATGGTGGAGCTACTGCTTTTTGATTTTTTCTTACTTTTAGCCATGACGCGAATTATAGGGCCACTTTGTCTAAAAAGATACGCCTGAAAGCGGTTAGATACGGCAGGTAGCGCTTATCCTAAGCTTTGTATAATAAGTCTCTTGAGCTAGTAGGTGAAAATCTGGACAATAGGTAAAAACATAATAATAGGTGTTACTTACTATGGCAGCAGAGCAAAACAGCATTCACGGATTATGGCGAAACCGCTGGTTATTCATATTGGCTGCTACGGGTTCTGCGGTTGGTTTAGGTAATATCTGGAAGTTTCCATACATCACCGGCGAAAACGGCGGCGGCGCCTTTGTTTTGGTTTACCTGTTTTGTATCTGTTTAATTGGTTTACCTGTGATGCTGGCCGAAGTAATGCTGGGCCGCATGGGTCGACAAAGCCCCATTAATACCATGCGAGCCATTGCCAAAGACGCAGGTGCGAATCGCTTGTGGAGCGGCATTGGTTGGATGGGCGCCATTGCGGGCTTTTTGATCTTGTCGTTTTATTCGGTGATTGCCGGTTGGGCGTTGGCGTATATCTTTAGAATGGCGGGTGGTGTGTTTGACGGCGCTACCGCTGAAACAGCCAGTGCGACGTTTAATAATTTAATTGGTAACCCTGAGGTGCTGTTGGCTTGGCACAGTATATTTATGGTGCTGACCATTGCGGTGGTGGCACGGGGTGTTAACCAGGGCTTAGAAAAAGCCATTCGTATTTTAATGCCTATGTTGTTTGTATTGCTGTTTTTATTAATGGGCTATGCGTTAAGCAGTGATGGCTTTGCAGAAGGCTTTTCGTTTTTATTCAGTTTTGATTCTAGTAAGTTAACCTCTGAAAGTATTGTGATTGCTTTGGGCCATGCGTTCTTTACTTTAAGCTTGGGCTTGGGTGCCATTATGGCGTACGGCGCGTATATGCCAGCGGATATCAGTATTGGTAAAACCGTGGTGCTGGTGGGTATTTTAGATACCTTGGTGGCACTGGCGGCTGGCTTGGCGATTTTTCCAATTGTATTTGCCAATGGCTTAGAGCCAGGTGCGGGCCCAGGTTTGTTGTTTCAAACCTTACCCATCGCGTTTGGCCAAATGCCAGCGGGTACCATATTCGGTACCTTGTTTTTTGTGTTGATTACGTTTGCCGCGTGGAGCTCTTCAATTTCTTTGGCCGAGCCTATAGTGGCTTGGGCGGTTGAATCAAAAGGCATGAGCCGCGCCAGTGCCGCGACCTGGGTGGGTGTGTGTGCTTGGTTGCTAGGATTGGGCACGGTGTTCTCTTTTAACCTTTGGGATGACGTGACCTTTTTTGGTAAAACCATTTTTGATTGCCTAGACTTTTTAACCACAAATATTCTGTTGCCGTTAGGTGGTTTGTTTATCGCGGTGTTTGTGGGTTGGGTGATGCGCAAATCAGACGTGGCCAACGAAGTGAAGATGAGCAACCCTGTGTTGTTTAAAGCATGGCAAATTGTGCTTAAGTTTATTGCACCCATTGCGGTTGCGGTTGTATTAATAAACGGTTTAATTTAAGTCGCTGGCTGCATTTTTTATGTCAGGTTGGCGGTTAGTTTGGCTTAGTTTTGGTGTTTGATTTTAAACCCTGTTAGCAGTGTGCTGGCAATTGTGTCGGCTGGGTATTAAGTGAAGCACTGAGTTGTAATAAGTAGAAAGAGTAAATAGATGTCTCGTATAGAACGCTCGGCCTTGGTCATGCATACCGCCGAGCAAATGTTTGATCTAGTGTGTGATGTAAAGTCTTACCCAGAGTTTTTGCCTTGGTGTGTGGATGCGCATGTTGAAAACGAGACCGATACCACGCTGGTTGCCGGTATGACCATTAGCAAAGCGGGCATCAACCAAACTTTTACCACAAAAAATGTTAAGCAGCGTCCTGAATACATGACGCTAGAATTAGTCGATGGGCCGTTTTCGAAGTTACATGGCAAGTTCAGTTTTCAGCCGTTATCCGATGAAGCCTGTAAGGTGATTCTAGAGCTGGATTTTGAAGTGGCAGGTAAAATATTATCCATGACGTTAAGCCCTGTATTTAAACAAGCGGCCAACACCATGGTGGATGCATTTGTACAACGAGCCGATGTGATTTACGCGGCTAAGTAAGCCGTGGTTTAAGACCCAAGTTAAACACAGGTTAAGTAAATTACTTACGTTGCGGCCACAGAGCTGAAACGATATAAAAGTTAAGAGAAGATCAAGATGGCAAAGATTACTGTAGAGGTTGCTTACGCAACCCCAGACAAACAAAAGATACTGGCCTTTGAAGTAGAAGAAGGCACCACTGTTTTTCAAGGGGCTGAATTGTCAGGCATTGTGAATGAGTTTCCTGAGATTGTATTGGCCGATTCTAAAATGGGCATCTTTGGAAAGGGCGTTCGCAACCCTCAAGAAGAAGTATTACGCGCTGATGATCGAGTAGAGATTTATCGCCCACTTATTATTGATCCTAAAGCCGCAAGGGCTAACCGAGCAGCAAAAGCAGCGGTAGTGGCTAAAGCTGACAAAGAAGTAGTAAGAGCCGATAGAGCCGTAGAAAAAGCCAAAGAAAAAGCGGACAGGGCAGAACAGAGAGCCAAAGACGCAGAATAAAGCCTTAGTTTATGTAGGTTTATATTTGCCTGTTCAAAAGACCCGAAAGGGTCTTTTTTGGTTTTGAAGGGTTTGCTTTGCTGGGTTTTAATTGTTTATGTGTTTATGTGTTTATGTGTTTATGTGTTTATGTGTTTATGTGTTTATGTGTTTATGCAGCTGCTGCCATCGTAGGAGTCGCACTCGGTAATCGCTCCTGCATGACCCTAACATTACATCCATGTAAAAGCCTGTGTGCGATATCAAACATCCAATTGAAATGGCTGAGTAGTGGTGATGAGGGTTCTAATTAGATTTCATACCAGCGTTTCTATGAGCTTGAAAATTAGGTTGCAGGTATCGCGCACAAAGTGCGACTTATATGGACCCGTCCTGTTGTTGCAAGTTATTTCGACCTTTTAGAATG
>ERZ1027208.238-NODE-238-length-25011-cov-106.822407_pt1 | contig 25011 bp, 20 predicted proteins | sample MGYA00520867_ERZ1027208 | MGnify/ENA primary metagenome ERZ1027208 (study PRJEB33311, sample SAMEA4378413) | marine metagenome | biome: Marine biome; feature: Fjord; material: Water | collected 2014-07-20T08:00:00Z/2014-07-... | depth 75 m ...
CAAGGCCGTCAAGGCCGTCAAGGCCGTCAAGGCCGTCAAGGCCGTCAAGGCCGTCAATATTTCCTCGCCGCAGCCTGGCGCGCAAGTTAATTTCAAGATCTCCCGACCTTTGCTTCCATTGTGCCAGTGCCTGTTCCAGGCTTAGCAGTTCGGCCAGTACCAAATCCGGGTCAAAAGCCTCGGCGGCAATATTGTTTAACTGGGCAATCACGCCTTTAAAACGCTTGCCACCGGTGTGGTAGGGTTCCAGAAAACTGTCATCACCGGTAAGCAGAAAACCCCGCTGTCCGGTCTCCTGATCCACCAGGGCTTTGCCCAGGGCAACGACCAGGCCCTGGGCCCGCGAATTCCTGGCCCGACTAAAGTCGCTCAGCACCTCATGCTGGAGCCCTCGAAATTGATCGAGTATCGACTTGCCCTTGCCCTCTTTAATGACCTGACGCAGTTGCTCCGCAGCCGACTCACGCCCGGCCTGGACAGACCCGCGATTGTCTAGCGCCGTATCCAGTGCAGACTGATACCACCCGTCAAACTGCTGTTTTAGGGTGGTAAGCCCCGCGATCAAACGCGTCTTGCTCGCCGAGCTGGTGCGCGAGCCTAGATAAACAGCCAATTGCATCAGCGCCTGTTCCACCGCGGCACGACTGCGCTGAAAACGTTGTCGCTGTCGCTCATCAGCGGCGACCAGCAAGTGAAAGAAATGCACTTGCTGGCGCTGTACTTGCGCATCTAACTGGGCCAGTAAGCGCTGTCCCTCCAGGTCAGCGGCCTCCTCGAGCATTTGCTGTAGGCCCTGCAGAGCCTCCTGCAGAGCAATTGCGCTGGGATCTTGCTGTGCGCTGGAAACCCCCCTTTGCAGGGCTTCCATGGAGGCCAGGCCATTGCGATTAATTTCCCGCCGCGCCTCAATTTCAAATTCCCCCGCCTTTAAGGTCCACTCCGCCACGGCCTGGTCAATACTGTCGAGCCTGGCGAGCACAGACTGGGGATCATAGGCTTGCTCAACAAGGCTGCGCAGTGCCCGTAAATTGTCCGTAAAAGCTCGACCCGCGTTTTCGAAGTCGGCACGATACTTCATCTCACCGGCCAGTAAAAACCCCCGCTGGGCACTTTCCTGCCCCACCATGGCGACACTGAGGCCCAGGGCCAACGCCCGCTCTCGATCGCGCCCCGCATGCTTAAACATCGCCTCCAACTCGGCCAACGGTGCCCGAACCTGATCGAGAATCAGCTTGCCCGCCCCCCCACTCAAGGCGATTTCAATGGCCGCAAAGGCTTGCTCCTGGGGACTATTTTGCTGTGGCACAGCGGCGTTTTTAGCACGCCGCAAGGTCGTCTGTGTCGCCGCCTCACGCAATTGCATTTCCGGTTGCGCCGCTTCCAGCACCCAGCGCTGAGCCAAATTTGCCACCCGGTCGAGAAGTTCGAGTACCTCTTCTCGCTCTGGAGATTTTAGGATCTGCGCCCGCAGCTCGCCCATATGGCGGTGGTAATCCGTTTGCCCCTGGTGGTAGGGCCCGAGAAAGCTGTCGACACCGGTAATTAAAAACCCGCGCTCACCGCTCTCCATATCGACAATGGCCTTCAGCGCCGCACCCAGGGCGTTAGCTTCGCGCTGACTTTCAGAGGCGATAAACAGGGCATCGAGCTCTGCGGCAAGGCCCCGGATGCCATCGAGAATGTTTTTACCGGTGCCTTTTTGCAGCAAGATTTCGATGTGGTCGAGGCTAATCGAGGGCAGTTCAACGCTGCGTCGCAGGGCGATTTCCGGCTGTGCCGCCGAGACCAGCCAGTCCTGAGCCAGCTGATCAATAGCCTCGAGGAGAATCAATTGCTCGGGGGTATCGCCAATCAGCGTTTCCAGAGCCAGGATTTCCGCCTGCCACTGCCGCTGTGCGTCGACAAAGGGTTTTAAATAGGTATTTTCACCGGTGATTAAAAAGCCCCGTTCACCGGTCTCCATATCCACCATTAACTTGCTCAGCAGGTGGGCCCTGGTGATCACTTCCTGGGTATCGGTCACCGAGGCCGCCGTATCGCGCAGGGCGAGGGTGCCCTGGTAAGTGAGGACAGACACGGCAACCATTAATACCACCGGTAGTGCGAAGCCGGCGATAACTTTCTGGGTAATGCTCAGGGCCTTGATGTAACCCTGAAATGGCAGCCACGACTTTCGTTGATTGGCAATATCGGCGGACCTTTTGTCCATCAATTATGATGTCCCTGCGGATTGAGCTCCCTAATGGATTACCGGCATCTTAAAAAATAGCGACTAATGCGGCATTTCACTATCCATCAATGCCCCGACAAAAAAAGCCAAAGAAAGATAAGCCCTTCAAAAATAGTCTACTTTTTGAAATTATTCACTCTTTACTCTCCCCAAACAGCAGAGTTAACAGCAAGCCGTGCTGCAGTACACTCTACCGCCAACTAGATCGAGGTGGCAGCGGGAAAACCATTATTCAACACCAGTTCAGCCAGCGTTAACTGACCCGCCCGCGGCGCGGGATCGGCCGCAGCCTTACCGATGGCCAGTAACATCACCACCAGATGATCGGCCGGCAAGTTAATCAGTTGCGCCACCGCATCCTGCTCAAAACCAATCATTGGGCAGGAGTCGTAACCCATGGCCCGAGCACTCAACATCAGGTTTTGCGCGGCGAAGGCGGCGGAGCGAATAGCCTCATCGCGCTGCAGCCATTCCCGGTCGCGATAAAAATCACCGAGCATGCCGACCACCATTGACTGGGTGTCGGCATCGGCATTGCGCCAATAGCGCTCGGGGGATTTCTCCCAGGCTTTGATATCGGCGGTAATCACTAATAATTCAGAGGCCTGCACCACCTGCTCCTGGTTCCAGGCGGCGCGACACATCTCGGCCCGCAAAGCTCGGTCGCTAATCCGCACAAAGCGCCAGTGTTGAATATTGAACGAGGTCGGTGCCAGGCTGGCGTGGTGGAGCAGAGTATCGAACTCCGCCGCGCTGAGTTGATGTTCGGGGTCAAATTGCTTGACCGTGCGCCGCTGGGTAATGGCCTGACTCAGGGTCATTGTTGACGCGATGTTGTTGGCTGCTGGCTCCATGCTGTACTCCTTGTTTAAAAAGCAGATGCTAAGCGATTAAACTGAATCGACTCGGCAATTTCAGTCGCATATTTTTCTGAACTTAAACGCGCCAATAAAGCAAAGGCCGCCTGATAACTCACCGGCCCACCGTTGGAGGTAATCACGCCCCCATCGACCACCACGTTTTGATCGTATTGCACCTTCACCGCAGGGTAGGCATTGGCCAGGGATTTTTCACCACCGGCCCAGGTGGTCGCGCGCTTACCGTCGAGAAGCCCGGCCCTGGCCAGTAACAAGGCTCCCGAGCAATTACTCGCCAGCCACTGGGTGTTTTTCGCCTGGTGCGCAATAAATTGCATCAGATCAGCACTCTCTAACCAGGGGTCCATATCGTAGGCACTGGCGACCAGCAGCACATCCAGCTGGGGTGCGTCGTAAATCGTGGTGTCTGCCACCAGGGTCAAGCCCTCTTCGGAGGTCACCGTTTTATCACGGCTGGCGGCAACCACCACCACCTCATAGTCCGAAAACCAGGCCTTTTTACTGGCGGCACCAAAAACCTCCAGCGGTGCGGTAACGTCGCTGGTCAATACGCCGTCGAATACCACGATGCCGATAGTCGCAGAGGCGCCATAACTACTCGGCGCCACAAGGAGGAATAGGGGCATCAATAAACAAAGCAAAACGGATGTGGCGCGAGCCGCTCTCTTCTTTAAAATAATAAAACACATTTTCATGGGACTTTCTCCAGCCTTAAGTGATATTTCATGGGGGGCATAAAAATTTGCCCTTGGGGTCGTAATGTCGGTAAATTATGCCCCCGAAAGCGGCACCCACAAAGATCCACTTTTTAACTAACAGGCAGAACCACTTGGCAGCGAAAAAACGACCCGCAAAATCAAAAGACCGGCAGCGCTTTCCCTTTGAGTCCCTGCATCTCGACCCTGCGGTGCCGGCACCCCTCTATCGTCAGCTCGAGGAGCAATTGCGCCAGGCGATTTGGCAGGGGACATTAAAAACCAATGCGCCACTGCCCGCCTCGCGCCAACTGGCGAGTCTGCTCAATATTGCCCGCAACACGGTGATCAGGGCCTACGAACAACTGGCGGTCGAGGGTTTTATCCAGGCCCGACCCGGGGCCGGTCACCGGGTTGCCAAGGTACTGCCCGCCCGCGCCCCCAGCAAAGTCAAAGCTCGGCCCGATGCCCCTGCCAAGCTCGAGCCCAAACTCTCCCCCAAGCTCTCGCGACGCTGTACCACCCTGGCGCGGGTCAATGATTTTATTGGCCCCCAGCGGCACACTGCTGCGCCACTGCCCTTTCGCGCCCACCTTCCCGACTACAAAGAGTTTCCGGCCAATATATGGCGTCAACTGTATAGCCGCCGCCTCAAGCACAGCAGTCACTTCTGGCAATTGGCGGTGCACCCCTGTGGTTACTGGCCCCTGCGCCAGGCCGTCGCCGACTATCTGGTCACGGCGCGGGGCATGTCCGTGGTGCCCGAGCAGGTGGTCATCACCGCGGGGGTACAACAGAGCTTTGAATTGCTGGCAAAAATCTTTATCGACCCCGGAGACCGAGTGATCTTCGAGGACCCGGCCTACACCCCCGCCGCCACAGTATTTGCCATGGCCGGCGCGACGAACACTTACGTCGACGTCGATAGCGAGGGGCTGGTGGTCGACGCGCTGCCAAGCAACGGTGCCAAGCTGCTCTACACCACCCCCGCCAGCCATTTCCCCCTCGGCATCAGTCAAAGCCAGGCGCGACGCAAGGCTCTATTAGCCTGGGCCAGCAAGACCTCGAGCATTATTTTGGAGGACGATTACAACGGCGAACACCGCTATCGGGGCCGGCCCCTCACCACCCTGCACGGCATGGCCACCGCCGGACAGGTGATCTATCTCGGCAGCTTCAGTAAGTTGCTGTTTCCCGCCCTGCGTCTCGGCTATATGGTGGTTCCCGAAACCTTGATTGAACCCATCGCCGCTGCGCGCTGGCTGTTGGACAGACACTCGCCGCCCCTCGAGCAAGCGGTATTGACGGACTTTATTAACGACGGCCACTTCCTGCGCCACCTGCGCCGCATGCGTGCCCTGTACGCCCAGCGTCAGACCCAGTGCATTGCCAGCCTCGAGCGCCATCTGGGCGAGCGGCTCAGTGTCGAAGCCCTGGATGGCGGCCTGCATTTAATTGCCGAACTGCGGGCGGGATTAAAGAGCGAGGCCTTTGTCGCAGCGGCAAAAAACGCCAATGTCGAACTCTCGGCAGTGGCGCAATTTGCCAGCGAGGGCTACGCAAAGGCGCAAAGTCAGCTGATTTTTGGCTATGCCGCCTATGGGGAGGCCGAGATGGAAGCGGCCGCACGAAAACTGGCCAAGCCCTTTGCCGAGCTCTCCACGCTATAAATTCCCCATTGAGCCCCGGGGAGAAAATTAAAAAAGACGCGGACTTTAACTACTGGTTTTAACTACAGATTTTAGGAGCGATCGAGAGCCTGGCTAAAGTGGAAGCTGGCGATATGAAGTCCCTCGCGGAAATAAAACTTGTGGGCATCGGGCCGCTGGGTGCCCGAATCGAGATGCAGCACCTGGCAGTTTTCGGCCTCGGCCTGCTCCCGCAGCCAGCTCAGTAAACGGCCGCCGTAGCCTCGGGAACGCACGGTCTCGGTGGTGACCAGATCATCGACATAGAGATGCCTGCCCATAAAGAGATTACTGTAAATACGATAACCCGCCACGGCGACAACCTCGCCATTATCGACAATAGAGGCCAGCCTATAGCCCTCTTTTTCCATCGATCGGACCGTCGATAAAAACTCGCCCTGCTGCAGATGCGGACGCAGCTCGGCCAGTACCGCGAAGCAGTCATTAATTTGCTGGTCTGTGGTGGCTCTTTTTGGCATCTTACTTCCCTTGCTTTACGATGGTGTCCCTAATAATGAGCGCCGATATGCGACTCACTGCGAGCGGCGCAGTGTAAGGCAATGACGGCACGGGCGGCGAGAAACTTGCTCCGCGAACAAAAACACTCGCTGAGTAGTCTGGTGAAACAAGCCTCTCGCTAATAAAACTAAACAGGAGCAACAATGGGCAGCCTAATGCCAACGGTGCGGGCTAACGTCAAAGCCTGGGAGTGCGATGTGATGGAACACATGAACGTGCAACACTATCTGGCACGCTCGGCGGAAACGGTCGGCCAATTACAGGTGGCCCTCGGTTTATCGGGCCAAAATAATCACGCCCTCCTGCATCGCGCCGAGCGGGTGCTATTTATGCGAGAAATGCGCAATGGCGAAAGCTATACCGTTTATAGCGGCATATTGTCGATGACTGGCAACACACTGCGTACCTTCAGTGAAATACACAACCTCGACAACGACACCCTTGCCGCGCGCTTTATTGTCGACTTACAGTGGGTCAATCTCGACAGCGGGCAGGCCACCAACTTTCCAACCAGCGCCCACCGCGCCGCCGAGGCCATCACTATTGAGCCCCCCGCGAATTTACGCCCCCAGCAAACGCTGTCCCAACCGCCGCAACGAAACTTGGTCAGCGCCGAACACTACGGCCTTTTTGATACGGCTCGGGGCACCATTGAAGCCTGGGAGTGCGATGCCCGAGGCAACTTACACCCCCGCTTTTTTATGTCGCGCTGCTCCGATGCGGTCACCCACCTGCAGCGCCACTACGGCCTGACACCGGACTACCGTAAAGAACACGGTCTGGGCAGTGCCGCACTGGAATATAACATCGAGTTTCAAGAAAATTTCCGGGCAGGCGACGTGCTGATCACCAAAAGCGGCCTGCGGGAAATGCAGGGTAAAACCCAGCAATTTTTCCACTGGTTTATTAATGCAGCCACTGGCGACACAGTGGCAACGGTTGAAACCACCGGCACCTTATTTGATTTTGAAAGCCGCAAGTCAGTGCCCATGCCAGATGACTTGCGGGCGTTGGCCGAGCCGCATTTTATAAAATTTTAAATCCCGCATCTGCAAGGGGTCTGTAAAAACAGCATTAGTAAAGAGCAAGAGTACGCCGTGCGCCCATCATCAGCGGAAGGGATTCTTTTAATAGACTGTTATGTGTTGATCAAGTATGTATAGAACTATCATGAATAGAGGAGTTTTAGAAAAATGACATTGAAAAGAATAATTTTGTCTAGAGTTACTGTACTGCTTTTAATTGCTGTATTGAATAGTGCTGCCTCAGCACAATCGGAAAATGATTTGCCAGACTGGCAGTATTATGGATACAAAACTGTTCATCACATGGGAGCAGTAGTAGATCACATCGAACAATTTGGCTTCAATACTTTTGATCATCCTCGAATTGCCGATTACCGTTCTTTCGTCATAACACCTGCACTAGACCATTTTTATTCTAAGGCGGTAGCGGATATTCGGTTTGGCCCCGTTATTATTGATACACCAGCTAAGGACGATCGCTACTCTAGCATCGAGATTTTTGATGTCGAGCATCATGCTATTTTCGATCAGCTTACCGCGAAGGAGGGCGAACGATTTATTCTTGTTCATGAAAATTACAAAGGCAAGTTGCCCGAAGGTACGGTCATAAAGACGAGCTCTAACTTTCCATTTGTCTTCCTACGTACTCAAACATTTGCATTCAATGAAGACAAATTGGCCAACGGCATCCGTCACGAAGCTCGGATGTATGGGCTTTGGGGAAAAGTTGACTTGCCAAATACCAAAGATTCCATTGCCTTAATCAACTGGACCATTGACAACTCTAAACCCTATAAATTGACCAAAAAACTCATGGCAAAGGCTGCCAAGAGTTACACTCCGGCGGTCCACAAGGAAACATTTGATCATTTAAAACAGTTCCTTGCCTCAGGAGGTGTAAGTGGTAATACAGGAGCTTTTGAACCTGTCGATCATCCTGCTGGAGGCAGCCACAAAATTAGAGCTGCTGGCACACTAATAGGACATTTGGGCTTCCCAGTACATCACGCCTATTATCAGGTGATTCCAGTGGACCGCACAGGAAAGAAACTTGCAGGTGCCAACGGGCCCTTCGTAATGACTTTACCTCACGTACCTGGTGTAGATCTTTTCTGGTCGGTCACACGCTATGATGCCAATACCTTCCTGCCGCTAAATCCCGCTGATATTGGCAACAACGACATCCAAGCTTATCCAGATTTTTCTACCGAGCCTGATAAAGATGGTAAGGTCTCGTTTACATTCAGCAAAAAAGATCCAAAAGATGGGACTTACTGGATGCCTGTACTCGACAGCGGCTATTACCTTGTCGTGCGGTACTACGGGCCCACATCGAAACTCAATGGTAGAACCGCCAAGGATATTCTTTACAAAGGAACTAAGCTGGAAGAAATATTCAAAACTGTGAAGTTCTAACAGTCGCTAAAGTTAGGGCTAATTTTGTCAATGGCGCTATTCATAACGACTTTGGAATAGCCCATGCGAAAAACATTTGAACTAAAAAGAATAAAAGGAGCGCTACCCTTTGATTTCTCTACTCGATCGCCTCTGAGGTTTATTACGCAACGATCTTTTTGCTATCCCCTTATGGTGATAAATATCGGCGAATACGGTGCGGACTAAACTAGGAATACAGCAGTGTACACCCTGGGTACGAAGTGCTTTGGGTAGAGCCTGCCCCACGAAGTGCTTTGGGCATGACCCCTCTCTTCGTGTTAATTAGGGAGTAATTTCTCCTCCCAATTCTAATCGACTTAATCAGCCTCCTTAACCAGCCGATACCAATAACCATGACAAACTTCAGACAGCGATTAAACGAAGGGGAACGCCTACTTGGCACCTTGATATCCATCGCCGCACCCGCAAGCGTCGAAATTTTATCCCAGGCCGGTTTTGACTGGTTATTTATTGACGGCGAACACGCGCCGCTGAGTGACGGCGATATTCAGTGCATCGTGCAGGCAGCAGCGCCCCTGCCCTGCCTGGTTAGAGTCCACAGCCTCGACGAAATTGCCATTAAAAAAGCGCTGGATAGCGGTGCTAACGGTATTATCGTGCCCCAGGTAAATACTGCCGAGCAGGCGGCACAGGCCGTCGCCTACGCAAAATATCCATCCCAGGGGCAGCGGGGTGTTGGCATCGCTCGCGCTCAGGGTTATGGCTTTGCCTTTCAGGAGTATATCGAACAGGCCAACGATAATGTGGTGGTTGTGGTGCAGGCGGAGCACGCCCAGGCAGTGGAAAACATAGAGGCCATCGCTGCCACCCCCGGCGTTGATGGCGTGTTTATCGGCCCTTACGATCTGTCTGCCAGTTTGGGGAAAATGGGCCAACTGGATGACCCCATAGTGGTCGCTGCGGTTGATCGCATTAGCGAAGCCTGCGTCACCGCGGGGGTAAAACTCGGGGTATTTTCGACCTCATCTGAGGCCGCCTTGCCCTATATACAGCGTGGTTTTACCCTGATCACCGCCGGCACCGACACGCTGCTACTCGGACAGGCTGGCCGCGATATGGCCGATAGACTTAAAAAATCGTAAACCCGTGGGATTTATGCGGGGATGGTTTCCGCACGCAAGACTTTATTTTCTCGCAACTGGCTAATATCTTCATCACTCATCCCCAATCGCTCGCGCAACACAGTTTCATTGTGCTCGCCCAAATAGGGGGCTTCCAGGGTCAGAGACTCGGGAAACTGCGAAAAACGCAGGGGCATGCCGGGGATTTGAAACTCTCCCAAACCGCGATCAGACACCGTGCGCACCGTACCCCGTTCAATCAGATGGGGATGGTTCAGCGCTTCGGCCGGTGTTAACACCGGAGCCACCGGCACATGGGCTGCCTCAAGGGCTTCCCGTGCAGCGTCATCACTGGGCATGGTGGCAATCCAGCCCTCGATGAGTTCGATAATGTCGTCGAGGTGGGCAGCGCGCTCGGTAAAGGTGCCGTAACGTTTGTCCTCAATCAAGTCACTGCGGCCAATCACCCCACACAGGGCCGCCCAGTGTTTTGGCGACAGGGCAATTACAAACATATAGGAATCGCGGCCCTTAAAAATACCGTCGGGCGCTACGGAGGCATGATGACGGCCATTGCGCGTTGGCTGCACCTCGCCATTAGTATTGCTGTGGAGCTGAACATTAAAGTCATGACAGTGGAAGTAGCTGTCGAGTAGGGAGCAATCGATGTATTGGCCACCGCCACCCTGAGAGCGGTAAAACAGCGCGCCGTTAATGGCCGCCAGGGCGTGAACCCCGGTATTAACATCGCCAATGGAAATCATCGGCATCATCGGCCCGCCCTCCGGTTCGCCAATTAAACTGGTGACACCGGAATAGGCCTGCCCCATATAATCAAAACCCGGCAAATGCGAGAGAGGGCCAGTTTGGCCAAAAGCGGAAATAGAACAATAAATGAGTTCGGGATTAATATCCTGAGCGACTTCCCACCCCAGGCCCATATCCGCGATCACACCGGGGGTAAAGTTTTCGATCAAGACATCGGCCTGAGCAATCAACTTTTTCAGAATATCGACAGATTCTGCCTTGCGCAGGTCGAGACATAAGCTCTGCTTACCCCTATTTTGCTGGACAAAATAGCCACTGCGACCGTTTTCAAGATAGGGCAAGGTTCGCGTCATGTCCCCATAGGGTGCCAGTTCTACCTTGATAATATCAGCACCCATTTCGGCCATTAAGCGCGTGGTCGTGGGGCCTGCCAGGGCGTGGGTGAAATCCAGTACGGTGCAACCTTTTAAAATATGCTTTTCCATCGTCTCGCTCTCCTTGCATTCATTATTATTGTTGGTCGAGCTTAGCTTGTGGCGGTGTCATTATTTCAGTACAAAGCCCTCGTAATCCCGCGCGGCAACTTCATCGCACTTGGCCTTATAGCGGGGCACACCGCCGGCATAGACCAGCAGACCGGGCTTGCGCTCGGGATTATTGCGATTGACCCCCATAAACCAGGAGTCGGCCGTGGGAAAGAGGGTGCGTGCGGCGGCTTCGGCGACATGCTCTGTCCAGTCTGCCTCGGCGTCTTTAGCCGCCTCCACATAAGCCAGCTTGTTAGTGCGCATATGCAGCAGCAGCTCACTCACCCATTCGACATTTTGCTCGATGCAACGGGGGATATTGCACAGCGTGGCGCCGTTGTGGGGGCCGACCAGGGTGAGAAAGTTGGGAAAGCCCTCGATCTGTAAACCGAGATAGGTTTGCGGCCCATCGGCCCATTTATCTTTCAGCTTTTGACCCCCGGTGCCACGAATATCGATACGATTTAACGAGCCGGTGACCGGGTCAAAGCCAGTGGCATAAATAAGCATATCCAGCGCGTATTCCTGCTCAGTAGTGGCAACACCAAGCTCCGTAATACGCTCTATCGGCGTTTCACGTAGATCCACCAGACTGACATTGTCCTGGTTATAGACTTCGTAATAATTCGTTTCGAGGGGAACACGTCGCGTGCCAAAGCCATGGTTTTTCGGTATTAATTGTTCGGCCAGTTGCGGATCATCAATGCGCTGGCGAATCCGATCGGCTATATAGTCACTGGCAATCGTGTTGGCCTTTGGGTCGACCATAATGTCGCGAAAATTGGCCAGGGCAATACCGAAACCCGGTGCGGCGTAAAGCTCGTCAAACAAAGCTTCTCTATCTTCGGGTGATGTTTCAACGGCCAGACGCGAATCGGGGCTGTGTAAGAAACTGCCAAAATTTTCACTGCAGGTATTAAATATTTCGGGGTAGCTGGCTTTTATTTCCCGCTGTTCTTTTTCACTAATCGGGCCATTTTTTAAGGGTGCACACCAGTTGGGATGGCGCTGAAAAACAAACAGTTGCTGGGCACTTTTAGCAATTTCCTGAATTACCTGCACGCCGCTGGCCCCGGTGCCAATCACGCCAATACGCTTGCCCGTAAAATCGATATCTTTGCGGCCACCAAAACCATCGGGGTCACGGGGCCACAACGCGGTGTGAAAAGACTCACCCTGATAGTCTTCAGTGCCCGCAATATTCGGCATTTGCGGGGCCGAGAGAGGCCCCGTTGCCGATATTAAAAACTGTGCCCGTGTGCAGCTGCCATCTTCCAGCGCCACTGCCCACTGGCTATTGTCTTCATCAAAAACCGCACGTTTAACCCGGCTGTCGAACTGTATATCACCGCGCAGATCGAATTTATCGGCCACCAGATTGAGATAGCGCAAGGTTTCTGGCTGCGGTGCAAAGTGTTCCGACCACTGCCATTCATCCAGCAACTCCTGAGAAAAGGAATAACCGTAGGAATAGCTCTCGGAATCAAAACGGCAACCCGGATAGCGATTCCAGTACCAGGTGCCGCCGACATCACCGCCGGCTTCAAAGACTTTGACAGAAAAACCGAGTTCCCGCAGTTTAAGTAATTGATACATACCGGCGATGCCAGCGCCGATAATAATGACATCAAATATCTCGGCCGATGCTTGTTCAGTCCCTGTACTCATGGAGGTGACTCTTTATTATTATTTTTACACTCGTTGAGAGTGATGATTAGGGGCGGCTCTTAAAATAGAGCCGCCCGATTAACTTAGGTACCACAAAAAGTCTGCTTGACCTCTTCTCCCGGTGTTGGCGACAAGGTAAAGGCTTTATTTTCTTCTCGATATTCAAAGGGTCTGGCAAGCACATCATTGAGTTGATGAAAAAGCGTGAAATCCTGATTTTGTGTTGCCTGCTGAATGGCGGCTTCTATTTGGTGGTTGCGGGGAATATAAGCCGGATTTTTATTGACCATCAAGGCATGGGCAGTGGCGGCATCAATATTGTCTTTATTGAGTAAAGCCTGCCAGCGTTGAAGCCAGGGCTGAAATGCCTCCGACAGTGCATAAATATCTGCGGGTATTTTCACCTGCTCATCGGGGGCAAGATAATCCACCAGCGCTCGAAACGTTAAGGTGTAATCACTGCCCTGCTCGGCCATTAACTGTAATAGTTCAGAAAACAGTTGATTGACCCCGTCACTCGCTTCAGTAAAGCCAAGTTTTTCAGCCATTAAATGCTGGTAGCTTGCGCCGAACACCCTTGAAAACTGCGCCAGTGCACGCTGGGCTTTGTTAATGGCCTCCGCTTCCACATCGTCCATCAGAGGCAGCAAGGCCTGGGCAAGCCAGCTTAGATTCCAGTGAGCAATTTCAGGCTGTTTGGCATAGGCATATCGACCGTGGGTGTCGATGGAGCTAAAGACTTTATCGGGATGGTATTTATCCATAAAGGCACAGGGGCCGTAGTCCACCGTCTCCCCACAAACCAGCATATTGTCGGTATTCATCACGCCGTGAATAAAACCCGCAGACATCCAGTGAGCGATTAAGCACGCTTGAGCCTCTGCCACAGACCTTAACAAAGCACTGTAGGGCTCGGCATTTTCACTATTCTGCAAAGCTTCGGGGTAGTGCCGATCAATCACATAGTCGGCCAGGGTTTTTACCGAATCGATATCACCCTGGGCGGAGAAAAACTGAAAGGTGCCGATGCGAATATGACTACTGGCAACGCGGGTTAATATCGCGCCGGGCAGGAATGATTCCCGCACCACCTGCTCACCTGTAGTCACGGCCGCGAGTGCCCGCGTAGTCGGAATACCCAGCACAGCCATTGCTTCACTAACGATATATTCCCGCAGTACCGGCCCCAGCGCCGAGCGACCATCGCCCCGCCGCGAATAGGGTGTTTGGCCGCCACCCTTTAATTGAATATCGTAGCGCTGGCCATCTTTGCCAATCACCTCGCCGAGTAAAACCGCTCGACCATCACCCAACTGTGGATTCCAGCCGCCAAACTGATGGGCCGCATACACAGTCGAAATGGGCAGACTATTGAGCACGACGCTATTACCGGCAAAAATCTGCAGGGCCTCAGGGCTCTGTAAATCACTCACCGACAAATTAAGCTGCTCGGCAAGTTCGGGGTTAACAGTGATAAGTGATGGATCAGCAACCGGTGTTGGTTGCTGATCACTATAAAATTGCTCACCCATCTCGCGGTAACTATTTAATAAAGGCTTTGAGCCAAAAAGTGCCATAGTCTTCCTATCGTCATAATCAAACGTTTAGCCCGCGTCCGACGCGGGGATTTCCTCATCCACCAAAATACCGCTGGCCTGTAATTCGGCAATTTTCTCTGGTGAATAATCGAGGTACTGTTTTAAAACCTCGCTATTGTGCTCGCCTTTATAGGGCGCTTCGAGATCATTTTCAGCGGGATAACCCGCAAAGCGCAGGGGCATGCCGGGCATTTTAAAAGTGCCCGCGCCACGCTGAGTAACGGTGCGCACGGTGCCGCGTTCAACCAGGTGGGGATGCTCCATGGCCTCGGGCACACTCAACACAGGTGCTACTGGAATGCGCGCCGCTTCGAGCTTGGCAATCGCCGCGGCATCACTGTCATGGCTTTGCAGCCACTCTTCAATAATGGGGATCAACTCTCTGCGGCGGCGTATTCTGTCATTGGGATCGGCAAAGCGCGGATCGGCTTTTAGTTCGGGCATTTCCATCACATCGCACATGCGCTCCCACTGAGGGGGCGTGGCGATAATGGTGATATAGCCCTCTTTACCGTTAAAAATACCCATCGGGCAACCGAGGCGGTGATGGGAACCGGGGCGTTTTGGCGCCAGCTTGCCGTCGCTGGCGCTGTAGTAACCAACGTACATTTCATGGCAGTGGAAATAACTGTCAAGCAAAGTAACATCGATAAACTCCGCCTCGCCGCCCATCGCGCGGTGAAACAGTGCAGCATTAATGGCCGCCAGTGCATGGGCGCCGGTCATGGTGTCGCCCAGAGCCGCGGCGGGTATGCTCGGTGCTTTATCGGGATCGCCAATTAAACCGGTAATGCCGGCGTAACTCTGGCCGATATAGTCAAAGCCCGGCAATTCCGATAGCGGCCCGGTTTGGCCGAAGGTGGAAATGGAGCACATAATGCACTCGGGGTTTAATTCGTGCACCACCTCCCAGCTGCATCCTAAACGGCCAATCACCCCGGGGGCAAAATTCTCGATCAGCACATCGACCTTTTTAATCAGGCCGTGAAGTATTGCTTTACCCTCTTCTGTTTTCGCATCGATGCACAGGCTTTTTTTACCGCGATTTTGCTGTAAAAAGTAAATACCCCGGCCACCTTTTTGGTAACCCATGTAGCGAATCTGTTCACCGTAGGGTGCCAATTCGACTTTAATAATCTCCGCCCCCATCTCCGCCATCATGCGGGTACAGGAAGGCCCGGCGACGTGCTGGGTTAGGTCGAGGACTGTTATGCCGTCGAGCAGATGCTTTCTTTTCTTTGTCATAGTAAAACCCAATCATTCAGTTATTATTTTTAGTTTATTTTTTAAACCATTATTTTTAAATAATTTTTTTAGAGCCAACTAAAGCCGCTTGTAGGGCTTAGCGTAAAACAGCATCGAATAGTTGCACGGCAACCTTAGCGCCTGTTTTTAAGTCTTGATCACCAGCTTCAAGCAAAATAAAACAATTGCTGCGTGCAAATGAGCTTAAGGCACCCGAGCTTTGCTGTTTGTCCGGGGTGACTGTCAACGCGCCATCACTTCCCGTGCTTAAGGTCCCGCGTAGAAATTCAAGGCGGCTACGGTTGCGGCGGATATCGCAACTGGCCTGGGCGCTTAGGTGTAAAGCCGGCGGCGCTTCCACGCCCTGCATTTTTTGCAGTACCGGCAGTACTAATTGATAAAAGGTTACCAGAGCCGACATCGGATTACCCGGCAAACCAAAAAATGTACTGCTGGCCAGATGACCGAACATAAAGGGCTTGCCCGGTTTAATTGCCACCTTCCAGAAACCCACATCGCCCTGTTCACTGAGTAGCTGGCGGGTGTAGTCGGCCTCCCCCACGGAGGCACCGCCGCAGGTAATGACCACATCAGCTGAAGCATCGGCCTCTTTATAGGCGGCGCGCAATTGTTCGAGGTCATCGGGAATTACGCCAATATCAACCACCTCACAACCCAGACGATCCAGCATCGCCCCCAAAAAATAGCGATTGCTGTCGTAAATTTCTCCCGCCGCCAGCACTTCACCCGGGGCACGCAATTCACTGCCATTGGCAAACACGGCCACCTTTAAGCGCGACCGCACGGCCACCTCGGCAATACCCATGGTCGCCAGCAGGCCGATATCCACCGGGCCGAGGCGGTGCCCGGCTGTAAAAAGAACATCGCCTTTGGCAATATCTTCACCGGCATAGCGCACGTTAGCCCGGGCCTTGGGAGCTTTTATAAGGCTAATAATGTCGCCCTCTGCGTTGACATTTTCCTGCATCACCACCGTATCGCAGCCTTTGGGTAATTCGGCACCGGTCATAATACGAATACATTGACCCGCTTTAACTACACCCACATAGGGCTCACCGGCTAGCGCCTTACCCACCAATACGTATTCCTCAGCAGACCCTTTACCAGAAGAGTCGAACTTAAAGGCATAACCATCCATGGCAGAATTGTTCGCTGGCGGCGCATTAATCGCTGAACTTATATCGCTCGCCAGAACGCGGCCAGGCAAGTCGCTCAGTGCCAGGGTTTGACAATTGGCAATGGGAGCAACCGCTGCCAGCATATGAGCCCGCGCCTGCTCAAGGCTTAATAAAGAACGGGAACTATTGGCCGCTGACTGCTTTTGTGATTTTTTATTCATATTAAAATTTAATCCGTACAACTGGTATTGAGGGAACCCGTGCTGAAAGAATCCGTGCCGCACACCGGACAATCTGACCACTGCTCAAGCTGAAAGCTTTGCCACTGGCTGTAGGCACCGTCAAATAACATTAACTTGCCAACTGGCACCGTGCCTGTACCACTTAATAATTTAATGGCCTCCAGAGCCTGCAGGCTGCCTACAATACCCACCAGGGGGGCCAGCACGCCCGACTCCACGCAACTCAGTTGTTGCTCGCCAAAGCGCTGGCTTAAGCATTCATAACACGGTGTTGATGCTTGCATGGTGTACACCGCCACCTGCCCCTCAAAGCGAATGGCCGCACCGGACACCAGTGGCGTTTGCGCCTGATAACACAGCCGATTGAGCTGGCGTCGGGTATCGAGATTGTCGGAGCAATCCAGCACCGCATCACAGCTGTTAATTTTCTCCAGTAGTGCCGCATCGTCGAGTCTGCTCGCCACGGTGTCGATAACTGCTGCCGGGTTTAAAGTCAGCAAAGTGTCGCGGGCAGACTCAACCTTTAAACGGCCAATATCTGCATCGCCGTGCAAGACCTGTCGATGCAGGTTACTCAATTCGACGCTATCATCGTCGACTAAAATCAGTTGCCCAACACCGGTAGTACAGAGGTATTGCGCCGCCGCACAGCCAAGGCCACCCAGACCCACTACCAGCACGGAGCTGGCCGCCAGTTGCTCCTGGCCATCGAAACCAAAGCTCGGCAACAATAGCTGGCGCGTATAGCGCTTGCGCTGGTATTCGGTGAGATGCTCGGCCACGTAGACGCTCCAATTATTTAAGGGGGAAAGTGTTTAACAGCCTGTCAGCTCGCACACTATCCATTTCTAAACACATAATTTAATATGATTCGAGGCAGAGTAGCAGCACCCGTTTTAAATATAATCACACCTATACTAACACTCCGCCCTGTGACGCTTAGACTCGACCAATAACAATGGAGCCCCACCATGAAATTATACGATTTCCCCAAAGCACCCAATCCCCGCCGCGTTAATATTTACCTCGCCGAAAAAGGCATTGATATTGAACGAGTGCCGGTCGATCTGTTTAAAGGTGAGCAATTAAGCCCCGAGTACCGCGCCAAAAATCCCGCCTGCGATATTCCTATGCTGGAACTCGACAACGGCACCTGCATTAGCCAGATTCGCGGTATCTGTCGTTACTTTGAAGAGAGTCAGCCCAGCCCCTCCATGAGTGGCAACACCCCCGAAGAAAAAGCCACGGTTGAAATGTGGGATCACCTGGCCTTTATGAATGGTGTACTGGCCGTCGCCGAAGTGTTTCGCAATACGGCCGAGGGTTTTGCCGGCCGCGCTGTGGTTGGCCCGCATAATTACGAGCAGTCAGCCGAACTGGCGGAGCGCGGTGCCCAGCGCTTACAGAACTTTTACAGCGACTTTGACGAACGCCTCGCCAGCAATGACTATGTCGCCGGCGACTTTTATTCGTTAGCCGATATCACCACATTAGTCGTCTGTGACTTTGCCAAGTGGATTAAAGAAGATATTCCCGCCAGCTGCACCCACCTGCGAGCCTGGTACGACAAAGTCTCGCAACGGCCTGCCGTTCTCGCCAACCCTTAGTGGAACGCCTGGTCAAACAATATGTCAGCCTGTTGACACTTTCGACGACCCAAGCCCTGTGGTACATTACAGGGCTTGGGGGATAGCCCCCACCCGATTAGAATAAAAGCTTATCACCCACTCAATTAGCGCCCTCATACAGGGCTAAAACCTATTAGCCTTGCTCGCAGGTTTTAGAGTGAACGAAACCTACAATATTATTGACTGATCACCTTTTACATTGACTACACTGGAAAACCTGACCATGACTTTAGATGCACGAGAATTTCGCGACTCCCTGGGCGCTTTCGCCACCGGTATTACTGTTGTCACCGCCACTGCCCCCGACGGCACCAAAGTGGGCTGCACGGCTAACAGCTTCTCTTCCGTTTCCCTCGATCCACCCCTGGTAATGTGGGCCATCGGCAAACACGCCAACAGTTTTGATGCCTTTAATGAAGCCAAAGACTTCGCCATCCACATCCTCCACGAAGGTCAGGAAGATGTCTCTCGTCTCTTTTCCACGCGAGATGCGGATAAATTTGGCGAGGCCGATCACAGCGAAGGGCGCGCCGGCGTGCCTGTTTTGAACGACTTTAGCGTGCGTTTTGAATGCTCCACCGAGCACCTCTACGAGGGCGGTGATCACGTCATTATCGTCGGCCGTGTACACGAAATGAGCAATGCCAACAAAGAGCCACTGGGTTTCTATAAAGGGCAGTACGCCAAAATCGACGTCAGTAAATAACACTTATAAAGACATCACACATGACCACACCCTTTAATGCCCTAATTATCGACAGAGAAGATAAAAATGTCAGCGCCTCACTGAAGCAGATCAGCCTTGCCGATCTGCCAGACGAAGAGGTCCTGGTCGATGTCGCCTATTCCACGGTCAACTATAAGGACGGTCTCGCCACCACGGGTACCCTGCCCATTTGTCGCAAGTTCCCCATGGTCGGCGGTATTGATTTGGCGGGCACCGTGGTCGAATCGAAAAACCCGGCCTTTAAAGCGGGTGATCGCGTACTGGTCAACGGCTTTGGTTTATCCGAGCGCTACTGGGGTGGTTACGCCCAAAAGCAACGTCTGAAGGCCGAGTGGCTGGTGCGCGTACCCGCTGCCTTTAGTCTTGAAGAAACCATGGCCATTGGCACGGCGGGTTACACGGCTATGCTCTGTGTGCTCGCTCTGCAGGATGGGGGCGTGGTACCTGAACGCGGCCCCATTGTCGTTACCGGTGCCGCCGGTGGCGTTGGCACCGTGGCCATTATGCTACTGGCAAAGCTGGGCTACGAAGTGACAGCCTCTACCGGACGCGTTGAAGAGGCTCGTCCGCTGCTCGAAGCTCTGGGCGCGAAGCACATTATTGCCCGTGACCAACTGGCCCGCGACCCCGGACCACTGGAAGCGGAAACCTGGGCCGGCGCTGTCGACACCGTTGGCGATAACACCCTCGCCAGTGTACTGGCACAAACCCGCTACGAAGGCCTGGTCACCGCCTGTGGCCTGGCCGGCAGCACCAATTTACCCGCCAGCGTGATGCCCTTTATTTTACGCGGCGTGACACTACGCGGTATCGACTCCGTAATGGCACCCCTCGAACGCCGCCAACGCGCCTGGGACGAACTCGCCAGGCTAGTTGACCTCGACTTACTCCGCCAGATCTACAGCGTCGAGGCTCTCAGTAAAGTACCCGAACTCGCCAATGATATTCTCGCCGGTAAAATCAAGGGCCGAGTAGTGATTGACGTTAATGCTTAAATAGCCGGCTCAAAAGCCGCCCCACTTAGGCGTAATCCCTCATTTAAGTCACTTCAATTTCACCGGGAATCTCTAGTTAAAAAGTTCCCGGTGAAAGTGGGCTGCGTATTGCACAAGTTCTGCTAACACCGCCCCATCGCCTTTGTCATTTCCCCTCGTATAACAAGCCCTATCAGCAGTTTAAAGCCCCCCGCTATATCACCCCTAGTTGATAAATCCCCCATGACCTCGCCGCTTAAAATACGTAAAGTAGAACAGCGCGTGCAAACGCAATATATTTTAGGCAAGGCTGACTAACAAAACGAAAGAAGAGGATAGCCTTTGCTCAGGACCGTCGGAGGCATGGATGCCGACACCGAGCGTACAGGGAAGTATTTACAGCGAGTCATGAGAAAAGGCTATCCTTTTCGCTAATAGCACAGGGAATAAAGCATGACGGCTCAAACTTTGAAAGGAAAAATAGCCCTCGTTACCGGCGCCAGCCGAGGCATTGGCAAGGGCATAGCCATCGCGCTTGCCGAAGCCGGTGCCCATGTGGCCTGTATTGCGACCAAAGCAGAAAATGCCAAGGCCGTTGTTGCAGCGATTCAAGCCGAGGGCGGCAAAGCCCTTGCACTGGGCTGTAAAGTAGAAAATGGCGATGCAGTAACAGCAACCTTTGCTGAAGTTGAAAAGCAACTCGGCCCGATCGATATTCTGGTCAACAACGCCGGTATCTCCAACCCGCAACCCCTGCTAAAAATGACGGAGGAAAACTGGAACAGCCATATGGACATCAACGCCAAGTCGGTGTTTCTGTGTTCTCAGGCGGCAATACGCCAAATGAAAGAAGCGGGCAATGGCGGCTGCGTGATCAACATCGGCTCCATCGTCGGTCAAAATGCCATCCCCCAAACCCTTTCTTACTGCACCTCAAAAGCGGCCGTCGAACACATGACCCGGGTGATGGCGGTGGAATGCGCCAAATATAAAGTGCGCGTCAACTGTATTGCCCCCGGCTATATTCGCACCGAAATGATTGATCAACTGGTCACTGACGGCAAGCTCGCCGCCGAGGCCATTGAACAGCGCACGCCCCAGCGACGCATGGGCTCGGTCGACGATATTGCCGCCGCTGTGCTTTTCATCGCCGGTCCGGGTGCCGGATTTATGACCGGCGAAACCCTCAATATCGACGGTGGCTGGACGGCCTACGGCTATTTATAGACCCCCAATAAAAACAGGACATCACTACTAGGGCACAATGCTGCCCCTGTATAAAAGGCCCTAATTTAAATAAGAGGTTTACAGCAATGAAGCAAACAGGTTTGAAGTTTAATCTTTTCGTGTACTGCACCGTTGGCCGCCGCGCTGAACTGGAAGCGGGGATGGCCGGCAAAAACCCCAAGCTCTATCGCCGTATGCTCGAAGAGCTGGCCGACACCGCCCGGCTTGCCGATGAACTCGGCTATTTCGCCTTCGCCCACCCCGAGCACCATTTACAGATTGAAGGCTTTGAAGCCGCCAACGACCCCTGCCTGACCAGCATGTGGCTCGGCCAGCACAGTGAAAAGCTGCGCATTATCCCCTGTGGCTTTGTCTCCACTACCAACAACCCGCTAGTGACAGCCGAGAAAATCGCCAGCCTCGACTGCATGCTAAAGGGTCGCCTGGGTGTGGGCTTAGTGCGTGGCTATCAGGCCCGCTGGCTCGATAACTTTCGAATTCAGCCTCAGCTCAAAGCCGTCGGCCCCTGGAATGCCAAAACCCAGGTCGATGAAGATAATCGTGAGTACTTTGCCGAATTCGTCGACATCGTACTGACCGCCCTCAAAGAAGACACCTTTCAACACCACGGCAAATACTGGGACTTCCCCTCAAAGGATTTTGTTAATCCCCATCAGCACCCGGTGTATTCCACCTATGGGCAGGGTGTTTCAGACGATATGCAGGTCACTGAAATCGGTATCGCCCCCCGCCCCTGGCAGGATGAAATCCCCCTTTACGGCGGCTTTTCTCACAGTCTGCGCTCCGCCAAGTTCTGGGCCCAACACAAGGGCAAACCCATCGTATTGGCGGGTGACACCGACTTTCTGCAAATACTCTGGAAGGAATGGGGTGAAGAAGCGAAAAGCTGTGGCCACGATTTCAAGCCCGGCGACGAAGCCTGCTGGGGCGGCATTATGATTTGCGCCCCCACCGATGCCGAAGCCCAGGCGATGTACGAAGACATGGCCTGGATGTGGGAAACCTGGATGAAACCCTTCGGCCAGGGCGTGCCCGAATTACTGATCGGCTCGCCAGAAACCCTAAAGCGGCGTATTGAGGAAGTCAGCAAGAAAATCCCCCTCGACGAAGTCTTCTTCTTGCTGCCCCAGGGCATACTGCCACCGGAGCAGCTTAATGCCTCTATCGAGCTGTTTGCGCGCGAGGTGATGCCGCATTTTACAAACTAACATTTAAAACGACACCAACGGGTGAACACATCACACCGGATCAATGGGTAGCTCTGTCGTATATTTAACCTCACTCAGCGCCACGCTAGAATTGATGTCCTGTACGCCTGGAAGTTGTGACAAATCCTTGCGGAAGAAGTGTTCGTAGGCCTCGATATCCTTTGTCACAACGCGCAGCAGAAAATCGATGCGCCCGAGCATCACATAGCACTCTGTCACCTCGGGGAATGAGCGAATTTTGTCCTCAAACTTGCCCACCGCCTGGCGGCCATTCTCCGTCAGCTTCACTTCGACATAAAGCACCAGATTCAGACCCAGTAATTTTCGGTTGAGCATTGCCACCCGGCGCTCTATCACCCCCCTGTCTTCTAAGCGCTTGATGCGCCGCCAGCAGGGCGGTTGTGACAAATTCACTTTTTCAGCAATGTCAGAGGCGCTCAGGCTGGCATCAAGCTGTAGCAATTGAAGAATTTTTCGATCGATTTTATCTAAATCCATAGCCCCACCAAAGTATTGTTATAACCACATAATTGAACTTTATGGCTACGTAAACCCACACAATACACAAACACGAATAATAAATACCCCAGCCCACCTAATCCACTTCTTATACGAATAATTAATTCGCCGAATTTAGCCTATAGTTTTCCTACGATTGACAAAGCCAGCGACGGACCAGGACCCAGAGACCCAGAGACCTAAGCGCGCTATTTCTTTAGGAGCAAGCCTAACAATGACACCCACACAGCCAGTCGCCGTACCTTACGACAGTAAATTACATATCCCCCAGGCCTCTTCTCGACCCGGTGAGACACCCGACTTTAGTCAGCTCAAGGTGCCGATAACAAACACCTCAAAAAAACCACCGCTCGCGGCCAGTGGTCAGGATATGGTTGAACTGGCCTATGGCCTGGTGCGCGTGCTCGACGACGATGGCAATGCCGTCGGCCCATGGCGGCCAAAAATCTCCCCACAGCGCTTACGCGAAGGGCTTCGTCATATGCTCAACGTGCGCGCCTATGACGAGCGTATGTTCAAAATGCAACGCCAGGGTAAGCTGTCTTTCTATATGAAATGCAGCGGCGAAGAGGCGATTGCCGTTGCCCAGGCGATGGCCCTAAAACCCCGGGATATGCTGTTCCCCAGCTATCGCCAACAGGGCCTGTTATTTGTCCGACAACGCCCGGTGGTCGACATGATGTGCCACTGTATATCCAACGCCAAAGATAATTTAAAAGGGCGGCAAATGCCGGTTTTTTACAGCTGGAAGGAAGGCAACTTTTTTAGTATTTCTGGCAACTTATCGACCCAGTACAGCCAGGCTGTCGGCTGGGCAATGGCCTCGGCCTATAAGGGTGAAGACGCAATCGCCAGCGCCTGGGTGGGCGACGGCAGTACGGCTGAAGCTGACGTTCACCACGCCATGTTATTCGCCTCCACCTATAAAGCACCGGTCATTCTCAATGTGGTCAACAATCAGTGGGCGATTTCCACACCCCAGTCTTTTGCCTGTGCCGGCACCACCTTTGCGGCGCGGGGCATCGGTTTTAATATTCCCAGTATTCGTGTTGACGGCAACGATTTTCTGGCGGTCTATGCGGTCACACAATGGGCCGCCGCACGAGCGCGCAAAGGTTATGGGCCAAGCTTTATTGAACTGCTCACCTACCGCGCCGCAGGCCACTCCAGCAGTGATAACCCGGATAGCTATCGCGCCACAGGTGAAGCCGAAGCCTGGCCATACGGCGACCCCATCGAACGCCTCAAGCAACACCTGATCAAGCTGGGGGAATGGAGTGAAAAGCGCCATCAAGATTTACAGGACGAGCTCGTAAGCGCCATCAACAAGGATTGGAAAGAAGCCATCTCCCACGGCACCCTCGATGACGGCCCCCATTGGCCGGTGGCATCGATGTTTGAGGATGTCTTCAAGGATATGCCTCCCCACCTGCGCCGCCAACAACAGCAAGTGGGGGCTTAAAAATGGCACAGATGAGTATGGTGCAGGCCATCAGGTCAGCCCTCGATTGCAGCCTGGGCAAAGACCCCAATGTACTGGTCATGGGTGAAGATGTCGGTTTTTTTGGTGGTGTCTTTCGCTGTACCGAGGGACTCTACGAAAAGTACGGAGCCCACCGGGCCATCGATACACCGATTGCCGAAGGCGGCATCGTCGCGGCCGCTATCGGCATGGGTGTCAACGGCTTGCGGCCGGTCGTAGAAATGCAGTTTGCCGATTACATTTACCCCGCCATTGACCAAATTATCAGCGAGTTGGCACGCTTGCGACACCGCAGTGGCGGTGAGTTTTGGGCACCGGTCACCATTCGTGCGCCCTGCGGCGGCGGTATTCGCGGCGGCCAAACCCATTCGCAAAGCCCCGAGGGGATTTTCACCCACGTGTGCGGCCTGAAAACCGTGATGCCATCGAACCCCTACGATGCCAAAGGCCTATTGATCAGCGCCATCGAAGACGACGACCCGG
>ERZ1027208.240-NODE-240-length-24994-cov-12.774289_pt1 | contig 24994 bp, 21 predicted proteins | sample MGYA00520867_ERZ1027208 | MGnify/ENA primary metagenome ERZ1027208 (study PRJEB33311, sample SAMEA4378413) | marine metagenome | biome: Marine biome; feature: Fjord; material: Water | collected 2014-07-20T08:00:00Z/2014-07-... | depth 75 m ...
TTTATATTCAATCTTGTCACTCTCGGGCTTTTTTTCGTTAAGAATTTTTATAATGCTCTCATTGAATAGATTCATAAACTTTCAGGGAAGCCTAACGCCATTATAACGGAACGACTGCGCAGCAGGCCGTCCAGCACGAAGTGCGTTCGTTAAGAAACTTGTTATACGCTTAATTTCCATTTTTACTTGTGAATAGGCCTCCTGCGAAACCGAAGACCGCAAAAAGAACATTAGCCATTACTTGGCCTTCGAGTTTTCCAGCTGCGTAAAGTAAAGAAGAAATGACTAATACTAAAATAATTAGAAAAGTGCTGGTGGTGAACCTACCAAAGCCTTCGGTTTTGGTACAGAAAAAACCAATGAGTGCGCCAACATCTAAAACGAATATTCCGATTAATAGCCAGTCATCCGATGTCATTGCTTAATCCTATTTGGTGTGTGTTTGCGTATAACGCTCAAAGAAGCGGGCTCATTTATGCGTCCGCCTTACTTTGCTGGTTATGAGGCTGTGCAGATTGATGCTTATCACCGACATATATAAGCAATGCACTAACAGCCAGCAATACAGGGTAGATTCCCGCAAGCAGGCTAACTATTGTTGCTTGAACTAGCCACAGTATTCCAAACTCTTTAAAACCCGCCTCTGCTACTTGACGCTTCAGCCCTCTAGAAGCGAGATAAGCTCCAACCATATTTATTGGGAATAAAATCACTAAAGCTATAATCAAGTGGCCTTGGATAACAGAATCATTGTGTAAACCACCTGCCATGAAGCCAGAAAAAACAGCGAAAATAACCGATGAGAATAAAGCCAAGCCTACAATTAATGTTAGCGGTCCTCGCATGATTATCTAAGCCCCATAACGCTTTTGTAAACGGCGAAGAACGCAGTGATGAGTCCAGCGGAGCGCCGAAGGTGTGGAGCGATGTTTAACAAACTTGTTATACGATTTCATTTCCACACTTGGGACAAAAGCCCTTATTGGCGACCTTACCAAGAGACATAATAGACTGGCGAAGATCGTACTTACAGTAACCACACGGAACCTGAGGCATAAAACGTTTGGATAACAGCCAAACAATTCCAAGCACGAGGACAAAAAATCCTGCTATCCAATATTGCGGCTGCCCCTCTTCATAAAAAATGAAGGTAGGCACTGCGATAATGCCAAATCCCACGAAGATCGCGATTACGCTTTTAGTTTCGCCTCCAAAAGTGAAGTCTCTTTTATTTTCGTAACTCACTCAATACCCTTTTCGTATAACGCCTAACATAAAGGGCCGGAGCGCAGCGACGGTCCAAGCCCGAAGGGCGACTTTTGATGTTTTTGTTATGTGCCAGAATCACCACCGCTTCCACCAGAGTCCCCTTCAGAGTTACCATAATCTGTAAGTTCGCTAGCTTGATCAATGTAATCAGCGTTAATGTTAATTCTTGACGACTTTTTCTTATTGCTCCATACAACATATTGAATAAATAGAAGACAAAAGCCGAACGTTAAAAGCAACCAGCCAGTGCTATTACCGTTAACAGAAGATAGGTTATGAGTGCCTAGAAATATCAGAATAAGTCCTAAAATAGACAGTATCATATTTGAGTTCCTATAAGCACATAACGCCAAGTTCAGCGGGGAGCGAAACGAATCCGCTGCAACTGATTGTTAGGTCATTTTTGAGGCAATTCATGAATTCAATAACCTTTATATGGAGGGCCTTCCAGATATTGAGGGAGGTCATCGGCGATTTCCAGCCAAGGCTGTTTAGACGATACCCAAAAATGCATATCTGGATTAAAAAGTGATGGCTCATCAAGACTGCCAACCGTTAACCCGATGACTCCAGCGGAAGAGCGTCGAGAAAAAATACTTGAACCACATTGCGAGCAAGAGCCTCGTTCAAGGGTTTCTGATGAGTAAAACGTGCTAATTGGCCCTGTGACAGAAACATCTTCAATACGCATTAATACACGAGCATTAAAAGCAGCCCCAATAGCTTTTTGACATTCCATACAATGGCAAACTCTCTGATTCAATGGATCAGCCGTCGTCTCGTAACGAACGGCTTTGCATAGGCATCCGCCTATAAATCTGATCATTTTGTGAGCTCCTTCGATAGTGGTCTAACAGTTAGCCACATGATTTCCTACAAAAATTATTGATGCTGGCTTTCCTGTTATAGGATTAGCCGGTTCAATTATCTTCGGCATTTCGAATCCTGAATCGGTGAATAATTTAATCCAGCTCTCCAAAGGTCGATAGTACCAAGGTGCCGGGTCACAGAACTCCCTACTAAAACCCGACCATGAACCTTCGACCCAACCCTCAGATGCACTCACTTCTCCTTGGTGGTTATCTGGGTGAAGTGTTTGAATAACGAGCACTCCATTTGGATTTAATACTTCAGCTGTTGAATGAAAGACACTTTCAACGGATTTAGATCCGAACAATGAGAAATTGCAGACTATCATATCAAATCGTTCACCTAATGTTTGATAAGATAGTTCATCGTAATTTAGCACACGATAACGGCCACTATTTTCTTTTTTTGCAGATTCTACGAACTCCCGAATTACATCAATGCCCAGTGTATTGACTCCTCTTCCGACTAACTCCCTTACCAGCCATCCTTCACCACACCCAATATCGATCACACTTTTTGGTGATAGATAAAGAATAGCATCAACAATCGCCTTATTGGTTACGAGCTGTCTAGTTTCAATTTCATGGTCACGTACAGCACGAATCCATGGATCCACATTTTTCTTCCAAGAATTAATAATTTTCGACTCAGGATCATAGCTCATCGAAGTACCTTTTATGCAGCTAACGTTCTATATAAGCCGCCGCGTCTTTTGCGGTCGGATTGATATTTTTGTTAGGAGGCATACTTAAGTTTCCTGATAAAACGTACGATTGTTTTTGCCCCTAAAATTAAAAAAAGTGACATTATAAATTCCATGCCCTGTGTTACAAACATCAAATAATAGTTCTTTCTTCCATTAAACATTGCATCAAATCCATTTTGTTCTATGGCTTGATTGTAGCCTACATAGGTGTTTAGAAATGAAGACAGGCAGACGTATAAAAAGTAGAACCCCAACACCCTAATAACAATACCTTCCAAACCAATTAAAAGTTCGTTTGTGGTGTTTGAATTAAGTTCTGATTGTATAACTGTACTTGCAACTATAGAGGGGAATAGCCATAAAAATAAGCCTAATAGAGTGGGCATGATAAACGTTATTATTAATGGAGCTGAATATCGACCAAATGCATCATCCTCGAAAGCACTAATTAATATTGGGAAGGATGATGCGGCTTGTATTACACCAAATAAGAATATCGCTAAGCCAACAAGCTTTATGGCCAACCTTACTGCGTCCTTGCTATTCATTACTTTTACTCCTAACGTTTTAGATAAGTGGCGCGCCGCTTTTGCGCGCCCAAGTGAGCGCAGCGAATGATCTTGATTGCCTGTTATGAATCATCATTTCGCTTGCACTTGTTGGCGATTAGTTGCACTTGGTTACTCTCAAAGACTTGCATTGCTTGCTCAACACTTTGAACTGCAAAAGCATCCGAATCTGTTTTTTGATATCGTGCCACTACTTCTGATGATGCAGGAAGGCTTTCGGCCTTGAATGCTGCAAACTTGGCTATATAACAACGAGTATCTACTCCAGGCTCTAAGCTTTCAGAAAGTCTTCTCAGCTCCCAAGCTGCACGGATCACATTTGCAGTATTTAGACTGCTATCGTTTGCAGGGGCGTCAAGGCTGCCTGCATTTGCTGATATAGAGATAATCACAAATAAAAATAGTTCCCCAATTTTATACATTCCTCAATTCCTTATGATTCATAATGCCAGAATATGGGGCAGCGAAGCTGTCCCAGCGAACGATAGTGAGCGTTGTTTACCACCTTGTTATGTGTTTTTGCCACTTGCATTTGCAAGCACATCTTCTAGCGCCGCCTTTTGGTTGCCCTGAGCTTCCTCCAAGAGTTGTTCTACGATTACTCTAACCTCAGGATACTGCCGAGTATTAGCTGTAAGTGACCAACTTGCGGCACCCCCAATAAGTATTTCCATGCCGCTACCATCTTTCAGCAGAAGTACAGAGCTAATTTGACGCACGGCCTCTGCTTTACCCGTAGCAAAAAACACCGCCCACAGATTGTCTAATGCTCCAGCAGACCTCGGCTGTTCATGTAAAAGATTGCCCGTCTTTGCAGGCAACATCTTCGGTACCATTTCAGCAATTACGGCCTCAGGCCAAACACTAGTGGCTTTTTCTAAAAATGCTTTTGATTGGCCTGTGTTCTTTACCCAGAAAACGTGAAGCAGAAACATTCTTTCATTGAGCGAACTTTCAGATGCCAGCGTTTCGAAGATCTCGGCCAGCCCGTTTTCATCCAGCGCATAAGCGAAAAAATGTGCTGCGGGCATACGGCTGTCTCGATGCTCCTGAAATAGCTGGCTATTCGCGTAATAAGACAACGAACAGTTTAGCTTGCTGGGTTCTGGTGCCCGGAAGTACTCCATCATCCATTGTGAAAAGCTTTGTTCCGTAAATTCGCATTTGTTTGCATGAGCGAACTGCGAGAAGAGCAACAAACTGATAAAGATCCATTCCCTCATGACGATTCCTTTTTACACATTAAGGTCGCAATTCACCGGAGGCAAAAGGCATAGCGAGGAACGAGCGGCGCTTTTTGCCGTCCGAGTGAAATTGCCTTGCTATGTTTTTTCATGACCACCCCATATTGAGCTATATAGCTTATGAAATACGTACGATGCGATTGCCGTAACAAGAGCACCTACAAACGTATAAAGCACAATTGCTTGCCAAGTAAAAACAAAATAATACTCTTCATACGTATCTCTGCTTAAACATGCTCCTGTTTCTTTATCTATTGCCCAGCCTGAATCAAGGCATACATCGACTAACATAAAATCATGAAATCCGTAGACCGATAATAGACCTATGAGTAAACCGGCAGATAGAACTATTGATTTACTTCTCATTTCCTTGGCTTCTTAACAAACATAACGCTTGGTTTAAGACGCGCGCGCTTTATGCGCGTCGTACTTGAAACACTTGTTAGTGGTGGAATAGGTAGCAAGTATTAACGTTACGATGAAAGAGTTAGTATGAGTTGTTTTTAAAGCGATTCCTTTTACATCCATGTTTTTACTCCATCCGTTGAGCTTATGACTACCTTACCTATAAATGATATTGAATTAAAGGTTTTAAGGTCGTTGAATCATGTCCGGCAGCAGCGCCTTATTAATAATATTCTGTAAATGCCGCCTCCAATCTTCCTCTTGCTGGCTTACTTGAGAGCCTCTTTAATTTCGAATATACTCAACAAAAGTTAAGGCCATAAAATGACAATAATCTTTGTATTGATATGCTCTTTATTCTCAGGAATAGCCTTAGCGGTAGACTACCCATATCCTATGAAGCTGATATCAAAATCAGAAATGAATTACCTTACCCCGGAGAATACGCTGTTTTCTATCCGCTCATGTCAAGTCATTAAGGACTTGACGTGTTATGACAAGGCATTAACAGAAAAAGCACTTCAAGAATCTATAGAGTTTTATAGCGACCCTGATGATGATAGGACCTCTGTTCACAACTATGCTGACTATGTTGTTTCTTCACAAGTTATTGAAAAAAAAGAGTTCAAAGAAGGCTCCATTGTCATGATTATTGAGGATGTTCTTAACAATGGTTCAATATATCAAATAGGAGTTCCCTTTATCCAAGAAAATGGGCTATGGAAAATAACGAATCAATTCTCTGAAGATGATGATTTTGCAGATTTTATCTACATTACCCCACCCACTTCAGAACTTTATGATGGTAATAAAGGGAATAGCGATACTAACGAGCTATTACGTTATACCGCGCCCCTAAGTAAAGCACATGAATTGCCTGTCGGTACGTCTGATTACATCATGCGTATCTACTATGGAAAAACAGTTTTACCTAGCACTTTTAAAGCGACATTAGGAAATGGCAGTAATAAAGAAGACATCACTTATTTATTTCACCCTGAAGCCTTTTCAGATGAAGAAGTGACCGTTTCATTACAGCTAGGAAAGAACATTCTCAATCTCTTTATTATTGGTAAAGCTGCAAATGGGCATGATACAAAAGACAGTGATTCTTTTGTTTTTATAGTCCTTGAGTAGGCTCTAAACGAAGGAGGGTAATAGACGCAAGTTCAGGCTAAAGGGGATAAGCGCAGTATAAATGCCTTTGAGGACCAACGCCGCCAGCACAGGCGGAGCGATAGTGACGTCCAGCCCACGGCTTTTTGTGGGCGATTGTGCTTGGCTTTGTTAGGCATTTTCTAATTCGGCTAATAATTTGGTGGCTGATACTACTTTGGGTTTATATACGAGACTTTTAGCTTGATTTATGGATCTTTCTAATTTTGAATCCAGTGTAAGAAAATAGTCCGCATTATTTATCTCCGCACACCACAAGAAGTATGCATCGGCAAGCTGCCTATAATTATCTTTCTTCCCTTGCAGTGCGCCGGAAAATTTCGCTAACTCTAAGAATCTTGGATGTTTTAGGCGGTGAAGAAAATTATGGAACTGTTTATCTGTAGGGCCTGGGTTTAGCCAACTTGGTGTCCCTATTAGCGTATTAAATTCGGGCGGCCGTTCCGCGTACTGAATATCGCTACCATAGAAATATTCTTTTCTAAATCTTCCTACTTTACGTACCTCTGAATAAACATTATCAAAATCCATGATTAGAATGGCTTCAATATCTTTCAACTTAGAGGCTAGATCTTGTAAACAATCAATTTCTTCCCTTAGTTTCGCACCTTTTGCTGTGGTCTTGTGTATGGTTTCGATGGGCCCTTTTCTTATCAGAGGCTCACCTGGTTTAGCTCCGCCAAAATGTATATCCATTGTGCGATACGTGGTTGCGGAGTGCTGAATAATATTACTATCAAGAAATACTTTCATGCTGCGCCATGCCTAACAGCATGATATACAGGACACCGTCCTATATATCAATATTATAAGGAATCCCTGTTTTTTAACTTCCCTGTTCATTGCTTACGTGTAACTCCTTGTATTTATTTACGAATAAAAAGCAACTGACTTGGCTTATGTTCTTAACTAGGATTGAATCCTAGTTATTTTTCTAAACTATAGACTCGAAAAGGATATTCAATGTCTAAATCACCTTTTTTATCTTCTGTGGAAGAGTATATGGCGGTGCGTCTTTATAGTAAACGTACCATTCGAAGTTATCTGCAGTGGATCCGCAGCTATATTCTTTATCATAAAAAAGTCCACCCGAAAGAGCTACATGCAAAGCAAGTAGAAGAGTTTTTAACTTACCTTTTGGTTAAACGTAAGGTTTCTACCAGCACACAAAGAACGGCTTTGATTGCCTGAGTATTTTTGTACAACAAGTTTTTAAAGCGGCCGTTGGGTGACTTATCTGAGTTTAATCGAGTAAAAAGGCAGCCAAAGCTGCCAACTGTGTTAACTGAAGATGAAGTTATGAGCCTGTTACAGCAGCTTGATTCTGCTTATACATTACCGGCCGGCTTGTTATATGGTTCTGGTTTGCGGTTGATGGAATGTGTCCGCTTGAGAGTCAAGGATATTGATTTGAATTTAAAGCAGGTTTGTATTTGGAATGGCAAAGGAGCTAGCTGTTAGACGACAATTAACTATATGCACTTAATCCAGCTCCTTCACTTCCGTTAGATTCATGTTCTTGAATGGGTACAGCTGTCGTGGAGTCTTTTTGATGTTTTTCATTGGCCAAGAAAATAACCGCTAAATTAGCTTGGCTTCTTATAAATTCCGCCCGCTGGCGTTTCGGTATGCTTAGCAGTTTTTCATACAGTGGCCCAGTAGAAGGGTAAACGGTTACATCACTTTTAAGCTGCATTTTTATCTCCTGACTTAATGAGATCCTGAGCTTTCAATTCGCCAATAAACTGAAATCCTAAAACGTTCGATAATTGGGGTGCTTTGCAGAGCACTATTGGATGAAGAGGGAACGCTTTTTTGAGCAACGGTTCCAGATATTTAGCAGCACCGCCGACTAGGATGATTTGGTTCACCTCGCGACCATCACCAACCTTATTAGTAATCTCTTTAATAGCCGGTTTAAAAACATGAATTGATTTCTTGACGTACTTATCAAGAGCAACTTTTTTACCAAATAGGGTGAAGGTTCCGCTTTGAAGTCCCTCATCGATACTGGAAATGTTGTTGTAATTTATCTTGAAGTCTTTACTAATGTATTCACAGATTCGTGTAAGTAATGTATGCATTCCGTGCGGTGTACTGCCTGATAAATCATTGATCTCTTTCAGTCCTCGCACAGCAATATAATCCACGGTAAAAAACCCCGGATCAATGAGGAGGTTACGCTGGATTTTGACTATATTTGGTGCTATGTCTTCTTGTTTAACAAGCGACATAAACCCACCAATCGGTTGAGGAACTATGTGAATATCAAGCACAGAAATCGTTTTATTATTTACGGTGTGCTTGCCTAAAATTAGCTTTCTTAAAGCTGCAGATTTTGACTCCATATAGCTAACGGGCAGACCGACTACCAGTAAATCTATTGTTTCTTCATCCATGTAATACAGTGCGCTTTTCAACAAAACGGCATACTCATCCGTATCAATAAAATTCTCGTGTAAGGTTCTGTTTGAGCCGCCATCGAAAGCAGCATCCATATCTTTGCCTGTTTCGTACAGCTGACCGTTAATTGTGATAACGCAGGTATCTCGTCGTGAGAGAGAAGAAACATGAGAGCGGTCGGGAAGGGATTTGACAATAGAGGGAAAAGAATCGGTTAACGGTGCGCCATTGTGACCTAGGCCTCTAATAAATTTGCAAGCTCCATAGCCAATGTCCAAAGCTCTAACAATAAGTTTTGTTTTGTTCATAAAAATACTCCGTAAATAGCGAAATTCCAGGCGTAAATTGCTGGAAATAAAAAATTAGTTTTAGATTAAAGACTCGTTTGAGTTCTTTTAGAACAAGAAAATTGTTCAGGCTAATGATTCACGTAAGGAGTCATGGAACATAATTGAAGATATGTTCAGTTGAGCGGTCTATGCCGAGCTATTTAGAGAGTAAATAACTGCGGTTAAGATAACAATTTAAGAAGAAAAATACAACAGAGAGGGGTCGCTAGACTCCCTGCAGCCTGTTTCAAAGAGGCATAGGTGAAACTAAATTCATTCAACATAAAAGACAAAGGGTTTGTAGGCGGCCAGTAGGCGGTAATCTTCGTCCTTATCTTACTTATACTAGCTGTTTCAGCTGCAAATATCTCAGTGAAAAATTGTTTTTTATGCTGCGTAAATTAGGTGTGTTTTCTAAATCCGAATGTAGAAGAGTGCCTGAAAAAAATGACATTTAATAATAATTCGTACAGAGGCAAAAAAGCTGCTCTACTACAGAGGGAAAAACAAAAAGTGAAATGGTGTGCGAAAACAGTGTGTTAAAGTCGAACTAGTACATTTTCCCAGAACAGAGGGTACGAAAAGTACCATATTTATGGTGACTTTCATTTGACAGTCTAAAAATAACCATGTCAGAATATCTGTGTCATATCGAATAGTAATTAGCTATTCAGGCGTTTCATTCAACGACAAAAAGAATGTTCAAACGGTTATCGCGTTGTTGCGAAACCATCAAGGGATAAGCACTAAGCAAAACACCCTATACAAAGACTTCAAAAAAACAAAGAAGTCCGTGGGAACCATATAACTGGTTTCCAAACCCTCATCGATACAAAATCAAGAAGCTCACGGAATACGGTGCGCGTCTAATTTCTATCGTCTTCAATAAACATAGTTATAGGTAATTATGTTGTAGCTGAACTCTAAGGTTCAGTATCTCGGTGTTATGAAGTATCAGTAACACATTCAAAATCATGTGTATGGCTCGCGCTGTATACAACTCAACACAATATTTCTAGCGAACGTCTTTTTAAGTAAAGACAGCATGATGTTTTTTGGCAAACCCCTGTGTGGGACAAAAGATAACACGCTGCAAAAGTACATCGTCATGTTGGCAGTGACTCAAACAGGTGTGCAAACACAGAAATATCAGATCTATCAGCATCATTCCTCATTCCGAAAGGTTTAAAGGTTTAGATAAGGCTAACCACTCTATCTTTAGGTGCATCCAATACTCTTAAGGAGCCATTAATGTTTGAAGTTGAGTTTTGAACGGGAAGAAAAAACGAAGAGATGAGATCCACAGATATGGCGTTTTATAAATGCAATCAAAATACGGAGATATATGAAAGACAGCAAGAAAAAAACCACAGAACAGAAGCGACAGGAAATGCTACACATGATGAAAAAGGAAGGGGTTGAGTTTCATTCAAAGATAAGACGACGTGCTGGAAGAGCAGCAAGCCTTCCAAAGCAGGATGAATGATATGGAGTAAAAAAATGACGGACAAAATACTAGAAACACGCTTACCAGAGTTGATACGCGATCAGGTGGCTAAGGATATTATTGACGGTTTTCACGGCAACAAGAAACGTGATTGCCAACAGCTGTTAAAAGAAATGCACCTATTGCATCAACAAAGCGGAAAGCAGCATTTATCAAAAAATAAAATAATTAGTGATCGAACGTACACGAGTAGGTGGCATTTATTTCATCAGCTTGCATGTGAGCTTTACCAACTAAGGTTCAGGTTAAAAAGCGTGAAAAACATAAAAAAAAGACATTGCATAGCGTTGTGTAAAGCCTGGGAGAAAGCGGGATATTCAGCATCAACCATAGCAGGAAAGAAAACTGGGTTACGAACAGTCCTAAATTGGCACAACAGAGCCGCAGTACTAGACGACGTACCGTTAGAAGAGTTATTTGAAGATGCTAAAACCATACACCGTCCATTGAAAACAAAGATAAATAAATCAATGAGTGCGGGGTTGGTTGAGTTAAATCAGAAAGAAAGTACTGAAAAAACGTGGTTATTAAATCCGTGTCAAATCATAGACGGGCTATGGAGTGATGTTAAAAAAAGCAGGGCATCATCACGAAAAGATGCAAAAAGAAGATATATAACAATGCTTGAGCTTATGTATTGGTTTGGACTGAGGCCAAGGGAGGCGTCATTTTTCAAGCCTAGGAATGATATACATCTGTGCAAAGGCGCATCAAATGTTAGTTATATCTACGTAAGTGGTAAAGGCTCAAAGGGTGGTCGCCCAAGGTATGTTCAGGTCATCAATGAAGGGCAGTATGCGTACTTACAGATGCTATTGGAACGTAGATATTTAGGGTTACGTGTGATGCCGGATAGTCCACTAAAAGTCGATTCGTGGCAACATAGCTTCAATGAATATACGAGAAAAAATGGATTGTCGAGAAAGAACAAACTTACGCCATATTCCTTAAGGCATGAATTCGCTCAAATATCGTATGAATACTTAAGTGATCTAGAAAGTCCTATAAAAACCCCTGTGTCGTATAAAAAAGTCGATTTAACCGCTAAAAAGTTTGTGTCTCAACAACTAGGACACAACCGGACTTCAGTTGTAGGGGCTTATATTGGGTGAGTGAGTAAGATTAACAATAGTGTTCTAAGGAGCTAATTAATGATCGCAAGTTTTGGGTGCTCATTGACAGATGCTTTCTAGCGTTACAATTGACGCAACGAAGAAGGTGTAGATGAGCGGAAAACATTATCCCGAAGAATTCAAAATAGAGGCTGTAAAGCAAGTGACGAACCGAGACTATAAGGTGAGTGACGCTTATGGCAGCTGTTACAAGCCATATTGTTCAGTTCAGTTCAGGAATACAAACCAGCTAACCCTTGCAAATTCATAAATTGTGATTTATGACCACTTTTTTCTTCATTGTTACTATTTAATCTGCGAGTACTTGAAACTAAAATGCAATATTTTTTTGCTCGGGTTATACCAACAAAGTGTAAATTTAATTCTTGCTCCCAATGAATAAATTTTTCTTCATTGAAATTGCCAGTAAAAACTCTTCGAGGAAACACCCAGTCATATAAATCTAGATGGAATACCACATCAAACTCAAGACCTTTTGATTTATGCAATGTCATTACTTGAACTTCATTTTGGTCAATTGGCTTGTACTGTTTGATAATAAAGTCATCATCTAAAGTGCGCCCTAATGCATTTTCTTCAATCTTTGTTATATCAATTCCAATTAATTCTTGGCAAATACTAATTAAATTGTTTTTTAGCCTGTCTTGAGGGATATCTCTCAAGGATTTTATTGTTTTTCTAAACCTTTTTCTTTCTGTAGTGGATAATGTGTGACATTGTTCTGAAGATTCAAGCACATCATTTGCTAAAAATGTTGGGTCAAAGTAATAGAATAACAATCCATTCAATACCTTCGTGGCATGAGTATTAATAGAACTAAGCGGGTCATCACTATAAACTCTGAAAGGAACAGTTAGACCATTTTTCACAAATTCAAGACTGCTATTATTTCTGACTAAAATAGCGATTTCTGATAGTGAAGAAGATAAACCATTATTAACCAACTTATTTATCGGATCATTAATTTGTTGTACAGCACAGAGTTGATCGCCAGTATAAACTCTCTGATAAACTCTAATATCTTCTGTGGGTTGCTCTACTGAGTTATCATTAAACAGTCTATTTGCATAGTTATTTATTGAGGGATGGCATCTATGATTAATATTAACAATATGATGTTCAAAAACATCAGGTTTGGCTATCAACTCTTGTATATATTTAGGATCACTACCTCGCCAAGCATAAATTGATTGCTGCATATCTCCTACAGCTACAGCCTTAAGCCCAAGGTCAAGTAACGAAATAAACAATTGATGCTGTGGCTCTGATGAGTCCTGGTATTCATCTACATATAGCGATGTGTACTTGGATTTGATATATTTCTTACAGCCGCTAGAGTTATTTATCACATGAACTGAAAGTACACCAAGAGTTTCTAATACAATTATCCCTTTGGCATAGAGCTTTCTAAAAATTGGTTCATATAAGTCGTAATCTTCAGTCTTTAGCTCATTTCCTACTGCACCTAAGTCCGGTAGACCAGCACTTAGCTCTTTATCAAGATCATTATAAAGCTTGCATTCCAATGGAATAACAGTTGCACCGTATATCCGAGAAACAAAAGGATAAATTACTTCAGATAAACAAAAATGATCTATAGTTCCAAAAAAACTTACCTTAGTATCTGCACCGTCCTTTTTACACCTTTTCTTTAACTCTTTGCTTGCTTTAACTGTGAAGGTAATACCAATGATACCTTGATAAGATTTTAGGTCTTCAACTTCACGAATAATCTTTTCTACAACAATTGAGGTTTTACCGCTACCAGGGCAGGCAGTAATAACCATGTTGGCTTTAGATTCAATTGCTCTGACCTGATCAAGTGTAAATTGAACTTCAGGCATTCTTATGAAGCTCTTTCACAATCAACCTTGCCATATTTAGTGGTTTTATAAGCTCGCCTGTTTCAAGGCTCTGTAATTTAGTTTTATTTTGCAATAAAAACTCACGCATTCGGATAGCTTTTTTAGCCTGAATATATTTTACAGCCTTATCAATAGTATCTTTTCCAGAGTATGTCTGTAATTCATCAGGCATTTCTAACGCAAGGTCAGACTCTAAGTCTACTTTCGATAAGTATATTCCTAGCGGATTTATTTTATCTGATACGTCTAACCAAGTTCCATCTTTAACTAAAGTAGTTGCCGTTGTCATTTTATCTTTGGGTGGATAAGGGACATTTCCAGCAATTCTCATACACCTATTAATGCCTGCTAAATTCTTCTCATCTTTATTAGGAACCTTTGATACATCGTTATCAGTTCTCATAACCCAAGGAATTTCCAGAGCATTTAAAATTGATGTGTAAACTTCAAACTGTATTCCATCAACACTGAGAATCGTTATATTATAATAATCAAGATCAATGCCTGTTACTGTTGCTAGCTCGTGGTAAAACAACAATTCTGAAGGTCCTTCGACCAAAACAACACAACTTGAGAAAAATGACTCTGCGGGCAATATGCTCATTCGATACCCCATATCATCCCAAGCATTACTTATACAGTCTGAACAGCCCTCGCTAGCAGCAACAGTAGAATTATTTTTACTAATCAAATTGGCAATAGAGTCAGGTTTATATCGTGCTGCTATTTGTGGAGAATGACTTGTAATAAGAGTTTGTCCTGAAAGCTCTTTGATAAGGTAGTCTGCCAATTTTCTTTGTTGATGAGGGTGTAGGTGAGCCTCTGGTTCTTCAATACAATAGAAAATAACCTCATTATCAGGGTCAAACTCTCTTTCACTTTTTGCTTTCCAAAGTGCCAATAATATTTGATTGTTTCTGCCGTCCCCTCCTAATAATAACTGGGATCCAGCAGTGGATGCTCCTAACTCAAGATTATCTATAAATTGGTGAACTTTTATGGCACCAGAATCAAGATGTATTTCGTAGTCGGCATAATTATGGGATAGTTTCTTAAGCTCATCATTCACCAAAGATGTTGAACCTTTAACGTAATTTAAGCGCCTAACCCTCTCATTAATATTACTTAAGCCACGAGAAATTTTATTTAGCTGTCGATCATCAGCTTCAGTTTCAGGCGTATCCCTACTCTCTTGTGATAACCTGAGTAACAGCTTTTTTTCTATGTTAATAAATTTCTTCAAATCACGCTGTGACTGAACATATCTCATGTTGACGTATTTAAGATAAAAGCGGCTTGACACATCCTCAAGCTCAGGCTCATTTGGGCCAATCAAGATTTGGTAATCTAGTGTATTTCGGCTGGCAACTAACTTGAATACAGATCTCCCATTGTCGCTAACGTTTCCTTTCAATATCGATAAGACCGCATCTTCATTAATATCTTTAAAAAAGATTACTATTGAGAATGTCTCAGCCTGACCTCCATCTTTAGATATATGAAAATCCGTTACTTCAGGCTCAATATCTCTTTCAGACAAAGATTTATCAAGTAATAACCTGAGAGCATATATTAGGTTGGTTTTTCCAACATCATTAGCACCAATGATTAAGGTGCTTTCTTTAAGGTTCGCAGTGAGTTTTGAAAAGTTTCTGAAGCCTTCAATTATTACTTTTTCAATTATCATTCTAAACCTTTGTGAAGACTATATGATTTACGGTATTTGACTTGTAACGTTCAGGATAACTTGCCTCGAAAAACATTGTGACGATAGGAGCGATGCTTTTTAAGTTCCAGTTGAACCATTTGTTAGGTTGGCGGTTAGTGGCTTGCATTTTATAGGAGAGATAGACTTGCTCCAGCCATTGAAGCAACCAGAGGGTGAGAGATGAAACCTTTTAATAATGTTAGTGCGGCTTCTTTTTCTTCTTTTGATGAGTCACTACTTTTTAGCATTTCAATTATTTCCTTTAAGTTTGACTCTATAGATACGGTATTGTCATTCCCAATTGTTAGATTGGATGCTTTTGAAATATTCCCTACAGAGATACTTTGATTATTATTGGTCACGGAAATAGCGATAGATGGCTTTTTAGTGCCTTCAATTACATCTACTCCGTCAGCGGATATAATGCCATTTCCATTCGAAACTGGTCTGCCAATAGCTTGCCATGCTTTTAATAGATTGTGCTCTGCAAGTTGAGAGCAAACCCTGTAAATATCATCTATGTCGACTTCAGGAAAGTCTTCTGCTTTAGGGAAATATTTATCTTTTTTTCTTTCTTCATAGAATTTCTTTAAAACTAAAGCCCTTAAATCTGAGTCTTTCATAATATGCTCTCCTTGAGTAACCTAATGTTTGAGTTAACTTGGCAACGCGTTTTTTGCACCGACCCAAGTTGGGCGATTTCTCTTTACCCCGTACGCACGAATGCTATTTTCTGGCCATTTAGCGAGCAATCATTGAAGCTAGTTGAATATGTGCTTGTAGTCTAATCTCATACTAGGCATGAGAATAGCAGGCTTGAAAACTCTTAAATAGACTGCTCCATAAAACGCTTAAAATTGTTAGCTAGTTTGAATTCTATATCTTCACCCAAAGCATCAAAATGAGCGTGGCCACATTTAATTTTAGCCTCTTCAGTTGGTCTTAAGGCATCGGTAAACATTGAGCCTTTAGTTTCAACTACGAAGTACAGTTTGTCCTTACCATCGGATTCAATCAGTACCGCCCAATCTGGGTTGTAAGTACCTAGTGGCGTATCAACCTTAAACCAGCTTGGTAGCTTGGCGTAGACTTTAACTTCAGTGCTTTGCTCAAATGATCGAGCAAACTGTTCCTCAACATCAGAGTCATAAACAACATGTTCAAATACCGACTTCTGAGCTTCCAACATATTCTTGTTTAAGTAGCCAGATAACTCATTTTCATCAAACATCTCTTGGGCATAAAAGAAGTCATCACCAATCTTCTCGTATTTTATGCCATCGACTATCGTCTGCTGCATTTGGCGTTTAATGATTGCTGCAGCTTCATCCATAAACTTCTGAGGATTATTTTTAAAGTCATTCAGCTTACTGCTACGAGTTAAGATCTCAACTACTGTTCGTCTAGTGAGGTTTGTTTCGTTTTGTAGATAACTGACTACATCAGGTAACTTGAAGTCCTTGGCATCATAAACATAGCGAGTTGATTGGACATCTTCATTGCCTTCTAACCCTGAGCGCAGCATTTTTACTTTGTCACGCTCATATAAATAAACAGTTTTACCTACGACCAACTTTTTATTTAATTCGCTTACACATTTATCAATTAGTTGTGTGATATCAAAGTCAACGCGATAGGTTGTTTTGTATTTAACGCGATCCCACAAAGCTTTGAAGTCGGCACTTAAATAAACGGCTTTATTTAGCGTAATAGGCTTTTTATCATCGGCATTTTTAATATTTAAATTACCAGACACTTTACGTAATACAGTCATGATTTGATCTCCATGTTCTGCAACCTCATTAGGCAAATCGACTTTATTTTCTTTCAAGTCTATCTTGAGCTTATCTTGAACCTTACCTGACTTATCGATATACGCCTCATCTAGTAAATGTGCCCAAATTTTCTCGGAAGTTTTAGCCCCTAGATATTCATGATGATGACTGTCTGTTTCAATCACAATATTGGCAAACAGGTGATTTTCCACCACTCCAAAGCGGATGCCTTCTTCTTCCTCAATTTCTTTTTGTAATTGAGAAACAAAGTCGTCGTAAGATTCATTGGCCATAACGGTTAATGTATTAACCTCAAAGCCATGGACACGCTCACCGTCTTGATTAACAGCAATACGCAAGCCACGACCTATCTCTTGCCGTTTTTTCATCACAGAAGCCGTTTCATTTAATGTACAGATTTGAAACACATTAGGGTTATCCCAACCTTCCTTTAAAGCTGAGTGTGAGAAGATGAACTTCAATTTAGAGTCAAAGCTCAGCAGCTTCTCTTTGTCTTTCATTATCAACTGATAAGCGCTTTCATCAGCCTTTGTGATACCAGATGTGTCTTTAATGCGTTTGCTGCTCTTATCAATCGAGAAATAACCATCATGGACTTCTTCTGCTAATGACTCTAAATCAGCACCTTCAAATAAGCTGTGGTATTTAGGTTTTTTGATCGCAGCCTTATATTCGTCCTCAAAATACTGAGCGAACTTACCCTTAACCGCAATGCCAGCGTCATCATAAGAGCGGTAATTAGCTACTTTATCTAGAAAGAAAAGGCTTAACACCTTCAGGCCCATTGGCCTTAAACGTAGTTCTTTCTCAAGATGTTCTTCAATGGTTTTTTTGATTTGTAAACGCTTGTAATAATCCTCATCAACACCGCCAATCGACTGATTAAGTCCAAGTGTTTCAGGCATACTAGTGAAATCAATATATTCACTACCGGGTTCACAATAAATATCATTAATAACATAGCCATCATAAACACTACGCCCACCTGATAACTGCAATAAATCTTCACCGGATTTAACACGTTTTGACTTTCTTCGTGTTTGGCCATTTTGGTTGGCATCAAACTCAATCATCGCCGTTTTATTATTGATATTGACCGAGAGTAATTTAATGTAGGGTTTGTTATGACTATCCTGTACTTGGATAGTTGCTACCTCAATCTGTTTTACCAGCTTCTGCTCGTAAGCAGCTACCGAGTCGAGCTTGTATAGCAGATTGAATTTATCTCTATGCGTGGCTGAATAACGGAAGGTACATAAAGGGTTAAGTGACGCCAAGGCTTCTTTTGACTTAGCTGTTGTATCCACACTTTGTGGTTCATCAATTATCACTATCGGGTTAGTGGATTGAATAAACTCAATAGGCTTAATGCCGCTTAATTTGTCATGAGCACGGTGAATAATATTTGCTTTAGTTTCCTTAGTCGGATCGGTGAAACTCTTACGGAAGGCATCGATATTGATGACCATTATTTGAATGGCATCATTGGTGGCAAAGGCTCTTACTTCACCGAGTTTAGATGAGTCATAGATGAAATAGTCATATGCGACATTTTCATACTGCTCTTTGAAATGTTGCTCAGTGATTTGTAGTGATTTATATACACCTTCTTTAATGGCAATGGAGGGCACTACAATAATGAATTTACTCAGGCCATACACACGGTTTAGCTCAAAAATGGAACGTAAGTACACATAGGTTTTACCGGTGCCTGTTTCCATCTCAATAGTGAAATCTTTTGAATTGAGCGGAGCAGGGGATTGCTTCAAGCCATTCTGAAGCTGCACCTTATGGATATTATCGAGAATCTCATCATTGAGTAATTCCAAGCGATTACCAATACCCAAGTCAGACTGATCCGCAAACAAATCATTTTGCCTGACATCAAGTGTCGGTACAGTAAAGTTGTCTTGGCGTTTCACTTGGCCTTCAAAGACACCGATAACGGAATCAATGGCTTCTTTTTGATAACCAAGATCAGGATTAAATTGAATCTTCATGGTGGCTATCCCTACAGCGTTTTTACATCAATAATGTCGTAACGCTTCAATATTTGAATCGCATTGGTTTTGATAACATCATCACCATTAAACCCGCCGTCTTTAAAAACAACATGCATTAGCTCAGGCTCAAGCTCTTGTTTTAATTTACCAATACCTTCAACTACATCTAGTGTTATCTCATCAGCCAAGCAAACTACCAACGCACCAAAACCAATTGAATAAACATTTTTTCCGGCAATTTCACGTTGTTCTATCGGTACGGTTAAATCAATGCCGTATTTTAATAACAACTCATACAACACATCTTCTTCAGTACGATCTTCTTTAATGTTATCAACCGCATCAAATAATGATGTATCGAGGTTGTCTAAATCAGCATCCCAAGGTTTGATATTGGATGAATCGAGTTTGAATACTTTAAAGCCAATGTCGAGCTTGTCGATGCCTACTTTATCGGTATTTTCAGCCTTGATTTTTTCTCCAGCAAGGTGGATTCGTTCTTTGCCTACATCAGCAATAGTTTTATAGCCAGCTTTGTAGGCTTCAGATTTTTCGTCGCATGGTTCTGGGAGTTGAACCATGATGTGTCGACGATTGCCACTATCTTTAGCGTTTAACTTCATGACTGCATGGGCCGTGGTAGCGGAGCCTGAAAAAAAATCTAGGATGGTGTCGTTGTTAGCAGATGTTAAATATGAGACCCTACAGAGTAGTGAGCTCGGCTTTGGTGAGTCAAAAAAGCTATAGCCATCAAACAATTTTTTTAATTCCTGTGTTGCCGACTGATTATGGCCAACATCTTCATGTTTCCACATAGACATTGGCACTAAACCATCTTGAATCTCGCTTAAGAATTGTTTAACGCGAGGAACATTGTTTCCTTTTTCTCCATACCAAATGCGACTCTCATTTAACCACTTATTAAATGTTTCTAATGAAGGCGCCCACTGCCTTCCTGCTGGCGGGTAATGAGTTGCTCCACCGGGAGCAACTATCGGATAGGAGTGTCCTGCTGCTTTGGTTTTCGATGTCAGATCTCCACTTGTCCAAATTCCTCTAGGGTCATTATCAGGGTTTTTGAATTTTTTTAGCGCTGATTCAGAACGAGGAAGTAAATTTATCACTACTGAGTTTAGTTCTCGAGCATAAATTAGGATGTAATCATGAGTAGCAGTTATATATTTATCATCATTCTGAGGGGCAAATTTCTTTTCCCAAATAATAGTTGAAACAAAATTCTCCTCACCGAATATTTCATCACATAATTTTTTTAGATTTGACTGCTCATTGTCGTCAATAGAAATAAATATCACGCCATCGTCCCGCAACAGATTTCTCGCTAGTTTTAAGCGAGGGTACATCATGTTTAACCAATTGGTGTGATAGCGTCCTGTTGTTTCAGTATTGGTACCAAACTTACGGCCTTCGCTGTCTTTTTGGCCTGAATATTCTAGGTAGGTATCAAGGTTATCTTTGTAGTTATCAGGGTAGATGAATTCCTTCCCTGTGTTGTAGGGCGGGTCGATATAAATCATCTTTACTTGTTTGTGATAGGATTTTTGAAGCAGTTTCAATGCTTCTAGATTATCGCCTTCTATGAATAGGTTTTGAGTCGTGTCCCAATCCTTACTTTCTTCTATGCAGGGTCTAAGCGTGCCCGTTGATGGGGCTTGTGCAATACGTTTAGCAGCTGACTTACCGTGCCAGTTGAAGCTATATCGTTCTTCGTTGTTTTCAACATAATCACCTAAGGTTGATTTGAGCTGATCAAAGTCGATTTTTCCTTCAGTAAATACATCAGGGAAGAGTGTTTTTAGTTGTTCGATATTAGCTTGCACAATATCCATGCTGCTGCCGTCAGTGGCTGGGTTAAGTTTGTCCATTATGGGTGTGATACCTGAAGTTTTTGTTGTTCGTTTAATAAGTGTTGATCGAGTTGTTTGATTTGTACGTTCATTGCCATTTTGCGGTTAAATTGGCTTTCTTTTTTTAATGCTGTTCGTAATTCGTTTTGTTGTTGTTCTATACGTTGAATCTCAGCTAAACAGGCGCGTCTATCAATATCTGTGTTTATGGTTTCACTTGGGTAGTTACCCGTGATGGCTGCACAATTTAGATTAATAATGGCATTGCTGATACTTTGGTAGCAATCATACAGGTCTTGATAGGAGAACTGTTTCATTTCAAAGTGTTCAATAAAGGTGTGTTGATAATCATTCAGTTCATTGAGATTTAGCCAGTCTGTATAGATTAGGTCATCAATGACCAGTTTTGATTGATCTGCTTTGTTTATGCGTTTGTCGGCAATATTTAAAAGCACTTTGTCTTCAAGTGTGAATACCAGCAATATGGGGTAGGGGATAGTGCGTTGTATTACTTGTGCTAATCGCTTGAGTCGTTTGTTATTTTTAAGCGTAGCTTGAATGATGGCAATTTCATGGTATTCACGTTCACTGTTGTTATAACGTGGAATGTTTATTGTTTCTGGTTTAAGTGTGTAACGCCAAATTATTTCATCAATATCATCACTAAAGGCTGTTTTTTCAGCGACATTGAGTTGACCATTTTCATAAAACAGTTTTTTAAATACCCGTTTATCTAGGCGGCAGCTATCTGGGATATTGAGTTGAGTGAAAAACTTATCTACTAGTAACGTCATTTGATAATTAAGTAGCTAATGACTTCAAAATCATCGATGCCTTGGAAGGTTTCTTTGCTCAATACCGTACCGCCACGATTAAACAAACTTTCAACGCCTTTCTCTTCTTCTTTACCAATGATGCTATTGATTGCCGTTTCTAACATGCCACGATAATGCCCCATATCTTGGCATTGTTTAGTTTCATCCTTGAATAACTGAACTGAGTGGTTGTTGGGGTGATGGAGGCCAATACTGTGTTTCTTTAATACATCGAGAGTTTTCTTGGTTTGTAGGAAGTTGTATTTCACTTCACCAGATTCAGTAATGTACAGCACATAATAAGGCTTTAATGCGTAGGCATTATCAGCCAGTGATTTACTACCTACATTCTTAAGACAGAAGATAACGCCGGGATCGAGTTCGGGTTCAAATCTTGAATCAATTTCTGTGACTGCGTACAAGCCTGTTGGCGCATTCTCTAGGGCACTGAGATGCGTTTTCATGTATTCCGTTAAGTCCATACGGAAATCATTGAGTGTGAGATCAGTGATGGATACACCGCCTGATATTTCTTCCAGATCTATAACGGTATCCTGTAGCTGCTTGAGCTGTTTTCGGCGATACTCCAGATCGTTCATTTTCTTTTTGCCATCTTCTTTAATGACGTTTTCTTCACCTGTCGCTGATATGTCGAGTAAGACCATACGGCCACTAACACGTGCTTCGAGATTAATGTATTCATCTAATTCCATATTTGGCCAGAAGTTCACTAATTGAATAGCTTTATTTTCTGAACCTAGTCGATCGATACGGCCAAATCGTTGGATGATTCGTACTGGGTTCCAATGAATGTCGTAGTTAATTAGATAATCACAATCTTGTAGGTTTTGGCCTTCAGAAATACAGTCTGTCGCAATGATGATGTCTATTTCTTCTGTTTGCGTAGCGTCTATTTTGCTACGTTCTTTTGACTTAGGCGAGAATGCAGTGAGTACGCTGTTAATGTCTTTACGTACTGATGTAAGGGTTGATTTAGGTGTATTAGAACCCGTGACCAGTGCAGAGTGAATATGGAGGTTATCTTGAGCCCATTGTGCAATGTGTTCATATAAGTAATTGGCAGTGTCTGCATAAGCCGTGAAGATAAGTATCTTCTTGTTGTTGTCATTTATCGGGTTATTACATTTTTGTTCGATGATTTGTTTAATGCGATAAAGCTTAGCATCACGATCGCTATCAATTTGCTTGGCATATTCCACCAGTGATACCAGCTTTTCACGATCATCTTCTAAATCTTGTTTCCATTTAATGGCATCAATATCACTTAGTAAGACTTTAACTTTTTTGCCAATCAGTAGGCTGTCATAAGCGGGATCGTCAATTTCGATATCTTCAATACTGGGTTCATCGAAATCATTAGGATCATGAGCATCGATTCTTTCCAGTAATGAGTCCACTTTTCCTAGTAGTTTTTCAAGTGTGAGAGCGAAAGAGTTAATCGAGCTTTCCATGCGTTTAAGTATGTTGATGCGCATTAAGTGAATCAGGCTTTGCTCTCGGTCTACTTGTTTGAATACTGAAGCGCCACCTTGTACTTTAATGTCATATTTTCGGTTGTATTCTTCTCGCTTTTCCATGCGTACATATTTCATTGGTGCATAGGCGCTTAGGTTCATACGACGTATGATTTTGTTGATTTCTTTTAGCGGTGGGAACTCAGCCATCAAATCAATATCTTCTTTTATATTGATGGGTTTCAGGCGAGTAGGGAAGGCACCTATTTCTGCAATATCGTAGTATTTTTCGATATGTTTTCGTGAGCGGGCTATTGTTAGCATGTCGAGCAGTTTGAAATAATCGAAGTTCATGCCTTCCAATAAGTGTTCAACGCGACGTTCTTGATCATCTTCCTCTAGCCATAGGTTGAAGTGGCGTTGAGCTGTTTTTAATGTTTGTTCGATACTCGCTATGCCATTATCAGCTAGAGCATCATCAATACCTTCTGTAATGAATGCGACTTGATTTTTTAAGTCATTCATACGGTTGTTGACGGGTGTTGCTGATAGCATCAATACTTTGGTTCTTACGCCAGATTGAATGATTTCACCCATTAGCCGCGAGTAACGTGTTAAATCAGTTTTATTGGTATTACCGTTGTTGCGGAAGTTATGAGATTCATCAATAACTACCAAGTCGTAGTTACCCCAATTGATAGTGGCAAGGTTGATTTCACCGGATTTACCGCCCTGACGTGTTAGATCAGTATGGTTTAAGACATCGAAGTTGAAACGATCAGCAGCAAGGGTGTTTAGCTTGTCGTTGACGGTATATATTGTCCAGTTCTCACGAAGCTTCTTAGGTGCTAATACTAATACCCGATCATTACGTAATTCGTAATATTTAATAACAGCTAGTGCTTCAAATGTTTTACCTAAGCCGACACTATCGGCAATGATGCAACCGTTGTACTTTTCTAGTTTATCGATGGCACCGAGCACGCCATCACGCTGAAATTTGTAGAGCTTATTCCAAACTAAGGTGTCTTTGAAACCGGTTTTTGTTTTGATGATGTTTTCTTCATCAAGGTCTTCGAGTAAATCTTTGAAAATATTGTACAGCGTTAAGAAGTAGATGAACTCTGGTGCGTTATCTTGACTTAATGTTTCGAGCTTGGATAGGAATTCAGTTTTAATATCCATCACTGCGGCATCGTTATTCCAAATACTGTTGAACCAGTCTGCGAGTGCTCGCGTGCTTTCTGAGTCTGATAGTAATGTGTTCATCTCAAAACTACTGGATTCGGAAATGCCCAGCCCTGATGTCGTAAAGTTAGAGCTGCCCTGAATTGCTATAGCACGTGAGCTTGGTTGTTCTATATGGAACAGGTTTTGGTTGAGCATGCCAGTAGATGTAGCTGCTTTCACATCTGTTTTGTCACCAATCCATTGGCTGCATTGGCTTGCGATATAACTTTGCGTTAGTTTGTTTTGTAAGCGACGCTCGAATTGATTACCGTTAATAGATTGATTATTTAAGGCTTGATTAATGTCATAGTGTGAGAGGATAAACTGGATGTGTTCGGCCTTTTTCAATTGTTTAATTAACGCATGGAATGCATGAATTGAAAATTGATTTGAAATAATTGACAAGCGAGACCCAGGAATAACCTCTTCCTTGAGCTTGTCTCCGACGTTACCGTTCTTCCTGTTGTCTAATAACACGTATTTTTATATCGTAAAATTGAAAGCTAAGCTAGCATATTTTAATAAAAAAATGGTGTATAAGAGCAGCTGAATCTCGGACGCAAGCATCTAATTGGCATTTGAGAACAAAAGTATGGATAATTACAGCGCTATTGAGGCGGCTGATA
>ERZ1027208.245-NODE-245-length-24634-cov-40.513975_pt1 | contig 24634 bp, 13 predicted proteins | sample MGYA00520867_ERZ1027208 | MGnify/ENA primary metagenome ERZ1027208 (study PRJEB33311, sample SAMEA4378413) | marine metagenome | biome: Marine biome; feature: Fjord; material: Water | collected 2014-07-20T08:00:00Z/2014-07-... | depth 75 m ...
AAACACAAGCTAAGTTGCAATATAGACAAGGTGATATTTCTTTTGAAATTGAAAAATTAAAACAAGAAGCTATGTTGAAGTCTCAGCTTATGCAAGAAGAATTTAATTTGAATATGCAACTAAGACAAATGGATGCAGCACAACTTCAAAGTAGAGAAAGTGCTAGGGAAAAATCTAAATCAGAAAGAATATCCCAACAATCTACTGACCAATCACAATTAATAAACCAACGTAAAAACAATTTACCTCCAAAGAATTTTGAATCTAACGAGGATAGTTTAGATGGTTTTGATATGGCAGAATTCAATCCAAGATAATCGTCTAAATCATTAATATTTTTAGTGTAACTTTGTATAAAATATAAATCTAATCTAAATATAATATGGAATTTAAAGTAAAAGCGGTTGAGGCGGTGGAAGAAAAATCTTCTCAACAAATTGAACAAGAACTATTAACCAAGCACGAAGAGTCGTTTACAGATGTTGGTGAATCAAATAGCACAGATAATACTGTAACACTTTCAGACACAACAAATACAACTACTGCTGAGGAGACTCCGGTAGTTGAACAAGATAAAGAAATTACATCTTCAGAAGTAAGTGAGGATGACGTTCTTAAATTTATTGGAAAAAGATATGGAAAAGAGATAACCTCATTAGATGAGTTTAATCAAACTAGGGCAGACAATGAACCGCTACCCGAAGATGTATCCAAATATCTTAAATATAAAAAAGACACAGGTCGTGGAATCAATGACTTCTATGAATTACAGAAGGATTATGATGAAGTAGAACCTGATAAATTGTTAGTTGATTATCTATCTGCAACCGAAAAAGGGTTGGATGCTGATGACATACAAGACTTAATGGAAGAGTATTCTTTCGATGAAGACTTAGATGACGAAAAGCAAATCAGAAAGATTAAACTAGCAAAGAAAAAGATTATTGCGAAAGCCAAAGATTATTTTGCTGAACAACAGGAAATGTATAAAGTCCCTCTAGAGTCTAGGGGTGCTTCTGATTCTGAAAAAGCAAAAGAAAATGAGGAGTATAACCAATATGTTAACAATGCGAAGACGGAAAGTGATAGACTCAAAAGAAATAGAGAGGTTTATCTACAAAAAACAAGTGATGTGTTTGACGAGTTCAAAGGTTTTGAGTTCGAATTAGATGGCAACAAAATTTTGTTTTCTCCCGGTGATGCTGCGGAACTAAAAAAGATTCATTCTAACCCTGTAGAATTTAGCAATAAATATCAAGGAGAAGACGGAACTTTAAAAGATGCTGCAGGATATCACAAGTCATTAGCAATGGCAATGCAACCTGATAGGTTTGCGAAGTTTTTTTTCGAACAAGGTAAGTCTGCTGCAGCCGATGAATCAATGAGAAAAATGAAAAATGTGAATATGACTACACGGTCTGCTCCTGAAACTTCGTCTACTAAAGGTGGTATGCAAATTAAATCTGTAACTCCCGACCACGGTAGAGGGTTAAAGATTAGGAGTAAAAGAAAATAATTAATAATTTTAAAAAAAACAAAAAATGAGTGTATCAAATATACCCGGTTTTGACTTACAACCAAGTGCTCAAAGAGTACCTGTACGTTCAAACTATATTACAAACTTCGATTTCTTAAATCAGTATCTTCCTGATACTTACGAAAAAGAATTCGAACGTTATGGAAACAGAACTATCTCTTCTTTCTTAAGAATGGTTGGTGCTGAAATGCCATCAAACTCTGACCTTATTAAATGGGCAGAACAAGGACGATTACATACCAAGTACACTAACTGTACAACTGCAGTAGCTGCAAATGTAGATGTTGCTGACTTTACAATAAACGATGTATTGAACCCTGCATTTGTTAATGCAGAATCAGGTTCTATCGCAGTTCGTGTTGGACAAACAGTAATGATTTCTGACAACGCAGGAGCAGGTAGTGTTAAAGCTATCGTAACTGCAGTAGATTATGCTACAAGAGTTATCTCTGTTGCATTTTACAACGCAGGTGGTTTAACTACTGTAGCTGCACAAGTTTATTCTTTGTTCATCTATGGTTCTGAATTCCGTAAAGGAACAGAAGGAATGGCAGGTTCATTAGAAGCTGATGATTTCATCTTCGAGAATTCTCCTATCATCATCAAAGATAAGTATGCAGTATCAGGTTCTGATATGGCGCAAATCGGATGGGTAGAAGTAACTACTGAAAATGGAGCAAATGGATACCTATGGTACTTGAAGTCTGAGCACGAAACAAGATTACGTTTTGACGATTATCTTGAGACTGCAATGATTGAAGCAGTTCCTGCTGAAGCAGCTTCAGGAGCAATTGCTACTACAGGTGATGTAGGTAACAAAGGTTCTGATGGTATCTTCTACGTTGTAGAGAACAGAGGAAACGTATGGGGAGCAGGTAATCCAACAACTCTTGCAGAGTGGGATTCAATTATCTCTAGACTTGATAAGCAAGGTGCTATTGAAGAAAACGTTGTATTTGTAGATAGAGATTTCTCTTTCGACATTGACGATATGTTATCTCAACAATCATCTAATGCAGCAGGTGGTGTTTCTTATGGTCTTTTTGACAATGAGAAAGATATGGCTTTGAACTTAGGTTTCACAGGATTCCGTAGAGGTTATGATTTCTACAAGTCTGATTGGAAATACCTAAATGACCCAACAATGCGTGGTGGTTTACCAACTGCAGCAGGTTCAGGTAGAGTTAATGGACTTTTAGTTCCTGCAGGTTCTACTTCTGTATATGACCAAATCTTAGGGAAGAACGCTAAACGTCCTTTCTTGCACGTTCGTTACCGTGCTTCTGAAACAGAAGACAGACGTTACAAGACTTGGATTACAGGTTCAGCAGGTGGAGCAGAGACTTCTAGCTTAGATGCTATGGAGGTTCACTTCTTATCTGAAAGAGCAGTATGTACTTTAGGTGCTAACAACTTCTTCTTATTCAACCAATAAGAAGTAAATACTAAAGGGAGGGGTTCGCTCCTCCCTTTTTTTTAATTTTAAATTTTAATCTAATTCTATTATAATGAAAACAAAAAAGAAAGTTTATGTGGACAAACAATATCGTTTGACACAAGCGGTGGCTCCGTTAGCCTTTATGTTACCAACAAGAAACAGTAAAAGATTTCCTTTAATGCACTTCGATGAAGAGACCGGTATCAATCGTTCTTTGAGATATGCAAGTAATCAAAAAAGTCCTTTCGAAGATGAACAAGATGGCAATGCTTTGTTGACACCTATTATTTTTGAAGACGGATTTTTACACGTTGCAAAAGAAAATCAAATACTTCAAGAATTTTTACACTATCACCCTTTAAGCGGAAAGAAGTTTGCTGAAGTTAATGCAGCTTTAGATGCAGAAGCAGAGGTAGAGATGTTAATGATAGAAGCTGATGCGCTAGTAGAAGCTAAGTCATTATCAATAGACCAATTAGAAACTGTATGTAGAGTCTTATTTAATAAAGACACCTCTAAAGTTTCAACTGCAGAATTAAAGAGAGATGTTTTAGTGTATGCTAAAAATTATCCTTCAGACTTTATGGATGTTATTAATGACCCTGAATTAAAAATACAAGCAACTGTTCAACAGTTTTTTGACAAAGGTCTTTTATCGTTTAGAAAAAGTAATAAAGAGGTATGGTTTAGCACATCAACAAACAAAACCAAAATGCTTAATGTACCTTACGGACAAAATGGTATGGACTTAGTAGTCTCACATTTAAAGTCTGACGATGGATTAGAGGTATTAAAATACCTTGAAAGCTTATAATAATTATATTATCTTTGTAAGATAGTCACTATCACGAAGATGGTGTTTTTTACTAACTTTTAAAAATTAACGATTATGAACAAGTATTTACAATTTGCAGTAGAAGATTTCGAACCGGTACAACTTGCAGTTGGGAGCGGTTTAGTAGTAGGAGTAATAGCAGGAGACGGTCTTTCTGTTATCATTCATTCTGTAGACAACGCATCAACCTACACATTAGTAGGAACAGGATTTACAGTTGCTATGGGTGATGCTATCAATGCAGCACTTATTGTTGCAGCACAAACTAATTGGATGAAAGCAGTTTCACCTGTACAATTACCAATTGGTCAAGCAGTAACAGGACTTACTATTGCTTAATTAAAAAATCTTTTTGATTATTTAGAGACCTCTTCATTTTTGAAGGGGTCTTTTTATTTTGTTTATCTTTGTACAAAAGAATACAGATGATAAACTCAGTTAGACAAACGGTAATGTCAGTTCTGAATAAAAATAACTACGGTTATATCTCACCTTCTGACTTTAACCTGTTTGCAAAGCAGGCTCAGTTAGATTTGTTTGAGAATTATTTTTACTCATACAACTATCAGATATCGAAAGAAAATGCAAGGCAATCAGGAACAGGATATGCTGATATAACAAAAGGATTAGAAGAGGTTATTGATACCTTTTCTGTTCAGTTACCTTTATTAAATGCAGGAGGTAGTTTGTATTTCCTTCCATCATTAACAACTACTAGCAATGATTATTATTTAATAAATAAGAACTTAGTATACAATAAAGAACTAGCAGAAGGGACTACTACCGCAACAAATGGTGGTGGTGTTTTAGTTGAGGATGCTACCGCAGATTTTATTAATGATGGTGTAGTGGTGGGTGATATTGTTTCTACAGTAACAGGTGGTATAACATATAACACTATTATAATTACAGTAACAAGTGCAACAGAATTAATTGTTGCGCCTACATCAGGTGCAATTGTTTGGAATGCTATTGGTAAAACTTATAACATTTATTCTGCAAACAATATTAAGGAAGCAGAAAAAGTAACTCATAGTAAAATTACTATGTTAAACAATTCTGTTTTAACTAAACCAAATCTTACATACCCTGCATTCACACAGAACGGGGATTTTGCGCAAATTTATCCTAACACAGTTGACGGAATTGGGCAGTTGGTTTCACAGTATATTAGATTTCCTTTTGTTCCTAAATGGACATATGTTGATTTAACAAACGGAGAGCCTGCATTTGATGAAGGAGCCGTAGATTATCAAGATTTTGAATTACCAAATGATGATGAGGTTAATTTAATTATGAAAATACTTCAGTACGCAGGTATGAGTATTAGAGAGATACAAGCAGTTCAGTTTGCAGGAGCCGAAGAACAACAATCAGAACAATCAGAAAAATAGATTATGGCATATATAACACAGTATCAGTATTACGAAAATGGAGGAGTAGACCCTACAGATGCTAATTGGGGGTCATATCAGTATGTATCTTTAGAAGACATTGTTAACAATTTTATGTTAATGTATGCAGGAAACCACAGTCTTGTAAACAACGAAGAACGATTTAAAATATTGTTTCACGCTAAGAGAGCAATTCAAGAATTAAATTATGATGCGTTTAAAGAAATTAAAATTTTAGAATTAGAAGTTTCTGATACATTAAGATTTGTACTACCATCTGATTATGTTAATTGGGTAAGAGTATCTCAGTATAGAGATGGATTAATGTTTCCTCTTTCAGAGAACATTCAAACTAATTGGAGTCAAGCTTACTTACAAGACAATAATTACAATATTTTATTTGACCAATATGGAGCAGCTTTAAAGCCTGAGTTCAGTACACTAGATACTGAAAGAATTTTTGGAGGCGCACAATCTATCTATCTTAACCAAGGTTCTGTAATGAACGGAAGAGAAGGATGGAACGTAGATGGCAATTGGTATTTCCAATATGGTATTGGTGCTAGGTTTGGTTTAAATACTGAAACGGCTAATATCAATCCTACCTTTAAGATTAATCCTAAAGGTGGTGTTATTAACTTTAGTTCAGGAATGTCAGGTGAACTATGTGTTTTAGAATATGTTTCTGATGGAATGGAAAATGGGGATGACAGTTCGGTTACTGTAAACAAAATGTTTGAGGAGTTTATTTATGCATACATTGAGTACGCAGTACTTGGCTCTAAAGTTGGAGTTCAAGAATATATTGTAGCTAGGGTTAAGAAAAAGAAAACGGCTCTTTTAAGAAATGCTAAAATCAGAATCAGTAATATACATCCCGGAAGATTATTACAAAATCTTAGAGGCAGAGATAAGTGGATAAAATAAAATATGGCAAATATAACTAGAAACTTTACCGCAGGTAAAATGAACAAAATGGTTGATGAGAGACTCGTTCCAAACGGGGAATACATCGATGCATTAAATGTTAGAATGGGTTCATCAGAAGGCTCTGAAATAGGCGCAATAGAGAACTCTAAAGGTAATACGGTATTAACAGACCTTAGATTTCTAGACCAAAGCTTAAGTAACGGAGCAAGATGTATAGGAGCCTTTGAGGATGGTGCTGAGGAAACATTGTATTGGTTTGTTAATGACCCAAGTTTTACAGGAACAGGTGCGCCTGCAGGTATTGTAGACTTAGTGGTTTCTTTTAATACCAATTTAGAAATACTTACCTATCACATAATTAGTGTAGGTGACCCTTTAGATGCTACTAAAACAGTATTGAACTTTGACTCACAGTTTTTAATTACAGGAGTTAATAAGGTAGAGGACTTGCTTTTTTGGACAGATAATTATAATCAGCCAAGACAAATAAATGTAACTACAAATTATCCTAATCCTGTTTCAGGTGTTGATGTTTTGTCTGCAGAGTCTTTACTTGTTATAAAAAAACCACCTGTAACCTCACCAACAATAAAACCTATTTCTACTTCTAGTCAAGATAATTTTTTAGAAGATAGAATGATTTCTTTTGCATACAGATATAGGTATGCGGATGGGCAGTATTCAGCTACTTCACAGTTTTCAGGACCTGCGTTTATTCCTAATACATTTAGGTATGACCCAACTACTGCTTTAAATAGCGGTATGTTAAACTCTGCAAATATGTGTGATGTCACATACAATTCAGGTGGACCTTTAGTTATCGGTGTAGATTTATTATTTAAGGATATGAATTCTTCTATAATTAAAGTTATTGAAAAGCTAGATAAAGTAGAGCAGGGTTTAGCAGATAACACTAACTACATATACACTTTTACTAATAGTAAAATATTTACAATACTAGCTGATTCTGAAATATTAAGATTAAATGATAACGTACCGTTACTTGCTCAGGCTCAAACTATGATGGGTAACAGAGTTATGTATGGTAATTATTTAGAGGGGTATGATTTAGTTCGTGATAAGGTTAAAACAAAATTAGAGTATGGCTTAACGGTTACTAATAAAATAATTGGTCGTGAGTCAATCGAGGGAGTCTTGGATAGCGGTGATTATACTTGGGATGGTAACGTAAACATTACTGATTCTATCGTGGATATTGACCTAACAGGTCAAAATTTAATACAGGGAGCATCACTAAATATTCTTATAAGGTTTGAGCATTCACAATTTACAAGTGGACCGCCAACACCAACAGACACAACTCAAGAAACAACAATAGATTTTACATACATACTTCTACAAGATTTTGCTACTGTTTATGACTTAGCAACATCAACTGATTTCGCAGAAAAAATAGGGGTTGTTGGACAGATACTTGCTCCGCAAGCAGCGTGTGCAGGAACAAGTCTTACGGACTTATTTAACTGTCAGGTTCCAAATGAACTAAGTGGATTCTTTAAATATGAGAGTGGTATAAGTGGAGCAGCACAACCAATTGCAATTTTTGCAAGTCCATCTTCAAATATATTTTCATTGCAGTTACCTGCAGTAAGATATGTTGATGACCTTGTTACTCCTGTCAATAATGTGTTTGAGTATTATGCAATTAATATTGTAGATGTTGTTTTTCAAGATATTGGAAACCCGTCTAGCTTACATAGTAACAGAGGGTATGAGATTGGTATAATTTATATGGATGAATTTCTTCGTTCAACAACTGCATTAGTTAGTTTAAATAACACGGCTCACATTCCCTGTTCTGCTTCAAGCACACAGAATAAAATTAATGTAACAATACCAACAACACAGATTGCACCTGAGTGGGCAACTAGATATAAGTTCTGTATAAAAGCTGACAAAGCGGAGTTCAATACTATCTATAGTCAATTCTTTTTTAGAGACCCTGCTTCAGGAGCAGATTACTTTTTACTTGATGGACAAAACTCTCAAAAAATACAAGAGGGTGATGAGATGATTGTAAAAGCTGATACCAATGGTCCTAGACCAAACTGTACTTTTACTACGGTACTAGAAAAGAAAGCACAACTTAAGAACTTTCTCGGTGATGATTTACCTTTAGATGAAGGGGGTAATGAGATACAGATTCCTTCAGGAGTTTATATGAAATTACAGGCAAACAATTTCAGCACAGTAGTTGGAGACAATCCTGTTATTGACTATGGTGAAATAACTGACTCAGGTGGTGGTTGTAGAACTGTTAGATATCCTGTGGATGTTGAAAGTGCAGCAGTACCGGGAACTTATATTGATTATACTATACCTTCAGGCTCAAGAATTTCTATTAGAATATCTAATCTTAGAAAGGGAAATGAGAGTGCATTTCTAGGTAACGTACCACGAAAAGAATGGATAGTAGAGTCTGATTTTATTGTGCCTCAAGATTATACAAATTTCAAAGCTTGGTTTGATGGCAATAATATTTCACAAGTTTTAGAAGTACAAGCAAACGATGCAGGTACAGGTGTAGACGGACCTAACTACTCAGCAACAACTCAAGACGTAAGTAACAGACCCTGTAGCATAAATAATGTGTATACCAACTTTGACACAAGTACAGGTAGAACTTGTTTTGGTGTAAAAAGTAGTGAAGGATATAGTGGTGGTAATAAAAAAACTAGGCTAGAGGTTGAAATTGTAGTTGTTCGTGCAAACGGATTATTAGTTTTTGAATCTACACCTGCAGATACAGTACCTGATTTATGGTTTGAGTCATCAGAATCATATAGTATTAATCAGAGTAATGGTGAGCATAGCGGTAATATTCAAAACCAAGTTTTTTCAAGCAACACACCTGCTATTATTCAAACTGCTTTTGAGAACTGTTTTACATTTGGTAACGGAGTTGAGAGTTATAAAATTAATGACTCAATCATAGGTAAAACTATGGTAATGGGTAATCGTGCTACAACAACAAACGCACAGGAGTACGAAGCGGTAGTTAGATTTTCAGACATTACTTATAGTGGTGTGTATAACGAAGAGTCTAACATCAATAAGCTAAACGAATTTAACGCAGGTCTGTTGAACTTTAAGGCTTGCGAGCAATCGTTTGGTCCTATTATGAAAATGCAGGCTAGAGAGACTGATATATTAGTTTTACAAGAAGACAAGATATCTTATGTTTTATCAGGAAAGAATTTACTTTCTGATGCAGGGGGAGGAAGTTCTTTGACATCTGTTCCACAAGTTTTAGGAACTCAGATTGCAAGAATAGAAGAGTATGGTATTAGTCACAATCCTGAAAGTTTTTCTATTTACGGTGCTGAAAAGTTTTTTACAGATGCCAAAAGAGGTGTGGTTGTAAAGTTACTAGGAGCAGGAGGTCAGCAAGATAGGCTAGAAGTTATTTCAAATCAAGGAATGAGACCTTGGTTTAGGGATTTATTTCAAGTTAATTTTACTACTCAAAAGCTAGGTGGTTATGACCCTTATATGAATGAGTATGTTCTATCTAACAATACAATTGAATTACCGGCAGAAGAAATTCCAATACAATGTGGTATTTCAAAAACAATAAGTGTTACAAATACTAAATCATATACGGAAAACTTTGATGTAGGTAACCTAGTTGGTACTTCTGATATTAATTTTACTGTTAACTCAATATCATCAGGAGCAACTGTTACTATTTCTGCAGTATACAATGGAGTTACTGTAACAACAGGACCTGTAACTTCAGGAGGAACACTTTCTGTAAATAAAAACTTGGTTATAGAGCAAGATTTACAGTTACTAATTACAACTACAGGAACAGTTAATATAACTACTACAGTAAATTGTCCTGTTGGAGATATTATTACTATTAAATTAATCCACTTATCAAGTGCGGTTGAGACAGGTTTACAAATACACGATGAGTATAGATGGGTTGACGGAGCATTTGTTTCGCCTTTACATCAAGAACAAGTTATTTTTGCATCAGGTAATTATCCTGTTGTTTCTTTATTTGAAACTATAGTAGGTCCACAAGGTGGTGGGGTTATACCAACTAACGGTGCGGTTGTAGAAATGTTATCAAACAAGATAAACAATGATACCTTTGACTTTAATATTCTTGAAGATACTTTTCAGTACTTAAGAAGTAATACTCTTTATAATAATAATGCTGCAGATATAGCTTCGTTATTAGCTTTAGTAAATACTGCAACTCCTAACGTTGCTCCTACAAATGGGAACTCCGCATTTAGCGCAGACTTTATTATGCCTAGTAGTGGACAGTATTTATATTTAGTATGGGACACAAGAACTTCTACTGCATTAGATTTATGTTTTGGAACTACTGCAGTTTTAGCGTGTTGTGGTTGTACGGGTTCAACACCTAATAATATTTATGTATTAGAAGACTGTGAGACAGGACTAAATTGGACAGTTGAAGATACTTACGGAGTGTTCTCACTTCAAGATGTTGTTCAATATAAAACAGGACTTGGAGCAAACCAAGGAACTATTATTAATTGTGGGGAGATAATTAGTATTGGAACAACTCCAAACGCTACATTGTTTTCTGCAGTCTCAAGGGTTTGTGGTGATACAGTACATTGTGGAGTTAGTCCAACTAACTGTGTCTTATACACAACATCAACAACAAGTGGTTCAGGAATTACATACACATACACAGATTGTGATGGTATAGCTAGAACCGATTCTGTAGGTGGAGCAAGTGGATTTGATTCAAATGATTTCTGTGCTGAAGAGGGCACGGTAGTAGGAGCACCTAATTTAGTAAATTCAGGTAACTGTCCTTTTTAATAAAAACAAAAAACAAAGATGGCAATATTTTATTTAGACGGAACAACATTATTAAACTCGCAAGCAGTTTTTACAGACCAAGGTTTAACAACACCTGCGGCAGATGGATTTTATTCTGATGGCACAATATCACGAGAGCAAGTTAGTGGTCTTTTATTAGCAGCACAGATTTGTGGGAGTTGCGGAGTTGCTTGTGGAGGTACACTTTCGGCAAGTGCAAGTCAGGGTGTTTACTTACTTGATTTGGATGCAGGTGGAACATCTTCTGATACAGGTGCAATTGTAGTTAGATTTAATCCACAAAGTGTACCTGATGGATTTAAAGCTATGTATGGTGGAATTACTTATAATAAATTAAGTTCTCCAATTGATGGATACCACGCTTCTACAGTAGCTACAAACCACACTTATGTTGGTGCTACTGCAAGTGATTGTGGAATATCAGGTTCTACATATACTCTTAATGAGTTTTCATATATTAATGGAACAGGATTTACAGGAACGGGAAACACACAAAGTGTTACAGTTGCAGCAGGTGACGTATCGTTAAGTAGTGCTGCTCCGGGAAATTGTGTTGCGGTTATACCAAAGCCTAATGCAAGTCCTTCAACTGTTAATTTTAGTTTCATTGGTCCTTGTTCAGGAACGGCTTTTAATATTGCAGTTGATTGTCCTGTTAAGCTAACAAGCTTTCAGACAAATACCACTACCTCTGCTTCTTCTACTGAAGCGTGTGGACTTAGTAATAACGGAACATTTTTTAATGTCCCTGTAACAGGTACTGCAGGTAATCCTGCATTACACGATTGGATATTTAGTGACAATAACGGACAGTTTCCTGCAGCCGATGGTTGGTATAGAGTAGGTGGTACATCTACAATTGAAACACAGAATGGAGTTGTTATTAATACAGGAACTTGTGCAACTAATTCTTTTTTTATAAGTACAATGAGAACAACTTGTAGTGATTTCTGTACAACTAATTACACAATACCTACACAGAAAAGTATGCAAAGTAATAACTCTTATGCTAACATAACTATTGGAGATGAGGTAAGTCTACCTGCTTTATCAGATGGTTTCTATGCTTATGCAGCAACGTCTACTGATACTGCTACAGGTATATTTAGAGTGATGACATTGTCAAATAATATAGTAACATCAATAGCAGAATGCAGCGGTGCAAATTGCGTAATTTTATAAATAAAAATAATGGCACAATCAAAAGTACCAACGAGTTCAAATTATACAATATCATACGATTCTCTTACTAAAGGGTTTCCATCTTTTTATTCTTATTTTCCTGATTGGATGATTGGTATGAATAATTACTTCTATACGTTTAACGGGGGTAACCTTTACCGTCATAATACCAACGAGACAAGAAACAATTACTACGGTCAAAATTATCCATCTACTTTGCAGACTGTATTTAACGACCAACCTTTAGAAAATAAATTATTTAAAACAATTAATTTAGAAGGAGATGATAGTTGGGGAGCAGTAGTAACAAGTGACCAACAAAACACAGGCTTTATTAATCAAAGTTACTTTGAATTAAAAGAAGGTTCGTACTATTCTTTTATAAGAAACTCAGGCTCAACACCTGCGTTATTAGACAACTACGCATTGCGTTCGGTTAATGGTTTAGCTACAAGTTCTAGCGTTACTGTTGTAGGTGCGTTAACAACAATAGATTTTTCTGTAACAATTAATATTGGAAACATTATAAGTGTTGGAGATATGGTATATTTTGGAAATCCAAACCCACAATTAGCAGGGCAGGTTACCGCAATAAATCAAAACTTACCTGCAGGAATAAACCAATTAGTAATAAATAATAACGGTGCAACTTTTATACCAACTGTAACACCCACTCCTACTACGGTTCCGCTGCCAAGTCAAACAGAATATATCTTATACATTAAGAACTCTGTAGCAGAGTCTCACGGGATATTAGGTCACTATGGTATAGTTACTTTAACAAACTCAAATACAAGTGCCATTGAACTTTTTGCACTTGAGAGCGAAGCGATGAAATCTTTCCCTTAAAATTAGTATCTTTGTAACTAATATGGATATAGTTGATGCAAAGCTTAGTAATCCGGAATCTGTCCTAGACTATGTAAACCAAAATACAGGTTTATTATGGGAGAGAATTAACGAATTTAAGAAAGCTATAGTTTCAGCTAAGGGGGTTGTTCTACATCACACAGAAGAGATGGAAGAAACCTTCCCTTTGAAGCACCATATAAAAGATGGTATTTATACAAGAGAAGTATTTATGCCTAAAGGAATGTTAGTAGTAAGTTACATACATAAGACTAATCATCCTTCTTTTTTTATGAGTGGGGAGATGTCTGTTATAAACGATAAAGGAGAAGCGAACAGAATAAAAGCACCAATGGTTGTTCAGACTGAGATAGGTACACAAAGAATTGCTTACACGCACGAAGATTGTGTATGGGTTTGTACTTACAGAACGGATGCTACCACGGTAGAAGAAGCAGAAAAAGATGTTTACACAGAAGACTTTAAAGAACTTCCCCAATATGTAATACAAAAAAATATAGAAGTATGTCAGGAATAATAGCAGGGGTAGCCGTAGCAGCGGTTGGAACAGGATTAAGTTTTGCTCAGGCTGCATCACAACGTAAGTTGTCTGAATCAGCACAAAGAGATGCAGATGCAGCAATGGAAAAAGCTAGAGATAGACTAGATGTAAACTACGCAGAAGCACAATCAATAAAGAAAGAGGGTTACGAATTAGAAAGCGATGCTAACTTAGCAGCCGGAGCACAAGCAATGATTGCTAGTGTGGAGGGAGATGCTAGGGGTGGAGCAGCTACTGCAGGTAGAGTTTTAGCCTCACAAAACCAAGCGCAAGCACAGACTCGTGTTGCGATGGGTGATGAACTTACCAATATTGAAACTTCAATAATGGAAGAAGACTCTAGACTTAGAGATTTAAACGTATCGTTAGACTTAGAAGAGGTTGCAGGTAACCAACAGAAAGCTGCAGATGCAGAAAGAAAAGCAGCAGCAGCAACTGCGGCAGGTGTTCAGCAAGGTGTAGCAACTGCAGGTGCAGCAGTATCAGCATTTGTTCCTTTATTCCAACAAAGAACACAGAAACAAATTGATGCAGTAGGAGGAATGAGTTTAACTCCTGAACAATACACAAAATTTGGTAATGTAGAAGGTGGTAGTATGGGTGAGGCTGCAGGGAAAGGATTTACTAACCTTGACTTTGATAAGGTAAAAAACTTTAGTCGAAGCGAATTTAAAGACTTTAAATCAAACTTAAGTGCTGACCAAACAAATATGTTATTTAAGAGTAAGCAATACTTACAAAACTATAATAGTTATCCTAGCTTAAGCCTTGATGGAAACGAGGGGAACGGGGTACTAATAAACCCTGTAACAGGTAAACCTTGGGGACAATAATAAACGAATAGATAACTATGGCAACAGCATATAAGTACGTTGAAAGACAGGTCGATGACCAAATAAATTGGGCAGAGGTTACAAGTAACTTAGCAAATACATTAAAGGAAGAGGGTCGTGTAAGGCAAGAGAAAAAAGATGCAATAGATAATGCTTCCCGTGAGTATGCTAATATACTTAACAACGTTCCTGTTGGTGAGAACACAGAGTTAAATAAGTTTGCTTTAAACGCAGCCTCTGATTTGCAGCAGCAAATGCTAATGCAGACTACTCTATTAAAGTCAGGTCAGTTAGACCCAAGGCAGTATACCATTATGAGACAGAACTTAACCGATGGTACTGACCAAGCGTTTAGTTTATTTCAAAATTATAATGCTGAGTACGACAAGAAGATGGCAATGATGGACCCTAACCTTCCTCCTAGTGAGCGTGCTTCGGCAATGCAGACTTGGCAGATGGCAGAGTTAGAGGGATTTGGAAATTTTAAAAACAGTAAGCTAGTTATAAATCCTAACTCAGGACTTATGTCTATGGCTAAGATGGTTCCTGACCCTAATTTTAAAGGTGACCCTGCTAACGCTCCAATGGTTCCTGATATGAATAACTTACAAAGTGTTCAGGCTTTAGAGAACAGGCTTAAAGGAACGGTTACTCAGTATGACGTAATGGGTGCAGCAGATACTTACTTAGATTCTTTAGGAGCAGATAAGAGAGCAGTTATAACAGGACTAGGACAGAAGTATACATCGGCAACAATCAAAACAATTTCAGATGCTACCGCAAAACAAAAGGGTAGTTGGAAAAGTATGAGTACTAAAGAACTAGATGCAGAAGCTAAGAGGTTAGGTGTAGATGCATCTGAATTAATAGAGATTACTTTGTTTAGTGAGTCTCAAGATAATTGGGTTAAAGGTCAACTAGGTGTTGGCGGTACGGCAGCAGCCTCAGTACTGTTAGACTATAAGAGTGTAAACCCTATAACAGGAGAACCATACACACAACTACAATGGTCTAAGGCTAATGAATTAAAGGCAAAGAAAGATAGTAATATTATATTAATGAAGAATGTTGATGGGCGAATGGTTCCTGATTTATCAGAAGACCAACAAGCGGAGGCTGAAAGAGTTATGAAGACTCAAATTAATATTGGTTTAGATTACGAAGAAGATATTAAAGCAGTTAAGACAGGATTCGAAGCAACTCCTGAACCTAAAGATATTAGAGATGGTAAAAAAGAAATTGAGAAAAAACAAAACTTACAAAAAGTTTGGAATCAAATAAAATCTCAAAGTGCTGAAGATAGAATTGCATCTTTCGAATCGTTAATTGGTACAGAGATAGCTAAAAGCGCAGGACTTATAGGTGTTAATCCATCAGAGGATGGAACTTCTATATCTTTTGTTTATATAGATTCTCAAAAAGCTAAGAATAGAACGATTGATATTGACCCTAATATATCTGACGAAGAGTGGGCAATCATTGGTAATGAAATCACAGGATTAGATGACCCAACTGCAGCAGTAGCAGCAGGAGGTTTTGGAAAAGATAAAGATGGTAAGCCATTAGCATACAATGCAGACTTTGGAACATCAGGAGCAAACAGAGAGGGTAACCTTCAAAGGTTTGATGCTGAATTAAGTTCATTTGTAGATGATGGTTTCCCTGCTACGGCAGGTGGTGAACCATTCTTAGACTTAGAACAAGATGAAGTTGTAATAGCTTTAAATGATAGATATGGTAAGTTTGGATTAAAGGCAGTTGCCACGGGATATGGAGGTGCTGATAATACTCGTGTTACTATAGAGGGTTGGACAGGAGATGGAGTAGCCGAACAGAGTTATGATTTAGATTCAGATACCGATGTCGATAGTACTGCACTAGAAGACCAAGAGGCATTTAAAAAATGGCTTAAGTATGTTCTAGAGAAGACAGGTCAAGTAGAAAGAATTGCTGAGACTGAAGGTTTTACAGGAAAGAAAAAAACTACTACCACTAAAGCAGAAGACGATGCAGCAGCAGCAGAAGCAAAGAAGTTTGGTCCTTGTGAGGGTGGCAAAAAAATTGAGTTAGCTACAGGTTTACCTATAAACTGTTAATAATTAGTATATAAAATTTTATGGCAATACAGGACGAAATATATTACACTACACCGAACGGAGCAAAGATAAGTCAGACCGAAGCATTAGAACGTTACGGTAGTGAACAGTTTGATGCATTGGTTAACACAGGAGATTTAATTGAGTTTCAACAAGAAGAAGAACCGGACCTAAACCAAGGTGATAGTTTTTATGAAACACCTAACGGAAATGTTTATACTGAAGGTGACCTTATAAGTCAATATGGTATAGATGATTTTAATTCTTATGTGGAAGGTGGTAACTTAAAAAAAAAAGATTCCGCAGAATCTCTATCAACATTTGCGGATACAGATTTAGCATTAGAAGCAACTTCAAAATTACCCGTTTCTGAGGGGATTAACTCAGGTGAAGTTGATTATTTTCAAGGAGCATTTGGTGATGTACTAAGAGGTATTGATATGATTCAACCACTTGGTATTGGAGATTTTATTGATGATATGGCTCGTTCAATTGATGCCGGTTTTCAAAATGGTCAGATAGCAGAGAGTGGTAACGACCTTTTATATGGAGGCTCTGATGCAAGCTATGAAGACATTCAAGAATTTATTGCAAAGACAGAAGGTGCTAGAAGCTTAGGACCGTCTGATGAGATGCAGGATTACACAAGAATTTACGAAGAAGAAAAAGCAGATGGCTTAGGTGCTTGGGGAGTTATAAAAGGATTAATATTAAATCCATCAGTAATACCGGAGGTACTAGCAAGTTCATTTTCAGCAATGGCTAACCCTGATTCAGCAGCAGCAGCAGGTGTTATTATTGGTGGTGGTGCAACAGTTGGAGCAGTTGCCGGAGGTGGTATATTATCAGCACCCGGTGCTATAGCAGGAGCAGCAGCAACATTGCCGTATGCATTTGCAGCAGCAGGAACAGTACTAGAAACAGGTTTAACATTTGGTGAATTACTACAAGTAAAGCTTGAGAATAAAGGACTTGAATTAACTAATGAAAATGTTAAAACAATTTTAAATGACCCTGAAGCTTTAGCTGAATTGCGTTTTGATGCTATTGCAAGAGGAGCAACGATTGGTGCTATTGATGCATTGACAGGTAGGCTTGGTGGTAAAGTTGCAGCACCTCTATTAAAGCAAGCAGGTAAAGCAGGTAAGGTAGCAGGTAAAGGATTAAAAAGAAAAGCAATTGGTAAAGCTTCTTTAGTAGAAGGTGTTGGTGGTTCTTTAGGAGAGACTGCAGGTATTACTGCCACTAATATATATGGAGAGGACGGTCAAGATTATGATACGGGAGAAATAATGTTAGAGGGTTTAGCAGAGATGCCGGGTTCTGTTAAAGATATTATTGCAGTACGATATCAGAAACCTAAGTATAGAATTAACGGAAAGAAAGCTACCGTAGAAGAAATAGACCAAGTAATAAATGGTATGACTTACGAGCAGTTGACGGCTCCTAATTTTAAAATTCAGATTGACAATGACTTTGATGGTAGAGCAGAAATACTTCAAGAGAAAATAGTAAAAGGAAGAACAAGAGCAGCAGTAAAAGCAGCTAATCCTGAATTAAACGAAACAACTTTAAACCGTATTGTAGAATTAGAACAACAAGTTACTGAGCAAGAGGGTAAAGTATTAGGTACTGTTACAGGTAAGAAGAAAATTTCAGACTTAAAAGCAGAAATAATTAATCTTCAAGAAAACCAATTAGAGGCTGAGGCAGTTTCTGAAACTGATGCAGTATTGGATGAAGATGGTAATGCAGTTGAGAGTGAAGTTGTTGCTGAAGAAGTAAATACATTGGAGCAATTTGACACATTAACTCCTGAAGAAAAACTTGAATATGTAGACGAGGCAGGTAAAGTATTGATAGCCGAAGCTGAAGCTAATGGTGAGGTTGAGTTTACTTTTACTGAAGAACAGATAAACCAAAAAGCATCTGAGTTATTACAAGAAGATGTTTCATCTTTAGAAGGAGAATTAAAAGATGAGACTAGATTTAGTGTAGCTGAAGAGGGTGATGCTTTGGTGTCTGTAGATGCTGCAGATAGTGAATTGATTCAAGAGGAAATGAATAATGAGTTCCCTGAATCAGAGGTAAACTTTGAATCAACTACTGAAGGTGGTGGTGTTACTGTTAGTCCTTTTGAGGATAGTAATTCAACTGAAGAATTTACCGATGCTGATGCGGTTGAGATGGGGTTTGAGAGTAAAGAGAAGGCAGTTCAACCTATAGAAAACTTTAATGGTATACCAATGATTACAGGTATATCTGATACTGCAGCAGGTGGAACTATCAAAGACTCTAAGGGTGGTGATATGAAAGCAAAGGGTGGTGTAATGTTTAATGCACTAGCTAAAGTTAAAGCAGCTTGGGCAGGAGTAAAACCAAGTACGTCTGAAGGACAATTTAAAAACGCAGTAAAATTATATAACAAAAACAAACCATTGTTTGATAGGCTATGGAAGGAAGGTAAGCTACCTAACGGTCAGATACCAATGGCAATTGTACGAATGGGTAATGATGCTATTAATTCTAATGAAATAGTATTTAGATATTTATCACCTGAAATTAATGCACAGTCTCAAGAGAATCAGACTGCTGCATTAAATGATTTAATTGCAGGATTAAAAGTTAAAAAAGGAAAACAGAATCCTAAACTTCTAAAATTTATAAGCGATAACAAAATTACAACTCTTGGTGCATTAACAAATGCCGTAGTTAAAGATGCTAACGCAAGAGCAAAAGGTAACTATAAAACTACTTTAACGCTAGATGAAAGAGCAGCATTATACGATAACTTAACTTCACCTGAAGGAACTAAGAAAGCAAATAAGCCTTTCTTAAAATCATTATACAAAGGTACTACTGATAATTCAAGTGTATTTTTATCAGATAATATATACAATGCAGTAGGGGAACCGTCAATGATGAAAACCAAAAAGGGAGATATTGTTTCTATTGTTGGTGTTGATGTATTAGATGGTGGTGTTGTAGATATAGAACACGGTAACTATGGGTCAGGACCCAAGGGTGGTTTAATTGCATTGATTAGTAATCCTACAAATGGAATGAATGTATTCCCTGAATGGAAAGCTAAATCAAACAGAGTCTTTAAAGAAAATACTGCAGGTGTTGCACCAACTAAAAAAGGTACGGCTGCTCAGACAATGGGGACGGCTGCAAATGATAAAGCTTTTCAAGGTGCTGCAGTAGAAACAGATATGTCAGACATTCAAGTCCTAGCTGCTAAGTTTAGATTTGCATTTCCGGGAGTAACTGTAGTTAGTACTAAGGCTGAGTTTGAAGCAATGCTAAAACAACCCGGTATAAGAACTAAAGTATCAGAAGGAAAAATAATTCTTGGTATGACTACTGATGGTAAAGTTTTCTTGAACCCTGAGTCTAGTTCTTTAGGTACACCTATTCACGAGTTTGGTCACGTTTGGATTGACTTCCTTCGTTCTAAAGCAAGTGGTGATACAGGAACTGCTCTATTAAAAAAAGGTTTAAAATTAGTTGAAGGAACTGAAGCTTTAAAAACTGCAATAGAAAAATATGGAGACAACGCTTTAGCAAGAGAAGAAGCTTTAGTAGAGTTGATGGCAAACAAAGGTGAAACCATTATTGATGCAGGGCAAAAATCTAACTTTAAAGAATGGTTGAATGCAACGTTTAAATATATTCAAAAAAAGTTTGTTAGGTCTGAGAAATTATTTGCTAAAGAAGATATAAAAGAATTAAAGAGGCAACTAAAAAATGAGGAAATAACTCAAGAACAATATGATAAATCTCTTAAAAAGATTCAAGCATCTGTTAAAAAGAGTATAGCTTCACTAACTATAGAAGACTTTATAAACACAGGTCTTGCAGATTTATTTGGAGGTAAAGAACTAAGCGCATCGTTTGATGCCAAGAAAGAATCAAAAGGTGTTATGCCTAGATTTGAATTGGGAGATAGTGTTGTTGCCTTTATAAAACAAGCAAGAGCGCAAGGAATAAAAGAGGTTGCAATTAAAGTTGCTCTAGCTAAAAGAGGTATAGATTATGCAGATTATCTAGTACAATTAAAAGCATCTAAAGGTAAAGCAAGTCCTAAAGTAAAGATGAGTAACAGTTATGCCAAAGGATTTGATAGGGTACTAAAAGAAATAGATGGCATAGTTAAAAAAATTAAAGCTAGAAATGTTAAAGGAGATACCAACCCTAATGTTATTTTAAAGGCTGCACAAAAATATCTTCAGGGAACTAAGTTGTATGAGAACGCAACTGATGTTCAGAGAGAGCAAATGGTTAGAGACCTTAGAGCGAGTCTTGGTATAAAAGAAAAGAAAACAAAGACACCTGCAGCAGCAATTAAAAAGTCTCAACAAATTTTTGGAAACTTTAAGAAGGATGAGGTAATTACGTTCACTATAAAACAAATGTGGGCAGAAAGAATTCGTGCTTTAAACAGAGGTGCGAAGTCAGGGATAAGAGCCTTTGTAAAATCTCAAGTAGCAATAGCTGCAGAGATAACTGATATGGTTAAAAAAGGAACCATTACCACTAAGCAAATGGCATCTATCCTTAGAAAGTTTACGGGAGTAAACCCTTTAAGTGATTCGTCAATTGAAAGGTTCGTTGACTATATGTCTAAGGTTATTAATAACGCTGAATATGATTCGCAAATAGCTAGAGCAAAAAGTTTAGTTAGTCGTGCAAAGAAAAACATAGCAAAGAAGATTGGTGTAGCAGATGGTATTAGAACTCAACTACAACAAATACTTTCTATTAAACCTAATATGATTCCTGAGTCTGTATTTCAACAGTACTTAGAATTAGTGGAAGAGTTTGGTGCGAACTTAGCGGTGTTAAATTTATCAGAAATTCAATCTACTACTGATGCGGTAGAAAAAATATTAGCAGCTTTAGATTTAGAGTTCAGTTTAATACCTGAACTTAGAGATAGAATGATGGCATATGGTCCTGAATTTTTAGATGGTAAAATAGATTTTGCTGCTACGATAAAGGCTATGCTTAAGGATGAGTCTATTACAGAAGCTGAAGCAGAACTAATGAAGAAGTATAAGTCTGATATAGTTCCTGCTAAAACAAAAATAGAAAAAACTAAAGTTGAATTAGCTAAAGAAAAAGCTGACACAATAGATAGAATATTAAAAACTAAAGTTCTAAAAGTTTCTGAACTTCCAAGTAAATTAGAAAAAGCTTTAGCTGACAGATTCGAAAAACTTTATAATAACAAAACAGTTTTAGAAGGATTAGATATAGAAGACTTAAAGCAAATTGAAAAACTAATAGACAATATTCAGAGTGGGTATCTACCTCACCTTGTTCAGCTTCAAGTTTCTAAAATGGATTCTATACTTGACGGGAAATTATTATCTGATGCACTTACGGTTGGTAAGGTTCCAACAATAAGTAGCTTGTATGCTAAAGCAAAGAACCTAATTAATCGAGGTAAGCGAGGTGCAATTTCTGAAGCGATAAGAAGAAACCCTTTGTTTTATATTGACCAAGTGTTTGGGAACTATAAGGGTAAGCCAATCTTTAATGCTTTATTTGATAGAGCAGCGATTGCTCAAGAAAGATTTGATACAGAAATGAAAATCATCTTTGGTAAGCTAGAGGATGCAGAGACTGCAGTTTTTAAATCGTTTAATAAAGACGGAAACAAAACTTTAGTATCTAAGTTTAAGCAGATGATTTATATGATTCAACTTGAACACGATACCAATATAGGAAATAAAGAAGTTAGTAATGCTTCAGGTTTTATTTTAAAAACTATTGATAAGATTGATGCAGGTGAAACAACATTCTCTATGGATGATGCAGAGGCTTTAAGAAAAATCTATGATGAGTTCAAAGATGATAACGGAGAGATTGATATTGAAAAATTAAATGCATCCTTTAATAAAGCTGAGTTGGCTTCTATAAAAACGATTCAAGAAATCAATAAAGAACTTGGACCTAAAGCAATATTTACTGCAGGTATTATTCGTGGAGATGCGATGACACCAAGAAATAATTATGTACATCTAAGCGTATTACCTGACTCTAAGACCGAAGCAGAAAGTGCGCCAACTTCTATAGCTAAGTTTAATAAAAGCTTAAAGCCTTCGACTAAAGCAAAATCTTTAATTGAAAGAACAGGGTCTACATCGCCATTAAACTTTGATGTTTATGCAGCAGCAAGTAAAGGAGCCAAAGGAGTTTTAATAGATTTTCATTTAACAGAACCTATAAGAACTGCTAGAAGAACTATACTTCAAGCAGAAGCAAATTTAAAAGCAGATGGCACAAGAGTAAGTACAGAAGATAGAGAGAAACTAAACGCAGTTAAAGATGCGTTCAATGAGGTTGTAGAAAACTTATTACAGAATAGTTATACCGAAACTTCTTTAGGAGGTGCAGTAGTACAATGGTTACAGAAGAATGGTTACCGTGCAATTTTAGCAAGTACTACTAGATGGGTTGCAGAACTTAGTTCTAACGGTGCATTTGCTATGATAACTAATCCTAAAGCATTTCTTGCAGGAGCAAAAGTAGGTCTTGGATTTTTAAATAGCGATGCTGCTCCAAAAGTTATGTCTGTTCTAGGTAGTAAACAAACTACTCGTATATATCCAAATGAGGATATGTCAGGTAGAATGATAGACTCTAGACTTCTAAACCAAAACGAAGGTTTAAAGGGAGGTAGAACTAAAGGTAGGTTTATGAACAAGCTTACTCAGGTTTGGAATAAGAGCGGTAAGAAATATCAAGGAGGTGTGGCTACAATTGCTGATGGTTTAATCTCTACACCTGATAAAATTGTAATGAGACCAATGTGGTTTGGTTCTTTTCAAAATGCATTCGAGGCTATAACAGGACAGAAACCTGACTTAGATAAGATAGCTGCAGAAGACTCTGCCTATATGGAAAAGTTTTCTGAGGCTTTAACTCAGGCAACTACTGAAGCAGATGAAACATCTGTGATGACAGGGTCAACTGCAAATCCATTTATGGGTATACTAAAAGGAACATCTAAAGCTACTGATGGGGTTCCAACAAAAGTATTTAATGCCTTTAATAATTTTATGACTACGTTTTTAATATACGAATATATTACCGCACGAACCGGGGTTATGAATGCAATTGGTAAAGGTCATATGACAAAGCAAAAAGGTGCTCAGTTAATAGCAGGTTCTGCTACTCGTATGGTTATGTATACTATGATGGCACAGATACTTGGTGAAGCACTAGGTGGTATTGCAGGAGAAGAAGAAGAAGAACAAAAAAGTTTAGATAAAAAACTTGGTCAAGCCGTTGCTTCAACTTTTTCATCTATGTTATTTGGTAGAGATTTTGGTAATGCAACTAAGAGTATAATAAACATTGGTATTGAAAACTTTAACATAGAGTTTTTAGATATGTTAAGAGAAGGAGACTACGACCAATACAAAGATGGATTGGCATATCAGATTATACCACCTAACACAGATGGTAGAGGTACTAACCTTGGAGAAATCATAACAAAAATGACGGCTTCTTTAGGACCTGCTGCAAAGACTTTAGACTTTATGATTCGTAAAGGAACTGAAGCAGATAAGAAAACACCACAAGCAATTAAGAGAAGAGAGAATGAGATAATGATGAGACTTCCACTAGAATTGTTAGGTAATTCAGGATTCATTCCTATGTATAAAGATGTTAGACGTTTAGTATTAAGGAGCATCTATAGTGAAATGAGAACTGCAGCAGCAGAGAATAAATTTTCTAAACAAAACGAATTGAATAGACTTCAAGGATATAAAACAAGAAGTGATATGAAAAGATATGACCCTTCGTTATGGTATGAAACTTTTGGACCAAACTCTGAATTTTTTGAGGCTGAACAGGCAGAGAAAACTATTCAAAGAAATTTAAGAAAAGAAAAACAAAGGATTAAAGATGAGACTTATAACTATAATGGCAATACTAAATCAGGCTTTGGGTCAGGTGGCTTCGGGTCAGATGGCTTCGGGTCAGGTGGCTTTGGGTCAGGTAGTAGAAAAAAGAAATCAGGATTTGGTTCTGAAGGATTTGGTAATTAAAATTTAAACCTATGCCATTTAAAAGTAAAGCACAGAAAGCGTGGATGTATGCCAACAAACC
>ERZ1027208.248-NODE-248-length-24408-cov-22.482692_pt1 | contig 24408 bp, 15 predicted proteins | sample MGYA00520867_ERZ1027208 | MGnify/ENA primary metagenome ERZ1027208 (study PRJEB33311, sample SAMEA4378413) | marine metagenome | biome: Marine biome; feature: Fjord; material: Water | collected 2014-07-20T08:00:00Z/2014-07-... | depth 75 m ...
TTTAATGTCTTTCTAATCATAAAAATAATTTTTAAGGATACTATTTGTTTTTTTAGAGCTAACGTTTTTGTAAATAATTTAAGAATTTCATAAGCGAATTATGAGTTATCACCGAATTATGTGATAGCAAAAATCTGTATATAACATTCAAAACCAATATTATGCCGAAAAGAAAGACATCCAATGATAAGACTAAAAAAATTGAAAATTTAGAGCACTTTGAAAAAGAAGTGAAAAACACAAAAATGACTACAAATCAAGGTTTGAAAGTCAATGATACAAATAACTCTTTAAAAACAGGAGAGCGAGGCTCAACTTTATTAGAGGATTTTTTGTTAAGGGAAAAAATAACTCATTTTGATCATGAAAGAATTCCTGAACGCATTGTACATGCTAGAGGAAGTGGTGCACACGGTTATTTTGAATTGTATGAAAGTATAGAACAATATAGTAAAGCAGGACTATTTACCGATACGTCTAGGAAAACACCTGTTTTTGTACGATTTTCAACGGTTGCAGGTTCTAAAGGTTCAACAGATCTTGCAAGAGATGTACGTGGATTTGCAGTAAAATTCTACAATGAGGAAGGCACTTGGGATTTAGTAGGAAATAATATGCCCATTTTCTTTATTCAAGATGCTATGAAATTTCCAGATTTAATACATGCGGTTAAACCAGAACCTAATAACGAAATTCCGCAAGCAGCTTCGGCACATGATACGTTTTATGATTTTGTTTCCCGAACCACGGAAGCCCTTCACAATCATATTTGGGTTATGAGTGATCGAGCTATTCCAAGAAGTTTTAGGATGATGGAAGGTTTTGGTATTCATACATTTAGATTGATAAATAAAAAAGGAGAATCTCATTTTGTAAAGTTTCATTGGAAACCAAAACTAGGAATACATTCTGTTACTTGGGATGAAGCTGTAAAAATTAGCGGTGCAGATTCAGATTTCCACCGACGCGATTTGTGGGATGCCATAGAAGCAGGTCAATATCCTGAATGGGAGTTGGGCGTTCAGATCGTTCCAGAAGCAGACGAGCATAAGTTCGAATTTGATTTATTGGATCCTACTAAATTAATTCCAGAGGAAATGGTTCCTGTAAAAATTATTGGTAAGATGACTTTAAACCGGAATCCAGAAAACTTTTTTGCAGAAACCGAACAAGTGGCTTTCCTACCAGGACATATAGTGCCAGGAATCGATTTTACGAACGATCCTTTATTGCAAGGACGTCTTTTTTCATATAGAGATACACAGCTTTCTAGATTGGGTAGCCCGAATTTTCATCAAATCCCGATTAACAGACCAATTGTAGAAACACATAATAATCAGCGTGATGGGCATATGCAAATGGAAATTCCAAAAGGTCAAACAGCTTATTTTCCTAATAGTTTAAGTGGAGGTTGCCCGCATCTATCAAAAATGGCTGAAGGTGCATTTACTTCTTATGAAGAAAGGATAGATGCCGAAAAGATTCGAACTCGAAGTGAGAGTTTTAGCGATCACTATTCCCAGCCAGCACTGTTTTATCGCAGTCTTGCGGATTGGGAACAGCAACACGTTGCAGATGCCTATACATTTGAACTTGGTAAATGTAATCACAAACACATTCAAGAGCGTATGTTATGGATAATTGCCCAAATTGATGAAAAATTATCAAAAAAGGTAGCTGAAGGTTTAGGTATGAAGGTGCCTAAAAAAATTGAAGAACCCGTTAATCAAGCTATTGGAGCTGATGCTGATGTTTCTAAATTCCAACCTCCTAAAAAGAAAATATATTTAGATAAAGATGCTGCATTAAGTCAAGCAAATACCAAATTTGATACTATTGCAACGCGGCAAATTGCTGTTTTAGTGTCGGATGGATTTTCCATGAAAGATTTCAAGAAGATGACTGATGCATTGAAAAAAGAAGATGCTATGATAAAAATAATAGCGCCTTATGGCGGCACCATCAAATGTGACGATAATATGGATCATAAAGTAGATGCTGCAATTGCTACGACAGAAAGTGTGCTTTATGATGCGGTTTATATTCCTGGAGGAAAAAAATCTGTAAATGGATTAAAGGAAAAAAAGAAATTCATCAAATTTATTAACGAGGCATTTAAACATTGCAAAGCTATTGCTGTAGATAATGAAGGTGAAATGCTTCTAGATGAAACTTATGTTAAAGAATTTAAAGATGATGAAGCAGTACTAATTAATAAAGACTCTAAAGCCTTTATAAAAGCAGTTTCACAACATCGAAATTGGAAGAGAATGAAAAATGCTGAAAAAATTCCTGTTTAATTCTAATATCATTAAACATAATAAATAAAGAAGCCCCAATTTTGTTGGGGCTTTTTTATTTTGCTTTTTTGTTTTAACTAATGGCTTTTCTGTTAAGACGCTGTTCTGCCATATCATTTAGTTTGTCGTCTGCGCCATACTCTTCATCCAATGTTTTCTTAAGTTTGGAAGCAACACTTTTATGGCCCAGTTCCTTAGCATATCTAATTGCAGTGCCATAGCCGGAAATTTCGTAATGTTCCACGCGTTGGGCTTCTGCTATCAAACCAGCATCAGAAACATCATCGTCTTTTTTTTCTTTTATAAAACTTTCTGCTTCTTTAACCAATCCTTCCATCGCTTTACATGTTTCTCCTTCTGGATTAAAGCCTAATTCATCGCATACTTCTTCCAGTCGCTTTTTATGATCCTTTGTTTCTTCCAAATGATCTTCAAATGCTTTTTTTAATTTTGAATCTTTAGCGTTTTTCACCATTTTAGGTAATGCTTCCACCAACTGTTTTTCGGCGCTGTATAAATCTTTCAGTTGATGCTCTAATAAGTCTTCTAATGTTTTCATAATGAATGTTTTATTTTAATGTTATGTTACATAAAATTAAATATTGTTAGTAAATACTTTGTGCGTAAAACATTTTAATTAGGGCCTTAAAGAGTATGTTTTAGACCTATTTATCAATCGGGTTAATCTTTGAATGTTTTGAGTTTGCTTCTCTATTTCCTGCTTTTTAATTAATGATATTAAATAAGAAGATTATGATTAAGTTAAAGACAAGAGCTTTTGATTTTAATGATTGGTTATTATTCTCAATAGAATTGCCAAGCACTTCAAATGCAAGGGGTTTTACAGGAGAAAATATTTTCACACGAGAGAGAAAATTTATAGCTTCAGTTGCTCAATAAAGTGAAATGAGGCCTTGTAAAAAGTATTGGTGAAAGTGAAATAAATAAGATAATTGCTTTATTTCATTTCAATTTTCAGTTTATTTTCTTTTAATCCTTTTGCTTTTGCTGTTATGGTTGCGCTTCCTTTTTGAAGACCAGATTGTAAAATAACCATGGCTTTTCCGTAAAACAAGTGCACAGCATTGGATTGAAATGGTTCGAAAGATTGCGGATTACCATTGCCAACGCCAGCAATTTCAATATTTCCATTTATGGTAATGTTTATTTTATCATTAGCTAACGGACATAAATTTCCATCTTTATCATAAGCTTCAACTAAAACATAAGATAAATCTTCTCCGTTGGATTTTATGGTATTTCTGTCTGCTGTTAACTTTAATTGATAGGTTTTCCCCGCAGTTTTTATTGTTTGTTCGCCAATGTTTTCTCCTTGTTTGTATGCTACTACTTTAACTTCTCCAGCTTCATATATAACATCTTTCCACATTAGTCTAAAACGCTCTGTAGAATTTTTAGAGGCTGGTTTCTTGCATTGTTTTCCTTGCGACTTCCCATTAATAAAAAGCTCGCCACAATCACCATTGGTATAAGCAAAAACAGGAATGTTTTCTCCTTCTTTGCCTTTCCAGTTCCAATGTGGTAAAATGTGAATGGTATTTTCTTCAGGTTTCCAATAACTCTTGTATAAATAATAGCGATCTTTTGGAATGCCAACTAAATCTACGGCTCCAAAATAGGAGCTTCTAGATGCTTCTTTATCTTTAAAACCTAACATTTTTACAGAACGATTATCATAAGGAGTTGGTTCGCCTAAATAATCAAAACCAGTCCAAACAAATTCGCCAGCAATATAGCTTTCGTCTTGTTGCCACATAAAATCATCATCGGCTATTTCTGCCCAATCAGGCGCATTTAAATCGTAAGAGCTAACTTGTAATGATTTTGTGAAGTCCGTTTTTTCTTCAGGTAAAGGAAATTCGTAAAAACCACGTGTACTTAATGTTGAAGCTGATTCACTTATAATAACAGATTTGTTTGGCTCTAACTGTCTCGCTAAACGGTAGCGTCTGCCATAATTCCAGCTATGTACATCGTAATAATCGAAATGACGTAAAGCAGCACTTTCTAAATTATCACACACCAAAGTTGTGGGTCTTGTTGGGTCATATTTATTCACATAATTTATCATTGTATGTAAACGCTTAAAACCGTTGTTTATATTGTATTGTACATCGCCAATTTCGTTACCAACACTCCATAAAAATACTGATGGATGGTTACGGTCTCTTTCAATAAAATTCTTAATATTTCTGTGTGCAAATGCATCAAAATCTGTGTCTTCGGTAATATCTGCTTTGCCATCATATTTATCGAATATTTCATCTAAAAACAATAATCCCATTTTGTCACATAATTCTAATAATTCTGGAGCAGCAACATTATGGCTATTCCTAATGGCATTTACACCCATAGATTTCATAATTTCCAATTCACGTTCCATCGCACGTGTATTAAAAGCCATACCTAAAGGTCCTAAATCGCTATGTAAATTCACGCCTTTTAATTGTACTCGTTTATTATTGAGATAAAAACCATCATCTGCCGTAAAACGAATGGATCTTATTCCAAAAGGTGTAGTATAAGAATCTACTAAGGTTTTGTTTTTATAGACATTGGTTTTAGTACTGTAAAGTGTTGGATTTTCTGTATCCCACAATTCTGGGTTTGGAATTTGAACAGTAACTTCAAAATCTTTGTTTTTTCCTGCGGAAACACTTTTGCTTATCGATTTCCTGATTATTTCTTGCTCTTTTGAATTATAGATAATATGTTCAACCGTTATAGAGTCTTTTAAAGAAGTTTCATTAGCAACTGAAGCATTTATTCTAACATCAGCATAGTTGGGTTTAATGATTGGGGTTGTTACGTAAGTTCCCCAAATAGTAACGTGAATGGGATTCGTAACCAGTAGCTGAACTTTTCGGTATAAGCCACCACCTGGATACCATCTGCTATCGTGTTCTCTTGTATCTGCATAAACAGTTAGTACATTTTTGCCGCCAAAATTCAGGTAATCTGTAATATCAATGTGAAATGAATTATAACCGTAATCCCATTTGCCTACCAATTTTCCGTTGATATAAATTTTAGGAAAAGCCATAACACCATCAAAAATAAGACTGACTTTTTTGTCTTTATAAGTTGAAGGAATTTCTAATTCTTTTCTATACCAACCTTCTGCTTTCCAAGGTAGTTTTCCTGTATTTCCATCACCGTCAACTATAAAGTCTTCGCCAATTGCCCAATCGTGAGGTATTGTAACCGATTGCCATTTAGAATCATCAAAATCTATCGTTGTTGGGTTGTTTTGGTGTCCTTTAAAGAATTTCCAATCGGTTTTTAGTGTTTGGATTTCTCTGTTTTGAGCATAGTTAGATTGACAAAAACTAAAAAAAAATAGACACAGTAAGATTGGTAAAGAGCGAAATTTAAGGTTCATAATTATTAATTGTTATAAAATTGAAGACCTAAAGTTGCTGTGTAGTTATTATCGAATAAAGTAGCATTATCCCAATGAGATCCTTGTGCCCACTGCGTGCTACAATCTGTAGAAACCCAAGCAGGTTCCCAATAAACAATACCTTCGCCACCAGCATTTTCAACAACAGATTTTAATTGATTTAGATAATCTAATTGTCCTTGTTGGGTTGCAGGATAACCAGTAACAATAGCATCACTGCCTAAAACATTATTAGCACTATCTGCGTCTGTTAATGTAAAAGGATAAGCGGTTTCAACAATCATTAAACGTTTGTTGTAGGTATTGATAAGTGTGTTTATTGGTGTTGCAACATCGTCTAAAGTGTAAGTGGACCAAATAGGGTAATACGATAAACCAATCCAATCAAAATCTGTAACACCATTTTGTGCTGCTTGCTCAAACCACCATAAACCATTTTCGGGTTGGGCAATATGAAGCATGACATCAATATCTTTGTTTTTTGCTATTGAAATATCTCTAACAGCTTTAATGCCTTTGTTTATTAATTTGGAATTTCGAGTCCAATTTATAGGCCATTCTAAATCGCCTTCTTGTAATATCATAGGGTTTATTTCATTTCCAACCTGTACAATGTCGGGCAACAAATTGGAGCTTGATAATTCATTTAAAGTATTATAAGTGTAACTATATAATAAATTGCCTAGCGCTGTTGTGTTGTCTATTTCGCTTATCCAAGCAGCAGGAATTTCTTGTTGAGAAGGATCTGCCCAAGTATCAGAATAATGAAAATCAAGTAAAACCTTCATTCCTTGAGATTTTGCTCTTTGAATGGTTGTTTTTACATCTTCTAAATTGGAATAGTTTGTCCAAGTAGGATTATGCCATAGACGAACCCTTACTAAATTTGCGCCTGCTTCTTTAAAGATAATGAAAGGATCTTTTTCAATATTATTTCCATCTTTATATATAGCGCCACAATCTTCCATTTCATTTACATAGGATAAATCGGCTCCTTTGTAAAAGGATTCTTCAGTTGAAGGATCGACTATAACTTCATCATCAGTAGGATTAGATGTGTCGTTATTAGAATCGTCGCTAGATGAACAAGCGTTCAAAAATAATAAGGTTAAAAGCAATGTTCTAATTAAGGTGCTCTTTAAATCAGCTAATTTCATTTTAATGCAATTTTTTAGGTAAGCTAAATTAAAAATTTTAATTACAAAAACCTACCAGTACCTACCAGTTTTTTATATATTTGTTTTTATGAGTTTAATTTCGGTAAAAGAAAATATAGGTATTCCTAAATATAAACAAATAGTATCTTCTATTGAAGGTGCTTTAACAAACCGTGAATTAAAAAAAGGAGATAGATTACCATCTATTAATAGCGTTAAAAACAGATTTTCATTGTCTAGAGATACCGTTTTAATGGCTTTTGGTGAGTTAAAGACAAGAGGTATAGTTGAATCTATTCCAGGAAAAGGCTACTATATTAAAAGCGAAAATGTAAAAGTAAAGGAGAAGGTTTTTTTGTTGTTTGACGAATTAAATGCTTTTAAAGAGGATTTGTATTCTTCTTTTTTGAACCAATTAAATGATAGTATCCAGGTTGATATTTATTTTCATCATTTCAATTATGCTATGTTTAGCAAGCTTGTTTATGATAATATAGGGAGCTATAATTATTACATTGTTATGCCCGCAAATTTTAATGATGCGGATAAAGTTTTGGCTAAATTACCAGAGGATAAAGTTTATATATTAGATCAAACACAAGATAATTTAATTCAATATCCAACGATATATCAAAATTTTGAAAATGATATTTTTAAAAGTTTGAACAATGCATTGCATTTATTACAAAAATATGAGAAAATCATTCTTCTTTTTCCAGAAAAAAAACAGCCCAAAGGGATGCTTAATGGGTTTCAAAAATTTAGAAAATCTACACAATTTAAACACGAAGTGATAGATAGTCTAAATGAAAGAATTCCAAAAAAAGGTGAAGCTTACTTAATACTTGATGACCAAAACTTGATAGTTTTAATTAAAAAAATTAAAGATGCTAATTTAATCTTAGGTCAAGAAGTAGGTGTTATATCCTATAATGATACCTTATTGAAAGAAGTTGTTGAAGGAGGCATTACTACTATTTCAACAGACTTTAACATAATGGGAAAACGCTTAGCGAAAATGATTTTAAACAAAGAACAATTAAAAATTGAAAACCCTAACGCATTAATTATTAGAAATTCACTTTAAACAGCCAATCAAATTGTTTTTAATACAACATACACAAAATAAAGAAAATGCTTTAGATTTCTTAGAGATCAAACATTCTAATAACTCCGTTTATGCAAAAATCGATTTACTGCTTGGTGCAAGCTTGCAAGAATTAAGACTGAATAATAAAGAGGTGATAAGAGAGGACTCTTATGCATCTTATAATGAATCTTATGCTTCGGCAATATTATTTCCTTTTACAAATAGAGTTAAAAATGGAAATTATATGTTTAACAACGTAGAGTATAATTTAGACATCAATCAAATTGATGAAAATAATGCTATTCACGGTTTAGTGTTCAATAAGAAATTTCATTTTATAAAACACAAAGTTTGCAATGAAGTGTTAGAAGTCTGTTTGAGTTATACAGAAAATAATCCTACAAAAGGATTTCCTTTTAAATATTCCATACTTTTAAAATATAAATTCACACAAGAAAAGCTTCAACTAAGTGTAATTGTGAAAAATATAGGTGCTAATTCCTTTCCATATAGCTTAGGCTGGCACCCTTATTTTTATAGTAGTGATTTACAAAATAGTTGTTTGTCTTTAAGTAGTAAACAAAGAATTTGTGTGGATGAAAATAAAATACCATTGCATATTGAAGAAAAACCATTTTCTAAAACCATCAAATTAAAAAATAAAGTATTTGATGATTGTTATATTATGGATAATAAAAACATAAATTTTAAAACACCAGATTATAATTTGGATTTCACCTTTTTTGAAGAAGAAAATTACGTGCAATTATACACACCAAAGAATGGTAATACTATAGCTATTGAACCGTTGACTAGCCCATCAAATAGCTTTAATAATAAAATAGGTTTAAAGGTTTTACAACCAAATGAAGAAGATATTATAACTTGGTCAATACAAATAACATAAACAATATCACACTAACTAACACTTTAAAATAATAATTATGCAGTTTATCACATTTATTGGTTTTACACTATTAGTGGCAATTATATCCTACTATAAGACAAGAAAAACAAATGAGTCCACATCTGATGGATACTTCTTAGGTGGTCGAAGTTTAACAGGAGTCGTTATTGCCGGTTCCTTACTGCTTACCAATTTATCTACAGAGCAAATCGTAGGCCTAAATGGTAGCGCTTATAAAGATGGTTTATCGGTAATGGCTTGGGAAACCTTAGCAGCTATTGCAATGGTCGTTACCGCATTGTTTCTTTTACCACGTTATTTAAAAGGAGGATTAACAACAGTGCCTCAATTTTTAGAAAAACGTTTTGATGTTACTACAAAAACCATTACATCTGCTTTGTTTTTAACTGGTTATGTAGTAGTGTTATTACCTGTTATTTTATATTCAGGTTCAGTTGCTATAAGTGGTATGTTTGATGTGCCAACACTATTGAATGTTTCAGATAAAACGGCTTTAGTAGTTTGCATTTGGGGTATTGGCGTTATCGGTTCAATTTATGCTGTTTTTGGAGGGTTAAAGGCAGTTGCAATTTCAGATTCAATTAATGCAGTCGGATTATTAATTGGGGGAATGTTAATTCCTGTTTTCGGATTAATGGCAATAGGCGATGGAAGTGTTTCTATAGGTTTAGAAACATTAATGGCTACAAATCCGGAGCGTTTTGATTCTACTGGTAATCATGGACAAGAAGTGCCATTTGCAACCATATTTACAGGGATGATGCTGGTGCAATTGTTTTATTGGGGAACAAATCAACAAATTATTCAACGTGCATTAGGAGCAAAAAATTTAGCCGAAGGACAAAAAGGACTTTTATTGGCTTCATTTTTAAAAATTTTAGGTCCACTTATTTTAGTGCTTCCAGGGATGATAGCATACCATTATTTTGAAGGTGGATTAGCATCAAACGATTTGGCTTATCCAGAATTAGTAAGAGCTGTATTGCCAAAATATCTTGTAGGCTTTTTTGCAGCAGTATTATTTGGTGCTATTTTAAGTTCTTTTAATAGTGTGTTAAATAGTTCTGTTACACTATTTGGAATAGACATTTACAAGCAGCATATTAATAAAGAAGCTGCTGAAAGTACTGTTGTAAAATATGGTAAAATATTTGGTGTTTGTTTGGCTTTAGCGGCAATGTTTATTGCTCCTTTAATTGCCAATGCAGGAAGCTTATTTAACTATCTGCAGCAAATAAATGGTATTTATAGTATTCCAATCTTTACCATAATTGTTATTGGTTATTTAACTAAAAGAGTGCCAGCTATTGCTGCTAAAATTGGAATAGTTTCAGGATCTATATTATATATTATCAGTCAATTTTGGATTGGCCCGAGTAGAGTTGCTAATGCATTAGAAGCGGCTAAAGCATCTGGGATTACAGATCCAGCAGCTTTAAGAATCGTCGAAGCTGATGCTTATCCGCATTTCTTGCACATCATGGCAATCCTGTTTGTTCTCAATATTATAATTATGTTGATTATAGGTAAATTATATCCACGTGAAGAACCTTATGTTCAAGAGTATACAAAACAAGTTGATATTACACCTTGGAAACACGTAAAAACGGTAGGTATTGTAATATGTGTTATCGTAATTTCTATTTATATCTATTTTGCAAAATAAAATGAACACCCATTTAATAGAAGAAATAAAAACTGCTTTTAGTAAAACATTTAATGATGCTCCAATTTTAATTAGTTCTCCTGGTAGAATTAATATTATTGGCGAGCATACCGATTATAATGATGGCTTTGTTTTTCCAGCTGCTATAGATAAAGGCATTATTGCAGCAATTGCAAAAAGCAACACAAACATATGTACGGTTTATGCTTTAGATATAGATGAATCTTATGAATTTTATTTAGATGACATTAAGACTATACCAAATGGAAATTGGAGAAACTATGTGCTTGGAGTTGTTGGCGAAATCCAAAAAAAAGGAATTATTCTAGAACCATTTAATATGGTTTTTGGAGGCGATATTCCAAATGGTGCTGGTTTATCGTCATCAGCAGCGTTAGAAAACAGTATTGTTTTCGGTTTGAATCATCTTTTTAATTTAAACTTAACCAAATCAGAAATGATTTTAATATCACAACAAGCAGAGCATAATTATGTTGGCGTAAGATGTGGTATTATGGATCAATACGCAAGTATGTTTGGAGAAGAAGACAATGCGCTTTTGTTGGATTGCAGAAGCCAAGAAGCAAAACCTTTTAAAATCAATTTTAAAGGTTACGAGCTTGTATTAATCAATACCAATGTAAGCCATAATTTGGTTGATGCAGAGTATAACGATAGGCGAGAGGTTTGCGAAAAAGTAGCTAGGTTACTCAATGTAAAAGCTTTACGAGACGCAACAGAAGGTAGTTTGTTTGATATAAAATCCCAGATTACAGAGTCCGATTATCAAAAGGCATTATACATCATTCAAGAAAATAAACGTGTGTTAAAAGCAGGAGAAATGATAGCTAAAAATGATATTATCGGTTTAGGGAAATTGCTTTTTGAAGCACATCAAGGCGCTAAAAATCAATTTAAAATTAGTTGTAAAGAATTGGACTTTTTAGTAGAAAAAGCTCAAGAAAACCCTAATGTAATAGGGTCAAGAATGATGGGTGGCGGTTTTGGAGGCTGCACAATTAATATCGTTAAAAAAGAAGCTGTAAAAGAATTTACAGATAAGATTTCAAAAGAATATCATAACACTTTTGGTATAAATAACTCCGTTTATTTTATAAAACTATCTCAAGGAACACACATAATAAATTAAGAAATAATGCAGTCAGAATTACAGAATTTTTCACATAAGAGATATAATAGCTTAACCGGCGAATGGGTTTTAGTTTCGCCACATAGAGCTAAGCGACCTTGGCAAGGTCAAGAAGAAGAATTTATTAAAGATGAAAGACCAGCTTACGATGAAACGTGTTATTTGTGTTCAGGCAATACAAGGGCAAATGGTGAAGTAAACCCACACTACGAAGATGTTTTTGTGTTTACCAACGATTTTTCTGCACTGCAAAAAGATTCAGAAAAGTTTGAAGTAAACGATGGCCTCATAAAAGCTCAAGGAGAGCAAGGTATTTGTAAAGTCATTTGTTTCAGTCCAGATCATTCTAAAAGTTTGGCTCAAATGACGGTAAAAGACATTCAAAAAGTTGTGTATGCTTGGCAAAGTGAGTTTAAAAGTTTAGGGAAACATCAAAATATTAATTACGTTCAAATTTTTGAAAACAAAGGAGCGATAATGGGTTGCAGCAATCCGCATCCACACGGTCAAATCTGGAGCCAATCGACTTTACCAAATGAAGTAGAAAAAAAAGATGAGCAACAATTAAATTATTATAAAAATAAGAACACGTCTCTTTTAGGAGATTATTTAAAACAAGAATTAAAACTTAAAGAACGTATTATTTTTGAAAATAGAGCTTATGCTGTCATTGTTCCATTTTGGGCTGTTTGGCCTTATGAGACTATGATAGTGCCAAAAAATCATCAAAAAAACATTAGTGAAATTCCTAGTGAAGAAACTATACTTTTTGCAGAAGCCATTTCATTTATAACCAAAACATACGATAAGTTATTTAATTGCTCATTTCCATATTCTAGCGGGATTCATCAAGCACCTACAAATGAAAAAGATAACAACCATTGGCATTGGCATATGAGTTTTTATCCACCATTATTGCGCAGCGCAACGGTTAAAAAATTTATGGTAGGTTATGAAATGTTCGCTAGTCCACAGCGAGATATTACACCAGAATCTGCAGCTCAAATTTTGAAAGTTACAGCAGATAAATTATAAAGATTAAAGTAAATTATTATGAAAGCAACACATATAATTAAAAGGTATTTAACAGTTTTTTTAGCCTTTTCATTTTCAATGGTTATTGCCCAAAATAAAGAATCCAAAGGAGATGTCAAGATTGATGATAATGGTGTTATGAGATGGGGAAATACTAATGAAGAAGTTAAAGGCTTTGGTGTCAATTATTCCGTGCCATTTGCACATGCTTATCGTTCTGCAGAGCGTATGGGAATCGATCCAAAAAAAGCAATAGATAACGATGTGTATCATTTTACGCGTTTAGGTTTCGATTTATATCGCTTACATGTTTGGGACACAGAAATTAGCGACACACTTGGTAATATTATAGAAAACAAACACCTTGATGCGTTTGATTATTTACTAAAAAAATTAAAAGACAACAATATTAATTATGTTGTTACCCCTATTGCTTTTTGGGGAAATGGTTGGCCAGAGCCAGATACAGAAAGTCCAGGGTTTTCTCATAAATATGGAAAAGGAGATGCCTTATCCAATAAAGAAGCCATTAAGGCGCAGCACAATTATTTAGAACAGTTTTTAAACCACGTAAATCCATACACAGGAGTTGCCTATAAAGATGAACCTAATATAATTGCATTTGAAGTGAGTAATGAGCCACATCATAGAGGAGAAGCTGAAAAAGTAACCGAATTTGTTAAAGGAATGGTTGATGCCATGCGGAAAACAGGCACAAAAAAACCAATTTTTTACAATATGAGCCACGGTGTACATTTTATGGATGCTTATTTTGAAGGTGGCGTTCAAGGCGGCACGTTTCAATGGTATCCAACAGGTTTGGGTTATGGAAAAGAATTGTCTGGAAATCTTTTGCCCAATGTAAATGATTACAATATGCCTTTTGATACGGTTTTCAAAAAACGAAAAGGAGCAAAACTGGTTTATGAATTTGATGCTGCCGATGTTGGACGTTCATATATTTACCCAGCAATGGCAAGAAGTTTTAGAAGTGCAGGTATTCAAATAGGGACGCATTTTGCTTACGATCCAACTTATTTAGCGCCATATAATACAGAGTACAACACGCATTATATGAATTTGAATTTCGCGCCGCAAAAGGCATTAGCATTAAAAATTTGTAGCGAAATTTTTCACGAGATTCCAATGTATAGTGAGTTTGGAACCTACCCGGAAAATAAAACGTTTGAAGATTTTAAAGTAAGTTATGAAAATGATTTAGCCGAATATAATTCAGGTGAAAAATTCTTCTACACGAATACTACAACATCAGTTCCTAAAAATGAAAAGGAGTTAAAGGAAATAGCAGGTTCTGAAAATTCTTCAATAGTAAAATATGATGGAAGTGGCGCTTATTTTTTAGATAAAATAGACCACGGTGTTTGGCGATTGGAAGTGCAGCCAGATGCTATTTGGGTAGACAATCTTTTTGGTAGAAACAGTCCTAATAAAACGGTAGGTGTTATAAATTGGGCTGAACATAATATGCATATTAAATTGAAAGATTTAAGTTCAGAATATGATGTTGAAGCTATAAATGATAGAAATGTATTTAAAACAACAATAAGTAATAGTAGTTTTAAAATAAATCCTGGAACTTATGTATTGACTAAAAAAGGGACACGTAAAAAATGGTCACCAAATGATGCTTTTAAAACCAATATTTTAAAAGATTTTTATGCGCCAAAAACATCAGTAGATAAAGCTTATTTTATGCATAACGCCGTGGCGTCGACAACTGAAGGTTCTACATTAAAAGTTGAGGTGCAATTTATAGCTCCTAAACCAGTTAAAGAAATTAACTTAACAGGATTTAATAGTAATGGTAAATACTTTAACCAGAAATTAGAATCTGTTGGAAACTATAAATACGCAACTACTATTGCAGCAGAAAATGTAGTAACAGGGTTTTTAAATTACAATATAATGGTTAAGCTGGATGATGATAGTCAAATTACTTATCCATCAGGAAGCGAAGGTAATCTGTATGATTGGGATTTTTATGAAAGAGTCTCGTATAAGGTTACTGTTATTGCGAAAGAGAACCCAATATATCTTTTTAGCGCTATTAATGATACCGATGATTTGGTACGCGAATGGCGAAACAACTTTAAGTTGGTTCCAACAAAAAATGCTGGAGAAGCAGAATATCAAATGAATTTTGAAAAATTGTTTTATCCTGATAATGAAAATTTAAATGTAAAGCCCATTTACGATTATACATTTAAGCATTTTGTTATAGATGAAATGAAAGCCAATGCAGATAATGTTTCATCAAAAAAAGATATTGTTTTTAAAGGAAGAGCTTTAAATAACAAACCGTGTAAACTTCAAATCGCACTGGTAATGAATGATGGTTCTTCGTTTGGAAAAGTTATTGAAATTAATACAGAATTAAAAGATTATAAAATTGCCATTGCAGATTTAAAACCGGTTAAAACCGTTACATTACCAAGGCCTTACCCAAGTTTTTTGCCTTATTATTTTGAGGAAAATAACAATTCAATTTTTGATATTAATAAAGTTGAAAGCATTCAATTTTCAATTGGTCCAGAAATACCTGAAAGCCAATTAGAGATTAAGCACGGCATTGGAATTATTAGTGTACGATTAGAATAAAAATAAAATCATAAAAAAAAGCTTCTCAATTAAGAGAAGCTTTTTGTTTCAGATGAACTCTGAAAAAATTAATTACAACTTAATAAGTTTAGTGGTTGTAGTTGCTCCTAATTTATTTTCTATTTGTACTAAGTATAAACCTTTAGCTAGATTTTCAATATTAAATTGAACCCCTTTATTATAGCTCCCTTTAAACTCTTTAACAAGTTTCCCAGATACATCATAAACAGAAAGGTTTTCAACTTCTTGATTTAAGTAAAAAGAAGTTTGGGTAGGATTTGGAAATAAATTAAAATCACTATCCAAAACATAATCTTCTGTACTTAATGTTTGAGGCAGTTGGTTTCCATACATTTTAAATTGTCCAGCAGCAATACTAATAGGGTTACTCGTGCTGGTCACATTAATTGATGTATTTCCAGTTTCATCCATTAAATCGTACCATATTCCAGTATAAGGGAAGTTAGGCGTTACACTCTGACTTGTAACATCAAAATTAGCTAATATAACAACATTTTTAAGTTCTGTTGTTGGTATAGCGTCATCGTAAACATAAATTTTTGGAGTTAAGTTACCTGAGTCTATAGAGTAATCACCTTCAAAAACAGGTTCGTTGGTTTTTAAAAAGTTAATTCTAGACCAATCATTGTATATTTGATTTCTGTTAGCATCAGCCAACCAATTGTCTGTCCATTGTGGTTGTGGTTTTGTGTCTAATTTACAATTACCATCAGCTGCATCACTTTCTGTATTTACGGTTCCATTATTACAGGTGTAAATAGAATTTTCCATTCCTAAATCAGCAAAATGCCAAATCATTTTTGGGCCAGGAATAGTTAAAGAAACAGCACCTAAAGCAGACATTCTAGATAAAGACGTATTTAAATCTGTTACATCATGACCACTGTTTGATGAATTTCCAAACTCTAGGTTTTTGTACATTAAACGTTCTTCATCATGGCTTTCAGGGTAACCTACTAATCTAGGTTCGTTAAAATTACGACTGTTGTGACCCATTCCAGATATATCATTATTAGAATCGTAACCCATCGTTAACTGATTATAATTATCTGTCATTTTACCCCAAAGCATAATACCTTTTGAAATACCATCAGCTTCACCAGATACTCTATAATCTGCCCATTCTTTTTCTTCAGCATTACCACCTAGGTGTTCAAAAATAACATAATGTTCTGGATCTAAACTCCAAGAATAATCTGCATATTCTTTTAAAATAGCAACTCTATCAGCTTGATAATCGTTAGTGCAAGTTTCATCACTTGCTGTACAGTTTTGGGTAAAACCTTTAGTTAAATCCCAACGTAAACCATCTATTTTAAAATCATCAACCCAATGTTCGATAACTCTTTTTACATAATTTTTTGTGTTATCATTAGAGTGATCAAAATCTGAACCAACACTGTAACTATGTGTTGCAACCTCATTAAAATAAGGGTTCTCACTACTAGGTTCTCCCCAACCATCATTATCTGGATCATTCATCCACATACGAACCATTGGATTTCTACCAAAAGCGTGGTTTAAAGCAACATCAAGAATGACGGCAATACCATTTTGATGACACAAATCTATAAGTTCTTTTAGCTTGTTTTCTGTACCATAAAATTTATCTAATGCCATATGAAAAGATGTGTTGTAACCCCAACTTTCATTGCCTTCAAACTCCATAACAGGCATAAGTTGAATAGCATTTACGTTCAAGTTTTTGAAATAATCAATTTTATCAATCAAGTCTTGATAGTTTCTATCTGCATCAAAATCCCTTACTAAAACTTCATAAATGATTAAATCTTCTTTTTTTGGTTTTTGAAAATTTGTTTCTACCCAAGAATAATCCGTTTGACCAGTTTGTAAAACAGTTACTTCGCGTTCTTGTCCTACAGGATAAGTTGGAATACTGGGATAAGTAGACGACGGTATATAAGGATCATCAAATGGAGATAATACTAATGTAGAGAATGGATCTGCTGTTTTTACAAAGCTTGGTGAATTAGCTATTGGATTTAATTCTGCCACCCAATATTGATAGGTTTCAGTATTTCCTACGGTTAAGCCAGTTAATTCTAACCAAAATTTCCCAGTTGAAGGATCTTGTTTCATTACATCACTAGCATCAGGATTGTAATTATTAAAACTACCAGCCACATAAACAAAATCTTTATTTGGAGCATTTAATACTAATGTTGCTTTTGAATTATCTGAAGAATTATAGTTTATACCTTCTTCTAAATTTGCAGGTAAAGCTTCTTGTGTAACCGTGGGAGCTATAATTAATTCAAAAATATTTTCACCAGAATCTGATGAGCTGAAAGGAGTTCCAACTACTTTAACTGTGCCGCCAGAAGTTAGGTTAGTTAATGTTGTACTGAAAGTAGGAAACCCTGTTCCGGTTGCAACAGAAACTTCGTTTAGGAAAACTTCAAAGTTCCCAACTTCTGAACTTCCTTGAACTGTCATATTCGCACTAATGGTTAAACTTCCTCCACTAATAACAAATGCAGGGCTACCTGAAGGATTGGTTATATTTAATTGCACACGACCAACAGCAACTATGTTGTCTTGAGATTTTTTGTCTCCGGTACCATCTTTTGCTTTTACTAACATTCCCATTTCTGAAATATCACTAGCTCCAAAAAAGGTATTTGGAGTTAAGGTGTAACTATAAGTTCCATCTCCATTGTTTGTTAGTTGTTGGATGTTACTAGAGTCTGTCCAGTCTCCATTGGTTGGAGAATCACCAGCTTGTGTGCCAGATTGATCGTAATACCAAGCCCATAAATAAATATTGTCTGGCTCACCTGCATTCCAGATAGTAGGATCTACATCTGAAACGGTTATCGTTATTTCTTCATCTTCATTAAAAGGAGTAGGCGAAATACTAAATGTTGCATCTTGAACTTGTGCTAAACCCAAAAAAGGAATAAGAAGTAAGTATTTTAAAATTGTTTTCATAGCATTTTAATTTAAAAGGGCTATGTAATACATAGCCCTTTTTTATTCAATAAAGATTAATCTAATCTATAGTTATCGTTTTATTTGCTGTATCTACAGTTAAAGAATAAGTACCAGGAGTACCTGTGAAGGAAAAATTATTATCTCCATCCATAGCATCTGTAAAATTAGCATCTATAGTGTAGCCTTCACCATCATAGTATGGATAGTTCAAGCCTGAGTTCCAATCACCTTCTACTGTAAAAAATCTAAAAGCATCATTAGCAAATGTTACATCTCCAGAATATATACTGTCTCCAGTACACAATAGTTGAACAGGAGTTGTCCAACCCCAACCAGCATCAGGAACACCAGCACCAACTAACCAAAGTTGATCAAATTCACAGTCTCCTGTTGATTGTGGTGCAGATAAAGTTATTGTTTTGTTTACAGTATCTATTTCTAAGAATCTAACACCATCCATACCAATGTATGCAAAATTATTATCACCATCCATAGCGTCTTCAAAATCAGCATCAATTGTATAACCTTCACCATCATAATAAGGGTAGTTTTGACCTGAATTCCAATCGCCTTCTACTGTAAAGAATCTAAAGTTATTTGCATCAACCGTACTACTAAAAGTTACGTTTCCAGAATATACTCCATCACCTGAGCAAGGAATAGATACAGGAGTTCCCCAACCCCAACCAGCATCAGGAACACCAGCGCCAACTAACCATAATTGATCTAGGTCGCAAGCAGGATCACTATTACCTGTGTTTTCTAGAAGAGTTACTGTTAATGCTTGACTAATACTTGTTAATTCTACAGAAGAGTTTGCGCCTACATATGCTCTAACTCTAAAATATACACTTCCTGTATTTGGTATATCCATTGTTAATGGATCGTTATCTAAACCAGCTTCACTAGCGTATTGTAACATATCTCCAATAGTTACTGGATATTCATTGTTTTCAGTAGAGCCAATAATTTCCATATCAGAAAAATCACCAGTTATTGATTTTTGCATTTCGTAAGTTACGTTGGTTTCTACACCAAAATTGGCATTATCCCAAGTAAAGCGTTCAGCCAAATTACTAGAAGCTGAAGAGGTTAAAATGTATTCTGACAAAAATGAATTTGAAAAAGTAAACTCACCTTCTGGCTGAGCAATATAAGTTAGACTATCATCATCTTGACATGATTGAAAGCCAATGATAGTTATGATTAATAAAGCTAAAAATTTTATTTTTTTCATCGTGTTAATGTTTTAATTAGTAACCTAGGTTTTGTTGTAAGTTAGGATTAGTTGATATTGTATTAGTTGGAATTGGGAAAATGTTTCTAAAAGAACTTACAGAAGTTCCGTTAGGCTGATTTCCTTTGAAAGGCCAAGTGTAATCACTTGTCGTGAAATAATTGTAACGTACTAAGTCGGTACGTCTTTGACCTTCCCAATATAATTCTCTTGAACGTTCATCTAAAATAAAATCTTCGTCCAAATCAGAAGCAGAAATATTTCCAGAAGTATCACCAAAAGCTCTTTCTCTCAATTCATTAATTTTATTTAAAGCTATTCCTAAATCACCACCGGCACCACCTTTTAGCGTAGCTTCTGCATAGTTTAAATAGATTTCAGCTAGACGAATTAAAGGGATATCTGTATCAACAAATTCACCACTGGTATCATTACCTTGGTCTCCATTTGAATCAATGTTTTTAAATTTAGTTATAGCATAACCTTGACTGAACGGAGGGATACTTTCAATTTCTAAATTTTGACCATCAGTATAGAACATAGCTCGTTGATCCCCAGGATTTGCATCAAATTTTTCAACCAAAGCTTTTGTAGTTCTATAACCACCCCATCCACCATTAATACCTAATTCTGTAGGATCCATACTTCCTCCTGTCGCTCCGTGTACTAAGAATGTTGTTCCTCCATAAGTTGTTGATTGAACTCCATCAAAACTTAAAAGAAATATAAATTCTTTTTCTGCTCCATTAGTGTTGTTATCAGCGAGGAAAAGTTCATCATATGCTGTACCATTTGCATTTGCATCAGTTGTATTGATTTCATATGAAGAATTCATAACGTTGTTAGAAAATGTAACGCAATCTGTAAAGCGTTCTGTGCCTGTCCAAACTTCAGCGTTAAGATACAATCTAGATAATAATGCCCAAGCAGCTACTTTATCTACACGACCATATTCATTGCTTTCTAATAATAAATTTTGAACATCTAGTAATTCTGATTCAACAAAATTAAAGAGTTCACCTCTTGAACTTTGAGAAGGTAAATCTGTAGTAATTTCTTGAACTAAAGGAACGTTAGCGTATAAATCTATAAGATTGTAGTAGGCATAAGCTCTTAAAAATCTTGCTTCGGCTATAAAGCTTTGTGCTTCCGGATCAGTCAAAGCGGAAGCGTTTTTAATGAAAGCATTACAAAAAGAAACCTCTTGAGCTAAACGCAAATACATAGCTCCTGTAAAATCATTACCAGCAGACCAATATTGACCATGCAAATCTGGTAAACCAGGATCTCCCCAGCCTACAACGGCATGGTCTGTTGTTAATTCATTTAAGTTAAATAACATTCTGGTAAATTGTGAAAACCCTTGATTAATATCTGGGATATCAGCAGCTCCATCATCGCCACCATTTTGTCCAGTAAGTGCTAGACTAGCGTATAGTTTTGCTAAAGCACTTTTTGCCTCTATTGTATTGGCAAATACGTCTTGTTCTGTGAAACTATCTGGATCAATTGGGTTTTGATCTAAATCATCATGGCAGGAAGCCATAAAAAATGAGATAGTTACAATAAAAATGATTTGTTTTATTATATTTTTCATAATTGAATTTTTTTAAAAATCTATATTTACTCCCATAACAAATGATCTTGGTCTAGGATAAAAACCATTGTCAATCCCACCAGTTATTTCTGGATCTAAACCATCATAATCTGTAATTGTTGCAACATTTTGAACAGAACCGTAAAATCTTAGAGTTGTGTCTTTAATTGCTTTATCTAATGTATAACCTAGTGTTATGTTATCGACTTTAAAAAATGAAGCCTCTTGAACAAAATGGCTACTTAAAAAATTTCTTTCATCAGATTGGCTAACAAAACCTGTGTTTAAATAATCTGAATGAATATTCCATAAGAAATTGTTTGTAGTTGGAATTATACCATTTAAATAAGAATTACTAGAAGCTACATTGTTATATGCATAGTTTCCTATATTAGCTCTTGTTACAATAGATAGATCCCATTTTTTATAAGTTAAGTTAGTGTTTAATCCCATAATAACATCAGCGTAAGGGTCTTTATAAATGTACTTGTCTGAATCATTGATTACATTGTCACCGTTTCTATCAACAAAAGCTCCTTCAATTGGCTTTCCATTATTATCATATACTTGTTGGAAAACATAAAAGCTATAAGGCGATTGGCCTTCAGTATTAAGTTGTGCATTATTTCCAACACCACCACTTATTCCACCAGTTTCTTGGTCAAAAGGGAGGTTTGTAATTTCATTGTCGTTAAAGGCAATGTTATAATTAATTGACCATTCAAAATTATCAGTTTTCACAGGGATTACATTAAGAGCTAATTCTATACCTCTGTTTTCCATATCACCAATGTTTTTTTGAATTCTACTTCCAAAATTTGTAAAAGGATCGATAGAAGCATTAGCTATTAAATCTTTTGTTTGCTTTTGATAAACATTAACAGAGCCCGATACTCTTCTATTGAGCATACTGTAATCCATGCCAATGTTTATTGTGTTACCAATTTCCCAACGTAAATTTTCATTTAATGGATCAGGTCTGTATGTTTGATAAAAAGTATTTCCAAACTGATAATTTGCTGAAGATTGACTTCTAGTATATCTCGTTAAAAATAAATAATCGCCCAAACCATTAACATTACCAACTTCACCATAACCTACACGTAATTTTAATTCGTTTAGAACATTACTATCCTTTAAGAAATTCTCCTTGTGCATATTCCAAGCTAAAGCAAGAGAAGGGAAATAACCCCATCGATCATTAGCATTTAATTTAGAAGAGGCATCTGCTCTTAACGTTGCTGTTAATAAATATTTACTATTAAAATCATAATTTAACCTTCCAAAATATGAAAGAAGTACATTTTTGGATTTGTCAATGAATTCAAAATCATTTCCATCTTCTTCAGCTTCACTGTCGTAATTAAAATTATCGTATTCAAAAGATTGGTATGAATGCCCAACGACTACATTAAGGTTATGAACATCATTAAACGATTTGTTATATGTTAAATAAGCATCAAACAGCTTATTTAAAGATTCATTTTTATATGTGAATCTAGATCCATTCCATGAGGCATCAGATGTAGGGATTGATGCAGAGGTTATTGTTCTACCATGGCTATTAGACTTATCTATTCCAACATTTACTGTTGCAGTTATATCAGGAAAGAAGTGTAGTTTATAATTAAATTTCGCATTAGTTATAAGTCTTCTTACTTCTGCTTTGTCATCTACTAAGTCCAATAAGGCTACAGGGTTTGTTCCTGCTAGACTTGGCTGTAGACCAGTAGAAGAATCTATCCAAGAAAAATACCCTCCAAAAGGAGATGTTGCATCATAGACAGGCTGAGTAGGGTCATATGTGTTTGCAGAGCCTATAGCGCCTCTATTTCCAAAAAAGTTTTCAGTATAATTACCTCTGGCATTTAGCTCAATTTTTAAATGATCATCGAATAAACTAGGGGATAAATTTAAAGAAGCTGTAGTTCTACTAAAATTATCACGTTTTAAAATACCATCGTGGCTTGAGTAACCAACAGATAAACGCATAGGAATACCAAAAGCAGCACCTAAAGCACTTATTGAATGGTCTTGACCATATGCAGTTGTGTAAATTTCATCTTGCCAATCTGTATTCGCATTGCCTAACAAACTTAAAGTAGTTGCGTCGCCACCTGGATGATTATTAACTACATTTCTAAACTCATTAGCTGTTAAAACATCAACATAATCAATAGGAGTATGAACAGTTGTTGAGGAATTAATATTAAATTTAAATTCTGAGTCCTTACCTTTTTTAGTTGTAATCATTATTACTCCATTTGCAGCTCTTGATCCATATATAGAAGTTGCAGATGCATCTTTTAAAACAGTCATGCTTTCTATATCGTTAGGATTTATAAGGTTTAAAGGGTTTCTTGAACCGCCTACACCACCTCCGTCAAGAGGGATTCCGTCTACTACTATTAGAGGGTTACTATTTAGTTCCAATGATCCATTCCCTCTAATTCTTATTTCTTGACCATCTCCAGGAGCTCCACTACCTGATGTTACAGAAACACCGGCAATTTTACCTGTAATTAATTGCTGTGCAGATACTACAGGTCCTTTATTAAAGTCTTCACTTGTTACAAGATCAACCGAACCAGTTAAGTCCTCTTTTTTAACACTACCATATCCAATAATTACAACCTCATCAAGTTGAGAGGCGTCTTCAGAAAGTGTTACATTAATATTAGTTTGACTTGTGTAGATCACTTCTTTGGTTATATAACCTACATATGAGAATTCTAAAACATCGCCTGTACTTGCATTTAATTGATATTTACCATCAAAATCTGTTGCTGTACCTTGGTTTGTTCCTTTAACAACAACATTCACTCCGGGTAAGGGTAATGATGAAGATTGTTCAGTTACAGTTCCTGTTATTGTATTCTGTGCAATAATAATTGTTGGCAGAAAGAATAAAATAAACAGTAAGCTATTAAAAGTTGTTTTCATACTATACTATTAAGTTAGTTTTTTAAATACGTTGATTTATATTTTCACTTCTCGAGGTTAAAACTATGTAAATTTTGTGTTAAATTTAATTTCGTTCTTACGAATATGATAGCGAAAACGTTTTCGTGTTGACAACTTTTTTAATAATCCTTAAAAAGAGTACTAAAAATAACAAATTTCATAGATTTAATGAAATCCTAAGTATCTTTAACGTACTATTTTAACACAATAGAGTATTATTTAGTCTAAATTGCCTAAAAATTATGAATTTGTCATATAATTGAGA
>ERZ1027208.249-NODE-249-length-24403-cov-9.630031_pt1 | contig 24403 bp, 24 predicted proteins | sample MGYA00520867_ERZ1027208 | MGnify/ENA primary metagenome ERZ1027208 (study PRJEB33311, sample SAMEA4378413) | marine metagenome | biome: Marine biome; feature: Fjord; material: Water | collected 2014-07-20T08:00:00Z/2014-07-... | depth 75 m ...
CCTTGGACGTCCGCCAGAACGCCGCACCCGTCGTCGTGCGTGTACGAAGGTAAGTGAGATTGAGAGTACGCATCAATCAAGCGAAGTCTTTTGCCTGCCTTCTCAACCTGACGAAATGAAACCGCATGTACCGCCAGCGGAGCATAGCACGGCGCAATGCGGTCAGTGGCGTGTGCCGGAACAGAAAACCGCGTCTCATTCATGCCAAGTGGATCGAATATTTCCTCGATGAAAAACTGCTCAAGGGTTTTACCCGAAACGACTTCAATAACACGGCCAAGGATGTCGATCCCAATCGAGTAATTCCACCGCTTGCCGGGCGCAAATGCCAACGGCAATGCAGCGGCACGATCACAGGCAGCAGCCAAATCACCGCCATCGGCTCTGAATTCAACTTTTAGGGCAGCCATTTCTTCGCCCAAAACGCCGGGGTTAAAGGCATAGCTAAGCCCAGATGTGTGCGTCAGCAATTGATGCAACGTTGGAGTGAGACAAGGCACCACCTGATCAATCGAACTAGCATCCTCAACGAGGCAATTCATGTCCCTAAACGCCGGAATAAAATCGGAAACAGGCGCATCCAGATGGAACAATCCCCGTTCCGCCAGCATCATAATTGCAACCGAAGTGATCGGCTTGGTCATGGAATATATGCGCGCGACGGTGTCACGTTGCCAAGGGGTTGCGCGCACAGTGTCGCGCAACCCACAATCGTGATAGTAGACCTCCTGCCCGCCTTGGGCGATCAAAACGGACGCCCCCGCGAAACGGTTCGTATCCACATATGATTGCATCCAGTCGCCGATGCGGTTCAGGCGATTACCATCAAAAGCGGTCATTAAACCTCCAACCACTCCTTACGCACATCGTCACGTGTTTTAAGTTCTGCAGGCGTGCCTTCAAACACAACCTGACCGTGGCCCATCACATAAACGCGGTCAGCAATGTCCATCGCGATTGACAGTTTTTGCTCAACCAAGAGCGTCGAGATACCCCGCTTGGCAATTTCCTGCAAAACTTCGGCAACCTTTTGAACCATCTGCGGCGAAAGACCCTCAGTAGGTTCGTCGATCATGATAAAGTCGGGATCGCCCATCAATGTGCGGCACATGGTAAGCATCTGTTGCTCCCCACCTGACAACACGGATGCCTCAACATCTGCGCGGCGATCAAGATTTTCGAACATGTCAAACATCATCTGCATTGACCACCTCCCCGCGCCGTCCTTTTGGCCCGGCTTTAGTCCAAGCGTCAGGTTTTGGCGGGTCGTCAAACCCGGAAAGATATCGCGGTTTTCCGGCACATAACCGATGCCCATGTTGGCAACTTCATAGGCCTTTTTACCAGCAATCTCTTTCCCGCGGAACTTGACTGAACCATGAGGAACAACTTCGCCCATGATTGCCTTGCAGGTGGTTGAACGGCCAACACCGTTACGTCCCAAAAGGGCAACAATCTCACCCTCCTGAACGTTCAGGGTTACACCCTGCAAGATATGGGATTTGCCGTAATAGGCGTGCATGTCGGTGACTTCGATCAATGTTCTGCCTCCAATGCTGCGCCCAGATAGGCTTCTTGAACTTTTGGATCACCCCGTACGTCTTCGGGTCTGCCCGTTGCAATGATTTCGCCGTAAACCAAAACACTGATTTGATCAGCAAGACCAAACACAACGCTCATGTCATGTTCGACCATGATCAGGGTTTTACCTTCGGTGACTTTCATAATCAGGTCAGTGATGTAATCGGTTTCGGTGTTGGACATACCCGCAGTCGGTTCGTCCAGCATGATCACATCTGCACCACCCGCAATGGTAATCCCGATTTCCAGCGCGCGTTGTTCCGCGTAGCTAAGCGTGCCGGCAGGCAGATTACGCCGCTCTGTCAGGTTGATCTGTTCCAAGATCGCCTCGGCACCCTCGGTCAGATCCTGCTTGCGGTTTACCAGATGCCAAAAGCTGTACTTGTAGCCTTGTGACCAGAGTAGCGCGCAGCGCACGTTTTCAAAAACCGTCATCGCAGGAAAGATGTTGGTAATCTGAAACGAACGGCTGAGGCCCTTGCGGTTGATCTGGAAAGGTTCAAGTCCGGCAAGGTTTTCACCATGCAATTTGACCGACCCAGCCGTAGGGGCAAAGCGTGCTGTGATCAGGTTAAACAACGTCGATTTACCAGCACCGTTAGGGCCAATAATCGCGTGCCGTTCGGCCTTACCAATGGACAAATCAATGCCGCGGATAATCTCGGCCTTGCCAAAGCTCTTCTTTAGGCCGGTGAGTTCGAGAGCGGGTGTGCTCATGATACACCTCCTAATGTAGAGGCCTCATCCCATGCTTCCTTAAGCGCGGGTGCCGTCTTTTTTGCAATGCCAAGGCCAATCACTGTGATCGCCCCTGCAATGATCCACGGTAGAATGGCGTGGCTGTCAAAAGTGGTCCAGAAGATCGTCATTTCATTATCTCCAGTCGCTGCGTGGCGATAGTGGAACGTCATCTCAACCAGTGCCGCAAGGCCAAGGAGCCCAATCGCACCCGGCAATAGCGTTTTGAAATACGGCATGATCAGCAATCGCGCCTTGCCCAATCTAAATGCAGGAACGTGCATCATAATGAGGCCTGCAAAACCACCGGGGAAGAACATCACAGTCGCAAGGAATAGAACGCCCGCATAAAATGCCCAAAGCTCTGTTGAAAGGCTCAGCACGGTTTGCAAAAGGGTAAATGCAATCGCCCCGATAATAGGTCCAAAGAAGAAACCAACACCCCCAAGGAAAGTCACCAACAAGATCACACCAGATGAAGCCGTGTTGAGGTTTTCTTCCGTCAGGATTTCATAGTTGATCGCAAATAGACCACCAGCAACACCAGCAAAGAACCCAGATGCAACAAAGCTATAGAAGCGAACCCAGCGCGAGGAATAGCCAAGGAACTGCGCACGCTCAGGGTTGTCACGCACCGCGTTTGCCATACGGCCAACGGGTGTGCGGCTCCACAGATACATAAGTGCGGCGGATGCAACGACCCATGCTGCTGTCAGGTAGTAAACTTCGATTTGCTGCAGGAACTCAACGCCAAAGAAAGGCTGCGCATAAGTACGGTCGCCGCTAATGCCCTCTTCGCCGCCAAAGAAAGCAACAATGATAACAGAACAAGCCGCAATCAATTCGCCGACACCTAGTGAGATCATCGCAAACACAGTGCCCGCACTACGGGTCGAGAATGAACCGACGATCATCGCCAACCCCATCCCGAACAGACCACCAAACAAGGGCAAGATCACCAGCGGGAAGGACGCAAAGAAGTCTGACATATTCATGATGTGCATACAGGCAAAGCCACCCACACCCGCATAAACCGCGTGACCAAAGGACAACATACCGCCCTGCCCCAGCAACATGTTATACGCCAGCGCAAAGATGATCGTGATCGACATCTGGTTCATGATCGTCAGGGCAGAGTTATTTGTAAACACCATCGGCAGTATCGCCAAAGCAACCGAGGCGATAACCCATGGTGCCAAAGTGAGTGTCATAGAGCCGGCACGCATACGCTGTGCGGCTTTTGACGGGTCGGTCGTGATCTGATCAGTCATGAGCTGCGCTTTCCGAAGAGGCCTGCAGGGCGGAAGATAAGAATCAACACCATCAGGATGTAGGGAAGGATGTCAGCGATCTGCGGGCTGGTAAGGCTCCAGAAATCACGGAATACACTATCGCTCAAATTCTCAGGTGTGCTGATGCCAATGGCGTTTAGAACATTCTCCATTTCGATGTTGTAGGATTTGGCGAATGTCGTAATCCAGCCGATCAACAGCGAGGCCGCCAAGGCCCCCCAAAGCGAGCCAAGCCCGCCAATCACGATGGTCACAAACACAATCGAGCCAAGCACAAACGCCATCCCTGGGAAGGTACCCAAAACCGGGCCAGCAATCACACCAGCAACCCCCGCCAGCGCAGTACCGACACCGAACACACCCATAAAGATAAGCGGAACATTGTGGCCCAAGGCTTCAACCGTGCGCGGATAGCTTAACGCGGCCTGAATGATCATGCCAACGCGCGTTTTGGTCAGCACATACAGCAGGCCAACAAAGATCGCGATCGACGTGAAGATCATAAAGATTTTATAGGCAGGAATAGAGTTACCGGAGATCGCAAATGCCGTGAAATTCAGAATATCAGGCACGTCATAAGGCATCTGGTTCTTACCCCAGATGAATTGAACCAATTCCTCAATCAACAAGGCCAACCCGAAGGTAAAGATCAGTTCAGGCACGTGGCCGTATTGGTGAACTCTTCTCAGACCATAGCGCTCAACTCCGGCACCCAAGACACCAACAATGATCGGCGCTATCAAAAGGCCCATCCAGAACCCAAGCGCAATGCTGATCTGATATGCGAAGTATGCGCCCAGCATGTAAAAGCTGGCATGGGCAAAGTTAAGTACGCCCATCATCGAAAAAATTAGGGTCAAGCCAGCGGACAGCATAAACAACAGCAATCCGGTAACAAGCCCGTCGATTAGATTGACGAGAATGAGGTCCATTGGGCCCCTCCGGTAGAATGATGATAATATTAGCGAAATGGCTCGCCCGCTATGATGCGGGCAAGCCTTAGAAGATCCCTTATGGGCGCTTCATTTTGCAAGTTGTCGGGCTATCCATGGATGCCATCACAACCGTTGACTCGGTGCGAACACCGTAGCCTGAGTTGTCATAATCAAAGTCCAGACCGTCATTGGTGTGAACACCAACATGCATGTCTTGGATCGCTTGGTGATCCTGTGGGCGCATAAAGATTTTGCCGCCCCACATGCTGTCGTACTCCATACCTTCAAGAGCGCTTGCAACCGCAACCACATCATCAGCAGTACCCGCTGCAGTGATCGCTTCGCCCAACATGCCGATCACGTTAAAGATCCGGCTTTGGTCGATATTGCCCTCTGGGTATTTAGCTTCATAACCTTCATATGCCGCGCGCGCTTCATCGCTTGCAATCGGGTTGATGCCACCCTGTGAGATCAAGCGAATACGGTCCTTGCCGCTTTCACCAAATGCGCCTGTAATGCCGGAACCGGCCGCGTAATAAGTATAGATTGGGCCTTCAAAGCCGTTCTCGATAACCGACTTACCCAAACCAAGCATATCCGCGCCCCAGTTGCCTGTAATCACAGCATCCGCACCGGAGGAAACGATCTTACGCGCGTATGGTGTAAAGTCTTTAACCTTACCGATTGGGTGCAGCTCGTCGCCAACGATCTCGATGTCGGCACGCTTTTCACCAAGAAACTTGTTCGCGGCAGCCGCAACAGCTTTACCAAACGAATAGTCCTGGCCAATCAGGTAGACCTTCTTGATACCTTCATCTGCAACGATAACGTCCGTCAACGCATCCATTTTGATGTCTGCGTTTGCGTCAAAGCGGAAGTGCCAGAAGTTACACTTGTCGTTTGTCAGCGCTGGATCAACGGCGGCATAGTTCAGGAACAACACGCGGCTGTCTGGGTTGCGGCGGTTGTGCTTGTCGATCGCTTCAGTCAATGCGTTCGCAACACCAGAGGAGTTACCCTGTGCAATGTAACGGATGCCTTGGTCAATCGCGACCTGCAATTGAATCAGTGACTCTTTCGGACTGATCTTGTTATCGAACGCGACGATTTCAACTTGCTGACCATCCAGCAAACCACCATTTTCGTTGATCATGTGATCGGCGGCGAATTCAAACTGGTGCAGGCCATTTGTGCCTGTGCTTGCGAATGGGCCGGACAGTGGATCGATAAATGCGATTTTGATGTTTTCGGCAAAAGCAGCACTTGCGCCGATGATCAGTGACAATGCGGATACCGCACCGAGTTTCGTAATATTCTTCATGTTGTTCCTCCCTAGGATAGCCCGCCGCTATCTGCGATCTTTATAAATGAGCTATACCGAGAGACTTACATACCCCCACAGTAAGTCAAGGACTCAAGCACCGAGAGTAGCGCGGTTTTTTTAGGCGTGACGTAAGGAAACTTTGGACAAAGTCGCACATGATTTTAGCACTTACAGCAAGTCAGTATTATAACCAGTTGAATACATTAATAAATACAGTGACACTTTTTGATCCACGACCCAGTTTAAGCGTCAGACATTCAAGGAACCAAAGTAGAGATTTGGAGGTTTTCACGGCACGTTGAGAGCCAAAAACGGTCACAGAAACATTGGGAACGCAACAGATATGTTGCGAGTAATTCCGCTATGCGGAACAGGCACCCATTGTTTACGGACCCATCTAGAAACGAATCTAAATGCGAATTTTACTACTCTTGGGCGCTCAGCGATTCAGCCATTTTGACCAGCCGTTCTGCATAAACACTCTCAAGTTGCTTACGCTTTACGCGATAAGAAGGGCCTCCAACGTTCAGGCCATAGACACGGCCGTCACTCAGTGAATGGACCGGCACTGCGATGCCATTCACGTCCGAGCGCCAACTTCCGTAGCCTGTGCAGTACCCATGGGCCTCATATTCTTGAACCGCATCTTTGTAACAAGCGCGGGCTTCAACTTCCATTTCTGCGCTCTCTTGGCGCGCAAATACAAAAATCTGCTCACACCGCTCTTCCGGCGTTACCGCCAAAATTGCTTTGCCCATTGCGGATCTAAACAGCGGAAGCCGCGTTCCAACGCGAACCATCAATGTCACCTCTTCGGTTGAGGTTTCCGTAGCCAGATAGATCACTTCGGTTCTGTGCTGCTCGCCAAGGGCGACTGTGACGAACGGATTTGGGCCATCAACCCGCAATGCATGCATTTCATGTTTTGCGCGATCCCGCATGTCCATGGCTGCCAGGCGGCTGAAGCCCAAACGCAATACTCCAGCACTCAAACGGTATGTCCCGACACGGCTGTCAGCGACCAGATAGTCCAATGCGCAAAGCGTATGCGTCAGCCGTGAAATCGTTGCCTTTGGCAGACCTGTGCGTTCGGAAAAATCACTATTGGTCAGCGTGTGGTCACCCCGGCGAAAGCATCGCAACAATTCCAAGCCCCGCGCCAGAGCCGTAACGAAGTTACGGTCTTTGCCTTCTAGATCCCCGTCAAACTGGTCCATGCTCAACCTCGTTTGAGGGCATCAAGCCCATGCTGTGCGAACACCGGTACAAACGCGCCAACTTTCAAAGCGCGTTCCGGATTGGACGCATTACCATCCAACGCGCGTTTCAACACGCCCTGAATAATCGCCGCCATCCGGAAAAACGTGAACCCAAGATAATATCCAAAGTTATCAATGCCATTTAGGCCCCGCCGTTCGCAATAGGCTTCGATGAATTCTTCGTCGCTGGGCAACCCATGTGCCGCACGATCCAATCCGCCCATGCCCCGGCCTTCAGAACCGGCAGGCAATTGCCACTGCATAATCACAGCCGCCAAATCGGCGAATGGGTGCCCGGTTGTGGACAACTCCCAATCCAAAACTGCGCGACAATCCGTACTGGTGGCATCAAAGATCATGTTGTCGATGCGGTAATCACCATGCACCAATGTGCGCTGGCCATCATCCTCTGGGCGTTCCCCGACCAAGGCATCCATCAACTGGTCCATTGCCGGAATATTCTGCGTCTCCGACGCGCGGTACTGCTTTGACCAACGCCCGACCTGACGTTCAAAATAATTGCCCTCTGGGCCATAATCTCCAAGGCCAACCGCATTGATATCCACACTATGCAGCGCGGCCAAAACACGGTTCATTTCGTTGATAACCTTGCCGCGGTCCACCATTGAGATATCCGGCATTGCTGGCTCGTTAAAGTTACGGCCAGCGACATGATCCATGATGTAAAACATCGACCCGATCACACCGTCATCTTCACACAAGAGATGCATCTTTGAGACAGGCACATCGGAACCATGCAGCGCCTTTTGAACACGGAATTCGCGGTCCACCGCATGTGCCGATTTCAGCAAAACACCCGGCGGCTTGCGACGCAGCACATAAGAATGCGCAGGCGTCTTGAGCATGAACGTAGGATTGGATTGACCACCCTGAAATTTAGTGACCTCCATCGGCCCTTCAAAACCAGGCAATTCTTTGGACAAATAGGCGTGAACGGCCGCTTCATCTAGGGTCTGTGTATCGGTCATGAGAAGCGGTCCTAACTGTAACTCATCAACTTGGCACCATCCGGCGTGGCGTAATGCGGGGTGGCGTTGAACTCGTTCAACGAAAACAAGCTACCCGAAAACATAAACCTCGTCATGGCTGCATTTTTGATTTGAAGATTTAAGTTCATCATATGTTGCGCAGGGGCATGTAGCGACGCTGCCGTAATTTGCCCGATGACACCGCCAGAGCTGATTACCAGAACACGTTTGGCATCCGTATCCACAGAAAATGCCCGCGCAGCTTCTACACGTGTGCAAAAAGCATCCCACGTCTCATAGGGGTTTTCGATCTCGTCGCGTTGCCACGCAAATACTGTCTCGCGCAGCGTGCGGAAATGAACCTTGCGGTCCCCTTGCACCAGATCAGGAATGCCGTCCTTAAACCGCGCGTTCAACAGGTTGCTAAAATCATACTCATTCAGCCCCGCATGCTCTTCGCGCTCAGGGTCAAAACCCATCTCTGTTGCGGTGTCTCTCTGACGATTTAGCGTTCCTGTGACAACGCGATCAGGTGCCCACCCCATGCCGCGCAACCATTCTCCGGCTGCGCGCGCCTGTTGACGGCCAAGATCAGAAAGAACGTCATAGTTCTCCGCTCCGAACGAGGCCTGCCCGTGGCGAATGACCAAAAGTTCAGCCATTCAAATCACCCTCACACGGTCCTGCGCGCATCACGAAAATTCCGCCGCCAGCTTTTTGCCCGCAACAAAATATTCTGCTGCCATCCGGTCGATAATGTCAGCAGCTGGCCCAACAGATTTGATCGCACCAATGCCCTGACCGGAACCCCAGATGGTTTTCCAGGTCTTCGGTTTTTCACGATCCCCGCCAAAATTCATCGACGACGCATCAGCCGTCGGCAGATTTTCAGGATCCATACCCGCAGCAGTGATCGACCCTTTGAGGTAATTTCCCCAAACGCCCGTGAACAACGAAGAATAAACAATGTCCTCTGCGCCGCTGTCCACAATCATATCCTTGTAGGATTGATCGGCGTTCGCTTCATCCGTGGCGATAAACGGCGAACCCGTATAGCCAAGGTCAGCACCCATTGCGCGGGCGGCCAGCAGGCTTTCACCAGTTGCAATCGAACCGGACAATGCGATGGGGCCATCATACCATTCGCGAATTTCGCGAACCAAAGCAAAGGGGGATTGCTGGCCCGCGTGCCCACCGGCACCAGCAGCCACGGCAACCAAACCATCAGCGCCTTTTTCAACGGCCTTCTTGGCAAAACGGTTGTTAATAATATCGTGCAAAACGATACCGCCACAGCTGTGCGCGGCCTCATTCACTTCTACACGTGCGCCCAGTGAGGTAATCCAAACAGGCACCTCATGCTTAACGCAAATCTCCAAGTCACGGTCCAAACGCCCATTAGAACGGTGCACAATCTGGTTCACCGCATAGGGTGCCGCAGGATTGTCAGGGTTCGCTTGGTTGTGACGATCAAGCTCTTCTTTGATTTCGGTCAGCCATGTGTCCAGCAACGGATGCTCTCCCTCGCCTTCGCGTGCATTCAGTGCTGGGAAGGAACCAATGATGCCTGCCTTACATTGCGCGATGACCAGCTTCGGCACTGAGATGATGAACAGAGGCGATGCAATCAACGGAATACGAAGACCTTGCAGTGCTTTGGGCAGGTGAGTGTCGTTGCGGACCATGGGGCCTCCTAGAGTCATGTTGATCGTAAGGGGGCGGGAAAACCCGCCCCTCTTGTTTGCAAAACGCAAGGTTCAGAGAACCTCGAACAGGCCTGCAGCACCCATGCCGCCGCCAACACACATGGTGCAGACAACGTATTTGGCACCGCGGCGCTTGCCTTCGATCAGCGCGTGGCCAACCATACGTGCGCCGGACATGCCATACGGGTGACCAATAGAAATCGCGCCGCCGTTCACGTTCAGCAACTCATCAGGGATGCCCAAAACGTCACGGGACTGGATAACTTGAACCGCGAACGCTTCGTTCAGTTCCCACAGACCGATATCTTCGATCTTCAACCCGTGTGCCTTAAGAAGTGGCGGCACAGCATAGATGGGGCCAATGCCCATTTCGTCCGGCTCACACCCTGCGGCCATCACACCCATGTAGCGGCCCAGTGGCGCAAGGCCCATCTGCTCGGCTTTTTTCGCTTCCATGATCACAGTTGCGGAGGCACCATCAGACAACTGGGACGCGTTGCCTGCAGTGATGTATTTGCCTTCCTTGATGGTCATGCCATCTTTGAACACTGGGTTCAGACCGGACAACATTTCAGCAGACGTGCCCGGGCGGTTGCCCTCATCTTTGGACAGCGTCACTTCGTGCTCTGTGATCTCTTTGGTTTCTTTGTTCTGCACCATCATCTTGGTGGTCATTGGCACGATCTCATCGTCGAACTTGCCTGCTTCTTGACCTTGGTGCGTGTTCTCTTGGCTGCGCGCGGCATATTCGTCCTGGCGCTCACGGCTAACATTGTAGCGCTCGGCCACTGTCTCGGCTGTTTCCAGCATGGACATGTAGATCGCTGGTTTGTTTTCTTTCAACCAGCCATCCGCCTTTACGCGCATGTCAGCGGTTTGCACCATCGAGATGCTTTCAACACCGCCGCCAATAACCACATCCATGCCGTCAGTGATGACCTGCTTGGCCGCAGTTGCGATTGCCATCATGCCGGATGCGCACTGACGATCCAGCGACATGCCTGCAACTGTCACGGGCAGGCCTGCGCGAACAGCAGCCTGACGTGCGATGTTACCGCCAGAGTGGCCCTGCTGAAGCGCGGCACCCATGATGCAATCCTGAATTTCTGCTGGATCAACGCCTGCGCGATTCACTGCATTTTCAATGGCGTGTGCTGCCAATGCCTGTGGTGTCGTGTTGTTAAACGCGCCGCGATAGGCTTTGCCAATCGGGGTACGGGCCGTGGATACGATTACTGCGTCACGCATGTTGTAGTCTCCTAATTTACCAGTTTAGCTTCAGGCCTTTGGCCTTTGCTGCATTGAGGGCGTATTTCTTGGTCTGGCCGAACGCGCCGTCCAGTTGTTCTTGGTCTTGTGGATCACGGATTTGGTCGAACTGTGCGGCCACCGCTTCAGGTGTATTTTCATCCCCCATCAGGCTGATGCCTTTGGTTTCATAAACCCGCGTCTCGGAATAGCTGCCTGCACCTGCACCAAGGATTACTTGGCTTGGGGCGTCTTCGCTCACCAGATACAACAGACCCGGTGTGATGGTTTCTGGTGCCAGCAGTTCTTGTGCCTCTGGTGGCAACAAATCTGCAGTCATTCGCGTGGCCGCAGTGGGGGCCAACGTGTTGACGCGAATATTGTCCCGCGCACCTTCCATGTGCAGCACATTCATCAGGCCCAACATCGCTGCCTTCGCCGCGCCGTAATTGGACTGACCAAAGTTGCCATAAAGGCCCGACGCCGAAGACGTCAAAACCACACGCCCGTATTTCTGTTCGCGCATGATTGGCCAGCAGGCATGGGCAACATTGGCCGTACCGATCAGGTGTACATCCACAACCTTGCGAAAGGCCGACATTTCCATTTTGGAAAATGTCTTGTCCATCAGGATGCCCGCATTGTTGACGCAAATATCAATGCGCCCCCATGCGGCCATCGCCTGTGCAACCATGTCTTTGACTGCATCCTCATCCGAAACATCAGCGCCATGCGCCATTGCCTCGCCGCCCATGGCTTTGATTTCTTCCACAACAGACAATGCCGCATCCGACGACGTACCCGTCCCATCACGAGACACACCCAGATCGTTCACAACAACCTTGGCACCGCGCGCCGCAAGACCCAGCGCGTGGGAGCGGCCAAGGCCAACCCCCGCACCGGTGACAATCGCCACGCGGCCATCAAACCGGATATCCATCAATGCATCGCCTGTTCAAAGATGTTCGGACCAGACATGACATTGATGCCACCGGAAACAGGGATCACAGCGCCAGTGATATAGGCACCACCGCGTCCACACAGGAACAACATGCAGCCACCGATATCTTCGTCACGGCCAACGCGGCCGATCGGCACATCATCCCCAACACGCGAACGCATATCTTCGTCGTGTGTGGCAAAGGCGGTCATCCGGCTAACAAACGGGCCAGGCGCGATGCTGTTGACAGTGATATGATCACCGGCCAGCTCCTTGGCCAAAATCTTGCTGATGTGAATCACGGCGGCCTTGGAGGTGGCATAGCTATATGCGCCATCGCCCATCTCGCGCTCACCCATCACAGATGCAACATTGACCACCCTCGCAGGATCATCAACCGAACCTGATGCCTTAAGCATCGGCAGCAGCTTTTGCGTCAGATCAAACAGACCCGCCACATTGACGTCCATCACTTTTGACCATGCCTTGAACGGGAAATCCCCCAGCGGCGCGCCCCATGTGATGCCCGCATTGTTCATCAGAATATCCAACGTATCGGTGCGCTCTTTCACAGCGGCGACCAGCGCATCAACACCTTCTTCGGTGCCAACATCACCGGCAAATCCAATGACCTTACCGGACGCGCCCATCGCATTGAGCTCTTTAGCGACCGCCTCACAGGCATCTCCCTTGCGACTGGCAATCAGCACAGTTGCACCAGCGCGCATCAGCGACTCTGCGGCCATCCGGCCAATGCCAGTTGCCCCGCCCGTGACCAGCGCGGTCTTACCTTCCAACCCAAACAGCGTTTGAATATCCATCTCTAAAATCCTCTCGCAGCGGCGACTTTTTCAGCGTGATAGCTATAGTCGCCCAACCATTCGGCGCTCACCCGCGCACGTTTCATGTAAAAACCCATATCAAAGGCATCGGTCATGCCGACACCGCCGTGCATCTGCACCCCTTCTTGCACTGCAAGGATAGCGGTTGATGTCGCCTTTGCCTTGGCAAGGGAAACGGCCATTTCAGCATTTTCAGGATCACTGTCTAGCAACCGGCCCGCGTTCAAGATCGCAGATGCCGTCACTTCGGTCTCACACCACAAATGTGCGGCGCGGTGTTGCAGCGCCTGAAAGCGGCCAATCTCAACGCCGAACTGCTTGCGCTCTTTCAGATAGCTCACGGTCATGTCCAATGCGCCAGCCGTGAGGCCGGTCATTTCGGCGGCCAATGCCGCCTGACCTGCCTGCAAGGCGGGCTTTAGAATATCCATCGCGCTGTCGACCTGACCCAAGACATCATCGCCTGTGGCCTCAACATCATCAAAGTTGATCTTAGCTGCGTCGCGCGCATCAATCATGTTGGATTGCGTGCGTGTGATACCTGCGCGGTCGGCGGGAATATCAAACAAGGTCAAACCATCGGCTGTCTTGGCCAACACCAGCAAACGATCCGCCATGGCACCATCCACAACAAATGTCTTTTTACCCGTCAGACGGAAACCGTTGCCATCAGCCTTGGCCTCCATGGCCGACGCATCTGGATCATGTTTGATCCCCTCATCCACAGCCAATGCATAGGTCACATCACCACTGGCGATTTTTGCCAAGGCCGCCATCGCGCGATCATCGCTGACCTGACGCAAAGCAGTTGCCGCAATCACAGCGCTGGACAGGAACGGAGACACTGCCAGCGTCTTACCCATTTCCCGCGCAATTACATTCGCCGCTGCAAACCCCATGTCAGAGCCGCCCGCCGCTTCGGGGACCAGCACACCGGCCCAGCCCATGTCAGCCATTTCTGTCCACAGCTTGGCGTCGTGGGTTTTGCCCTCATCGCGCAACTTGCGGAACGCGCTTACTGGTGCCGCGCCATCTAGAAATCCGCGCGCCATATCCGCCAGCATGTTTTCTTCTTCGGTCAAAACTAGCTTGTTCATGCTGGCAGCCCCAATACACGGCGCGATACAATGCTCAGCATTACCTCGCTCGTGCCCCCTTCAATTGAATTTGCTTTTGTGCGCAGCCAGTCGCCCGCACGGTTGCCCACATCTCCGTCCCATTCCAGCGCAGCAGAACCGCCCGCCGTCATCATCAGCTCGTGGCGTTGTTTGTTCAGCTCGGTGCCCATGTATTTGAGCATCGCTGACGCATCACCAGCACCCTGCCCTGCTTCGGCTTGATCTTTGTACCGTTCAAGCGTGAGGCCAATCGCCAGCGCGTCAATCTCGCAGCGCATCGCATCTGCACGCAACGTCGCGTCCAGTGTTTCCATCGTATCATTCAGAACCGCACCCAGTGCGCGACCGCCACCAGACAGACCAGCACCACCGCCCGAAATCATTTCGCGCTCGTGCGTCAAAAGATACTTCGCAACATCCCAGCCGCGGTTTTCCGTGCCGACGATCATTTCCTTGGACACTTTCACATCGGTAAAGAACGTCTCGCAGAATGGAGAAATGCCAGAGATCATTTTAATTGGTCGCGTTTCAACGCCAGCGTCTTCCATGTCGATCAGCAGGAATGAAATGCCTTTGTGCTTGGGCGCTTCACGATCCGTACGCACCAGCGCAAAAATCCGGTCCGCTTTGTCAGCGTAAGAGGTCCAGATCTTCTGCCCGTTGACCAACCAGTGATCGCCCTTGTCCGCACCGTGGGTTTGCACATTCGCCAGATCAGATCCCGCGCCCGGCTCGGAGTAGCCCTGACACCAGCGCACTTCACCGCGTGCAATCGGGGGAAGATACTCAACCTTCTGCTCCTGCGTGCCAAAGTGCAGCAAGGCGGGCCCAAGCATCCAGATGCCAAAGCTTTCAAGCGGTGAGCGCGCATCGATGCGGCCCATTTCTTCGTGGAATATTTTTTCCTGTTCGCGGTTCAAGGCAGCGCCACCGCAATCAACAGGCCATGTCGGAACAGTATAACCTTTGGACGCACACCGCTCTAGCCACTGCTGTTGCGCATCAGACGTAAACACCCAGTTCTTACCGCCCCAGCAGATGCCCTCTTCGGTCATCGCGCCGTCGCGCATTTCCTGAGGGCAATTGGCCTCCAACCACTCGCGCAATTCTGCGCGAAATTCTTCTGTCGATTGAGTGTCGGACATCCGCAATTCTCCCGTTTGACGTGCGCGGCCTCTTGCGGGCCACCATTCCGCACAGCAGAATTGCATTTCGATATTCGATTGACAAGTAAGAGTTGCACTGGCCCATTGCAGACAAATTATCCTGAAGGAGACCCCGAAATGAAAGCAATGCTAAGCCATGAGGCAGGCGGCCCCGAGACCCTAAAGCTCACTGAAATGGACACCCCTGCGCCAAAGAAAAAGCAGGTTCTAATTCGCGTACATGCCGCGGGGCTAAACTTCCCCGATACCCTAATTATTAAGGATATGTACCAAATGAAACCCCCGCGCCCCTTTGCGCCGGGTGGTGAAATCGCTGGCGAAATCGAGGCGATTGGCGAAGGCGTAACAGGGCTGTCGGTGGGCGACCGCGTATTGGCCATGACAGGCTTTGGCGGCTTCGCGACTCATCTCTGTGTAGAGGCTGCAAGGGTCATGAAGATCCCTGATGCGATGCCTTATGACGAAGCGTCATGTTTGGTGCTCACCTACGGAACCTCGCATCACGCCCTCAAAAACCGTGCCGAAATCCAGCCCGGCGAATCGCTGTTGATCCTTGGTGCCGCTGGTGGCGTTGGTGCCGCCGCGATTGAACTTGGCAAAGCTGCGGGTGCTCGCGTGATTGCCGCCGTTTCTTCCGAAGACAAGGCGCAGTTCTGTCGTGACCTCGGTGCGGATGAGACAATCATCTATACCCGCGACATGGATAACCGTGACGCGCAAAAAGCGTTCTCAAACAAAATCAAAGAACTTGCCGGCGGTGACGGTGTTGATGTTGTGTATGATGCCGTTGGCGGTGCCTATGCAGAACCCGCTATTCGCGCACTTGCATGGAAGGGCCGCTTCCTTGTTGTTGGTTTCCCAGCGGGCATTCCAAAGATCCCGCTGAATCTGACGCTGCTGAAAGGCTGCCAAGTTGTTGGCGTGTTCTGGGGTGCGCACACATTGCGCGAACCAGACGCACATGCCGAAAACATGGCAGATCTGTTCCGTATGTACGCAAGTGGCCAGATCAAGCCACGCATTTCTGCGCGCTTCCCCCTAGAGAAAGCGGCAGATGCGCTGAACTTGATGATGGACCGCAAAGTATTGGGCAAAGTCGTATTGGACGTCGATTAAACCCCGATGGCTTATTCAGACAAAATCAAAGCGTGGCGCGCCTTACAGATGCGCCACGTCGTTATACCCACGCAGTTTCATTTGATCGCCGTGAACAACTACGCGGCTGATCGATCCGTTGTCGGCACCATTAAAGCCGAAATTGCGCGACCCTGTCGCCGCAGCCAGCGCCGCACCAACAACGCCGCCATGTACCACAACCGCAACCAGTTGATCGGGATGTGCAGCAGCAATACGGCGCAATCCGCGCACAACGCGGGTCTGCAGTTCAATGAATGTTTCAGCCCCTGGCAATTCGCCCCAGCATTCTTTGTCGCGCGCACGAATGAACGCAGGATCATTTTCCGCAGCGCGGAATCTGAATTCACCGCCGTCCCAATCGCCCAGAAAAACCTCACGCAAATCCGCTTCAACATTCGGCGTGATCCCCAAAGCCGCCGCAAGTGGTGCCGCCGTTTGATGGGTGCGCTGCATCGTCGTAACATAGATCGCATCAATCGCTTCAGATTTCAGACGATCCCCAACAGCCTGCGCTTGCGCATGGCCCTCGAGGCGCAGCGCCGGATCGCCCTGCCCGTCAATCATCGGAAACATCTCGCCCCGAATGGCGGCTTGGGTTTCGCCGTGCCGGATCAACAGCATGTCACAAGCCCCTGCTTCTGGTGCAAACCGATGTTGCCGCGCTTCGTTACTCATAGCCAATCCTTCTCTTTTTCCGCCACAGTAAACCTAAGGACCACATCATGACAAACCGCCAAATCCTCGTCACCGAGTTGCCCACTGGCGAATTGACCCCCGAAAATTTTGCGCTGTCAGAAACCGCCATGCCTGTTCCGGCAGCTGGCGAGGTGTTGTTGCGCGTCATTCTTATGTCCATTGACGCGGCCAACCGTTCATGGATGCAGGGCGCGACCTACCGTGCGGCTGTAAACGCGGGTGACGCCATGCCAACCTATGCAATCTGCGAAGTTGTTGAATCCAACTCCCCCAAGCTGGCCGCAGGCGACATCGTCGCCGCCGAAGCAACATGGTCAGATTACATCACCACCCAAGGCCATAAGGTGACAAAACTACCCCCCGTTCCGAAACTGTCCAACCTGATGTCGGTCTTTGGGATCGCAGGTAAAACCGCCTATCACGGCTTAATGTCAATTGGCCAACCGCAGCCAGGTGAAACGGTTCTGGTATCTGCCGCCGCAGGATCGGTTGGCGGCTACGTTGGCCAGATCGCCAAATCGCTCGGCTGCCGCGTGGTTGGCATCGCAGGCGGCAAGGAAAAATGCGACTGGGTGATGGAGCAGTTCGGCTTTGATGCCTGTATTGATTACCGTGCTGACGGCCTGTTCAAAGCCCTGCGCGCCGCCTGCCCGCAAGGTGTCGATGTGTATTTCGACAATGTGGGTGGCACCATTCTGGAAACCGCACTCAACCTGATGAACGAACGCGGACGCATCGTGTGCTGTGGCGCCATTAGCCAATATCAAAGCACAGCGCCCACGGGCCCACGCAACCTGCCCGGTGCGTTGGTGGTGAAACGCCTGCGCATGGAGGGCTTCATTGTGATGGATTTCGCCCACAATGATGCAACCGCCATTCGCGCCATGCAAGGCATGATGGAACGTGGCCAGCTCAAAGTAACCGAAGATATCGTTGAGGGATTAGAAAACGCACCAAATGCGCTGATCGGATTGCTCAATGGCGACAACAAGGGCAAGCGCATGGTGCGCGTGTCTGCAGATCCAACATGAGGAGGACGCGCATGTCCGCATTACAAACCGCCCTGACAGAAGCTGAAAAGCTGATCGGAACCGAAGTTGGTGTATCCAAGTGGATCACAGTCGACCAAAAGATGATCGACGACTTCGCCAAGACAACCCAAGACGAGCAATGGATTCACGTCGACCCAGAGCGTGCAGCCGCCGAGACGCTTTTTGGGGGTTCAATTGCACACGGGTTCCTGACGCTGTCACTTGCCAGCCGTTTTGCCTATGATTGCTTTAACATGTTGCCCGGCCAATCCATGGGCATCAACTATGGCATGAACAAGCTGCGTTTCTTGAAACCCGTTGTTGCAGGTAGCCGTCTGCGCGGCCGCTTTACCTTGCAAAAGGTGACATCCAAAGGGCCCACAAACATGCTGCGTGAGAACCTTTTGACGATCGAGATCGAGGGCGAAGAAACACCTGCCCTCATCGCTGAATGGCTTGGCCTTGCAGTGTTCGAAGACTAAACTTTGCGACATGGCCTGATCCACACATTAGATCAGGCCATCTGCTTTTATGGTTTTGCGTTGAAGGTGAACAGCGTCTCACCACCGATGGAATAGGCGTTGATCAGTTCCGCCGCCTTTGGACCGATCAACCATGCCTCCAACTGTGCTGCCAAATCTGATTTCACATGCGAATGTAACTCTGCGCTGACAGGCAGATAGGCGTATTGATTAAACAACACCGGATCACCGGAAAACAGCAACGCCAGATCCCCCTTATTACCAAAGTTAAGCCAGCTGGCCCGATCAGACAGAATATACGCCCCCAGTCCGGACGCCGTGTTCAGCGCAGCCCCCATGCCAGCACCTACCGCATTATACCACGGGCCAAATCCATCAGCGCCCTGCCCCGCATCATGCCATAACGCGAGTTCTTTCTTGTGTGTTCCACTATCATCGCCTCGGCTAACAAACGCGGCTTGGCTCCTTGCTATGGCCTTTAACGCCTCACTTGCAGTGCTAGCATTTCCCACAGTTGCAGGATCACTCTCGGGTCCAATAACCACAAAATCATTATACATAATTTCAGTCCGGTGCGGACCATACCCACCAGACACAAACGCCTCTTCGGCCGCGCGACTGTGAACAAGGATCGCATCCACATCACCAGCTTGCCCCAGTTTAAGCGCCTGCCCCGTTCCCACAATCAACAGCTGAACCTCAAGACCCAGATCATCTGCAATGACTGGCAACAGCACATCCGCCAAACCAGAGTTATGAAATGATGTCGTAACCGCCAAACGCATCGTTTCCTGCGCCGTGGCTGTACCTGCCCAAACCATCAAAACCAAAGCAACAAAAACCCGTCTCATTCCACAATATCTCCTCTAAGGAATGCCTGCGCCTGAACCGTTTCAGGCGCGTCGAAAAAATCACTGGCAGAAGCATGTTCATGCACCCGCCCATGTAACATAAATAGTGCCTCGTCTGCCAACCGGCGTCCTTGACCTAGATCATGGGTCGAGAGAATGAGTTGTGTACCTTGCGCACGGGCGGCAAGGATCACGGTCTCAATCTCACGCATCGCGCGACCATCCAACGCTGCCGTTGGCTCATCTAGAAATAACAACCGAGGTTTGATCATCATGGCGCGGGCAAGGGCCAGCTTTTGCTGCTCACCACCCGATAGGGTGGTCGCGTTACGCGACAGCATTTTTTCCAAGCCGACCCGCACGGACCAATCGTTGGCCTGCTCAGTTGCCAATGCCCGTGACACGCCTCGCATTTGCAACGGATATATCAGGTTTTCCAAAACCGTACGGCGCAACATGACAGGCCGTTGAAACACAAATGCCTGATTGCGACGGGCCTGCGTTTCGTCACATGCCCATTCAATCTGGCCCGATGTCAGACGCGCCGCGCCGTGCAACAGACGCAGCAATGTGGTTTTGCCGGATCCGTTTGGCCCCATCACCACGGTAATCCCAACACCCAGCAGATCAAGATCGACAGGCCCCACCAGTATCTTCCCCCGTCGCGCAGTCATTGCGCCACGCACTTTCAGCGGAAACAGGTTCACCAGCGTCCCTCCTGTTCGGTGCGGCTAAGCCAATGGATGCACAGGTTTACGGTGATCGCCAATCCAACAAGAATAATCCCAAGACCCAAAGCCAATGCAAAATCACCCTTGCCTGTCTCTAACGCAATCGCAGTGGTCAGCACACGGGTTGCATTCTCAATGTTGCCACCCACGATCATGATCGCGCCAACCTCACCAATGGCACGGCCAAATCCAGCCAAGGATGCCGTCAACAAGGCCCGTCGCGCATCCCATAACAGCGTGCGCATTTTCTGTCCTTGGGTGACATTCATCGAAATAAGAAGATCGTGATAATCGCTCCACAGATCACGCAGTGATTGATGTGCAATACTGGCTATCAACGGCACGATAATGATGACCTGCGCGATAATCATCGCCACGGGCGTAAACAGCAAACCCAATACACCAAACGGCCCCGAGCGTGACAGAATGACATAAACCACCAGCCCCACCACAACAGGCGGCAAGCCCATGAGTGCATTCAAAACCGCAATAACGCTGCGCCGCCAACGAAACCGTCGCACAGCCAGAAACGCCGCCAAAGGCAGCGCAATCACGGAGCCAATCACCAAGGCCGACAACGTGACCTGCAATGAACGCAACGTGATCTCAACAAGATCACCATCCAGCGTGACAAGCAGCCGGAACGCTTCTGATAATCCTGCCCAGAGATCGCCCATAGTTGGCTGATGCTTTCTTGTGATGGCCGCGTTGGTTGCACCCTATCTGGATCCCCCCTCAGCCGTCGTTAGAAAAGCGCCACCACACGTAGAATATCCGCCATCGCACCTCAGGAAATTCAATCAAACGATGCAAGTAGATCCATCGCGGTGACATGATCGAATTGAACATGGCGTGTCATCAACTCTTCCGCGTCATCACTGCGACGGTCAAGGATCGCCTGAGCGATTTCTGCATGCTCGGCAGCTGAAGCCTTGATCGCCCCAACAGTGCGATAGCGCGCTCGATAATAGGCCATCAATTTGCGTGCATTGGATTTAATCATGTCCAACAAATAGGGATTGCCCGATGCCTCACCAACAAGACGGTGAAAATCTAGATTAAGCTGGTAGTATTCATTAGGATGCCCGTCCCCATGCTGGGCGTGATGCCCATTACACGCCGCAACAACGGCACGCAAAGTATCGGCGCGCGCAGGCGAAAGACGCCGTGCAGCAAGACCGGCCGCCTGCCCTTCCAGCTTTGCATGCACCTCCAAAATCGCCAGAAATTCCTCAAGCGTGGGGCGAAACACAACAACCCCCTTACGGGGCTGGCGCAAAACCAGTCCATGCGCTTCGAGCTGCAATAGCGCCTCGCGCAGCGGCGTGCGCGATATCTCAAGCTCCGCAATCAGCGCGTCTTCTGCAATCACATCACCAGGGTCTAAAACCCCCGCGTCAATCTTTGCCAGAATGGTGTCCATCACCATTTGGGTTTGTGATCCCATTACTTACTCCGATGGCACAGTCAACGAAATGCCGTCCAGCTCTGTGCGCATTTCAATCTGGCATGACAGGCGGCTTGCATCAGTGCGGTCCACCTCAGTCGCGTCTAGCATGGCATCTTCAAAATCACCAACCTCGCCAATCTTTGCAACCCAATCGGCATCCACAAAAACGTGGCACGTCGCACAAGACAAGCATCCACCACACGCTCCTTCGATCTGAGGGATATCATTTGCAACCGCAGCTTCCATCAGGTTGGTGCCTGCCGCCACATCCGCCGTTTTGATGCTGCCGTCAGGCAGTGTCCATGTTGCTTTCATTAATCAGCCCTCACAAAAATGGAATATAGAAATCACGCAGTGCCGCATGATCCATCGAGGCAGTCTTTTCAACTTCCGCTTCGCGCATGAACAACTGGTTGTCCACCAACTCACGGCCGACCGCATCACCCAACGCAACATCAGCCGATAAGTCAGCCAATGCTCCGGTCAGCCCTTCGGCCACACCTTCATCCGCGTCCGTCAATTCAAACCCGTCACCCGTTTCTGGTGCTGGCAAGTCATACGAATTTTCAATACCTAACAGGGCCGCCTGCAAAACAGATGCCACTGCGATATAGGGGTTAGCAGACGCATCCGCCATTCGATGCTCAAGCCGCGCCTTTGCGCCCCCTTCGGCGCTGACACGCGTGGTGACATTACGGTGGTCACCGCCCCAGTTGCGCCAATAACCAGACAGGCTAGCCGGTTGCAGACGTTTATAACTAAGAGCTGTCGGAGCGACCAACCCTGCAAGCGCACGGTGATGTTCCACCAAACCACTCACACATCCGCGCGCGAGGTTGTTCATATGATCAGGGCCACTTTTGCCATCCATGACCAGCGCATTATTCCCGTCACTGTCCACAAATGAGAAATTGACGTGCATGCCTGACCCACCTGCTTGCTCAATCGGTTTGGGCAGAAAGCTTAGGACAATGCCATGCTCAAGCGCAACTTCTCGCGCCAACAGACGAAACAGAATAATGTCATCAACTGCTTTAAGCGCGTCATCAAATGTCAGCGTGTACTCAAACTGCGGTGCATCATATTCCGCCGTGATCATATCCAGCCGGAACCCCAACGCAGCTGCGCGTTCCCAGATCGCATCATTAAAACCGAGCGGATCAGTTGTAGGGCCAGTGCCATACACCACAGCGCCCGGCGCATCATAGGGAACCAGCGTGCCATCATCACCATGCTGGAACGCAAATGCCTCCAACTCAATCCCGACCATTGGCTTCAGACCTTTGGCTTCCCATGCTGCTACCGCACGCTTTAACGCGCCACGCGGGCAAACCCCCAAAGGATCACCGTGATGATCGAATAGATCACCCAGAACAATCTTTGTGTTCGCATGCCAGCTGTCGCGGACATCTTCGCCGCGCCAACGCAGTTCCATATCCGGCAATCCCTCTAGCATCATCGAGCCAGGAGATGGCAACAGATCACGGTCAAAGTGCACCCCAAACGTAGAGCGGCAAAAACGGGTATCATCATCGCCGATCTTCGATGGCGGTAAGTATTTTCCACGAATTAGGCTTAGGTGGTCGCAAAATATTGCGCGCAAACGATCTGGCATGTTGGCCTCCCTCAGGTCAAATGAACAGTGACAGGCAGGGATTTGATCCCGCCGACAAAATTGGAACGCAGGAATTTATGCGGGCCCGCCGCCTCAATCCCTGTGATGCGTTTCGCAAGTTCTTCAAACAAAACCCGCACTTCGAGCCGCGCAAGCCACATGCCCAAACACACATGCGGCCCGCCTTGGCCGAATGAGACATGCTTGTTAGGGCTGCGCATCAGATCAACCCGCATCGGACCGTCGAACGCATCGCCATCGCGGTTGCCCGACGCAAACCAGTAAACAACCTTATCCCCTGCCTTGATCGTTTTGCCGTGCAACTCAAAATCGCGCATCGCGGTACGGCGGAAATATGATGCGGGTGTTGCCCAGCGAATGATCTCATCTGGCGCAGTCTCCCACACATCCCCCGTTTGCATTTGCCCCAACAGTTCCGGTTGGTGGCACATCGCCTGCAAGCCCGCCGCGATGGAGTAGCGCGTTGTGTCATTACCCGCTGCGACCAATAGGCAGAAAAAGTTTCGAAATTCTGTATCCGAGATCACGCTACCATCAGGACCCGGCTGCATCATCAGATGCAGGATACCGTCCGTATCCCCTGCCGCATTTTTGCGCGCCATTAAATCCTTTGCATATGCATACAGTTCCGCCCCTGCCGGAGAGTTAAACGGCATCAACCGGAACTCATCCGTGGTCATTTGATCCAGCACATGATTCGTAAATTCAGGGTCTGTATTGGCGATAAGCGCATCACCCTTTTCTACCAGCCACGGCAGGTCTTCTTCGGGCGTGCCCAGAATTCGGCCCAGCATCCGCATGGGCAGTTCGCGCGCAATCATCTTGGTTGCATCAAAGGTACCTTGCGCCAACGCTTTATCCAGAATTTCGACACAAAGCTCCCTGATCTGCTGTTCGAACCCGGCAATCACATTCTTTGAAAACGCTTTGGCGACTTTGATGCGGGCATTCATGTGCTCGCGCCCGTCGGTTTCTTGAAAGGTTCGCCGTGCAATCACTTCCTCGGGGGACTGGTCTTCGATCCGGATGCCATGCGCCGATGACAGCAGATCACTTTGGCGATTCAGCGCAAGAATATCCGCATGTCGCGTGATCGACCAAAACCCCGCCCCCTGTGCATAAGGCGTCCAGCTAACAGGATCATCTTGCCGCAACCGCGCGAATGTGTTGTGCGGCGCCCCGTCCGCAAAACTATCATGAGAAGCCAGATCGGCATGGCCATCGTCCACAGGAACCCAAACTGTCATAGCT
>ERZ1027208.250-NODE-250-length-24376-cov-8.121418_pt1 | contig 24376 bp, 21 predicted proteins | sample MGYA00520867_ERZ1027208 | MGnify/ENA primary metagenome ERZ1027208 (study PRJEB33311, sample SAMEA4378413) | marine metagenome | biome: Marine biome; feature: Fjord; material: Water | collected 2014-07-20T08:00:00Z/2014-07-... | depth 75 m ...
TCGTCTCTTCGGCGGCAGAGTCAGATGTGTATAAGGGGCAGTGTTTATCGTTCTCCGCATATTTTTTTGCGCAACTAGGATGCTAAATGAAAAGGGGCAGACGTTCTGTCTGCCCCTGCTACACGGACCTAGCCGCTGGATGTATTATTTTCTGTCCAACCGATAAGAACACCGAGTCTGACATATCGTGAAGGCGTCACCGAGGATTTTACAGGATCGATTGCTGAGGCCGCCGTATCACGCGGGACCATACCGTCAACGTACGGGCGCAAGGCATTAACGTACATCTGCGCACTAGAAATTGTGAAAGATGTCATACTTACTCACTCTGGACACTGCGGCATAAGCCGTTCCAACTGTCCTTTACGCCCTTTACCCAATGAGTGAAACAGCCCAAACACGATAACGGCCCTATACTAAGGCTTGAGCAATTAAATTTTGTGGTCATTCAAATTTCGAACCACCTCAATCTTGACGGAGTGTTTCCACCAAAACTGGTGTAAAATTCACCTGCGGGAAACTGCCCGGCATTTTGGCCAACCACCCCGCGCCAGCATTTTGTGCAGGCAAACGTTGCAAACAAATTTATACTAAAGCAAAGGCAGTGCCCCAGCTACCGCTGTCCTACGTCCGCGACGAACCGCGTTAATGCGCTTTACATGATTGTCCGTTAGCCCATGTAAAACAATCCGGAGCCTTGAATGCCGCATCTAGCCAATCTTACCCGTTACAGCACTTTTGCAGTTGTTGTTGTTCTCGCCGTTCTTAGCCTGATCTCGATGATCTTCTATTCTGGTTGGTTCGTGCTGCCATTCATCCTCTTTGCTGCACTCTCCGGCCTCGGTTGGAAAGACGTGAGCCAAAAATCGCATTCGGTACTTCGAAACTATCCAGTCCTTGGCCATATCCGGTTTTTACTCGAAAGCATCAGACCTGAAATCCGCCAATACCTATTGGAAGATGATCAGGACGAAGAGCCCTTTAGCCGCGATGCGCGTTCATTGGTTTATCAGCGTGCCAAGGGACAAGAAGACGCACGTCCATTTGGCACCAAAAAACGTGTCTATGAAGGTGGCTACAGCTGGGTAACACATTCAGTACAGCCAAAACACATTTCAAACACTGATTTCCGCATCAATGTCGGCGGAAAGGATTGTAAACAACCGTATAGCGCATCCATCTATAACATCTCTGCAATGAGCTTTGGATCTCTCTCGGCCAACGCAATATCCGCACTGAACAAAGGCGCAGCCGAGGGCGGGTTTGCCCATGATACAGGTGAGGGCGGGATAAGTTGTCATCACCGCGACGGCGGCGGTGATCTGATCTATGAAATCGGTTCGGGTTACTTCGGGTGCCGCACCGTTGACGGACAATTCAACCCAGATAAATTCGTAAAGCAGGCGGCCAGTGATCAGGTAAAGATGATCGAAGTCAAACTGTCTCAGGGTGCAAAACCTGGTCACGGCGGAATGCTACCCGCCGCAAAAATTACTCAAGAAATTGCTGAGGCGCGCGACATCCCCATGGGCAAGGATTGTATATCTCCTGCCTCACACTCGGCCTTTTCCACACCAACCGAAATGATGAATTTCCTTGGACAACTTCGTGATCTGTCAGGTGGAAAACCTGTCGGTTTCAAGCTTTGCATTGGGCACCAACGCGAATTCATGTGTATGGTAAAGGCTATGCTAGAGACAGGTATCATCCCTGATTTTATCGTTGTGGATGGAACCGAAGGTGGCACTGGCGCCGCACCGCTGGAATTCGCCAACCACGTTGGTATGCCCATGGTCGAAGGTTTATCATTTGTGCACAACACCCTGCGCGGCGCAGGCATTCGGGACGAGATTAAACTGGGCGCAGCCGGTAAGATCGTCTCTGCTTTTGACATCGCGCGCGCGCTGGCGTTGGGGGCCGACTGGTGCAATTCAGCGCGCGGTTTTATGTTTTCTATCGGTTGCATTCAGGCACAAGCCTGCCACACAAACCACTGCCCCGTTGGCGTCGCCACCCAAGACCCAATACGCGCCCGTGCGCTGGACCCGGTACATAAATCAAAACGTGTAGCTCGCTTCCACCGAAACACCCTTGATGCGCTTGGCGAGATGACGGGAGCTGCCGGTTTGTCCAATCCTAGTGGCTTTTTACCCCACCACATAATGCAACGCCAATCAGACCGCTCCATGGTGCAAGGGAACAAAGCGTTTCCCTATCTTCCCATCGGGTTTTTAGTGGATGAACACGCAGCAGATCACAATGGGTACAAGGACCGTTGGTCACGCGCCAGCGCCCAAACGTTTAATCCGCCAGAGTATCCTCAAGACATCCCAGCGCAGCAAATTCCGCTTCCATCCCATTCGGTGCAACATCTACAAAACGGCCTTCGTAACCACAGCGGGTGATTAAGGTTCCAGCACCCGGCATCAGCGCATCATGTGCGGTTCCTATAAGGCCAGTTCCGTGGATCGTATAGGTTTGTGACGCAATTGGGAGGGATGCATATCCCTGCCACAATGCTAAGTCAATTTCGCCACCAAAGATGCCTTTTGCTATCAAACGGACCCTAAGCCCCGCATCTTCGGGTGACCCGCTAAACATCCAGATGTGATCTTGAAACCCCTCCTGCGGCACCTGCGCCCCACGCAGTGCAGTTCCGCCCAGTTTGATGTCAGTATTGGAAACCACGCCCGTAATATGCCCAAAACCGCTGCGGTTGATCTCGCGCAATGCCATGGTGATGACCTTCTCACCGCTCCAAAACCCGCTTAGCGCGACCCACGATCCCGCCTCTATCTTTGTATCAGGTGGTACGTGCGTAGAGGTGCCCATTATTGTGGCCGTATTTCCATGCACAAAAGAAACAGGCCCAATAATCGGATGGATTTGCAACACCCGTGTCGCAGTCAGTACACCCTGTTCTAGGTTCACGCGGATTGCCAACGTATCCCCGCCACCAATCGTTTGGCCTAATCCGAGTGGACTGATCACAGGCACACCCTCAGGCAGAATAACCTCCTGTCCTGCAACCACAAGCGGCGAGACGGATTGCACTGCCCCAAACACCCCAAGACGCGGCAAGTCTTTAGCCTTTACAGGCAACGCAAGCAGCATGGTCAACAAGATCGTCAAAAGTTGTATCATCCGGTCCCCCTCCTATTGAGTTACCCGAAAAAAACCTATCTCGGAACGAAAAAGCGCGCAGAGTATCCCATCTGCACGCTCAAAACTCGCCGTTGAAGTTCAGCTTACATTCCGCCTTCGGCGATAGCCGCGGCAAGGGACTCTTCGAATATGGTGAGCCCTTCATCAACGATTTCTTCCGAGGCTGTCAGGGGGACCATTACTCGGACTGCATTCCCGTGCATACCACAACTCAACAGCAAAAGACCCCGCTCAAGCGCATGTGCAATGACCCGTTTGGTCAAGGCGGCGTCTGGCTTTACACTGTTCATATCAGTGACAAATTCGACAGCAACCATTGCGCCAAGCCCGCGTATGTCCCACGTGCGATCGGGAGCTGCACGCGCGCCAATCTCGGCAAAGCGGGTCTTGAGCTTTTCACCCATCGCAATCGATTTCGTGAGCAGATCTTCATCCTCAATCGCAGCAATTGCGGCCAGCGCCGCAGCACATGCAACAGGGTTACCGCCGTATGTTCCGCCCAGACCGCCCGGATCCATCGCATCCATAATTTCAGAGCGGCCAATAACTCCGGCTAGCGGATAACCACCAGCCATGGATTTTGCTACAGTAATCAAATCCGGCACAACACCCGAATGCTCAATTGCAAACCATTTACCAGTTCGACCAAAGCCTGCCTGAACTTCGTCGGCAATCAGCAAAATACCGTGTTCATCGCAGATGTCGCGCAACGCTGTCATCATCTCGAAAGGAACTGGAGTATAGCCGCCCTCGCCCAAGACAGGTTCGATAATGATACATGCAATGCGGTCAGGCTGTGCATCAGTCAGGAACATATTCTGCAGCCCGATGAGTGCATCCTTAACAGTGATACCATCACGCACATTCGGAAAAGGCGCGCGAAAAACATCCGCTGGAAACGGACCTACATTCTTTTTGTAGGGCGATACTTTTCCGGTCATGCCTAATGTCAGTAAAGTGCGACCATGGTATGCACCAGTGAAGGCGATAACGCCGGGGCGTCCCGTTGCAGAACGGGCAATCTTTACAGCATTTTCAACAGCTTCAGCGCCCGTTGTGACCAGCAGTGTTTTCTTTGCCGCATCGCCCGGCGCAAGCTCATTTAGTTTTTCGGCCAACTCAATGTAGGGCGCATATGGCACAACCTGAAAAGAGGTATGCGTGTATAAATCCTCTTGTGCCTTAGCTGCCGCAATCACACCTGAATGACGGTGACCAGTATTCAAAACACCAATGCCACCCACAAAATCAATAAAACGTTTACCATCGACGTCCCACAATTCTGCATTCTCAGCATACGACGCATAGACAGGCGCCGCTGACGCCACTCCACGGGGTACTGCAGCCTCACGACGCGAAATCAAATCTGCATTTGTGTACGAAACTGGTGGTGTTGGTTCGACGATTGTAATCTGGGCTGTATTCTCTGTGCTATTGCGCGGGGTGCGTTCTGCGGGGCTGGCCATAGAGCTATCCTAAATTTAATGAAACCCGACGCGGCTGCTCCGCGTTAAAAATAGTTCCTCCGGTTCAATTCAATTGTCAATCACGATAATCCGACCACTTGGGCTATTTATCACACGTGGATCATATCGCGCACCGCGTCCATTAACTCACCCATGTCGCATTATTCTCCTAATGCTCGTCCAGAGCTTTTGAAATCATAAACAGACCATCCTACCAGTAGTTTAAGCCTTTGGTTTAATGGCTTGCCGAGGCTCATCTGGCGTCGCGGCTTCAATCTGACTAGATGGCGTTTCATTTGGAGTGCCTGCCAATACGTCCTCCGCAGGAGTGACCACACCGTAAAAATGCCTTTCCACTTGTACGTTTACAACGGCACCAAGCAGAATCAAAAAACTGCTGAGCCACAGCCACAAAAGCATCGCGATAACGGCACCGATAGATCCGTATACTTGGTTATAATTTCCGAAATTTGCTACGTAATTTGAGAATAAAACAGATAGCCCCGCCCAACTCACAACAGCAAAAATTGCACCTATCCTAATGGAGCGGGGGCGCATTTCCTCGCGATTTGGACCATAACGGTATAGCACACTAAGCCCTGACAAAAGTACGCCAACGGCAATGACCCAGCGCACCCCCTCGGCCAATATGCCCGCCACACCACCTAGAGGGAAAAATGCCAACACAACTGGTGCGATGACAAGCGTGATCAGCGAAACCACCCCAACGCCAACCAGTGCCAGCGTCAGCAGTAACGCTCGCAAATAATGCGAAGCGGTAGCTCGGTTTTCTTCGCCGTGCACCGCATTTAACCCCAACATCATCGCCGCGACCCCTGCTCGTGCCGACCACAGTGCCGCTGAAACAGAGATAACACTGGCCCACCCCAATGTATCCGAGCTGGTCGTTACAAGGCTCACAATTTGAGTGTTGAAAATCTCGTATACATCGTCAGGCAACAGCCCCCGCATTTCAGACAGCTGTGCGGTTACGACTGACGGATTTGAAACCAGACTCATCACTGCTATCAGCGCGGCAATTGCTGGAAATAGTGAAAGCATCCCATAAAACCCGACACCTGCCGATATCAGCATAAGGTTTTTTTCTTGGATCTGGCGCATACCACTGCGCAATGCACTCCAAGTCTTAGCAAGCGGGTTTTTGGATGTTCTTTTCATTTTCCCTGCATTCCTTGCGGTTCAGTCTAGGCTCATCTTTACGTTCATATTATCGCGCAAGAAAATCGTTCTCCGCGATCTAGCGGAGCAATCAAACAAAACATCAAATTCAGACCTTGCACAACTGTGACGATCCGTAATGATATGCCTTAACTTATAAGTCTTCATTATCGTTCAGAAAAAGGATGACCGGATGCATACCCCCCTATCCGAGGCCATAACAGCCAAGCGTGACGAGCTAATCGCCCTGACACAGGATTTGATCCGGATTCCGACGCTAAACCCACCCGGTCAGGACTATTTGGCAATCTGCGAATATCTTGATCGCCGCCTGAAGGCCCATGGTTTTGAGACGCAGCTTATTCGCGCGCATGGCACGCCCGGCGACAGCACGAAATACCCCCGCTGGAACATCATTGCACGCCGAACAGGAACCCTTGCAGGCGAATGCGTACACTTCAACAGTCACACTGATGTTGTTGAAGTCGGCAGGGGTTGGACGACCGATCCATTTGGTGGCGAACTGAAAGATGGCAAGATTTACGGGCGCGGAGCGTGTGACATGAAGGGTGGACTCGCCACATCCATCATCGCCGCTGAAACCTTTATCGAACTCTACAAAGACTTCGCGGGCTCAATCGAAATCTCAGGCACAGCAGATGAAGAATCCGGTGGCTACGGCGGTGTCGCCTATCTGGCCGAACAGGGCTATTTCAATCCAAACCGTGTGCAGCACGTGATTATTCCTGAACCCCTGAACAAAGACCGCATCTGCCTTGGCCACCGCGGTGGATGGTGGGCCGAAATTGAAACCAAAGGTGAAATCGCCCACGGCTCAATGCCTTTTCTTGGCGATTGCGCTGTACGTCACATGGGCGCAGTCCTGAACGAATTCGAGGACAAACTCTTTCCCGCTATGGCAGCACGCATTACCGACATGCCAGTTGTGCCCGAAGGCGCCCGCAGTTCGACCATGAACATCAATTCGATCCATGGTGGTCAAAAAGAACAAGACGAAGATTTTGACGGACTGCCATCGCATTGTGTGCCTGACAGTTGCCGCATCACAATTGATCGCCGCTTTCTCGTCGAGGAACCGCTTGATCAGGTCCGTGATGAAGTCACCGATCTTTTGGAGGGTCTACGCGTTACCCGCCCCGATTTCGAATATGAGCTAACAGAGATCAACTCGGTCTTACCATCGATGACAGACCGCGAAGCGCCAGTAGTGCAAACCGTGGCGCGTGCGATTGAGAACGTAATGGGCAAGACGCCTCAATACGTTGCCTCCCCCGGCACTTACGATCAAAAGCACATCGACCGCATCGGCAAGCTGAAAAACTGCATCGCTTATGGCCCCGGTGTTCTAGAACTGGCGCATAAACCCGATGAATGGATTGGTGTAGATGATATGATCGACAGCGCGTGCGTAATGGGCGCAGCACTTGAAACGCTGCTGTTACCGCCACGCGACTGATCGTTAATCAAATGCATCTTCCGCAGCGAGACTTAGACCGTCGACAATGGCGGTCAACGCTGCCCCGTGGTGTATTGCAGCTTGGGGGAATACCGCGCTCAGGGCGCTGCGCGTCACCTGCATCAAGCTGGAGCCGCCGACAAAAACCAAATGGGTCACATCATCGGGTGTGACGCCTGCTTGCTCAACGGTCTTGAGCGCGGCCAAAGCCATCTCTTGGGTCATGGGTGACAGCAGGCTTTCAACCGCAGTCCCATCCAAAGGAACGCCAAGCCCGCGTTCTATAACGCCTAGGTCCACCGCGCCTGTACCGCTGTTGTTCGCACCAATTTTCCCCGCCTCGACTGCAAAGGCGATGTCATGGCCCAATTCATCGCCCAACACGGAGACCAAGCGTGCAAATTTTTCCGGTTCGACCGCATATTGCGCAAGGTCTTTGGCCAGTCGCCGACTCTCAGGCGCATAAAGAAACGGAATTTTCTGCCACGTTGCCAGATCGTTAAATATGGTTGTTGGGGCCACGTGGGTTTCATTGCCGAATGCATGTCGAATCGCGCTTCCTCGTCCAAGGAGCGGCATAACGCTCTCTAGGCTTAACATACGATCAAAATCGGTCCCACCCAGCCGCACACCGTGGCTTGCCGAGATGTCTATCGAGACTGCAAGGTTACGAAACAGGGTGAAATCCGACGTACCGCCACCAATATCAACGATTAAACCTAGATCGCCTTCCGCCAGCAACGCACGGTTCGCAAGGGCTGCGGCTTCGGGCTCATACATGAATGCAACATCGTCAAAACCTGCGCGCAGATATGCCTCGCGTAGATCAACCTCGGCTTGCGCGTTGCGCGCGTCGTCCGCATGAAACCGAACCGGACGCCCCGAGAGCGCACGGTCATACACAACACCACTGCTTTTCTCGGCTTCTTGTTTTACTCGTGCCAAAAATCGCGCAACAACGTCGATGAAATCGAGTTTTTCACCCAGTAAATTGCGTTTTTCGCGCATCAATGGCGCGCCCAGCAAACTCTTGAGGGCACGCATGTATCGGCCCTCTTCTCCTGCTAACAGCGCGTTGCCAGCAGCACCACCAATCAGCATACGCTTCGCTTCAAAGTCAAAGAAGACCGCCGTGGGAAGCGTCATCTGACTACCTTCAAGCGGGATCAAGTGCGGCGTTCCATCACGGGCAACACCCGCTGCCGAATTCGATGTCCCAAAATCTACACCTAACACTGCCATGACCTACGCCTTCCTTTATCAAAGGAGGACGCCCTACCCCAGTGTTCCGCGTGCCGCAAGGTTTCTCCTAGCCATGACAAAATTACTCGCCTAACATTCCAGCATAACAATTCCCATGGGAGTCCATAATGATCAATTTTCGCACCCTTTTGCTAAGCGTAAGTACCGCTGCATTGCTGGCCAGTGCAGCTAGTGCAAAAGACGATGTCACCATCGCAATCCAGCTAGAGCCACCGCATTTGGATCCAACCAGCGCAGCCGCGGGTGCAATTGATTCCGTACTCTATTCCAACGTATTCGAAGGGCTAACCCGATTTAACAGTGACGGCGGCGTGATCCCCGGCCTTGCAAAACGCTGGGAAGTTTCCGAAGACGGCCTGACATATACTTTCACACTGAATGAAGGGGTCACATTCCACGATGGAACGGCAATGGACGCCGAAGATGTAAAGTTCTCACTTGATCGGATTGGCGCTGAGGAAAGTGCAAACGCGCAAAAGGCACTCTATGCTGCGATCAGCGAAGTAAACGTGATCGATCCAGCCACTGTTGAAATCAAACTGTCCGAGGCCAACGGCAGCATGTTGTTCAACCTCGCTTGGGGCGACGCAGTAATCGTCGCACCCGAAAGCATTGAGGGCATCAAGCAGACTCCGATTGGCACCGGCGCGTTCAAGTTTGATAGCTGGTCGCAAGGCGACAAGATCGAACTAAGCCGCAATGATGACTATTGGGGCGCGGCACCCTCGCTTGCAAAAGCAACGTTCAAGTTCATCTCCGACCCGACCGCGGCCTTCTCGGCGATGATGGCAGAAGATGTCGACGTGTTTTCCGGCTTCCCTGCGCCTGAAAACCTGCCGCAGTTCGAAGCAGACCCACGCTTTCAGGTTCTTGTTGGGTCAACGGAAGGTGAAACAATCCTTTCCACCAACAACAAAATGCCTCCATTTGACAATGTGAAAGTTAGGGAAGCATTGGCCCACGCCATCGATCGCCAATCCATCATTGATGGCGCGATGTTCGGCTACGGCACACCAATTGGCACACATTTTGCCCCCCACAACCCAGCCTACGTCGATCTCACAGGCATGAGCAATTTCGACCCAGAAAAAGCCAAGGCGTTGCTGGCAGAAGCCGGTTATCCTGACGGGTTTGAGACAACCCTCTTCCTGCCTCCCCCGTCTTATGCGCGTCGCGGCGGCGAAATCATCGCGTCGCAACTGGCACAGGTCGGCATCAAGGCAGAGATTACAAACGTCGAATGGGCGCAGTGGTTGGAGTCAGTCTTCAAAGGCAAGAACTTTGGCCTCACAATTGTGAGCCACACCGAACCAATGGACATCGGCATTTACGCCAATCCTGAGTACTACTTCCAATACGATAACCCAGCATTCCAAGATTTGATTGCGAAACTCAACACAGAAGCAGACCCTGACATGCGGACCAAGATGATGGGCGACGCTCAACGTATCATCGCAGAAGACTATGTGAACGGTTATTTGTTTCAACTTGCCTTCCCCACAGTCGCGAACGTCGGAGTTCAAGGATTGTGGGAAAACCAACCTACGCAATCCAATGACCTTACAGCGGTAAGCTGGACGGAATAATTCCGCCATTGCCACAATGATACCAAACAAAGGCCCTCAATCGTGGGGCCTTTGTTGCTTAATACCCTCGTACATTCCCTAAAACGAGAGTTCCCCATTTGATACTCATCATTCTATTCTTGGTATATTTGGCGATTATCAACCTGATCACCTATCGGGCATTCGCGAATGACAAACGCTATGCAATCGAGAAGCAACAGCGCACCTCAGAAGCAACGCTATTATTTTGGGCTGCAATAGGCGGTTGGGTGGGTGCAAAAATCGCGCAACAACGATTGCGGCACAAATCATATAAGCAGCCCTTTGGTCATAACCTCAACCATATTGGCCTCATGCACGCATTGAGCATTGGCACATTCATAGCGGCTGCCATTGCGCTATTTTTTTTGGCGCCACCAAACCAAATCAATGAACAGGCGTTCCAGACAAGCAAGCTAAAAATCGCTATAGACGATAGCACTTTGCTCAAAACATCTCTTCGTCCACCAGTAACACGCCCTGCATCGCGTTAGTCACCTATAGCATCTTCAGTCCGGTCAGTTATTTGGAACAATTATCATTAGAACCAATTAGCTACCCGAAAAAGATAATCACTGCTCAACGTAAAACACGCTGGACCACCGCAGAACGAGAGCCTACGCTCTAAAGAATGTTGCGCTACACTCTCAAACGATTGCTCTCCCTTTTAATCAGCCTAGCCATTGCATCCTTGGTGATTTTTGCAGTGATCGAGATAGCACCCGGCGACCCTGCATCCTTTATGCTGGGCATCAATGCACAGCCTGAAACGCTAGCGGCATTGCGAAGTGAACTCGGCCTCGATCTGTCTAAGACACAACGCTACATCGACTGGATCACTGGCATGTTAAGCGGTGATTTCGGGACATCCTATACATACCGCACACCTGTTGCTGATATGGTAACTCAACGTCTTTGGGTGTCGTTACCCCTCGCGTTATATGCGCTGACGCTTTCTACGTTGATCGCATTTCCTGCAGGTATTTTTGCTGCCGCACGGCGTGGCAAGGCAGGTGATATCGGTGTGATGGGCGCAACCCAACTGGGTGTTGCGATACCGAATTTCTGGTTCGCTATGATGCTGGTACTATTGTTTGCTATTAAATTACGTTGGTTTTCTGCTGGCGGTTTTGTCGGTTGGGAAAAGGGCCTTTTGGCTGGGCTACATTCCCTCACACTACCTGCTATCGCGTTGGCCCTTCCTCAGGCTGCGATCCTTGCGCGCGTCATGCGTTCTTCTTTGCTTGATGTCCTCGGAGAAGATTTTATGAGGACAGCACGTGCCAAAGGCCTAACCGCACGACAAGCATTATGGCGTCACGGGTTGCGTAACGCGATGATTCCTGTGCTAACGATCATCGGCCTTCAGTTCTCGTTCTTGCTGGCAGGAGCCATCATCATCGAGCAGGTATTCTATCTCCCCGGTCTGGGCCGCCTGATCTTTCAATCCATCTCGGCACGCGATCTGATTGTGGTAGAAAGCGTCACAATGTTGCTGGTGTTTGCCGTGATTTTTGTGAACTTCGCAGTTGATCTGGCCTACGCAGTTGTCGATCCTAGATTGCGGGCGCGCACATGATCCGAAATCTGATCTTTGGTGGGCTGCTCACTTCCATATTCGTCATCGCGGCACTTTTGTCTTTTGTCTGGACACCGTTTGATCACGTAATCCTCGACATCCCTTCACGCCTCCAGACACCAAACATGACCCATCTTCTGGGAACTGATCACTTTGGTCGCGATATTTTGAGCCTCATAATGGTAGGTGCCCGTACCTCCATTGCTGTGGCTTTGGTCGCGGTCGGCATCGGTATGGGGCTTGGTATTCCGCTGGGTCTATGGGCAGCGGCGCGGCGCGGCAGTTTAGTGGATGAGATAATCATGCGTGGCAATGATCTGGTGTTCGCCTTTCCCAGCCTTGTCATCGCGATCTTGATCACTGCTGTTTTCGGCGCGGGCGCAGTCAATGCGATCATCGCCATTGGTATTTTCAACATCCCCGTCTTTGCCCGCATCACACGCGGCGCAGCCCTATCCCTTTGGGAGCGCGAATTCATTCTGGCCGCACGTGTTGCTGGTAAATCTGCTGCGCGCATTTCGCTTGAGCACATTCTACCAAACGTTACCAATTTGCTGATCGTTCAAGGCACCATCCAATTCAGTTTGGGGATCTTGGCTGAGGCTGGCCTCAGCTATGTTGGCCTTGGAGCGCAACCACCCACACCGTCATGGGGCCGAATGCTCGCAGATGCACAAACCATGGTGAGCATTGCACCCCACATGGCCTTGATGCCCGGTTTTGCGATCATCTGCACTGTTCTTGGCCTCAATCTGATGGGGGACGGTTTGCGCGATTATCTTGATCCGCGCCTTCGGGTGAAACGGGTATGAGCTTACTCTCTGTCCAAAACCTCAGCCTTTCGATTCACGGTTTTAACATCTTGCACGATGTTACATTTCAGATTTCAGAGGGTGAAATCGTCGCGATAACTGGCGAAAGCGGATCAGGAAAATCCATGACAGCACTCGCTACGATGCAGTTGCTCCCCCAAGGGGCAACCACCAGCGGGCGCATCATGTTAGGTGAGGATGACATCACTACGCTAACGGAACAGCGACTGTGCAGCATTCGCGGGAATGACATTGGCATGGTGTTCCAGGAGCCCATGACCGCGTTAAACCCTGTCAAAACCATCGGTGATCAGGTCGCTGAAACCATTCAGGTTCATGAACGCACATCCAAAGCAGACGCCTTAGACCGAGCTGCACGAACCCTAGAGCGTGTCGGCCTTCCACAGTCAAAATTTCCACTTTCACGCTTCCCGCATGAACTTTCTGGCGGGCAACGCCAGCGCGTTGTTATCGCCATGGCAATCGCTTTGCGCCCTCGCCTGCTTATCGCAGATGAACCAACAACAGCATTGGACGTCACGACGCAGGCGCAAATTTTAACATTATTAACCAAACTAGCGCGCGAAGATGGCATGGGCCTGATGATGATCACCCACGATTTGGCGGTTGTAGCGCAAATGGCGGATCGCATCATTGTCATGCGCAACGGAGACATCGTAGAGCAGGGTAATACGCTAGAGCTGCTCCAAAACATGCAGCATCCCTATACGCGCATGCTTTTTGCCGCGTCTTCTCATACGGTCGCTCTACCCGACAACGGTGCCTCTACCGCCCTATTGGAGGTTAAGGACGTCAGTCGTGACTACCAAACACCGCGCAAAACGCTTTTTGGCAGGCGAGGAACGTATCGAGCCGTAAACAAAGTCAATTTCACGCTTACTCGTGGTGAGCGCCTTGGTTTGGTGGGCGAAAGCGGGTGCGGAAAATCTACCCTCACCCGCGCGTTGCTGGGCCTTGAACCTGTACAAGAGGGCACTATCACCCTTGGCGGCGAACCAGTATTCACCGGCACTAAACCAAACCTTGCGGTGCGCCGTCGCATCCAAGTTGTGTTCCAAGATCCCTTTGGCAGCTTCAATCCACGTCACCGCGTCGCGCGCCAAATTACCGAACCATTCCATTTGTTGGATAACCCACCCACAGGTACTGAGCGCCAAAAAGCAATCGACGAAGCACTGATCGCGGTAGGGCTCACTCCTGCTGACGCGCAAAAATACATCCACGAATTTTCCGGGGGCCAACGCCAGCGTATCGCAATTGCACGTGCCCTCATTATCCGACCTGATCTAATCGTATTTGACGAAGCGGTTAGCGCGCTCGACGTTTCCGTTCGCGCGCAAATCCTTGACCTGCTGGCTGAGCTGTGCGCGGCGTATTCACTTAGCTATCTCTTTATCTCTCACGATCTCAGCGTGGTTCGCACCATCACCGATCGTGTTCTTGTGATGAAATCCGGCGAGATCGTTGAGCAAGGTCAAACCGAGGGCGTGTTCACAAATCCCCAACACGTATACACCAAAACCCTGATCGAGGCCGCGCCAGTATTGCCCGACATAAAAGGCCAAACCGCATGAAAACCATAAACCTTACCGATAAACTTTCAAAAATCAGCACCCATTGGGATCCGCATGTCGTCGCCGACTACAATGACAACGACGTTATGGTCGTCAAATTTGCAGGCGAGTTTCCCTTTCATTTGCACGAAGATACCGATGATTTCTTTCTTGTCCTAAAGGGCGAAATGACAATGGACATCGAAGACACCAACCACACAGTTTCAGCAGGTGAGCTGTTCGTCGTTCCGCGTGGCGTTACACATCGACCACGCGCAACTGAGGAATGTCATGTCCTGTTGATTGAGCCTAAAGGCACGCCAAATACCGGCAATGAAGCAACTGCCAGCAGCAAACCAAGGCTATAACTTTATGCAACCCGGTCCGACAAACAGCCTAATTGATATTGCCGGCCTACGCGTAGGCAATGCGCAGAACGACGCGTTGAAATCTGGTACAACAGTTGTTGTTGGAGATACGCCCTTCGTTGCATCCGTCGCAGTAATGGGCGGCGCGCCAGGCACACGTGAAACAGATCTGTTGGCGCCAGACAAATCTGTCGCAACGATTGATGCGCTTGTGCTGTCTGGTGGCTCAGCCTTTGGGCTTGATGCGTGTTCGGGGGTCGTTGACGGGCTACGCGCTGATGGCCGCGGATTTGTTATTGGGCCTGCACAAATTCCGCTGGTTCCCGGTGCCATTTTGTTTGACCTGTTGAACGGCGGCGACAAAAACTGGAGCGAAAATCCCTATCGCGCACTTGGACTTGCCGCCTATCGCGCGGCAAAACTGGAATTCGACATCGGAACAGTTGGTGCGGGAACAGGCGCCCTCACAGCGATGTTAAAAGGGGGATTGGGCACAGCATCTTTGCAACTGCCAGACGGCAGCACGGTTGCGGCGTTGGTCGCTGCAAACCCTGTCGGCGCTGTCACCACACCGGGCGATCGACATTTTTATGCGGCCCCCTTTGAAATGGATGCTGAGTTTGGCGGCGTCGGCCCTGACTACCGCAGCGGTTTAGGCCTAACCCGTGAAAGCAGAAAAATGAACGCTCTCTCTTCGCGGGCCAATACAACCATTGCAATCGTGGCGACTGATGCGGCCCTCACAAAGGCGGAATGCCACCGTGTAGCAACCGCTGCCCATGACGGTATCGCGCGTGCATGTGTACCTGCCCACACCCCAAATGACGGTGATTTGGTTTTTGCCCTGACTACTGGTGCCAAACCTGCGGCCGATGTTTTACTAACAGGTCACGCCGCAGCCTTATGCCTAAGTCGCGCAATTGCGCGCGCTGTTTATGCCGCGACCCCATCCGAAGGGGACATTATGCCTTGCTGGAAAACTGCCAATGCCGATCTTTGAACACGATGCGATCTCGCTGCACTATGAAATGTCCGGTGAGGGGACGCCGCTTCTGTTGATCGCTGGCATGATGAGTGACAGCGCAAGTTGGGCACCGCTTGTTCCATTGTTAGAGCCGCATTTCACGATCATACGCCCTGACAACCGAACCACTGGTCGTACAACGCCTTGGGATGCCCCGGCATCCGTAGACATCTTTGCCTCAGATTGCGCGGCATTGTTGAACGATCTGGACCTTGGCCCTGCACATGTAATGGGCCATTCATTAGGCGGGATGATCGCCACACGATTGGCAAGTGCACACCCCCTCGTAGTCAAAACACTGACCCTAGCAGCATCAGCCCCACTAAGACTTGAACGAAACGTAGCGCTGTTCAAATCCCTGCTGGTTATCCGCCAAAGCAATGCAGCACCTGACGCATGGCTAAACGCATTGTTCCCATGGCTATTTTCACCTTCGCTTTACGACATTCCCGGCGCTATTACACAAGCAGCGACAGCATCCCTCGCCTACCCTTTTGCACAAAGCACCGAGGCAATGGCCCATCAGATTGCTGCTCTTGATGGCTATGTTCCTGAAAACATCACTGAGCTGACGTGCCCTGCACAGGCCATACTTGCCGAAGGGGATTTAATCCTACCTGCGGACCTCGCATTGCCAACATTAGGCGACATCCCAACGCATTTGATTTCGGATGCAGGCCATTCTATCCACTGGGATGCACCCGATGTAGTTGCCGGTCATTTGTGCCGTTTCATCACCCTGCACGAGGAAGTAGCAACATGACACAAGATCTCTATGGCCTGACCGTCACTGTTGATAGTCCAGACACCCTGCAGGGGATCAATGACTTCATACACGGGTTTCTGAGCTACCAAACCAAAGCAGCCAACATCATCGTAGCAGCAGATGCAGACCCAGATTGCGCATTGGCCAATGCCTATGCGGCCCTTTTGTGGATGTTTCTTGAAGCCCCCATAGCGCCACAAAAAGCCGCACCGTATATTGCCCGCGCACAGGCTGCACGCGTTAACGTCACGGCCCGTGAAGCACTGGTGATCGATGCAACCGCCGCATGGACATATGGCGAAGTGCCCAAACTGTTGGAGATTTGCGACCAGATCATAGCAGAGTACCCACGCGACATGGCTACCCTAAAATTAGCGCAATACCACCTGTTCAATCTTGGGGATGCCACAGGTATGTTGCGTACCGCCCTGTCGGTGCTGCCCGATGCAGGCGATATTGCGTATGCCCATGGCATGGTCGCCTTTGGTTATGAACAGTGTCACCTGTTGGACCACGCCGAAACTGCCGCGCGTCATGCGATGACGCTGCAACACGACGATGCGTGGTCTCATCACGCCATCGCCCATGTCATGCTCACCCAAGGTCGCGTGACAGAAGGTGCGCAATTTTTGGAAAGCGTTGCGGATACGTGGGGTGAATTGAACAGCTTTATGCGCAGTCACAACTGGTGGCACCTTGCGCTGTTCTATCTCAGCCTTGGGCGCCATGACGATGTGCGCCGCGCCTATGATTCCCATGTGTGGGGGCTGGAAAAGGATTACTCCCAAGACCAAGTCGGCGCGACATCTCTGCTGGCGCGCATGGAATTTGCCGGCGTGGAAGTTGGCGAACGTTGGAGCGATGTTGCAGACCACATCGCTGCCCGAGGAGCTGATACAGGGAGCCCGTTTCTGACGTTGCAATATTTATACGCCCTTGCCCGCACCGCTCGGCCAGAGGCGAGCAAGCTAATGGACGCGATCCATGAACGTGCAAATGACAGTACACAGCACGATCATATCTCGTGGCGTGATGTAGCCCTCCCTGCTTCTGAGAGCATCATGGCCCACGCAAAAGGTGATTGGGATACAGCCATCAACAAGATGTCACGCGCATTGCCTCGAATGTCGGAATGCGGCGGCAGTCACGCGCAGCGCGATCTGTTCGAACAAATCCATCTAGACTCACTGGTACAGGATGGCCGGGCATCAGCCGCCCAACAGGTCTTAGAAATGCGCCGCACTTATGATCCCGATGGGGTGCCACTGAACTTGTTGTTGGGGGATGTCTATGAGAAATCCGGCTTACCAACACTCGCGCAAGAAGCCCGCGCGCGTGCTGCCCAGACCCTCGCCAACCAAAACACCTGACACCGTTGCCGCACGGCGCAAGCGCCGCTAGGCTAGCGGAAGTAAATGAATCGGAGTGCATTGATCATGAGCACAGAATGGTATTACGCGGTTGAAGGCACATCTCATGGGCCTGTAAGCCAAGCAGAATTTGAACAACTGGTGAGTGTTGGCACCATTCGCAACGATACGTTGGTTTGGCAGGATGGCATGGAAGACTGGCTGCCGTACCGCCGTGCAGGCGGCACAGACAGCGCCGAGCCGATGCAGCAACACGCACCCATTAGCAACTCCCAAGACCCGGCCCGAAGCGATGCCAATACGTTCTTGGGCGCGCTCAAAGACGGCTTTGCACGCTATGTCGATTTCAAGTCCCGCTCGACTCGCTCCCAATTCTGGTGGTGGGCACTGTGGTCTTTTATTATTCGCTTGGGCGCCTTAGTTTTTGTTGGTGGTCTTGGTTCAGGCGGCTCACAACCCGCGGTTCTGTTGGTATCAGTGGCGATATTCCTGCCGTCCCTTGCGGTGGCGATCCGCCGTTTGCATGACATCGGGCGATCCGGTTGGTGGGTCTTAATCGTACTTGTTCCTCTCATCGGCTGGATAATAGGGCTCGTATTTTTCTGCACAAAAACCCAGGATCAGGCAAACCAATGGGGTCTGCCACCGAACCGTTGAGTTCACCCACCTATGAGCATCCTTCAGCCTACTGGCTGAAGGCATAATCCTTAAGCGCGCGGCCCGATGGTGACTTCGAGCTCGGCGATGCCGTCAACACCGCCAGTTATCACATCCCCCGAAACCACCGCGCCCACACCAGCAGGCGTACCTGTCATCACCAGATCACCGGGCGCAAGTGTGACACCCTCACTTAGGGTCGCGATGTGTTCGGACACGGACCAAATCAAATCAGCAATGTCGGCATCCTGACGGATCTCTCCATTTACCGCGAGCCAGATGCGTGCATTCGTCAGACTAGGCACATCCGCAATCTGTTTTATGGGCGCAATCGGGGCGGATAGATCAAAGGCTTTGGACCAGTCCCAAGGGCGGCGGGTCTTCTTGGCATCAGCCTGCAAATCACGGCGTGTCAGATCGATCCCGACTGAAGCGCCCCAGATGTGATCAGCCACATCCTTAGGTGCGATATTTGAGCCGCCTTTGCCAATGGCAACTATCAATTCAATTTCATAATGGAGATCGTTGGTGAGTGACGGATAAGGGATCGTGCAAGGCGTATCACACGTAGCATCTGCTGGTTTTGTAAAAAAGAACGGCGGTTCACGATCAGGATCATTTCCCATTTCGCGCGCATGCGCCTCATAATTACGACCAACACAGAAAACCCGCCGCACAGGAAAACGCATATCATAGCCTTGAACAGCCAAGCTTGCCTGTGGAGGAGCGTCAAAAACATAAGCCATAAAGAGTGCCTTTTCTGGAAGTGACTCGAAACCGATTTAACTAAACCTAGGCCAGCGTGTGTTGTCCAGACAGGCTGCAATGCTCACTGCACAAACAAAGAAACCCCTAGAGTTTCAACGACGCGACCAATTAGATATGGGGGTTAATCGCCCAACTTGGCGTGAACCTCATCAAGATCAATCTCACCAATTGGCATCTTGTTTCCAGGGTTTTCGAAATCATATTTGAACAGGTTAAAGTCCCGTTTGTAGATTTCATACACAAGGTGCATCGACAGATCGTCAAAATAATCCTCGACCGGATGTGCGCGTTTAGGCCCATGACCTTCGCTTTCGTTAAAGCGAGGGATTGCCGATAAATCTACGGCATGCGGTGTCTCAATCGCATCCAAGACATCCTGCATTCCGTCGTTAAAACTCTCGGTCCATACGATCTTGTCATATGTTCCACCATTCACGATGAAGGTGCTGACGTGACCAGACATGCCTGACCAATGGATGTCTGGATCCATCGGGCGACGCCAGCGAATGGTGTCTCGCGCGAACAACAAGAAGCGGCGAAAGCTTGCGATCTGGTCGAATTCGTCTTTTCCGTCATCCCCGCCAACTTCGATTCCATATTTCTGAACCAAAAGTGGGACCAAATTGCCACGGTAGCGCCTACCGTTGCGTTGGATTCCACAGATTTTATCAAAGAACGAACTCAAGATTCGCGTGTAGGGGTTTCGTACACAGGTGAAGGCATAGGAGCTGTGGTTTTGCGCATTCTTAGCGATAGCATCTTGGCTGCCATCCAAGGCCCATTTGTGCATACCGCCCTTAGCATCATGGATATCGCCGTCGAAAAACTCACCATGATCGGAGAAATACATGACTTGACCGATGGTCGAACACGCGCATTTAGGCACTACGCGGTACACGACACTTTCACTTTCGGTCATCCAAGTTCCGGGAAAACCCATGACACGACACTCCTGCTCATACTGACTGCGCCGCCTCTTAGGGCAGCTTTTCACTTACAAAAGCAAATATTTGCTGTTTATTCAATGAGTGTTCATCATTATCTAAGTAAACAATCTAGTAATTCTACGGTGAATAGTTCCTGAATGGCAAAAATCGCCTACATACTCCTGTGTCACAAAGACCCAGACGCCATTATCAAGCAGGCGGAGCGGCTAACGGCCGTTGGCGACTACATGTCGATTCATTTCGATGCCAGCGCAGATCCAGAGCAATACAAGGCTATTCGCGCCGCATTGGTTGATAACCACAATGTCACCTTTGCAACCAAGCGCATTCGCTGTGGGTGGGGCGAGTGGTCGTTGGTTCAGGCAACATTGCATGCAGTAGAATCTGCGGTCGAAGCATTCCCACGGGCGACGCATTTTTACATGTTGTCTGGTGATTGCATGGCAATCAAATCCGCCGAATACACGCACCGTTTCCTAGACAACAACGATGCCGATTTCATCGAAAGCTTTGACTACTTTGAAAGTGACTGGATCAAAACGGGCTGGACGGAAGAGCGCCTTATATACCGTCACTGGTTCAACGAGCGGACGCAAAAGAAACTGTTTTATGGAATGTTCAAATTCCAAAAACGTTTTGGCCTGACCCGTGAAATACCGTCAGACCTTCAGGTACAAATCGGCAGCCAATGGTGGTGTTTGCGTCGCCAGACGATCGAGTGGATTCTTGATTTCTGCAAAAAGCGCCGCGATGTGATCCGGTTTTTCAAGACTACTTGGATACCCGATGAGACCTTTTTCCAGACATTGGTCCGTCACCTCGTACCAGAAGAAGAAATTCGCGGTCGCACGCTCACCTTCCTTATGTTCACCGACTACGGGATGCCAGTGACCTTCTACAATGATCACTATGACTTACTGCTCAGTCAGGACTACCTTTTTGCTCGCAAGATCAGCGCGGATGCATCAGATCTCAAGCGTCGCTTGGGTCTGCTCTATGCTGCGCAGGGAGTACAATTTCAGATCAGCAACGAAGGGCGTAGCCTGTTCAAGTTTCTCACCGGGCGCGGGCGTATTGGGCGTCGCTTCTCCATGCGCTTCTGGGAGACCGAAAGCACGTTGGGCCGCGAACGTGAGCTGCTCATTGTGGTGTGCAAAAAATGGCATGTGGCAAAACGTGTCCTAGAACGGATCCGTCAGAACACAAATGTGCCTGCCATCGAATATGTCTTCAACGAAGAAGACACGCCCTTGCCGGCCCTCGGTGGTATCGAAAAAACACTGGGTAAACGCACGCGCCACCGCCGTGCATTGATGCGGATGTTGTTTGACTATTTTGAAACTGACCGCTTGATCGTTTGCATGGATCCCAGCAACCTCGATTTGCTCGAAGATTTTGCAGCTGACCGCTCGGTTACTCGCATTCTGGAAATTGATTGTAATTTCACAGATGATTATCTGGTCGGGCACGCGATGCGCGTGGGACTTGCTGGTGAGCAAACCTCACAGGAAACGCTGGATCGCCTGTTGCCCACCATCCGCAACGACATGGTATTTGAAAGCGACGCAATTCGTGACGCGCAATTCGAAAACCATTGCCGCATTCGTGAGACCGCCTCTACCGATGAAAACGCCAATGAGTTGGGCAAGTTTCTGGGCATTGGCGGTGACAAAGCGCACGAAATTACCAGCTCCGATTATCTCTTTTCCGACTAAGGAACCTGCTTGTGGCCTACCCCTATGACGATCAAAATATCTTTGCCAAAATCTTGCGCGGGGAAATTCCAAATACAACTGTTTTGGAGACTAAACACGCGCTCGCATTTCGCGATCTATACCCGCAAGCGCCCGTGCATGTGTTGGTGATCCCAAAAGGTCCCTACATCAGCTACGATCACTTTGCGGCCGAAGCATCAGACGCAGAAATCGCCGACTATACGCGCGCCATTGGTGAGGTCTGCCGGATGGAGGGCGTGTCACTGGATGCTGGTGACGGTTTCCGCATGATCAGCAACGCAGGCGAACACGGCGTACAAGAAGTGCCCCACTTGCACGTGCACATCTTAGGTGGCGAACACATGCGCCGGATGGTTCAGCCAAAAAGCTAACCGTCCGGTACGTTGTTCAAAGTCAATATTCGTGGCGCTTAATTTTTCTTGCGCCACGTTCCAAACCAGCTGCTTACAGCACCCGATGCTTCGGCCAGATCATCCTCAATGGCTTCCATGGTAGGATCAATCCGCGCAATGCGGAAACGCCGCCACCGCACCCAGATGCCGTACACAACCGTCAGGAAGATGGTGATGATAAAGATGTTCACCCACGCAATACCCTTGGATGCATCAGGGCCATCCACCGCGCGCACAGAAATCGCATTGGGAAAGATTGTCAGGAATTCATTGCGCCAGCCGTAATGTTTGATCGCAACATAGCGCGCGTCATCCTCAGCAGATTTCAGATCGCCAGCCTCGGCCTGTAGGTTCGATGTGTCGAACTTGAAATACGGCGGCCATCCCCAGCCCGTATCCTCGTTGCGGTACACCATCACATCACCTTTGACGCGGCGCGTCTGGATGAAAAACACATCGCGGTTTGTCAGCGTGCCGTCAGTGCCGGTATCGGCCTGCGCCCAAAACAGTGAGTTCTCCCCAAAGTCCTGCCGCTTTTCATAGGTGTCCGTGATGCGCACAATATCGACTTGCGGCAGCGTGTAGTGAAACACTCCGGCAATAAGGACCCAAATAGTGATCCAGAACGTCCAACGGATAAAACCAAACATACGGTACCCTTTTAACTAAAATTCGTAAGATAGATGACCACTGACACAAGGATCACCGGAATAACATAGACTGACAGGATCAATTTACGGCGCAGGGATTTATCGTAATCCTCTAGCCCTTCGTCCAGAAACGCATCCAACGTCTGCTCCTGTGGTCCTTCATGCCATTGCGCGCGCAGCTTGCCCTTGCGCACAGCGCGTGAATACAGGGACAGACAAACATAGATCACGGTCAATACGACAAAACCGACAACCATCAAACGTGCTAGTGCGAACATACGCCTATCTCCTCTTCACAGCGCCCCATGGTCCGACTGCTGCAATGCGGTCCGGAATGGGGGGTGGCTTTTTACGTTTACGCGGCAGTTGTGGTATCTCTGGCGCGTGGCCAAAGAGTGCGTCGCGCACGCCAGCCTTGTCCACTTGATACTCACGCTGAAGAAAATCAGCAACATAGGTCTTTTTCGCATCCGGCCAGCCTGCGTATGTCTCATAAAACAGGTCCTTATGGCAGATGAACAGCTGGCGAATATCCTTTGGGGCCAGCTGCGCGAGCAGCATATTCACCATCTCGGCGTCTGGCGTATCTGCTGCGCGCAGCGTGTAGAAATAGACCGGATCATCGCTATCAATGTTTGGGAAGGCCCCACCATTTTCGGCCCAGTTCACCAACTGCCCCAGCGTGTGGAATTCACGAGGCAGGATGTCCGCATATTGGCGCGCAAGGCGGCGCAGATCACCGCGGGTGAGGCTGCTCAGGTCGGCACCCTGCCCTGCAACAGCATCAATCAGAACAAAGTCCATCTTTTGGCGCAGGATGGCTGCGGATTTGATGCCGCGCGCCTCTAGGATCGTTTCCGTTAGGCCGTTGAGGTGAAAGAACTGCGCGATGCGATTGCGCTGCTTGGCGTCGAACACATATTCCAGCGGAATGTTATCCAGCCCCTTTTTGCCCGCCGGGGCAATCACCGCCGGATGCTCAACATCTTGGAACACAAACAGCCCACCAAAATGCGCGGTCCAGAAATTGCGCTGATCAAAGCTCATCGTCTTGAGCTTGACCGGATTGCGCACCACATCGCCCGTCTTACCCGCAAGTTCGATCATTTGCGCGATCAGCACATCGTCATACCAGCCCTCATCGGAATCGCGGAATTCATCCACCATCTCGGCCAGCTTGGCCGCGTCTTTGACTGTGCCGCCTGTGGTGTCGGCATCAATGGTGATGCGGCGAATATCAAACAGGCGCTTGGGGTCAGAGACATCGTAAACCGAATTCACCAGCTCCCCCGCGACGGCATCTTTGGCCGTGAGGGCAAACAGCGCCGCCTCGTTTTCTTCGATAAACTCCTGCAAGATCGCCTTGGAGGTCGAGAACTGCGTGTTGAGCAAAGGCGCGGTGCGTTGATCCACACTCAGCAAGATAAACTGCCGGTTCACGCCCTTGTGGTTGAGGTACAGCGGATCACCCAACTCATCCCCGATCTCGGGTGAGTAGCCCGAAATATCGATGTAGAAATCCATGAGCGCGGTCTGCTGTCCCGTAAGATGCTGCAACGCGCGGTTATACCGTTCGACC
>ERZ1027208.253-NODE-253-length-24261-cov-48.622118_pt1 | contig 24261 bp, 27 predicted proteins | sample MGYA00520867_ERZ1027208 | MGnify/ENA primary metagenome ERZ1027208 (study PRJEB33311, sample SAMEA4378413) | marine metagenome | biome: Marine biome; feature: Fjord; material: Water | collected 2014-07-20T08:00:00Z/2014-07-... | depth 75 m ...
ATAGCTGGTTTGATAGTACACCAAAAAACTACAGGAGGCACTTGTTTATTAGGTTGTTGAATCGCCGTGGGAACTGTTGGCAAGCCTCTAGTGTTATTTACTCAACGCTTTATCTAATTCCTTACAGCTAGCTTGAGGAACGTGCTTCGCAAATCACACCCCAAGCTGAACGCATGACGATAACAGCAATAATCAAACCAATAATAATATCTGGCAGAGGTGATGAAAGCCAATAGACCAACACCGCCGCTATTAATACGCCCACATTGTTTATCATGTCGTTTCGCGTGCAAATCCATGTGGCTCGCATATTGATATCGCCATCGCGATAGGCCATTAACAGGAAGAACGATATAGTATTGGCGATAAGCGCTAATACGCCAAACACCCCCATATTGAAGGCATCTGGCACATTATTGGTACTTATTAGGTAAATGGGCTGAACCAAAATTCCAATACCTAAGATCATCTGAAAAATGCCACTGGTGAGTGCTGCTCGGTTTTTCCAATGCGTCGCACGCTCTAGGGCAAACAACCCTAGAGCGTACACCAAAGCATCGGCCAACATATCAAGCGAGTCTGCCATCAAAGCAGTGGAATGGCTAGCAAGCCCCGCCGCAAATTCAACAACAAACATACCTGCATTAATCAACAAAACGATAATGAGTACACGTTTTTGTTGCTTGCTTGCCTTTGCTATATTGTCGGTCGAGCAGCCATCACATCCAGACATATTTGTTCCTATTCAGCATTATGCTGCTTTGAGAAGTAAGAATATAATGCCGGAATGACAACCAGCGTTAATAAGGTTGAAGAAAACAAACCTCCAACCACAACAGTTGCCAATGGCCGTTGAACTTCAGAACCAACTCCGCTAGCGAGCAACATCGGTATCAAGCCAAGAGCCGCAATACTAGCTGTCATTAAGACCGGCCGAAGGCGTGATAGCGCACCCTCAAAAACCGCACTATCAATAGCCAGTCCATCACTTACTCGTTGGTTAATGGCATTCACCATCACCACACCATTAAGCACAGCAACGCCAAATAAGGCAATAAAGCCAATTGAACCGGGCACTGACAGATATTGACCTGAGATAAATAAAGCGGCAATGCCACCAATCATCGCCAAAGGCACATTTAACATGATAAGCAATGATTGGCCTACAGAACTAAACGCAAAATACAGTAATAAAAATATCAGCCCCAGAGATACCGGAACCACAATCATTAATTTAGCTTGTGCACGTTGTTGGTTTTCAAATTGCCCACCAAATACCACGGTATATCCAGGTGGTAAATCAATATCATCATTAATACGCTGTTGAATTTCTGCTACCAAGCCGCCCATATCTCGCCCTTCAACATTAGATTGAATCACCACACGACGTTGTACATCATCCCGACGAATTTGCGGTGGCCCAGATTCAATTTTCACTTGTGCCACATCACCGAGTTTCACCCATGCACCATCTGGCGCTTGCAAGGTTAGGTTTTGTATCGCTTCAACATTGTGACGAAAATCAGACTGTAAGCGAATAGTAATATCGTACCGTTCATTGCCGTTAATCACTTGCCCAGCTTCCAAACCACCAATGGAGTTAGCAACCAAATCCATCACCTGCGCAACAGGAATGCCGTAACGCGCTAATGTGTCCCTATTTGGCCGAATAGCGAGCTGTGCTTCACCCGCAATTTGCTCCATTTCCACACCTCGGGTACCTTCAATTTTTCGCACCAAACCTTCAATTTTTTTACCTGTGCTTGCCAAGGTATCAAGGTCTGGGCCAAATAACTTAATAGCTAATTGTGCTTTAACCCCTGACAGTAACTCATCCACACGGGTAGCAATCGGTTGCGAGAATGAGAACAGTAAGCCTGGGTGAACCGACATTTTTTGTTCCATTAATTTTTGCAAATCTTGACGATTTGATGCGCTACTCCATTCGCTGACAGGCTTTAGTCCAACGAATATTTCAACGTTTGACACCGGTTCAGGATCACCGCCGATTTCAGCACGCCCAGCACGACTGGATACGTATAACACCTCAGGAAACGTCATGAGTTGTTCTTCAAGCTTACCTGCAACACCTAGCGAGGTGGAAAGACTAGATGAAGGTGCCAACGTAACACGAATATTCAGCGTACCTTCTTCCAACTCGGGTACAAACTCCGTTCCCAAGAACGGCACCAGTACCAATGAAGCCACAAATAAAACGACCGAGCCAATAACAACACGTCGTGGAAACTTTATTATTCCAGACAAATTACGCTGATAAAATCCCTCAAGGGTTCTCATCATCACATTGTCTTTTTCTTTCACCCCATGCTTAAAGAGGTATGTTGCCAATGCCGGCACAACAATTAGTGCTACCAGTAGTGAGGCTAACATGGCCAATACAATTGAAATAGCCATTGGCTGGAATAACTTACCTTCAACACCTTCAAGTGTGAACAAAGGAGCAAAAACAATAATAATAATCGCTACCGCAAAAAATACGGGAGTACCTACCTCACGTGCCGCTTCTTGAATCCGTAAGGGAATACCGTGTCGATCGTGCTCCGCATCATAAGGATGTGGTTCACCTTCAGCTAATACGTCTTGCGCATACTGGTGGTGTGCCGCATCGGGCTTGCTCAAATGACTAAAAATATGCTCCATCATTACCACTGAGCCATCCACCATCATGCCGATGGCAATAGCCAGGCCACCTAACGACATCAGGTTCGCCGAAATACCCCAATACGCCATAGCAATAAGCGCCAGCCCAATAGAAATTGGCACTGATATCAGCACCAAGAAAGCTGCGCGTAAATTCATTAAAAATAGCATTAACACAATAATGATTAACACGAACGCTTCTAATAATGCCTTGCTAACGGTATTAACCGCTTGGTCAACAAGGTCTGCTTGGTCATAAAAAGACTCAATGGTAACACCATCAGGCAACGCAGTTTGTATGGCCGGTAAGCGCGACTTAATCCCATCGATAGTGGCTTTTGTATTAGCGCCTAGGCGTTTCATTACAATACCCGCAACCACTTCACCCATTGCAACAGGTTTTCCTTCTTTGTCACGGGTTGACATAGTGACTGCACCTTGACGAATTTCAGGACCAAAATCGACCACGGCCACATCACTAACGCGTACTGATACGCCGTCTATATTCTTTAAGGGAATATTAGCAATATCACGCAGGCCATCTTCGTTACTGCGTACCCAACCGACGCCACGAATAACGAGTTGTTCAGCGCCTCGGTCTAAATACCAACCGCCAGCATTGCGGTTGTTTTTTTCAATAGCCTCGGCAATATCATTAATGGTTAGTTTATAAGACAACAAATGACGCGGATTAACTTGCACCTGATACTGTCTCACTTCACCACCGAACGACAGCACATCTGTCACACCGCCAACAGGCATCAACAATAGTTTAACCACCCAGTCATTTAAACTACGCAAGGCAATAGCATCGTACTTTTCTGGGTCATCGGCCCGTAAGATATATTGGTACACTTGACCAAGACCTGATGTATTTGGTCCCATCTCTGGCGTACCAATGCCATCGGGGATTTGTTCACGCGCTGATTGCAAACGTTCAAAAACCAGCTGACGAGCAAAGTAAATATCCGTGCCTTCCTTAAACACCACGGTAATCACCGATAAGCCTGTTTTGGAAATAGAGCGCACTTCTTCCACATCGGGTAAGGCGTACATCACCGATTCAATCGGAAACGTAATCAGTTGTTCAACTTCTTCAGAAGCCAATCCGCGTGCCTCAGTATTTACTTGCACTTGAACATTCGTTACATCTGGAAACGCATCAAGGTTGAGTGACGGCAATATCAACACGCCCCCAACTAGAGTGGCCACCAACGCCAGCACCACCATTAGGCGATTATTAATACCAAAATCAATAATTTTATTTAACATGGGCTAACCTCAATGATTATGAATTTCAAAGCCAGCTTTCGCTAACTCTGATTGCAAAAAGAACGCACCTCTAGTGACTACCCGAGCACCTTCTTTAATACCTTCAATCACGGTTACACCATTATTGGATCTGATAACCTCTATTTCTTGTGGTTCAAACTCATTATCTTCATGCTCCACAAATACCATCCAATCACCGTCTGGGCTTCGAAGTACCGCATCAGCAGGAACTGACAAGGCCTTTTCCATATTATTCGACATGATTTTTGTGTCCACAAAAACACCTGGGTGAAGTAAGTCGTTAGGGTTCTTTATTTCAATACGTATACCGATAGTTCGTGTTGTTTCGTCTAAAGAATGGTGACGTTGAATCACTTTTCCATCCAGCACCTTATCGCGAAAGAGTACGGCTGCAGAAGCGCCAACGCGAACATCCAATGCTTGTTCTGACGTTAAACGTGCATTAACCCATAATGACGATTCATCACTTATCTCAAATAACCTGCGACCTGGTTCCACTAACTCACCCAAAGTAAACTCATCATGGATGACCGTACCGTTTTGTAATGCTTGTAATTGAAAACGACCATTGGCTAACGCGCCATTACCGCCCTTTATCATCAAATCGATTTGCTGTTGGCTCATACCATAGGCTTGCACTTTTGCCAGTGCTTGTTCATGGCTAACTTTAGTTTGTGTGTAGCGAGCGCCAGAGACCACTTTGCGCCCTAATTTACGTACACGGTTCCATTCACGAGCAGCGACTAATAAATCGCCCTGCGCTTGCGCCATGTCAACGCTAGATAGCGTGACAAGGGGCTGACCAATAGTCACTTCGTCTCCCAATTTCGTATGACGCTGAACCACTTGTGCGCTAATACGCGACACAACTCGACTGGTAGCGTAACCATTCAGCGTTACCTCACCCGGCGCACTTATTTCGCTTTTAGTTTGACTCAACTGAAGCGTTTTTATTGCGATGTCAGCTGCTTTTCTTTGATCAGCATTGAGTCGCACACTGTTTCCTTCTTTTTCTTCATCTCCGTGTTCATCTCCGTGTTCATCTCCATCGCCATGCTCAGCAAGTTCCTCGGAGGCTGCCGCTTCATTCCTGTGCTCACTTTCTGCATAGCCATTGCTTATGTTTAATAACACTAGCAATATGATAATTAATCCTAGTTTTATGGTAGTCACTGTTACTCTCCGTTGCCTGATTGCGTAGCCGTCTTACTAGTCACTACGTCATTGTTTGTTATCCATTGGTTTATCTCGCCAGAAGCAATAAGCCACTGCGTCCAAGATTGCCAAAGTTGTGTTTTTTGTTCGATAGCACCCGCTTGAGTATCGAGTGATTGTTTTAGCTGCACCAAATAATCAGCAGTACTGAGTTCACCGGCTTGCCATAAACGTTCCAATAGAAATTCTTGCTGTAATAAGCTGCGACTCCCTATCGCTTGCCACTGTGTCCAGACTCGACGATTAAGCAATAATGTTTGCGTTGCTGTTTTTAGCTTAGCCGCCAATAAACGGCGAGTGTCTATTGCTTCACGTTCACGTTGAATCAATTCGGCATTCGCTGCATCAACTTCGGCACTGAAATTGTTCCGTACAAATAATGGCATTGAAAACGTAACATTAGTCAGACTTTCATCACCCTCTTTACCTGCCTTAATACCAATCGTCGGGTCTGGCCGCTGTTCTCGCTGACGTAATTTGATGTCAGCACGTGCAATATCCATCCGCGCACGAGCCAGTTTCATTTCTGGCAAACTATCTAATACACTAGAGATATCAGTGACCGACTGTTTTGCACTAGAAGGTACATCCTCCATAAAAGGTAGTTCCGTCAGAGCCATTTCACTGATATCACCCAACAATACAAGCAGTGCTTGTTTATTGGTAATCAACTTAGATTCAGTCTCAACCAATTGGAAGCTGGCTTCACTATTGGCTAATTGAGCGAGCGATAAATTAACTTCAGTTAAATCACCCGCGTCATAGCGCCGTTTTGCAATATCAACAAACTTAGCCATAGAGGCCTTTCGTTTAGCCGCAACTCGTTGGCTTTCAACACTTGATTGGTAACTTGCTAGTGCCAACAGAACCTCTGCTGATAACTGTTGCTGTTGAAATGCCAGTTCGATTAAGCTCTGTTGCCAACTAATATCAGCCAGTCTAGTTTGAGCGGATCGTTTATCACTCCAATCGATGGTTTGAGTAAACCCCGCCGTTTTAGTATCAACATCCGTACGTTCATATTCAAACTCAATTTCAGGGTTAAATAAGGGTTGATCGGCGGCACGGCGCTGTGCCACCACTTTATCTACAACAGCCTGAGCCGCTTGTAATCTTGGGTGCTGTTTAACAACGTTGTTTAGCCAAACAGATAGCTCTTGCTGCTCTGTCGCATGTGCGATTGAACTTATCAATAACGCACTCAACAACAGCGTAATAACATTTAAAAACTTCATGATTATTCCTACAAAAATATAACGAACACGGTTTATATAAAACCGTATTGAATGACGGCAAAAGCCATCGTTTTCTAGGAATTAAACGAGAGGGGGACGCTGAGGAGGACTATTGTGGTGCGAATAAATGTAGAAAAAATATTGAGTATCCGCCGAATGTACAGCTAAAGGCTCAATATCAAAATTGGACTTAAACAAACCTAATAAATGAATCCCAGCATGGCAACAGTGATCGTCATCTAAGTGATGGCGCGACTCAATGTCCTGGGAAGCTGCTGGATGGGAGAAACCTTGTTCCTGTACACCGACGTCGTCGTGACTATCCATAGCCCATACGCTGCTGTAACTCAGAGTACTGAGTATTAGAAGCAATATAGTTAAGTGTTTAGTCATATGGTTAATCTAGGGCAGATGTTAAATACGTTATCAGTTCTGGGCTTCGAACTATAACATGCGAAGTATTACAAAATCTTATTTGATAAGTGATTATACATTATTGACTTATTAAATAATAATGATTATCATTCGCATTATTCTACGATCTCAGTTGTTATAAGTATGTTTAAAAAAACAGCCCTCTGTTTATTGTTATTTATTCTTTCATTTTCAGCCATTGCATCAATGCCTGTTCAAAAGTTACTGCAGTTAATTGACTATGTCGGTGTAGATTATCGAGAGGCTATAAAAGATGGGCAGCTCATTAATCCTGAAGAGTATCGCGAAATGCAGGATTTTGTCTTAGCAATACAAGAAAATATTCATCGATTAAATCCAATAGAACAAAGCCTTATTGAGCAGGCAGCCACTTTGGAGTCACTGGTTAACTCTAAGGCCGACCCCGATGTCGTAGCGGAACTCACAACGGCTATGCATCAACAAATTATTGCTAACTATGATATTCAAGTCATACCGCCCAAAAAGCCAGATTTTGTTATAGCCAAACAGCTATATGCTAAAAACTGTATCGCTTGCCACGGTGTAAAAGGAGAAGGTGATGGTCTACTATCAAAAACTTTAGAGCCATTGCCAACTAATTTTCTTGACCGCGAGCGTTACCGAGAAAGAACGCTTTATGGTCTATTTAACACGATAACTCAAGGCGTATCAGGCACGGGTATGCCTGCATTTACCCAGTTAACAGAACATGAGCGCTGGTCACTTGCTTTTTATATTGGCCAAATGGCTATTCAGGAAAAAGAAGCCGCTGCGGGCTCTGCGTTATGGGAGTCAAAAGGTCGTCACTTACTATCTACTGTAGAGCAATTAACGACCTCAACACCCGCGCAACTTGAAGCATCATCTGGTAGTGATGCTGTCTTAACATTAGCCTATTTGCGTCGTCACCCAGAAGCTTTGATGAGTAATAACAGCTCACCCCTTGACTTTAGTATTCAAGAGTTAGAAGCCAGTCGCTTGGCCTATAGTTCTGGTGAAATTGATAAAGCGTATGACTTAGCTGTTAATGCTTATCTTGAAGGTTTTGAGCTGATTGAAAACAGCCTCGATGCCATTGACTCTGCCCTACGTCGCCAAATTGAAGGAGAAATGACTGACTACAGAAACTTAATTCGCAAACAAAAAGGTGAAGCCGCTGTAAATGCAGCGTTTACAAGCATAAAAACCCTGTTAGAAACAGCGAGATCATCGCTAAGCAAAACGAGGCTATCAGAAAAAACTGCTTTCATGAGTGCGATGGTTATTATCCTGCGTGAAGGCCTAGAGGCACTATTAGTTGTAGCTGCATTAGCAGCTTTTTTGGTAAAAACCGGCAGACGTGAGGGACTTATTTATCTTTATGGCGGGCTTGTAGTCGCCTTGTTAATGGGCGGGTTAACCTGGGTTGTTTCTACAACGCTTATTGAAATAGGTGGTGCAAGTCGTGAATTAACCGAGGGGGTCGCTGCAATAACAGCTGCTCTGGTACTGTTTTATGTGGGGTTCTGGATGCACAATAAAACCAGTGCTGCACAGTGGAAGCATTTTATAGAAAGCAGCATCAAAAAAGCACTCAGTAAAGAAACGTTATGGGGAATAGCCGCATTATCTTTTATTGCCGTGTATCGTGAAGTATTCGAGAGCGTACTGTTTTACCAAGCTCTCTGGGCACAAACAAATGGAGATGGTCAAAGCATGATTGTATATGGCTTGATAGTGGCCACGACGATTTTAATTCTACTCGCATGGTTGATTATGAAATACAGCACCCGCCTACCGCTAAGACAGTTCTTTGCGGTTAGTGGCGGATTTATGTTTATATTAGCTGTTGTTTTTGCAGGCAAAGGTATTTCTGCTTTACAAGAAGCAGGAAAAATTCCGTTAGACCCTGTTGCCTTGCCAAGTATTGACTTGCTCGGCATATACCCAAATTACCAAGGTTTAGCAGTGCAAAGCATTATGGTTATCTTAGCCACTATCATGATCATCAGAGATAACCGCAGGCAGCGTAAACTAAATGTTTAATATGAAATGTGCGTAAACTAGGGCTTATCTATTCCTTCAATAATCGGGCAGCCTTTAATGTTGGCAGTAATACTTTTACCCCCCCACTGTTCAGTAACAGCAACAATGAGCGAGACTAAACAACTGCCAACGATAGGAAATCCCTGCAACGGCGACACCTGCGACACCTGCGACACCTGCGACAATTGCGACAATTGCGACACATGGTCCCTGACAGGTGGTCATTGCAGATGCAGTCGCAACTGTCGCTATCTATATATTGATTAGTCTTGATAACCATCATATATTTGGCTAATTAGTGCTTTATCAAATCACGTAAACAAACATTGTGTTATCCAAGTGAAAGTAACGGGCAAGCTGCATCTAATTAGGCTCGTAAGAGAAACGAACACATTGGCTTTTTTGTTCTTCAGTCGAAATTCAATCGACATGTCAATCCTTCGGGGCAACGAAACCTAGCTGTTAAACCACATCAACTTGATGTTTTGGTAATGCCCATGAAATAAACGTTGCAAGTACTAAAAATCCACTTGATACCCATAAGCAGGCCTCCAATCCTGAAGCCTGGTAGACCCAGCCTGATAGTATGGTACCTATCAGTCGTCCCATCGCATTCGCCATATAGTAAAAGCCGACATCTAGTGAGACCCCATCTTCATCAGCATAACTAACAATCAGGTAGCTGTGCAGGGATGAGTTGATCGCAAACAAGGCACCAAATATCATCAATCCGCCAAGCAAACTCAACTCTGGACGAATACCGTTAGCTAAAGCCAGAGCAATAAGAGCGGGAATTAAGGTTAAAGCGGCTGCCCAGATAAATGCAGTCTTTCCATCAGGAACCTTCCCTGATCGTTTACCTGTGAAGTAAGGTGCGATGGACTGAACCGCACCGTAACCAATAACCCACAATGCCAGAAAACCACCAACCGACCAGTGATCCCAGCCAAAGGTGCTACTAAGAAACACCGGAAGTGCCACGACAAACCAAACATCACGCGCACCGAACAGAAACATTCTCGCTGCAGACAGATAGTTGATGGCGCGACTTTTTGAAAAAATATCGATGAACTTAGGTTTGTTTTTTGCTTTGCCCAAGTCCTTTTTCAACATTAACATGCTAAATAGCCAGACTAACGCCAGCATCCCCGCCATGACGGCTACGGCTCCCGTAAATCCAAGCAGGGCCAATAGAGCGCCACCTAGGAAAAAACCTACACCTTTCAAGGCATTCTTAGAGCCCGTCAAGATTGCCACCCATTTGTACAGTGTTCCTTGTGAACTCCCAGACACTAGCAATTTGATAGAACTTTTGGCGCTCATTTTATTGAGATCCTTAGCAATACCTGACAAGGCTTGAGCTGCCATCACCCAAGGAACGACCAACATGCTGGTAGGCACCAATAGCATGCTAAGCGCAATAACTTGCATGGCTAAACCAATATTCATGGTTTTATTTAGCCCCAAGTGAGCACCAAGCCAGCCGCCGATCAAATTGGTAACAACACCAAAGATTTCATAAAACAAAAACAGCATGGCAATTTCTAAAGGGCTGTAACCTAGCCCATGAAAATGCAGCACAACCAACATCCGAAGTGCACCGTCAGTCAGGGTAAATGCCCAGTAATTACCTGTTACTAATAAGTATTGGCGTACCTGTGGTGACAACCCTGCCAGAAAGGTCATTCATTATTCCTTGTCCATCCGACCAACTAATCTAACTAATTCGGCAGTACGATTAGCGTAGCCCCACTCATTGTCATACCAGATGTATAGTTTTACCTGAGTACCATTAACCACCATAGTAGAAAGCGCATCGATAATGCCTGAGCGTGGATCAGTTTTGTAATCAATCGATACTAAAGGTCGTTCTTCATAACCAAGGATATCTTTAAGTTCGTTCTCAGCGGCGGCTTTTAATAGTTCATTCACCTCTGCTTCTGTCGTTTCGCGTTTAACCTCAAACACACAATCAGTGATTGATGCGTTGGCCAAAGGAACCCTAACAGCATGGCCATTTAACTTACCCTTAAGTTCAGGAAATATATGGGTAATCGCGGTTGCTGAACCGGTTGTGGTCGGTATTAAACTCATACCACAAGCACGAGCACGCCGTAAGTCTTTATGAGGAGCATCCAGAATGGTTTGCGTATTGGTAAGATCATGTATCGTTGTCATCGAGCCGTGCTTAATGCCAAGTGACTCATGTATAACTTTAACGACCGGTGCAAGACAGTTGGTCGTACACGATGCCGCCGTTATGATACGGTGCTTATTTTTATCATACAGCTGATGATTAACCCCCAATACAATATTCAGCACACCTTCTTCTTTAACGGGCGCAGTGACGACAACACGTTTCACACCCTGATCCAGATAGGCCTGTAATAATGCCTTAGTTTTCATCAAACCAGACGCTTCAATCACCACATCGCAGGCTGACCAGTCCGTTTCAGCGATCGACTTATTGCGTGTACAGTGAATACGCTGCTTATCAACGAGGAGATTGTCCCCTTCAGCTGTAGCTTCATGTATCCAGCGCCCATGCACGGAATCAAATGTCAACAAGTGCGCAAGGGTTGCCGCATCAGCAGCTGGGTCATTGATTTGTACAAATTCCACATCGTCCATTGACCATGCAGCCCTCATAGCCAATCGCCCCATACGGCCGAAACCGTTAATTCCTACTTTAATAGCCATACTTACCTCAATGTTAATAGCCAGAGGGGATTGATTGTATTATCAGCCCTATTCTAGCCAGTTAATAATTTGCTCACGTAAAGGAATCGAGCCTGAGTGAACCAAGTTGTTATCAACAACCACTGCGGGTGTGCTCATCACACCAAATGACATGATCACTTGAGGGCTCGTCTCTTTAGTTACAGAAACCTCAACGCTAAGTTCTCTTGCAATTGACTCAATTATTTCTGCGGTTTTTTTGCACTTAGTGCAACCGCTACCTAATACAGTAATATTTTTCATAGTGATTCCTCATAAAAAGGGAGTGAAAGCATTGAAAATCCAGCCAACAACCGTAAATGCAAACAATAACATGACAAATACTGTTGCTAATAAGCGCCACTGCATAACTTGTTTTAGCAGTATGAATTCAGGAAAGCTAGCTGCAACAGTACTCATGCAAAATGCGAGGGTCGTTCCAACAGGCAAGCCATTGGTGATTAGACTTTCCATTACGGGAATAACGCCGGTTGCATTGGAATACAGCGGTATACCCAGTAGAACTGCTGCTGGAACCGACCACCATTGCCTATCACCAAGATGTTGCTCGATCCAGCCGTCAGGAACAAAACCATGCAAAGCGGCTCCTAGCCCTACCCCAATAATTACCCATTTCCAGACACGCCCAAATATCTCACCAGCTTCTGTTTTAGCAAATTCGTGGCGCTCAACAATGGTCATGCGTTGCGAACCATCCGCAGTCGCTTGCGTTACCGTTTGAGAGTTGGATTGTCCTTTTTTTAACGCTTCTGCTGCAAAGGACTGTAACCAGCGCTCGGCTTTAATCATATCCAGAAATAAACCACCAAGTATTCCAACACACATTCCAACAAAGACGTAAAGCACCGTAAATTTCCAGCCAAGCAGACTCATGAGAAGCAAAATAGCAACTTCATTAATAAGTGGAGACGTCAGCAAAAAAGACATTGTGATACCAACAGGGATACCCGCAGAAGTAAATCCTAAGAACACGGGGATACTGGAGCAAGAGCAAAATGGTGTAATGGCACCAAAACTAGACCCCATCAGATAACCAATACCTCGATGCTTTCTGGATAGGTAGTCACGTACACGTTCGACATTGAGTGAGGCACGAAGTAGTGCGATTACATAGATCATTACGATCAGTAACGCGAATATTTTACTAACATCCTCAATAAAAAAATGTACCGCATCACCTAGTTTTGTTTCTGATGACAAACCTAAAATGGCGTAGGTTAACCAACTTGAAAAATCAGTAAATATTTGAAACATCACGCTTCCACAAACCAATGCCGCGTATTATTAGTAAAATAGACCAAGGACAACATAACGGGTACTTCAACCAAGACGCCTACGACGGTCGCTAATGCAGCACCCGAGTGAAGACCAAATAAAGATATGGCAACAGCAACCGCCAGCTCGAAAAAATTGGACGTACTAATCATACAAGCAGGGGCTGCAATATTATGGGGTAGCTTCATTGCTTTGGCAGCGGCATAGGCATAGGCAATAGCAAAAATGCCGTAAGTTTGTAATAAAAGCGGAATGGCTATTAATAATATCGTCTGTGGTTGGCTGATAATGGTCTGGGCCTGAAAGCCAAACAACAGCACCACGGTAGCCAGCAAACCAGCAATCGACCAGGGCTTGAGTCGCTGTACAAATTGCTTCAACCGCGCATCACTCCCCTTGGATTCCAGTTTTTTACGCGTATAAGCACCGGCAAGCAGAGGTAGGACAACATACAGCACAACGGATAATAATAGGGTTTCCCAAGGCACTTGAATATCACTGACACCCAACAAAAAGGCAGCAAGTGGTGCAAAAGCAAAGACCATAATAAGATCATTAACTGACACTTGAACGAGAGTGTAATTCGGATCGCCTTTAGTTAACTGGCTCCATACAAATACCATAGCGGTACAAGGCGCAACACCCAGTAGAATCATGCCAGCGATATATTCACTGGCAGAACTAGGATCGACTAGGTCAGCATATATAACTCTAAAAAACAACCAGCCTAATGCCGCCATAGTAAACGGCTTAATCAGCCAGTTAATAACTAGCGTTAATACCAAACCTTTAGGGCGTTTACCCACATCCTTTATCGCAGAGAAATCTATCTGCACCATCATGGGGTAGATCATTACCCAAATAAATACAGCGACGACTAAATTAACACGAGCAAGTTCTAACGTAGCTACCTCAATAAAAAGTTCAGGGAATACGTTGCCTAACATCACTCCCGCTACAATACAGAGCCCTACCCAAACCGATAAATAACGTTCAAATATACCCATTGATTATGCTTATCATTTAATTAGTAAGCCTTTCAAGCATTAGCAAAACGCTTTGGCTCGATCAGGGCGCTTTCCCATCAGGCAGAGATTCCGAATGTTATCTTGAATTAACCCAACGTTAGATTCGGTCGTCGCTGCAATGACAGATTTTGCCCACGCAGGCAATGCTGGGTTAATACGGTAAAAGACCCATTGTCCCTGACGACGATCTATCAATAATTCGCTCTTTCGCAACATGGCTAAATTGCGTGAAACTTTAGGCTGCACATCCTTCAAAGCCTCCATTAACTCACACACGCAAAGTTCACCCTCATATTGAATGAGCATGAGACACTTCAAACGAATTTCATCCGTCAGACACTTGTAAAATTGAATTGGGTTTAATGCTTCTTGAGTAACCTCTTTGGTTTCGACTAACACAAACATTGATATACGGTTATTGATTTCATTTAGAGTAGTTTCAAAGGGTATAGGGATCGATCTATGTTTTGGGTCTTCGAAATCCCATGCCATCTGCTTATCCGCATTCGGATATGCTTTACATTCCTGCCTCGCTTTGTCGCAAAGCGTAATCACATAATCGAAACTTTGTCCTTCGAATAAATTGATATGTTTGGAATGCAGTTCATTGCCAGAGATGCCAAAGTTGGACAGCGCAGCAATAGTTTCAGGGGCAATGCCCTCGGGTTGTGTACCAGCACTAAACACTTCAAAGTGCTCGCCAGCTTGATGACGAAGTAGTACTTCGGCCATTTGAGAGAGGGCTGAGTTGCTAGTGCAGAAAAAGAGTACTCGACGTTTTAGTGCTGATGCCATGAAATAGTCTCAATATAAATATGATTTTTTGCATATGCAGAATAACACATATAATATTGCATACATACAACCAATAATTTTTACATCGTTTTTCGCCTCCCTCCGTCGAATTAGGCTTTGGTTTTACTTATCCGAGAGCGTGATAGGTTTTTACAGATAGAAAAGACAAGGTTGTTACTTTAATGGGATTTTTAGAGCCAAAACCGGCTATTAACCAATTGAGTCCTAAGCGTTTTTCCAAAATTGTGAGAAAAGGGTTGGTTTAAGTCAAATACGATGAGAATCTTGACTTTTCTTGTCTCAGCTTAAATTGAAAAAGCTAATAAAATCAATAGTTGTAAATTCAAATTAAATTAGAACCAACACTGCTTACAAGCTACTAGGTTAAATCGGTGAATAGCTGTAACCAAAAGCATGCATTAGACATCGATCAAAACAAGTGGCGACTTGAAATTACAGATTAATTTTATAATGGTTTAAAACAGAGATCATTAGCCAATAACAACCAATTGTAAGCATTATGGAGATACTGAGGCTAAGATAAAAATTTACACCTTGTTTCAATAAAACTGGTAGTGACAAAAACAAAGCCAAAGAAGGGATAACCAACCAAAATACACTAGTGGATAGCTCGGCAACCTTAGTTACATCCTTACTCTCAACGTAGAGCCAAGTCATCGCAAGAACCGAAATAATTGGAATTGAGGCAAGTATCGCTCCTGCAAAAGAGCTTCGTTTAGCCATTTCAGAAATAGCGACAATTAATACCGTCGTAATTACGATTTTTGCAATATAGTAAGTCATATGGGTACGCTAGAACGAGTCCGGCTATCCTTTGGCGACACTACTTTTGACGCTTCCTCGATATGCAAATAGAGGTTAGTTGAAATAAATTTTATACCTTCTTTAATCATTTACTCATGTCCTCTGATAATTTCTTCATTAATGAGTAACCCATACCAGCACATTAGTACATCAATAGCTGGTATGGATTTATTGTCAATAACCCCAAGTCGAATTATATTTTATTCGCCTGTGTAATTTGCGGCTAAGTAACCACCATCTAAAGTCAGAAATACGTAGATTGTTTGTTTAGTTAAATCACTTATATTTTCATTTTTAAAACTGATAACCCATTCCAGCCCGTTAGGGAACTTTTTCTTTTCTGATGCCGATGCCTGTATAGATTTCCAACTATCATCAATTTCCTTTTTATCTACGAGACCTGTAATTATTGTAGCAGCCACCATTTCCGCTTGGCTTTTGCTTATGGATGCATGGCCGTGGCCATGATCATGGCCACTTCCAGAAAAAGCCACTAATGGAAAAAGAAAGATGATAAGACTAAAAATTAATATTTGAATACGCATATTGATGTTCTCCTTTATTTATCGATTGTTTTGTGAGTTGTTGAGTTATCTTTATTCATACTGCTTGATTCCTGACTCACAGGAACTTTTTAATGGCTATGACTATGGCCGTGACCTGACTGGTCACAACCAGTCACAGTGAAAACAAAGAAGGAGCCTAGAATGATTGACGGTAAAAAAGTTTTTATTCGCATAATATAAATCCCTATGGTTAATTACATTGAGTCATGAGTTGTCGTTTTGGTATCCATAACAGGCTCACTATCCATCGTATTTTTCTTTAATACTGGAAGCTGGTAGTCACCTTTAACTCTAAGTGTTATAGCAACTGGTGAAGATGTATTATTTTTCCAATACCATCCATGCGTACCTGTAAATATTGCGGTTAGCGAGCCACTAGACTCACTTTTTGTACCCTCTTCAAAACTTTGAAAAGCACCTGAAGTATCACCAGCTAGCTCTCCATGAAAATCAAAAAATAGTAATTCACCAGCAGTTTTCCATGAGTACACAAAAGCTTCACCTTTATTCACCAAAAGCTTGTATTCCTTACCATCTCTCGCAGGAATAACTACATTAATAGTGTCCTTCCATTGACCCTCTACGATAGCGCTATCACTTATGTCACTAGCTGTACTTGGCATAGAAATAGATGCCTCGCTAACATTCAATTCATCAGCATTTGCCGTGTGTTCATAACCGTGCATCTGCATAAGAAAGAGCAAGCCGCCAGCTATAATCAAGCCATAATTAGTAATCGTACTAAATGTCTTGAAGAAGTGACTTTTACGCCAAGCAGTAATAAGCAGCAGCATCAGTACAAGCGCACTAATTTGTCCTAGTTCAATACCGACATTGAATGAAATAATGTTAAGCAATAGTTCATCTTCACTAAGTGGGAGTTCCTGCAATCTGGTTGATAAACCAAATCCATGAATCAAACCTAGAACAAGTATCATCACCATCATATTCGGAGTATCGATATTCAGGTATTTACGAAACCCATCAATATTAGCAAATGCAATGTAGCAAACGCTCAGCGCAATGACGGCATCAATAAGAAAGTAGTTAAGCTGTATACCATTGAATGTAGCGTAGATGAGAGTAACACTATGACCAACCGTGAATGCAGTTACATATTTAGCAATGTCACGGAAATTGGTGAGGAAAAAAATGATCCCAAAAACAAAGGCTAAATGATCGTAGCCAGACAACATATGGGTTGCGCCAAGCCACATATAGCGCAAATTACCTCCTTCTATAATGGACAGTTTCTCGGCTTCTGACATGCCATGTGCACTGACAACGTTAGATAAGGACATTAGTAGAAAAATGCCCACCATTAAAAAAATAAGGTTAACTTTAAAATGGGGCTCGTTATTATCTTTGACTGATACTTTTGCTGTGTCGATACGTTTTACACTTGAATATTTCACAGTATATGCCCTCCGTTTTCGACGGGCATGACCCAGTAAACACCTTGGCCAGTGACATTGTTATCTTTGTCGCGTAATCTGCCAAGAACCCCCTCTACATCTTTATCCTCTAGTAAAATCTCTACCTGTATTCTAGGAATGCTTCCAACCACCTCATCTCGTGCTAAAAGGTAAGGATCATTTTCTTTCTCTGTGCCATACCCCTCTACTTTAGAAAAGCTAAACCCAGTTACCTGATCCATCGTATGTAAAAGATCAGATAGTTCCTGTTGTACATTCGTATGCACAATAAGTGTTAATAATTTCATGCGTATTACTCCACAATAAATGGAAAAACCATTAGCCTACCAAGTGATTCCAAATATATGGCAGGTCAAAAATATATTGCAAACACACTAAAACCTTGTGTATTCAACAATAAAGTTATAGTTATACGGAGTTAGAAAGGTGGTGCGCGAAGTGGCGGTGAAAAGTGATGGACCCAGTAGGTTACAACATCATTTTTTGGATGATGAAAGTTCGTGTCTCGTATGTAGACCGAAAGAAGGATTGAACATATAGAAACCAAGAAAGCCAGTGCAGGCACTTTGCTTACAAGATTTTTTAAGAGACCATTTTGGCTCAGATCAATTTCAGAAACCTTCTGATCATGATGATCTAAGTGAGATAGGTCATTTAAAGGGTGCAGGTTAGATAACGTCATATTCGCATGTTCTGCGGCAACTGATTGATGAGCATGATGCCGGCCATCAACATCATGATCAAGACCATGTAAATGAAATTTCATTCCCTGACTACACAGTAATGCAATAGAAAGAAATGCCATCCACAAAAGTTGCGTACGTTTATTTGTTTTATGAAAAAAATGCATTTCAAATAGTGTAATTACGTTGCGAATTGAACACAACGTCTAATAATATTTTAACTCTTGGAATTCCACATGTGGCGATCATCGCTTTTGTTCTCTAAAACCCTTCTTAATTATTTTAAATAACTTTTTAAAATCAAGATCACTTGTTCTACTTCTTCCGTTCGCTGCTGCTGGGTCATATCTTCCGCACCTAAATGTTCTCGCAAATGACCTTCCAATACTTCTTTCATTAATCCATTGACTGCGCCTTTTATAGCCGCAACCTGCTGTAAAACTTTCATGCAATCTGGCTCACCCTCTAATGAGTTTTCTAGAGCTATCGTCTGACCTTTAATCTTTCGAACACGAGTTAGCAACTTCTTTTTACCTATGGCTGTATGAGACATATTACACCTATTTAATAATATACTGGGGTATAGTATATCAGTAGGCTAAGAAATTTCATATATAGCCAATAAAATTATAGTTAGGAGCAACCGTGCAAGACGATAATAGTATTCAATGGGATCATTCGCATGATTTCGGTATTGATAATAAGCACCGAGAAAATAAAGTGAAGATAGTCTTTTGGTTGACGACCATCATTATGGTGCTTGAGATTACCGTTGGCACAACGTCTGGGTCAATGGCCCTACTTGCTGATGGGTGGCACATGGGAACGCATTCCGCAGCGTTCCTGATTACAATTTTCGCGTACTCTTACGCTAAGAAACATGCTGACAATAAAAGCTTCAGCTTTGGAACCGGAAAAGTTAATTATCTTGGTGGCTTTGCTAGTGCTGTTGCACTTGCAATCGTTGCTTTGATGATGGCAATAGAATCCGTCCAGCGACTAATTGAGCCTCAGATGATTTTATTCAATGAAGCAATTATCGTTGCCATAATTGGGCTTGTAGTCAATATAGTTTCAGTCTTCGTTTTGCATGAAGATCATCACCATCACGGTGAAGAGCATGATCACCACCACGATCATAATATGAAAGCAGCATATTTTCATGTTCTAGCAGACACCTTGACTTCACTGCTGGCCATTATTGCATTACTTACCGGTAAATTTTATGGCTGGATTTGGATGGACGCAGTTATGGGTATTGTTGGTGCAGCTGTTATTTTGCGGTGGTCTTACGGGCTAATTAAAGAATCTAGTAATGTGCTACTCGATAAAACTGTCAGCTTTACTTCCTTTGCCAAAATAGCGAAAAATATGAAGGAGGAAAATAATGCAATTATTAACGATATACATATCTGGAAAGTTGGAACGTCACATCAAGCCGCCATCCTTTCAGTTGTTACTGAAGAACCGCTTGAGCCTTATCTATACAAACGCATCTTAAAACAACATCTACCTCGCCTATCCCATATATCGATTGAGGTTAATAAAGTCTAAGACTCTTTAGCCGAGCTTATGGTTTAAATATGCCCCCCCAAGCCTTATTCTTCCAGATTAGCTGGTTGCACCTTATGTCTTAACCCACCAGGATAGCAGGGCACGCTCCGTGCCTTGATTAACTTTTTACACACAAAAAACATACTATGTGAAAATAAAAAAAGCCCTATAATTGGTTTAACCATGAGGCTTTCAGCCGCTCAGTTAGAGCATTATATAGCTTTTACTATATTCTCCTTTTGGGGTAAATCTGTAGTGGCTATAGTTAAACTGGCCACCTAGTTAAAGGTTCCATTTGTCTCATATAAGGGTATTTAGTATCAAAAAGCCATCATCTAAGCTCTAGATTTACTGGGGATTTTACAGACTAGTGCGGATTTTGACAAAAATTGACGGTTTGAGTCATTTAAGGTGAGAGTAATTTATTTTCTTGTCTCAGCCTAAGTTGAAAAAGCTAATAAAAACAATAGGGGCTGATTCATTAGTAATGAGAACTAACAGCTCGCCTTTTATGTGGGCGATATATACCATAAGATAATATGAACATACCTTCTATACCAACAGATAATTTATACAAATTTATGGCAATATTTGGCTTGTTCTTATATGCAAGAAAACAAAAAAGATTATGGTATGGAAGTAATTGATTTTTATATTAAATCAAAAACAAGCAATGCTGTGCTTAAAGAAAAATTTAATCAAATAATTACTTTAGAGTCACAATTACTTACATACAGTTACTATTCAAAATATGGTCGTTATATTTCATATTTATTGGTTATTCTTGGGTTTTCTCTTTGGTATTTAAAAGTCCAAAGACATCACGATAAAATATTAAAGGTTAGTGCAGATTAAATGGTATATAGCAAATCGTCCAACCCGACCGTTTCATACGCCGCGACGCTTCGCTCTGCTCTGTATAAAACGGCCGGTTAACTCAAACGTTATTCGTAAAAACAAATGGCAATAGTACATCCAAAAGCTATATGTAAAATTTGTGAGAAGGAAATAGGCAATAATATTAGTAGTAATAATGTTGTTGGGCTTCCTGAAGGTATTTCCATCTTGTCAGGTTTTTCAATGTTTAATGACTCTGTAATTCATCAGTCTTGCTTTAAAAATTGGGAAAAAGCTGAAAGCTTTGTTAGGTCACTAAATAATCAAAAAAACTTAACAATTAATGCCGTAATTTTAAAAAATGGTAAATTAAAAATACAATAAACACATATTGAATAAAACAGATAACTTTGGGCATCCAAAGGACGCTCCATATTAACGTCATTACTAAAAATATGAGCTGTACTAAATTCGAACTAAGCGCCTTTGGCGTCGGACACAGCAAAGCTGCGCCAGTTATTGAGGCGTTAGTCATTAAGTGCGAGAGAAGTAAAGAAATAAGGTATTAATACTTACAGTTAAGTCCGTTCAGGAGGATAGACCAGGACTTAAATTATGTGTAGGCTTCGAAGCGAAAGCAATGCGCGCATAACGCGTTAATGCGGACATCGCGGGTCACTTCAAAGTAAAGCCCTCCCCCGCTAGAGCAGCTCACTGCAAATTAGGCAGCATGACAAAAGGAAAAAACTATGGGAATTAAACCAGGTCCAAAACCAATTGCTAAATCAACTGGGAAGCTAGATAAGCGTCGACGGGATAATAAAGATACTCCCGGAAATAAGCCAACACTTAAGCCTCACAAACACAAGAAAGGTGATTAACAAAGGTATATTTTGCACCTAACAATTATATTCATCTGATACCGGACGTTATGTGTAAATGAATATGGATGACGTATTAGAAAAATTATCTGCGTACGTTTCTGCAATGTCAGATGCACTAGCGAATGATGGCAATGCCAACGATCGGCCGCTTCTCACAAAGCACTTAGCGGCTGCAGCAGAAATGTACGCTCAGCTATATAAACACCAAGATGTTTCAGCAATCCACGACTTAGTCCAAACAGAGATTTGTGGGCACGGCTGGTCGTTTATCGCAGGGTCATCAGGTGAATCGATTGCAACCAAATGGGTGGCCTTTACTAAAGCTGCAGGTGTTGAGCAATGAAAGACATAACAAGTTGGTCGTGCGGGACTGTATTCCGCTTTGCTTCACTTGCCTCCACACCCTAAGCATTATGCGTATAAAAACAAATAGTCACCTATAGTGTTCGGAGCTTGGCTATATATCGTTCGCAAGCAATCAACAAAAGCAAGAAAATAAGGTATGGAGCTAGCAATAAAATTAAGCCCAATAGCCATAATGATAGGGCTATTTATTTTTTCTCTCGTACTAAAAAATGGATTTATAAAGACAATAAAATATGCCCTAGGCATTCCAGTAATCATAATTGCGCTGATATCTTTCATATCAGTACTTACCAATACTGAATCAAATACATCAATAGGCTGGGTTTCACTATTTTTAGCTGTTGCTTCAATAACTTGTTTTATTGGCAGTGTGGTTGGTTTAATATTTGGTTGCATTTATAAAAAAATGCGTGCTGACCCCACACATAACAATTAGCTCAACCCGACCATTTATACGCCGTTTTGCTTCCATGCACTCTGTACAAATGACCGGTCAGTAAAAGCGTTAGGTGACGTTAATGGATTAAGGAGTGATGGACGCAACTGACAATAAATTAACGTTCCGCCTTCAGCTAGTACACTCCCTTTGCTGGGAGCGTGATCCAAGCCTAGGTAATATTCGTGGAACTCTTTCCGACCCAGGGAAGACTGGCCTCGAAAAGATCCGCTTCCATTTATATCATGGCATTAAAGAGGAGCCGAAGGCTGGGAGCCTACCATGTCACCATACAGAGCTATGGCAGCTGTGGATTGGTGCCAACCTCGTCCGTAAGGAAACTTCTCCTCTCTCGCAACTACTTTCTAAAGCGTTATTGTTACCTGGTCATGCTACTTCGTTTAGCCCTGGTTCTTTGGCCAAGTTTGGTAAAGATGAACTAACCGACTTATCTCCCGATCAGATCGAAGGTGCTGTACGTGACTTGAAAATGATGTTTGCTGAAATTGATGGGTACCTTAGATGCTTTTTCGATGATGTTTCATGGTGTATAGGTGCGCGATCTAGTAGCCGAATTCAAAATCGTGGGTGGCCGGTGATAGACTCAGCAAATCCGCCAGGCCACTTTGACTTTCATTTCCGGCCCTCGGCGATTCGTTGGAAACGTAAGTCAATCGATCTTTCTAGGTATATTCCTGGAGCTAGTGCCCCATTCTCATCAGCTCTTATAGGAGAAGCGTGGCAGGCTTTGGAGCATAGTGATCGCAGTGCTTTCGTAATAGCACATATAGCAGCCGAAGCGGCGACCAAGGAATGCGTTGCAAGCATTGTTCCCGGTGCACGTCATATTGTTGATGGTGTTCAGGCTCCTCCTTTACCCAATTTGCTTGAAATGCTCTGTGACAACATTGATGAAGATCTAGCAAACCGGTTGCGAGACGAGTCTGTGTGGGGAGAAACTTCTGGGGATTTCTGTGCTGCGTCAGTCTGGGTGAGAAATAGGGCAAATCTCAGAAATAAGATCGTACATGGACAAGAGGAACTGTTTACCGCAGATAAAGTTGTTGCTTGGCTCAAGTTGTATGAACAGCTCATCACCCTGCTCTGGCTTGCTCGGGATCGTCAAGAGGGTTCTTCGGGGCCCGCACAAACATTGTTTGATGACAGTTGGTCCATCTAACAAGATGATACTAGGGACAAACCTACGCTGCACTTCGGTTTTCCCGAGAGCATGGCATTAATGGTCTAAAAGGAACTTACTCTAGGATCCTCTCCATACAACATACCCCTCCGGCCTTATGACCTTTAATTCAATATTGTTTTTATGTAAGGTAGTTACAAACTCAATGGATAGAGTAAAAAAACATGGATGTAAAAGAAACCACTTTAAAAGCACCTCATGCTAATTCGTTCTTCGTAACATTAGTACCTGTTACCTATTCCATCACTAAAAATGTATAACGAGACAAGAGGTCTCGTTAATTCAACTTATAGGGAATTAAGATAGTGAAAATAATATTTGCAGTTTCAGCCTTATTCCTCCTGTCATTTTCTACGTATTCATCCGAATGCATAGAAAGAACTGGTAAGGCATCTCTACCTGATAGTTCAGAATTTACTGGGGAATTTAATAATTGTTTGATGCACGGAAAGGGAAAATTAGTCTGGAGAGATGGAACTATATATCAAGGTGAGTTTAAAAATGGCCTGAGGCATGGAAAAGGAAAACATATATCAAGTGCTGGGTGGATATACGAGGGAGAGTTTAAGAACGGAATGGAGGCTGGACTCGGAAAATACATATTTATAAACGGCAGCACCTATGTTGGAATGTTCAAAAATGCGGAGTTTAATGGTACCGGCAGATTTGAACGACCTAATGGTGATGTCTATGAAGGAGAGTTCAAAAATGGTCTCTAAGAAGTGGTTCCACTAATTAGGACAACCTGCTTAGGAGTTATTTTCCCAGTTAA